>Ga0075559_11_pt1 | contig 375634 bp, 319 predicted proteins | sample RifGroE2_FD_68115 | JGI IMG/M metagenome (GOLD analysis project Ga0075559, IMG submission 68115) | candidate division TM6 bacterium GW2011_GWE2_42_60
CAATGGAAGGCAGTAGTTTTGGGGCTGAAGAAGACAACTCTGAGAAGACTTTTGTTCAAAAGCTCAAGAAAAAAATGCCCTCGTTTTCGCAAGCTGCTTTTTTTTGTATCGGTGCGGCTTACCCTCTTTGGTGCGTGACGCACGATTCAGCAACACTTAGCCAGTATTCAAAGATGTCTTTAAGACGTGGTCTGTGGGGTTATGGAATAGCGAGTAGTCTTGGTGTTATTGGTAGTGTTTTAGTGGGAGATGCTCCCTCATTTGGTGAGCGCCTGAAGAATGGGCTTAGTAAAATATCACAATTTGTAACGTCGCTTGAACCTCATTATCGGTTTTTTGCCCCTACAGCGAGTCGAGGTATATTTTTCCGTGGCGATAGCTTTGTTATGCAATTTGTTATACCCCTTATTCTTAAGGGAGTTTCGAATTACTGTTCTATGCCCGAGCCTGATAGATCTGCTTTTTTTGCGGGTTCATTTGCGGGGTCGCTTTTGGGAATCGGCATACGCTACCGCAAAGACTTTGCAACTGGTTTCCGTCAGACGCCTCAGTTGGTGAAACAGCTACTGGCATCTTCTGCCCATTAATTTAGGCTGGTAGGTGTCGTAACAAATTCTTATACTGCAGGATTAAAAAACAGATGAAGAAAAATTTAGTATTGATCAAATGCTTATGTGTGCGTGGTATTTTAGGGTTAGTGCTTTTGGCTTTTCCTGCAATTGAGGCTGCTGAAGCTGCTAAAAATTCTAAAATAAAAGATGCTTTTGAGTGGGTCAAAGATGTTGTGCATCTGATGACCGAAAAAACCGATGAAACGACGGCAGATCAAGCAATAGCTCCTATAGACAAAAAAGAAGAAAAACCAGCTCCTGAAAAAAAACAAAAAAAACCATCAGAACTTTTGCGGGCGGTCTCTTTTGCAGCAGGCTTTGTTGTGCCATGTTATTTTGCAGCGACGTCGAATATCCCCTTGCATAGACTTGGTTACCATCAACTTGATCGGGCATCACAAAATTGTATGCTCGGTATCGGGTCTTTCTTTGTATTGTCTTCTGTGCATGCACTTGTTCGTGCAACAAAGATGGCATATATCTTTGGTAAAGAAGACGCGGGAATTGCCAATGACAAGAAAAAAATTGTAGAGACGTTTACTGGAGCACAAGCTTTTGTAAATGGGGAGTTTGCAATGGCACGTTTGCTTCTTGAGCAGCTGATTCATCCTGTTTCAATAGCCTCATGCTTGGGTGGTGGTTTTAAATCGCCACTTGCACTCGATATGGCTCATACAATTCTTGTACGTAGCCTTTCTGGTAGAGAAAATCGGTGGACTGCGCAGGGATTGATTAAAAGTCATCATACGGGCATTTTAACAGGCGCTTTTGCCGGCTTGATGTTTAAACATCGTGCGGTTATTGGCGACAGTATTGGTCGTGTGGTGAGCAATGCAATCAAAGTGAGTTCGCGCGTTCTTGCGCGGGGTTAGGTAGAGTTATTCTATAGCCGTTAGCCGTTTGGAATAAAATCTTAAAATAAACGGATGTTTGGCAATATAAAATAGGCAAGTTCGTCTGATCCGCTCATCCAGAGTGTTTCCACTGAAGGTGGAAATGTATCGAAGGATAGGAGCGGTAGACTGACTGCCGAATCTTTTATTAAATTTAAAGCTTTTAAAGCCAAATTATCGCTCTTATCCTTCGATACATTTTAGCTACTGCCAAAACACTCTGGATGAGCGGAGAGAGTAGTTTTGCCACATTGCTCCCTCCCTTCGATACAACCCTTCAGGTCACTCAGGGTAAACTCAACCCTACGGGTTACTCGGGATGAGCGGAAAACGTACCAGATTATCTCATTGTTACAAATGCGATCATACGGTGGTGTTCTTTCAAGCTGCCATCAGGCACTAGAAGAACATCTCCTCCTTTTGCGCGAACTGCTTCGAGTAGTTGATCAACAGCAGAGATTGATACAAATCCTGTTGGGCATGAGGCGTTTAACACAACGGCTCGTGTGACGGGATGTTCGCATCCTGCTCGCATATATCCTTTTTCAACCGCAAGCATTATAACTAGTCCTTGACGGGCTGCGGTGACTATCTCATCAAATCGTGAAATAAAGTCATGTGGTGGCTCTTGGTGCCGTATTTTATGCAGAAGTTTTTCTATTTCTGCAGCGTGCCAACGTTGTATTGTTGGCCAGACATCTTCTAAGCTTTCAACTCGTGCAACGATGCGAGGTTCGTAGAGAATAAAAGAGCTGTTATAGGCAGTCTCTTTTTTTGATCCAACGAGAATAATAGGAAGCGGGTCCTGTTCCATATAGCTTGCAAAACAGGTATTGAGGCATTCATTTTTATTTTTTGTGAGTGCTGTGGGACAATTTTTAGTGTCAAAAATAGCACATGTATTGTGCAGCTGTGTCAGTTGTTCCTCAACGCCTTCAATAAGATGTGGGGCATTGTTTGAGCAATCAATAACCCAATAGCGCAGTTGATAATTGAGGGCAGAGGTAATGGCATCGAGCCTGAATGAAGTGTCATGTGTTGCAATATCGGCGACGCATGCAGGGACAGTAAAAAGCCGAGCTCGATGGGCATCGATAAAAAGCGCTATTTTTGTGGTTTTTTCATCCAGAGGGCAGCCGAGTTGATCGAGAAGCGCAACCGATTTTTCAAGAATAGTCTTGGGTAGGTTTGCTTCTCGTACATCATCAAGAATTGTTTGGAGTGTGGCGCGAATTTTCTCTTTATTGCAGGGCATAACAAGTGTGATTGCGGGGTATCCGCAGTGAATTCTGAGCTCTTGAAGATCTTTTCTATTCATGGTTAGTTTCCCTTTGCAGTAGTGACTCTTTTTCTTATTTTTACCGTATCAAGTCTATTCTCCTGAAGGCAAGAGTTGGGTATTGTATATATTTTGGTATATTAGAAATAAACAGGTAAAAAAGGGGTGAATAATGGCGCATGAAACAGTGATATCGCTTCCACATCTTCCGGGTGTGTATGTCTTTAAGGATGCGGTTGGTACTATTTTATATATTGGCAAGGCTAAGGATTTAAGACGGCGTGTGTCTTCGTATTTCCAAAAGATGAAGGAAGATGCAAAGATTGCGCGATTGATAGAGGCGCATGAAACGATTGGTTTTATTGTAACGCGTAATGCGCTTGAGGCGCTTTTGCTTGAGGCGCATCTTATTCAGCTTTACCAGCCTGAGTTTAATGTGCTTTTAAAAACAGGAAATCCGTTTTTGTACCTTCATTTTACTGACTCTAAAAAAGAGTTGCCAAAGCTCGAAATGACGCGTACGCGTACCAAGCGTGATGGTCGATATTTTGGACCGTTTTTGAATAAAAAAGAGGCGCGACAGGTCTATGATTTTCTGCTGCGGACGTTTCGCCTTTTTATTTGTGGCAAGACCATGGAGCATGGGTGCCTTGATTATCATATTGGTCGTTGTGCGGGCTCATGTCGTCCAGATTTTGATAAAGAGGGGTATGTAACACGACTTGAGCTTGCTTATGATGTACTTGCGGGAAAGCATCAAGATTTTATGGCGCGCATTAAAGAACAGATAGCTCTTTACAATGAGCGTTTGGAGTTTGAGCAAGCGCGTGCTCTTTTTGAAAGCAGTGAATATTTTGAACATGTTTTTGAAGTGCTTAAGACGAAATTCTCTTTTACCAAATATCGGCCTGAAATTGAGTCGGTACTCGATGGGATGGTTGCGGCTGGTGGAGTTGAGAAAATGGAGGTGATGGAGGTTGATGCGCAGGGGTTAAAAATAAAGGCGTATGAGCAGGCGGCGTATGGCTTGCAGATGATGCTTGACCTTGAAGCCCCACCAGTAACGATTGATTGTTTTGATATATCGCATTTTCAGGGGCGCGGACTTGTGGGATCATGTGTTCGTTTTACCCGTGGGATACCGGACAAGAAAAACTTTCGTCATTTTATTATCAAGACGGTTGTGGGTCAGGATGACTATGCTTCTTTGCGTGAAATTGTGTCGCGGCGATACCGTGATGAGCAGGATAAGCCTGATCTTATTGTGATTGATGGAGGGAAAGGACAGCTTGCGGCTGTGTTGCCTTTGGTCGGTTTTACGCCGTGCGTGAGTCTTGCAAAACGGGAAGAGCGGCTGTTTTCTGAGCAGCACCCTGAAGGGGTAGTCCTTGAAAAGGGTTCTGATCTGGGGCGGCTTTTGATGTCATTGCGGGATTATGCACACCATTTTGCGGTTAGCTTTCATCGCTTGCGTGGAGGTAGTCGTCTGTTTTGAAAATTTTTACAGATCTTCCCCGGTAAGGTTGAGCCACTGGGTATTGAGAGTGCTTGGATCAAGTGCTTTTGTAGCGTCCCATGCAGCAATTCCGCTTGGTGAATGGAGCACGAGTAAGATAGAAATATCTTCCATATGCGTCTTTACAAAGAGAGAAAAATAGGGTTTTTCATGAGGTTTGAGTGTTTTTTTAGTATTGAACTGAGTCTGATCGTTTGAGATGTCGTCAATTGCATATATTTTTTTAAAGCAATAGGACTTAGTGTCGACATTTTCTTCTAAATAGGTAAATGATTTTACAAAATCTGAAATGCGAATCTGAGGTATTTCGAGATGTTCTATCGTATGCGCACAGTCACCGGGAGCTGTTGAGATAAAGAGCGGAATTCCAGTGCTTACCTCGCTTACCTTTAGTACAACTGACAAAGAAACGGAAGATACGTCTTTAATAAGATCGAGTCTATTGGTTGGTTTGGCTGAAGGGTGAGAATAGTTATTTTGTTCGGTAAGAATGAGTGGGCGGGTTATATTTTCTGTATTGAGTGCAACGAGAAGAGGGAGGGCTACAGTTTTGTCATTTTTTCTCGCCGTGTACGTAATGACGTACGGCTCTTTATTGTTGTTGATTGAAGACTCAAGTGTTGCGATTTTTTTGTGAGGAAGTGCCTGGAGAGGACCATTGCCAGGTTCTTTTACAAAAGGGATAGTGCCAAGTGAATATGAAGCTGGCGTTGTAAAAGGAGAAAGCATTTTCCAGAAATTTGGCTTTTCTTTAAGAAGTTCTGCTGTATTGATTAAGCGACTACCAGTGCCTATTGAAAAACAGGTGTTAAAAAAGAGAGGAAAGTGATAATTTTTGGAGCCACAGAGGTTCTGGGCTTTTTTGCTGCCAGAATAACAGCTGCTGATATATATGAGTGCAGTTTCTGTATTTTTATTGAGCCAATCGAGTAGATTACGGGCACTTTCAATAGAGGTGGAAAGAATTGCGTCACCTCCAGGAGAAATTGAGTTAGGTGAGTCGCCGTGTCCGTCGGTAAAAAGAGCCCACTTGGGTACGGGAGTGTTTTTATAGCATGATTTTGGCACAATGAGAGTGTTGTTGAGTATTACACTGATTGGTTGAGGAGAAATAAATAAGCTTAATTGGAAGGGATCATGCAGAAATCCTGCCGAAAATGTTTTAATACCCGATGGAGCATTTAGGTATTCAAGTCCTTTGTCAATAAGCTTGTCTGTCGCGAGAAATGTTTTATTGATGAATGATTTGGTGATATCTTTGCCAGAAAGTTTTGGCCAATGGTCGACAAAGAGACCAACTTCAAGTTCTTGTTCTGTTGGCGTCCACGCTCCCCATGAAAAATAAGAGGGGATTTGTGATGGTGTGTCGTTTTTGATGAGCCAGCGAGGAAGAACCAAGACCCATCCATAGCCTAAAGAGCGGCAGGTCCAGAATTTTTCAAAATCTAATTCTTTGGAATTTGTGATTTCTTGTATGGAATGAGAAAGAAAATTTTGTGTGGTAACAAACGGTTCAAACTGTTTAGTAAGAATGGTATAAACGTCTATTAAGAGAGGATCGTCTATTGTTGATCCATCTCGTGGGAACGTTAAAAAGAGCGTGTGAGTGGCAAAAGGTTTTTGTGGGGCAGATTTTCGTAGTTCAAACATCTTTTTTTTGATTAATGCTTTTTGTGAAGAGCTGCGAATACCTTCAATAATTAACCGGCCCTTTCTGTTTGGTTGCCATAGATTGATGAATTTATACTCAATACCCCATGCCAAGGTTTCAGCATTTTCAGAGGCTAAATGAACTGAGACATCATAGCGTGTCTCATCGGTGGTTGGGTTACATCCCTTTGCTAGGGCGAGTTTAAAGAGCAACAGGGGCGCTTGTAGGTACGAGAGAATCTCGAAAAAAAGGTCTTGGTGTTGAGGAATGTCGAAATACTCGCTTTGTAAAAGATATTCGAGAAAATCGTATATTTGTATATTGCGAATTTGAATATAGGTCCAACACATGCAGTTAATTACCTCAAGAACCTCTTCGAGCTGGTGTTTACTTTGAATAAATTTTTTTGGAAGACTAATAAAGTTGAATGACAGAGCTGTAAAGAGTAATAATCTGGTCATATTAAAAGGAGTAACAGAAGAGCGGTCTCGCTCTTCTAGGGAGGAATATTTAAGAACTTGATTCATTTGGTCATCGTCTTCTGAGATGAGGGCAGGATTTTTTTTGGTTAAGATTTCAATGATCAAATTGAGTCTTGGATCGGCAAAAAAAGGAAGTTTAAGTACTTCTTTATATTTTTCGATTTCTATGGGTTTAACATTCATATGGAATTGGTTGTAGAAGCCGCATCTTATGGTCATAAAAATATCAAAAAGTTTGTGGCAAGCGTTGTTATCTTTGCTTAAGTTACAGAGTGTAGAAAGATTGAGTTTTTGTTGAGGGAATAAGTTTTTTTGAAACGGATTTGTGGGTGAAGTCTGGTTGTACTGTTTACTCAGTTTTTGAAATAACGAGTCAAAGCTTGTATTGGGGCTGTTGCTTTTGCGGGGTATTTGATTGGTGTTTTGAGGGAGGGGATTTCCATTGTTGTCGAGCTCTTCAATTTTTATTGTGGATAAATTGTGAGGTATATGTGGCGCGGGGACTGTTTCTGATATCAGTGCATGAGTTTGGTTATTTTGTGCCGTGACTGGTTCTTGCGTTTTTTGATCAGTTTTTACATTATCTTGGACCACAGTTTCAGTCTTTTTAGGTTGTCCTGGAGCATATTTTTTATACAAATAATAGGCGGTAGGGGCGAGTACGAGTGCAGCAGCTCCGGCAGTAATAAAAGGGTGGTTTTTTGTCCACTGGTAAGAGAGGGAGATTTTTTTGGAAAGTTGCGTCCAGAGGGCGAAAGCTGGTTTATCTTTTATTCCAATATTCTGTTTTTCGTAAGCAGCAAACACTCCTGTGGCTATTAAACTTTTTTGCGCACAGAGTGGGCTGTTTACCCAAAAAAATGGCAGCGCGAACAAACTTAAATAGAGTCTTTTTTTACGAGAGCGCGAAACTGAGGCGTTTATAAGTATCTTCATAACGACCCCTTTTAAATTAATAATTATTTTTTCTTCATTTTTAAAGTAACGTTACTTTTCTTTTGTATTCTAGCAGATATGAAAAATATTTCAACTGAAAATTTTATATACTTGTAAAAAATGAGCAATCTGATACACTTGAGTTATTAAGTGTCAGTAAAGTGCAAAAAAGTATCAAAACTTGCGACGCGAAGTTTTTTTTGAAGTTGTGAAAAAGTGGAGATTCCCAATGCAATATCCAATGCAATATAGAGATAAATGTCGCGAGCAAAAAGAGAGTTCTTTGTGAATTGAAGGGTGCATAGAATAGTTTGCTGCAGGACTGGCACCTATTTTTTGTACTCTAGCTAATATAGAAAATATTTCAACTGAAAATTTTATATGCTTGCAAAAAATGGGATATATGATACACTTGAATTATTAAATACCGGTTAAATAGGCGTTTTTTAAAATAAATTAATTAAAGAAAATGAGATGTGGTATGAAAAATACTTATAAAATTGGGTTCTCGAGATTTTTATTAGGCATGTTTTTGATAAATAGTCTGTATGCTTCAGCAGAGGTGCATAAAGGGCTACTGAATAAAAACAACTATTATAGTGTCTATAAATCGTTTATTCCTAATCACCTTATTCAGACCAATGAAGAATTTGGGCAAAAGAAAAAATCGCATTTTCTTTCTGTAGAAAATTCATCGCATGTTCTACTCAAAAAGCTCGGTGATTTTCAGCACCATAATGTGGTTAAAGCGGAACAACTGAAGCCCTTTAGTGTCGGTGGATATGGGGTATTCCAAGAGGTTAATAAAAAAAATCAGGATTCTCCTACCATAGATTCTGCTGATTATCTTGACTCCTGCCGTGCTTTTACTGAAAAAGACTTAATAAAGTCGATTGTTAAGGGTGGTGTTAAAAATGGAACATCGAGTAATGACATCTCTGCTCAAACGGTTGCTGGACGTGCATTTTTATTGGACATACTTTCTAACCCGCCTTCCGATATTAAAGAGATAAGCAAGCGGCGTGAGAGTATCAAAAAACTCCGCAAGATGCATCCCCAGACAATTGAAGAAGACCAAAAACAGTGTGTTGACCTTGAGGCAAGCTGCTCGTTTGACCCAAAAGAACTTAAAAAATTTTATGACCAACACTGGTTTTCACCTTCCCAGTATGCGGACTCAAAATGGCTTGCGCCAATGGTGAGCATGCGTGTTCTGCGATCACTCTATGTAAACCATGAAGCACCGATAAATGAGCTTACTTCGGTCGGTTTTCGCACGACAACGGGAGGGCTTTTGGCTGGCGCAGAGATTCCATCAAAAATGCCATGGCTTGAAAGCGGCAAGCTTTTTGGAGGGGCTCTGTTTTCCTCGCTCAAAAGGAGTGCTTATGATGTCTTTAATCCACTTTTGGATTTTTATGGTGTTACGGGTTGGCCTTACCTTGCACAAGGACGTTGGTTTGTTGGAGGAGTGCTGACAGCAAGTCCTTTGCTTAATTTTTTGGCTGCGCCAATAATACGGACTGTGGCTTATAATGCCGCAGCAATAAAGGATTCTTTTAAAGATGGGCATAAGAAAGATTTTAGTAAATATTACAAACAGGCAAAAATTGAGACAGATAAAGCAATCGATAAAGCAATCCGTGACAAGGTGCGTCTTTCTGTGTCTATGGGGATGGGGAAGCCAAATGAAGCAATTAGTACCCATCTTGATGGCTATGAATTCACAAAGCTTGGCGAGTCTGATCGACATATTGTTGAATATTTAGAAAAATTACGTGGTGCAAAAAAGCTCTGGACAAACATATCTTTTGTATTGGACGTAGCAGAAGGCGAAAAAAGTGGTATAAACGCCTTTTTTGAAGAATTGGAATCAATTTTTACAACCGCTACCTGGGTAACATGCTCTCAACGGCTTATTCAGTTGTTTTGGAAAGCAATGGGTAAACCGGTTGAGCAGAATCCGCTTCAGCAGTTTTGGGTATTAATTGGAAAATATGATGCGCTTTGCTCACTCGCACGGTATTTTAATCGACTTGAATTAGAAGAACTTAAGGTCTGCGAAGTTGAATTCGATGAAAAAAGTGAGGCGCCACGCATAGAAATAGAAGGTGCCTATCACCCTCTTATGGCGGCGCAACAGCTTGAGAATGATCTGCCTGTAACGACCAATAATTTTGAATTTAATGAAAAAAACCGTAATAATACCATTATATCTCCTAACGGAGCAGGTAAGTCGGTTCTTCTGGGTACTCTTTTTAATGTGGTGGAGTTTGCTCAAGGTACTGGTTATACCTTTGGGAAAAAGGCTACGATGACCCTTTTTAAAGGGGGTATTCACGGTAATAAAAATATTGATGAAAAAATGCAACAGGGGGATTCAACCGGTCGTGTCCAGGTCAATAGTCTTGGTGGTTTGGTTGATGATATTAAGAGCGCTGCGAAGAAAAACGAGAAAATGCTTCTCTTTGTTGATGAGCCTGCCGCAGGCCTACCAAAAGCAGGCGCTGAAAAAATCTTATTTTCTAAAGAAGGACTGATCGAATCTTGTGAAAATAATAAGAATGTCATGCTCTTTATGGTGACACACTTTGATTTACGAGAAGATTTGAAAAAGAGTACGTCGTTTAACTATATGAATTTAAAAGTTAACGAAACTAACCAAAACGAATCTAAAGAAAATAAATTTGAAAACACCTATACCCTTGAAAAAGGTGAGGGATGGTGGATGAGCGATTCCGAAAAGCGCAAGCGATTTGTTACCTGTTTTATGAAGAAATTAAAAAAAGATGCAAAGAAGAATACTAAAATTCAAGAAATCTACAACGAAAATGATGGAAATCTGTTGTACCCTGAATTTGAAGCAATGGCTTATGAAGACTTGCCTACCTTGGCCAGTGCGGACACCGATGTAGTACGATTTATGCACGCATTTAAGCGTTCGACTGTGGTGCCGCTTGATCAGCTGAAAAAAATTAATGTTATTGGTGAAGAAGGCAGTCTTTTCCATGAGATTGCAGGAGATAAGCGAGAACGGCTTGAGACCTTAATGGGAGCGTTAAAGCTTTCTGAGTGGCTTGTTTCCCCAGGAACAACAAAAGTAGAGATTGAACGTCGCCAGAGCCTTGTTGAGCAATTGAGGGGTAAAGAAAACCTTGAACGAAAAACTAAAGTCAAAGCACTTCTTACACAATTTAAAAATGTTGAGCAAAAAATAGCGCATGAATCTGTTTCGGTGAAAGAACAGAGTAAGTTGTACCAAGATATTAGTTTTAGCGTGTTCAACGACAAAATAGACATGAGAAACTATATAAGCGGTCGCTCTGCGATCACCTCATGGCGTGCGTTTACGTTGGTTAAGGGGTTCGGTGCCTATATTCTCATGCCAATTGTAGCTGCTGTGACGAATGCGATTTTAACACAAACACTTTTTTCTGGTGAGCGTGTTTGGAATCGGTGGACGCAAGGACGACAACTACAACTTTCACCAGAATCGCGTCTCTGGCTTAAAGGTGTTGCTGAAGGTTTTACGCCAAAAAGTCTTTTGGGCCCAATATCGTTTAAGCAGTTTGCGGGGCAGTTAACAGGGTATAATGCGATAAGAGCATTGTACAATAAAGATTATAAGGCAGGGTTATTCTCTGCGTTTGGTACGCTCGGTGCCTATGGTCTTACCTATCTAGCTTATAAGAGTTTGCGGAATAATTATGCAGGTTCTGATGTTGGTCAAGGAGATGCAAAGTTCTTACCCTATTTTGATACTATTGAAAAAGGGCGGGAGCTCTTTAAAAAAGCCTCTCATGAATTTAAAAATAAAGACACATTGTGCCTTGATGCTGAATTTGAAAAAACATTTGATGCGGCAAAACAGAGTTCGTCTCTGTTTCAGTCTGCTGATAAAATAGAGCAAATTGTGCGTTATTGCGGATATGAGCTTGAAGAGCTTTGTAGGTTTGATGGTTACTTGGTGTGTAAATCAAGAGAGAGAAAGTTGACGACCTATAAAGCAACATTACCTGTACATGATCTTTTTAATCAGATGGGTGAATTGGATGCGGCCTGTGCTTTTGCTGAATGGCTTGATATATTGGATGGCAAAGGCTTTCCTGTATATAAAGCGTCGTTTGTTGACGAGAAAGACGCACAAAATGGTGCTCAGTTAACGATGGAAGGCGCAATACACCCACTTATGCCGGGTTATAAAAAGTATATTTCTCAAAAAGTTGTTCAAAATGATATTAAACTTGATGCAGAAAATTGCAGAAATAATCTGATCACGGCGCCTAATAGTTCGGGTAAGTCGGTTGTTATTCAGAACGCACTTAATATCATTTTGGCTCAATCTACTGGGTATAGTTTGAGTAAAACGTACAGAGCCGTTATTTACCATAAAATTCTCTTTAATAAACGTATTGATGACGACATGTCAAAAGGTGATTCAACGGGTACCGCTCAAGCGGGGAGCATTCTTGAGCTCGCGAATCTTGTTGGCTGGGCAGGGAAGTATCATAAAAACGTCTTTTTAGGATGTGACGAGTTCCTTTCTGGAACGCAAGAAGATGTTGCAAAATACCTTCTTTTTGATAAAAAAGTTCTTGGGTTGCTGGTGAAAATGAATGAGTGTCCAAGGGTTGTTTCAATGCTTGCAACACATTTTGACTTAGGCGCCGCATTAAAAGAAAATAATCTTAATAGTTTCAAGTGCAAACATATGGATGTTAAGTATAAAAAAGCAAATGGGGTATTTACAATACCTTCTGATGCCTATACTTTTACCAGAACCTTTAAGCTTAAAGATGGTCCGGGCTTTTGGCTTGAGCCTGAAAATAAAGAGGTGGTCGATGCTTATATGGCTCAGTACTATGATGAATGTCTGCCTGTAGATAAGCGTACCGGTACAAAATTGATACAAAATGAGGCTTAATATACCGCCCAAAATAAGACAATTTTTAGCCCCGCCGCTCCCTCAAGAAAACAGGGAGCGGCGGGGCTTTTTTTATAAAACCCCCTTGGGGAATTAAGATTTGGTTCTGAATAAATTAAACGTATCAATCATATTTTTTGCTTCACCAAGATCAGATAGAGTATGCGTAATTTCTTCTCTCTTTTGCAATTTTTGAGCACAATATTTGATGCGTAGGGCGAGTGCTCGTTGGTAAGCGTCAGGTGTTTTTTTCTGAAGTTTAAGGCATTTTTTTGCATCAGCTTCTATCGAATTTGCCCATACAATGACAATGAGGTTCCAGCTTCTACTGAAGGCTTTTCGGATATCCGGGTTTGTCTCTTTCATGGTAGCCTTAACGCTCTCATTTAAAAATTTGAGTGCAGCCTGAAAGCTACTGGTGGTTTGATAGAGATTTTTAAATTCGGCATCTTTGAAAATATCTATTTTCCCCGTAGTTTCTTTTTTAAGTACGTTCTTTAAAAGATTAATCGAACCTTTGAGTTTATTAAATTTTTTGTCGTCACAGGGACCTGTGCCAAGATGCTTTATTATCTTTTGGGTATCGTTATAAATAGGTGTAAGAAGCAGGGAGAATAAAACTACATCAGGGGTAAAACACTGCCGTTCAAAAGTACCGAGCTTTTTGTTAAAAAGACCATCAGGTTTGAGAGCCAAAACGTTGCTGGTAATGAGTTGAATAGCTTCACACTTTGAGATGACCTCTTTTTTCTGGTCAGGCGTCTTTTTGGGCCAGATTGTTTCGAGAAGTGAAAATTGTTTTGTTATCTCAATAATATGTTTTGGAAAAGCCTCTCTGCTTGCTTTGGTAAGATGGAGACAGGAGGCATCATGAGTTCCTGGCAAGAATAGTAGTGCTGCGAATGCAATAACTACGGCATAATTGCGTTTAAGTCCGTTCATAAAGACTCCTCTGCTTTTAGGGAAGTATGAGTGTTTGTGTGTCATTTTTTTTGGCAATTTTTTTGAGATAGTCGTAAAGCGTAAGTTTTTTTTCAATAATTTCAAAACGATGTGGTGTATACGTTTTTAGATTTTCAAAATTAAAGGGAACATTGATGAGAGATGAGACAATCAACTGCATAATCGTTGTTGGAACGGTAGGGGGGGTAGACGTATAGACAGTGAGGGAGTGGGCTGAAATTTTCCCGAGTACTGGAGCTATGTGATTAAATTTTTTTTGTGGTTGAATGATGGTTTTTAAGCCATTAGTGAGATCAAGGCAGACGATCTTTTGTGGCCAAAAGAAGAGTAATTGATTCTGATGATATGCTACAGTTGGTTTGTCATAAAAGCAGATAGGCTCTTCTAGAATGTGGATTTTTTGAGTGGCAAGATTGATAAAAAAGGCGAAAGCTATGTGTTTTTCTAAATTTTGATCGGACGGAGAGTTCACGTGACTCTGCTGATGGTAAGAAGAAATACCGGCGAAGCATTGTTGATTGAGAAAAAGCTGTGCAATCTGCTGTGCTCGAATTTGGGAGAGCAGTTTTTTGTTTTGGTCGAATACTTGAATAAGTTTGTGCTTTGAGCAGAAATTATTTTCTTTAATGTTTTGGCACGTAACAGTATAGGAACCGATGGTGATGGAACGGGGGATATTTACCTTGGCATTCCATAAAAAAATGAGCTTTTGTTCATCAGAAAATGTTTCAAATGATTGATGCTTTTTAAAAGAAAGCACTTCTGCTTTTTTTTGCCACTCGTGCATGGTAATAGAATATTTGTTTTTTATTATGCTCTGTTGGTGGACATCTAAGAGTTGTGGGTCTTTTTCTATTGCTCTTCGCACAGAATCCAAAATAACAAGACTGAATTCTTTGGGGAGGGCGAGAGCTTGCGTAAAATTGAGAAGTGCGATTTTATTTTTGAAAGAGACTCTGCCTACTGTTTTTGGAAGTGTGTTCTTATTTTGATTAGGGCCTTGGTAGTATCCATGGAGTTTTTTTAAGATAAGAAGTTGGGTTGCTTGGGTGGGCGGCAAAAACGTTGGTCTGCCTTTTAAAAAACAGGCAAGTGCTTTTTTATTTTTCTTTACTCCTCTAAGAGAGAAGCAGGCATGTGCGAGTTTTTTTACTTCTGTTTTATCAGAAAGAGAATAGTACCGCTCATTTAATTCTATCTCTGTGGCACAAAGATGTGAGAGAGATGCAATAAGAGAAATGGCGGCAATGGCAATAAGAGAGCGGGATTGTTTCATGAGAATTACACTTTAAAAAAAGAAGATAAGTTTCTTTTTTGGAGTGTACGGTATTTGTTTTACAGACGCAATGAAAAATAAACTCGCTTGAGCCGGGCCCATTTTTGGTGACGAGAAAATTCCTTTACCGCTCTTATACTTCGATACATTTTTTCTTGCGAAAAAACACTCAGTATGAACGGACTTAGATACCATTACTCACAATGACTTTCCATTACCCACATCTTTGCCCTCTCCGCTCACCCTGATGGGTCGATACCACCGCTCATACTGAGTGTTTTCCCAATGGGAAAACATGTCGCCGTAGGCGGCACAATGTATCGAAGTATCACCATGAGCGGGGTTGAGTTTACCCTGCCTGCCCGCCTTAGCTTGAGCGACGGCTGGGAGCCCGTCGAAGGGAATGGGTAGAGCAGTAGATTAATAATGGAGAGAGTAAATGTAAAACCTACTTAGTTTTCAAGATATTTCTTAAAAAGTTCCTGAAAAATCTGAGGATTTCCACGACCTTTTGTCTGCGCCATTGCTTGCCCTACAAAGAAGCTCATTAACTTAGTTTTACCTGCTTTATAATCTGCAACTTGCGTTGGATTCTCAGCAATAAGCTTTTGCACAACCGCGTCAAGTTCACTCGAGTCACCCATCTGTTCAAGGCCAAGCTCTTTGACGAGTGCTTGAGGATCTTTCCCTGTTTCTGCAACAACGGCAAAAATCTCTTGTCCAGCGCGGTTATTTATTTTTCCTTGATCAACTAGATGAACTAATTGGGCAAGTTTTTCTGGTGTGACCTTACAGTCCGAAAGTGCAATTTTGTGCTCTTTTACAAAACCAAGAAGATCACGTAAGACCCAATTAATTAAAGTGGAGCTGGATTGAGTCTTTGCTGCTTTTTCGTAGTAGTCTGCAAGTTCTCGATCGCCAATCAAAATATCAACATCATCTGTTTTAAGAGCATATTTTTTTTGAAGTCGTTCGCTTTTTTCAAAAGGAAGCTCAGGCATTTCTGCGCGCGCTTGTTCGATCCAGCGTTCGTCAATGCAAACGGGCGGCAGGTCTGGCTCGGGGAAATAGCGGTAATCCGCTGCCTCTTCCTTGCTACGCATACTAAAAGTCTTTTGATCTTTTGTGTCCCAGAGACGTGTCTCTTGTGTCACCTTTTGACCACTTTCAAGAAGGAGAATTTGGCGTTCAACTTCATATTCAATAGCATCAGAAATAAACTTAAATGAGTTAATATTTTTGAGTTCGCATCGTGTTCCGAGTTGTGTGGCACTTTTTTTGCGGACAGAAATATTAGTGTCTGCTCTAAAAGCTCCATCTTCCATATTGCCCGAACAGACATTAAGGTAGGTAACGATTGCGTGTAACGTTTTAAGATAGGTACGTGCTTCGTAAGCGCTTTTCATATCAGGATAACTGACAATCTCAAGCAATGGCGAACCCGCACGGTTTAAATCAACAAGACTAATATCATCATTGGGTGCGTGAATATTTTTTCCCGCATCTTCTTCCATGTGAATGCGAATCAGTCGAATATTTTTCATATCACCGTTTTCAAGGCGAATGGGTACATATCCTTCTAAACAGATTGGCTTGTCACCTTGCGTAATTTGGAAGCCCTTAGGAAGATCAGGATAAAAATAGTGTTTGCGCGAAAACTCACTTTTGCGATTAATGGTGCAGTTCGTAGCAAGTCCCGTCATAATGGCGTAGTGGACAACTTTTTTATTAAGTACCGGAAGTACTCCTGGATATCCTGCGCAGATGGGGTCAATATTTTGATTTGGGTTTTTTGAAGGACCATTTTCTGCAGCACAAAAGATTTTACTCTTGGTTGAAAGTTGAACGTGAACTTCAATACCAATATCGACCTGATACTCTTGATAGCGCTCTAGAGTGGTAATAGGGCGTGACATACATCGAACCTCGTGGAAGCTATATTATTTCTTTGCTGTAGCGACAAATACATTGAGTCGCGTTGTCTCATGCACGGTGAGAGTAATTTTACAGCGAAACTCTTTTTCGAGGCTTAGTATAGCATTATATTCAGTGTTGATAAGGTAGTTGAATGTATGTTCATGAACCGCAAGCGTAATATTGCCAGCGATTCTTCCTGTTGCTAATTCTTCTTTGATTTTGCGCAAGATGGTGTACGCTTCGTTTCTGATTGATTTTACAAAACCAGCACCACCACAACAAAGACATGTTGATGTCAGTTGTTGCAATAATGTTTTACCCGACCGTTTACGAGTCATCTGAACAAGTCCAAATTCCGAAACTTTGAGCACAACAGATTGGAATTTATCGCGATCTTTCAATGCTTTTTCAAAATGTTTAAAAAGGCGTTGTCGGTTCGAATTGCTTGCCATATCGATAAAATCGATGACAATGAGTCCACCAAAGTTTCTGAGTCGCAGTTGTCGAACAATTTCGTCTGAAGCTTCGAGATTTGTCTTTAAAATTGTGTCTTCCATGGTGCCATTTGATGACCCAGTAAATCGACTGGTATTGACATCGATTACTGTCATAGCCTCAGTAGTTTCTATGATAATTGAACCACCGGATTTGAGCGAAACTCTGCTCTGCAGCGCTTGCTCAACCTGTTTGTCAATGTCGTATTTTTCAAAAAGAGACGGATGCCCGTCATAAAACTGTACAACGGGAGCAAGCTCAGGAGCATGGTCTTTGAGAAATTTATAGATATGTGATTCAGAAGCTCTGCTGTCGCAAATAACTGCTTCAACGTCCGTATCTAAATTATCGCGAACTATCTGGAGGGTTAGGTCAATATCTTCGTAGAGTTTTTCTACACCAGTCGCTTTTTGAAAGCGCTCTTGGATTGTGTGCCAGGTGCTGACGAGCGACTTTAGGTCGCGTAAAATTTCTTTTTCAGAGCTCTCACTTGCGGTTGTGCGAATGATAGCACCCATTCCTTCAGGCAAATTTGCCTTTAAGAAATCGCGAAGACGTGTTCGCTCTTCAAAGCTGCCAATTTTTTTTGATATGCCAATACGTGGGATATTAGGCATTAAAACAATAAATCTTCCCGGAAGAGTAAAGCAAGTTGAAAGCTTAGCCCCTTTTTCGTAAATCGGCTCTTTGCTCACCTGAACAAGAACATATTCACCCTCTTTGAGAATCTTTGTTATATCGAGATTTCTGCGGTTGATAGAAGCTTTTGGATGTTCTTCATCTTCCTCGAATTCTTCTTCATCTCCCTCGTCGCTGACGGGGGCCATACGCGCAAGCGCAAGCTCTCGATCAATTTCAGAGATATGTAAGAAACCAGAACGCTCTTGCCCAATATCAACAAAAGCAGTCTGAATTCCAGGCAAGACCTTTGTTACGAGCGCTTTAAAATAACTACGCTCGAGCTGATGAGCAGTGTGGGAATCAAAATAGACGTTTTGTAGTAGTCCGTCGCGCGTAATCGCAATGCGCGTTTCCCATGGGCTGTCATTTATTAAAAATTTTTTCATATATTCACCTCATCTTGAAGTATACCATACATTGCCACTGTTTAGTGAATGAAAAAGCAAGAAAAGTTTTTTCATTAGGCAATAGACACCTGTTTGTTGTTTTTGGAATGGGCATAAAGAGCTTTTTTGTAAGAGAAAAATGGTTCGCTTACAAACCCTTTGGTACTCCTGTTTTTTACCAGCTTAAAAAATACAAATATAGCAATAATTTTAAACATAGGTGGCGCTTTGCCTTAAGAGAGCAGTCTTCCGTTTTTTAACTCGAACTGATGCTTAAAAAAATGCTTGTTTTCAAGAAGCATTTGATGGGGATGGCTGCTGAGTACGATACCAAGACCATATTCTTGTTGGTATGATTTGAGTAGTTTTATCACAAGTTGAGCATTAGTCGTATCGAGGTGCGCAAATGGCTCATCCGCAAATAAAAATGCAGGTCGATGGAAGAGAGCCCGCATAAGTGCAACGCGTTGCTGTTCGCCTCCCGAAAGTTTTTCTGGGGTTTGCTGCGCATGTGATGTAAGGCCTACAAGTTCAAGGAGTTCAAGTCCTCGCGGGAAGAGCTCTTTTTTGGGTAAACCTTTTCCTATGCCTTTAATAATCGTATTTTCGAGAACGGTGAGTTCGGGAATAAGGTAGGGATGTTGGAAAAGATAGCCGCATTGCGTATTGAGAAATTCTTCATGTTCCACTTGAGAAAAAGATGAAATATCTTTTTTATTCCAATAAATTGCGCCAGATGTTGGTGAATCAAGACCGCCTAAAAGTGAAAGGAGTGTTGATTTTCCTGAACCAGAAACGCCGGTCACCAACGTGCAAGAAGTTGGGTGAATTTCGAGCGAAATAGTGTCAAGAATTAACTTTTGATGCGGGGGGTGTCCAAAGACTTTAGATATTTTCTGTACGCTGATCACAGGTTGTCCTTGTCGTTTTTTGAAAGGTGTGGTCTGTCATGAACTCCATTATTTTTGAACAGAGATTGAGCCTTGTTTCTTGATTGGTTGCAAAGTCGAGAGAGCCATCAATAATCAAAAGTGGTGTTTCTTTGAGGTTTTTGTGAACTTCTTTGTTTACGAGAAATGATTCATGCCGTTCATGGAGTTGTCTAAGATAGTCTATTGAAAGAGTGTTTTCTGAGGAGCGATTTCTTTTGGTAACTCGTTCGAATGCAACTTCAGGTGGAGTTCGCAGGTAGATAAATCCCGTGGGAGCTTGGCATTGTTTGGCGACAAAATGGTTGAAAAATGCTTCATAGGCATTCCATTCAAGACGTGAGAGAAAGCCTTGTTTAAAACTGTTGACGGCGAAGACATAATGGCCTGAGTAGACAGAGCGTTCTGCGATAGTGAGGGGTTGCAGTGCTGTTTGCATTTCGAGATGGCTTCGGATTCGGCAGCTCATGACATATGTTTCCATTGTAAATGCCCATCTGTTTGGATTTTCCATAAAATTGCCGAGAAGTGAGGCGCCTTGTCCATCCCATTTTGCAAGTGGTTCGGCAACAGCGTTAAGCGTGCGATATTGTTCTGAAAGTGCTGCAATAAGTGTAGATTTTCCTGCGCCGATAGTGCCTTCTAAAATAAACATAGTATAACTCCGCAAAAGGGATCTCCGCGGCGAATGTTTTTAAGAGACGATTCGTCGAGGGAGTGTGGATTGAATTCTTGATAAGATATCAATATGCACTGTCCCACAAAGCTCGGCAAGATTATCTGCAGTTGGAGAAGGAGGTGGCCCGAGAAGTACGACTTCGCTTCCAATAACGGCGTTTGGAATGTCGGAAACATTGACTGTTGTGGCATTCATGCTCACTTTTCCAAGAATGGGGGCTGGCTGGGAGCGAATTGTTACAAATCCCTTGTTTGAAAGATCGCGCGGAAGACCATCAGAATAGCCGATAGGGAGGATAGCGAGGATGGTGGTCCGCTGGGTAACAAAACTCTGACCATAGCCGACGGGTGTTTTTGCAGAAACAGTTTTGAGATGCATAATCCGTGTTTTCCAACTCAAGACGGGCATGAGGACCAGTTTTTTTTGTGCGCGTTGTTCGAGTCGGTGCTTTTGTGCGGGCGATTTCCAATAACCATACAAGGTTGTTCCTACGCGAACAAGGGTATCATGAGTGGAGAGAGGGCAGGCTCCTGAGCCGCAGAGATGAGTTTCTTCCCAATGAAGTCCGGTTTCACGGAGTTTTGAACAAAAACTATCGAACGTAATCCTTTGTTCATGAGCGTAAGGAATCTCTTCCTGGACGACGTCAGCGAGATGTGACATAACGCCAACAAGTTTGATAAAGTGTTCATTTTTTTTAAAAAAATCTGCACACCAATCGATATCTGCAAGAGTAAATCCAAGCCGAGAAAGGCCTGTATCTACCTTAAGATGGACGCGTGCTTGCTTGCCGATTGCATGAGCCATAGCGACGATTTGTTGAGCAATGGTTTGGTCGAAGCATGAACATTCGACGCCTGCATTGAGCGCTTGTTCAAGATTTTCGCGGTCTCCTGGGACGAGTGCGCAAACGGGTTGTCTGCAGCCGGTCTGTTTTACCTCAATTGCTTCGGCAAGTGATGCAGTGAAAAAATAGGCGGTTGCAGGATGTGATGTAGAGATTTCAACAATCTCTTTAAGTCCGTGACCATAGGCATTGGCTTTAACGACAAGGCCCAGCTTGATAGCCGGGCCCATTACATAACTTAAGGTATCAATATTATGCCAAAGGGCATTTTTATTAAGTTCAACCCAGGTGGTTAAACAGTTGGTGATACAGTTATTTTTCATCAGTGAGCTTTACCTTTTTTGATGATCTATTCTTTGTTGGTTTTGACGGTGTTTCTGATGGAATTTTGTTTGACGAGGTGACGATGATTTTGCTTTGCTGGTTCTGTTTTTCAAGACGTATGGTGAGAATTCCATCGGTCAGGTCAACCTGTGGTGTTTTTGCGAGATTGACTCGTGCTGGAAGTAGTGCTGATTGGCTCACTTGAGCAGCACCAGACGAAACGAAATAGATCTGATTTTTCTCATCTTTTTTCTCATGTTCTATAACCTGGTGAGATGAGTAGGTGATACTGCGATCATTGATTTGAATTTCTAATGTATCGTCAGCAGGAATTGCAATTGTGAGCGTGTCGCCTTCAAGTTGAACTTGAACATTGCTTGGTTCGATTTTCTTGTCAATTTGTGCGGTGATAATAACAGTTTTGTCGTCTTCTGCGACGTGTATTTTGCACGGGGTCATCTCAAGGCGTGAAGAGTAAATATTTTCATCTTGGCCGTTCGTATTGAGAATGACGCTTTTGCGTGTAGGCATCTGTTTTAAAAGGCGTTCATGCATCTGCTCAAGTGATTTTTCTATATGGTTGAATTCTTGATCAAAATCTTCAAAAAAATCTGCTTGAAGTGTTGAGTATGAACCTGCCAGTGCAAGAGTAGTGACAACACCACATACTATCTGTTTCATAGAGAAGTCTCCTTAGGTATTTGATTGTGTTTGTTCTGATTCCAAACGACGTAAAAAAGCTGCCTGTGAAGGTGCGCGTCCAAGAAAATTCTGCATGAGAATTTCGGGGGCTATGCTGCCACCTTTTGAAAGAATTGTTTCAACAAATTGTTTTCCAACTTCTGTGTTAAAAAGGCCGCGTTCCTTGATGCAATCAAAAAGATCGATGGCAAAAACTTTTGACCAGAGGTAGCTGTAATAACGTGCACCATATCCTATGAGATGACCAAATGAGCATTCAAAGTGCTCTCGGTCTTCGGCGCAAATAAGCCCGCGATTGAGGCGATGGTAGGATTCTTTTTTGAGCGCATTAAAGTCTTTATCTTCACCTTCTGCAAAGCATGCAAGAGCAAATCGTGCTAATCCAGCTTGCCTGATGACAAAATTACCGCTATCAAATTGCTCAAGTCTGGTTAGTTGTTGAATGGTTGCATCATCAAGAGGTTCACCTGTTTTGTAATGGGAGCTTACTCTCTTAAGAACGGTGGGCTCAGAAAGCCAACACTCAAACATTTGTGAGGGGGTTTCAACAAAGTCGAGTTTTGTTGCGGTTCCCGAAAATCCTCGCATTTCGGTTGCTCCCATTAACGCATGCATAGCATGACCAAATTCATGGAAGAAGGTTTTGACTTCATCAAAAGGTAAAAGTGCCGGATGCTCAGGGGATGCTTTGGGGAAGTTTGCAATAATTGCAAGGATTGCTGGTGTACGTGTTCCGTCTGGGTTACGAACGGTTGGTATGAGGGTCATTTGGCAGGCATGCGTATATTTAAAGTCTCGAGGGAAAAGGTCGAGTAAAAGATGCCCGAGTAGTTCACCCTTGCTATTAAAGGCGGTTATATAGCGTACATCTTCGTGCCAAAGGCCTTCGAGTTGTTCTTGCCTGAATTCGACACCAAGAAAGTGCTCGTAGAGCGAAAGTAGTTCATCGACGGTTCGTTGGACAGGGAAGTACTCTTTTATTTTTTGTGTATCAACGGCAAGGTATGTTTTTTTGTAATGTTCTTTTATGAACTCCATATCCCAAGGCATAATTTCGCCTCGTATTGTTAGTGCGACGCCGTCGGGAAGGTTTTTTGTCCAGAGCTCAAGTTCTTCATGGGCTTTTTTGCGCGCAGCATCTTGGAGACCAGAAAGAAATTCAGAAACCCGTTCTGGTGTTTTTGCCATCTGATCACTAATGTTGAGGTGTGCATAACTTGAAAAACCGAGCTTATGGGCAAGTTGATCTCTGAGAGCGATAATCTTTTTGAGAATAATTCCATTTTCAGGGTACGCGCAGTTTTCAAATGCAATCCAGACCTTTTCTCGTGTTTCTGCGTTGGTGCAATGCTTGGTGACTGCAAAAAAAGTTGGCCTATCGCAACGTAAAATAAAGGCGTCATTCTCGTCTTTTTTAAGGCCTGCGATAAATGAATCTGAGAGTCCGGTAAGTTGTTCTTTGGGAACAGTAACTGTGCGGAGGTCTTTATTGATATTGCTTTCAAAGTCGAGTGAAAGCTGTGAGAGCTCTTTCTGGATTTTTCGTACTTCTTCAAGTTGAGCGTCAGGAAGAGCAAGACCACTACGTTCAAAATCACCGAGCGATTCTTGGAGATAAAAGCGCTGTTCAGCCGTTAATGCTTCTTGAGAGCCATTATTTTCTGCATATTCCTTGAACGCAGCGTAGAGTTTTTTATTGGTTGAAATAACATCAATGGAAAAAGATTCAAGCTTTAAAAGGCCTTGATATGATGCGTCGCGAAGAGTGGCTTCAGGATGAACCATGTGGACGAGTGAAAAAATAGCGCCTGTTTCACTAATTCGTCCGATTAGTAAATCTGTTGCCCGAATAGTGTTTTCGAATGTGCGTTTATGTGCTGGTTTGTCGAGAATTGAATCAAGTTCTTTTTGAACAGTCCAGATAGTGTCATCAATTCGTCGCTCAATGTCTCGCACGGTCTTGGGGAAGAGGGCGTTGAGGGCATCGCGTTTTTCCTGTGTTTCCATAGATACTTTTACCGTTTTAATGTTTTTTGATAAAGGGCATCCGACAACAATACAAAAGATAAGACCACAAAAACAGATCACTAAAGACACGGCCTTTATATTCTTGTTCATATAATCTCTCCTTAAAGTACTTTTTTGTACGTTGCAGACTGCCTGTAGTTTTTCTCTCTAGGATGCAGGATACCTTAGAATGGTAAAATCGTCAAAAATGACACTTTTGTGCTTTTTTTGTAATATATTGCGTCAAGAATTTAATATTTGTATTATTAATATGAGATAAGGGGAGCTGGAGAGCGGGTGGTTTAAGAAGGGGGTGTGATATGGAATATATATATCAGACGGAGGAGCGGTCGTTATTTGCACGGCTTCTTCCGTTAATCATTTTGGTTTTGTTGGTGTTGCAAAACTTTGGGATGCATGCAAAAAAGTATACTGAGACGCATTATGCTCAGGTTCAGTCGATAAAAGAAGTAGTTGATTTAACACCATTTCAGGAGAAGCGTATTTGGCTTGATTTTGACAAAGAGGGGAGAGTGTTAATCTGTTCTCAGAGAATAATGCTTTATCCTGATCTTTATCGATCAGCGGATATTTTTTGTGCTCGAGCAATGCACATTCCAACAAAAGATGTTGAGGGTGCGTATCCGCAAGCGCTTTGTTGGAAGGCGGGAGATGTAGTGTTATGTCAGACTACAGAGGGCGATTTACAGTTTTTCAAGCCGGGTGCTTCGAAGCCTATTGAGCAAACAAAACAACCGCATCGGTGTGAATTATAAAAAATAGTTGGTTTTCCTTGACAAAAAGTGCTCCGATTCGTAACATCTAAAAGTAAGATGAGCCGCTAGCTCAGGTGGTAGAGCAACAGCCTTTTAAGCTGTGGGTCGTAGGTTCGAGTCCTACGCGGCTCACCAGAAGTTCTTTTCTGGTGAGGGTGCATCTTAAATACGTTTCTACATTTTCTGTGTGTTTTAATTTTTATACGAGTTTTTCTGTTAAAAATAAAAAAATAGTTGGTTTTTCCTTGACAAAATATGCGTCAATTCGTAATCTTTCAAGAGTGAGATGAGCCGCTAGCTCAGTTGGTAGAGCACCAGCCTCTTAAGCTGTGGGTCGTAGGTTCGAATCCTACGCGGCTCACCAGATATCCTTTTCTGGTGAGTGTTCATCTTGTCTTTGAATTTATCTGTCCCCATCGTCTAGCCCGGTCAGGACATCGCCCTTTCACGGCGGTAACAGGAGTTCGAATCTCCTTGGGGACGCCATACTTCGCTAAAGCTACGTATGGCAGGCCATTTTTTTTAAATGATGGTTTTTTAAGAACAATAAATATTGATAACGAGAAAGCGAAGTATGCTCTTCGTTCAATCTTCTGCTAATCCGTCTAAAACTTATATTGGGTATACAACCAACTTAAAACAACGCCTTGAAACACATAATTCAGGTGGATCTGTTCATACTGCAGACTTTCGTCCATGGAGATTGGTTACATACTTGGCTTTTTACAATCAAGAAAAAGCTTTAGCTTTTGAAAAATATTTGAAAGTTGGGTCTGGCCATGCCTTTGCAAAAAAACACTTTTGGTAAATCAAAATACTTCGCTAAAGCTACGTATGGCAGGCCATTTTTTTTAAATGATGGTTTTTTAAGAACAATAAATATTGATAACGAGAAAGCGAAGTATGCTCTTCGCTAATCCGTCTAAAACTTATATTGGGTATACAACCAACTTAAAACAACGCCTTGAAACACATAAAATACCTGTTGCAGCCACGACTTATTGCTGACGATAAATAGTTCCGCCTGTTACGTGATCTATTACCACACTGTTTCCCTTGATGATCACGCGGCCATCCTCAGATTCGAACGTAATGTTTTTAATAACACTCGCTCCTTCTACTACAATCGTAAGCTCATCTTTATAGGGGAATAGCCTGCAAAATGCGCTTCCAACCCAGCCCGTGACGCCATGGGAGTGATGGGGACTGCGTCGAATTTTTAGCGTTTCGATCGAAACATTTCTTAATGTGCTTTCATCTCCAGTCACATCAAGTGATCTCATAGATGAATTTGAAATAGTAAGTGCTCCAATAACTCGCAAGCAAGCTTTTATAGAACTCTTGTCAATCGTAGTGCGACCCATGATATCAAGGTCTTGTGCTGAAATTTGTTCTGCATTAAATGTACCATTTACTACAATAAGACCCTTTACTTGGGATCCGTTTAACACAAGGCTACCGGTAACATCTAGGTCTTTTTTAAGAGTAGAATTTGTTATGGTTGTAGAGCCTGTTGCTGTGATAGAATCGGTTACTACGGAATCTTCAATGGAGCATTTGCCTCCCGCTTTAACTGAGCCGTCTATAATTGATTTTTCAATCACTACTGATCCTACGGTCCAGATAGATTCAGAATACGTTGTGTTTTTAATTACGGTCTTTCCAAGCGTATTAATAGATGCATACGTGGGGGTGTTCCAGTCTTCATTTAAGGGGCATGAAAGGGCTTTGCTACTGCACAGTAGGATGTTGAAACAGATAATAGTACGACTGGCAAGAGTTAAATAGATGTTCATAGAGGCTCTCTGGATAATAAAAATGCGGTTTTGTTTAACCTACACAAGCTCGTACGCTAATGCAATACGGGCGTTAGTTTTATCTGTTTAATCCATGACTGCCTAAGCCTAAAATTTTATGAGCACGGAGTCTTTTTTTAATTAATTGAAGAAGGGGCATAGTGGTGGTAGTATTTCCTCTGTTTAAAGTGGAATCTTTCTGTTCTTATGATTAAGGGTATGGGTAATGAAGCAGTATCTAAAACGATCTTTCCTAGGAATTTTTCTGGGGCTAATGTGTTGTGGTTTCCAGGATTTAATGCCGATAGGATTTGCTTTTAGCAAAGGTTTTGATCGGTTGTTAAATAAAGGTTTTGATTACCCAAACCCGCTGCTTGGGATGGGTTTTTTGAATCGTCAGGACCTTCTGTTCAACCTTATTGTATTGGGAAAAGGGGAGGGTGATTTTATAAAGAAAACAGCCTCTGGGCATCCATTGGTTTCGCTTGCTAAGATTCTTTTTTTTCGTCCACCAACACAAAATATTCATGTTGCTTTTAAAGCTGCAGGATGGGTTGCCAAGACATTTACGTGTGAAGAGTTGGGGTGGTTGTGCGCACTGCTTGCACAATCGGAGTCGGTTGATGAAGAGGAGTTGCATTCTGCCATCGAAGCTTTTGGTGCACGAGGAAAGAATTTTAGTGAACTAAGCACGAAATATGAGGATGCAAATAAAAAGAAAAACAAAAACTTAAAAATGCTTGCAAATCTGAAGAAACAGCTTGAAGAGGTTGATTTAACTCCCCTTGAGAAAACATGGTTTGATTTTGTAGTGGGTGTGCGGGCCCATGCCAAGGATTTTTCCTATGATAGATTTGCCTATGTGATGAAGCTTTTAGTTACGGCTTCACAACAGGCAAGAGATAATCAAAATAAGGTACAGATTTACGATGTTAATATTCCTTTTTATTTACTAAGTGCAGTGGCAGTGGCGAAAGCGCAAAGCAAATTGGATCTCTTGTCTTTTGTAGAGGGTTTTGCAAAGCACTTTGACAGCGTTTTGGCAACGGTATTATCCCCACAGGGGCTTGCAGTTGTGAACAATGTGAAAGATGCACGGCAAGTGTTCTTGAGTGAAAAATACAGCAAAGATGACAATGACGCATTATATGGTAAAACTTTCATTAATCCTACCGACGCAGATCTGCTTTATGGCATTTTAAACATGCGTGAAAAGCCGCGCACGGTAACTTTCGAAGGGGGAGGCGATTGTACTGAGGCTGGGGTTCTCTATCTTGCGGATACCTATCTTTTTAATTCCGATCTTGAGGCTTACGATTTTTCGATATTGTCTCCCTCAATCAAGGATAAGCAGGAGGTTAAAGATTTTGCTAAGAAGTTTATTGATGGACTCAATAACTCTGATGGGCGTGAGTGGTGGTATTATCAGTTTTCTGATAAGGCGCATCAGAAAAATAAATCTAATTTTGTGTATGTTCAAACAGATAAACAGTGTGAATTGAACGCGCTCCCAGAGAATATTTATAAAGCGTTAGCGTTATTTTTTGGTGTCACTGCAACAAACTTTAAAGAGCTTGGGGAAAAGTTGTCGCATGGGGATTTGACGGTAAGATTTGAGGTTACTGAACAAGACCCTCAACATACTGATATACGCATGACCGTGGAAACAAAGGATAAAAAGGTTGCACGGAACGCTACATTAAAAATTAACCACGGTGTACATACAGAAGTTGTGGGCGGAGTCTCTACAAAAGTTTCTCCCTCCGTTTTCTTGGATCAATATAATAAGAAGGTGTCGGAGTGGCCCTTTTCGCTGTTCGTTGCATGGGGTAATTCGTGGACAAAAAATGATATCAGGTCCCTCCTGATGCAGGCCCTTGATGGCAGTGATGGATTTTCTGAGTTGTGTTATCTGTATGGAAGTTCTGATGCTCTTGCTGCGCAAAAAGATTTTGAAGAACTTATTAAACTAGAGGCTATTAAACCCCATGATGTTCTTTTAAGAGGGGAGATTTGGCATATAATTGCACAGAATCCGCACAAGGTGCCTCTTAAGAATTATGTAGAGTTGGTGCCAGCATCTAGGCTTATTCGGGATATTGGGGACGAAGATTTGCCTGTTTTGATCAAAAACATGGGGGGCGAATGGGCGAAAAAGAATGCGTATGATCTGGTTTTAGTAAGTGCAGACAAACTACACAATGAGTGGAATACGCAGTATTTTACTAACTTAAATAACGCCTTGATTCAAGTAAACTTGTCGTATGCAGAGGTCTATAATGTGGCTTTGGATGAGACTCTTAAAAAGGTGGCTTCATCTGAGAAATATGAGCAAGAATGGGCGGAACGTTGTTTTGATTGGCTTGTAACCATTAATGAACTTATTGAGAAGGGGGTATATACTGGTGTTGATACCACCAAATTAATGAATCCTCTTGTACAGTTAATCGACGCATGGAAAAATAAGAAGGTTTCTCCAGAAGAGTGCAAACGTCTTTTTGACGAGATTTTTGGGCCCGGCTTTTTAAAGAAGAATACAGAACTGTTGCTTCATTCGGTTGGCGAAGTCTATTTGATTGATTTGCTTGCAAGTGCAAAACAGCAGGGGCTTGATGTTTCTTCTGTGCTTCCTGTGGTGCTTGATATAACATTTATTACCGTATCAGAAGGGGAAAAGCGACAGGACAATAAAGACGCTCTTGAGGAATTTATAAGATTATTTCCGGAAGCGGTTGGCGTTAAGGCGCGACAGGAGATGATTAACAAATCTCCGGACATGCTACCGATTATTGTTAAGCTCGAAAAAAAGATGACAACTGCCGATGAGAGTATTCTGCTTGTTGCATTGGATGCACTGTTAAGTGAAAAAAATATTGAGGTTGCACGTGCATTGAGTAATGCGTTTAGAAAAATTGCTTCAGTGTTATTGGTTAAGGATACCATTGCGGATAAGAAAACCTTTGTGGATCTCTTGGGAGAAAAGCAGAATGCTATTGAGAGCCTTGATCTTGACGTGCGGGCTAATTTGGCAAAAGCTCTTATGCAAGCGGTCCTATATATATGTTGGCCAGATGCGCCAAATGGCGTATTAGATGGTAGTCAAAAGGATGCGTTAGGCAGGTCTATTGTCGATGTAGTCATGCAAAAATGTCCGTGGGTGTTGACGGATGAGGTTAAGGAAAAACTATTTGCGGCTGGTCCAAGCGATTTTGTTGAATACGGTATTTTCTTTGATGAGTTGCTGCGCCAAGCCAGGGGATGGACGTTTGGGACAAACAAGTCTCATCATGCATTTTATGTGATTGTAAAAAGCATTTTCGATTTTGGTACAAGGTTAAAAAATGCTTCTGAAAACAAAGATACTACGACCTTAAAAAAACTTGACGTCCGAGGTGGGGGAGCAGGATGGGCTGGTTCGGCCAAAGGTTCACTTAAAGATTTTCTTGAGTTGGTTAAAGACGTTAAGATTGATTCAGATAAAGATGCTAAAGAAATAGTTGAGGATTTTGCACAAGCATTTGGTGGCAAAAAAATGGCAGTAACAGTGAGAAAACCTCTCAGTGATACCTATTACGATTTGTGGGAGTTCTTGATCGACCTGATTGAGCTGATGGAGGATTTTGGTATCGAGAAATAACACGGGTTCAGATTGCTTTTATAAACCATCGATTGTGCACAAACTCTAGATCCGCATCAAGCATTTGATCCAGGGGCAGGGCGTTAAGATCAAACCACTTAGCACACTGCTTTGCGGGGTCGATAGGGCCGTTGCAACTAATTTCGTAATAAATGTAAAATGAGCAGATGTCCGGGAAGCTACTGTGCGTATACAGCTTTTGTGAGAAAAAAATAAGCTTTTCAACCGTAACGAGTGCGCCAATTTCTTCTTGGCACTCTCGTACCAATGAATCTTCAAGGCTCTCATTGGGCTCTATTCCTCCGCCGGGAAAGTTGTAGACCAACCTATCTCCTGATTGTGTTTTGACCATCAGGATGCTGTTGTCTTTGATTAACACACCATATACCCCAATGCGGCAGTTTTTGTCTGGTAGGATATGCATAAAAAGCCTCTTTTATATAATGGATAGAATATTGCAAAAAGCGCTCTAGTAAGCTCGCCTTGCGACATTTTATTTTCGACACTTGCAAGACTTCTTACGCTCTTACCCGTTCGATACAACCCTGCGGGTCACTCAGGGTGAGCGGACTTAATGCATTTACCTTCTAGACCGTAATTTTTCACCTTTCAATAACTGTACCAGGTTTTTTACATCAACAAAGGTTATTGATAAGTCACCAAATTTTCTGGTAAATGGAGAGTCTATGTTAAAAGCAACAACGTAGTTTTCTCCGTTGGCATAATGGTTACGAAAAGCACCAAAATTTTTTGCAATTGATTTTGGTGTTTGGGTATCTGATAGTATGGAAAACTTGCATTCAATGGCATGTACGGCATTGTCATTGCCACCAATAACAAAGTCAATCTCAGAGCCTGATTTATCGCGCCAATAATTGATTGAACGGGTTTGCAAATGAGCATGTAATTGATTAAGTACGCAGTGCTCCCACATAAAACCAAGATCATCTTCGCGTAATATAGTCCGGCCTTTGACGTGATTGATAATCCCTGTGTCAAATCCATACACTTTGGGCGCTTTAACGATTTCACTTGGTTTATGCGATGAATATGGTCGAATAACGTGAACGACAAATGTCTCTTCGAGAACATCGAGGTAGTTGTCGATGGTGCTTCTGTTTACCTCACATAGTAAGGCATAATGTGTTGCTTCGAATAATCCGCTGCTATTTGCTAGTAATAGTTCTGCAAATTTTTGGAAAGCATTTCGTTTCCCAATACTAAAAATGTCTTGTATATCCTTAGCCCAATAAGCATCAATCCATTCTTGAAAAAACTTTTGAGGGATAGTTGTTTCGGCAAAAAATGATGGTAATCCGCCAAACAAAAAGCGATGACGTATGTCATTGTTTTTAAACAGAGCCATTTCTTCGATAAGGAGAGGGGTAAGCCATAATTCTGACTTGCGGCCGGTGAGTGTGTCCCTAAATTTTTTACTTACTCCTAGTGTTGAAGAGCCGGTTGCAATGATGTGAACGTCGCGGTAATGGTCTGCGGCAATTTTTAAAAGTTCTGAGGGATTATCAAGTCGATGAATTTCATCAAGTACAATTTTTTTACCACGCTTGCTTTCTAGGAATGCTTCTGGGTCCTGTAATTGCAATCGAATGCTCGGCAATTCGCAGTCAAAGTATTCTATATTGGAAAGACTTTGGCACAAACTTGTTTTTCCAACACGTCGTACACCCATTAACCAAATAACTGTGCGTTTTTCCCAGGCATTATTAAGGAGTTGTTCCCAAAATGGACGGCTAATAATCATGCCAAATCCTTCCCTTGAAGATAGGTTTTTTAACCAAGTGCTAGTTTAATATAGCATTTGGTTAAACTAAATGCTAGTTTTGGTATGCATTTAGTTTAATTATTTAAAGAATAATGTCCCTTTGATTATTGCAGGAATCATGCTCATTGGTTGGCAGTTTTTTGCCGATAAAAAAGCATTCTCAAGCTCACTGAGCATATGTTTTTAAACAAAAGGCAATAGAAAAAGAACTGGATATTTATGAATGAGAGTAAAAAACCAACTATTTAGTTGCTGAAGGATAGAGTTTACCCTCTCAATCTAGATGGGATCTTTCAAAATGTTTTTTAAGATTGATTTTTTTACAGATTCTAGAGCTATTTTTCTTGATAAAGAGACTGGAGAAGATGCTGCTCGCTCCCAGATTTGAACTGATCCGTTTGTAAGTGTGGCGGCTATGTAATGCCCGTCTTCGCTAAACGATAGGTAATTGACTGGATTGCTATGTTTTAGTGTACAAAGCTTAGTCCCTGCAAGATTAACGAGCGCTATATTTTTGCTGTTTTGGGATGGGTCTGCTACAAGGCCTAGATAGTTGCCGTTATGACCAAAAAATGCATGTGCGAGAGGTGTTTTACTCGTAAAATCCTCAATCTTCTTTCCTGTCTTCCAGTCCCATATACATACCTGGTTGGGAGATGTGGTTGCTATCAAGGTGCTAACTGGACTCAGGTCAAGTCCTATGCATTTTTTGGCTTCAAATGAATGTTTTGGTGATTTGGGGTTGTTTATATCCCAGATGGTTATAGTCGATTTTTGGGTGTTATCAGGGGTTGAGGATATTGATCCGGTTATGAGGTATTTTTCGTCAGGGCTAAAGGCTAGGTAAGAAACGTTAGATTTACAGTCGAAATAGGTGTGAGCTCCATTTTTTATAGAGTATAAGAGTACGATAGGGCCTATGGTGGCTGCCAAAAAGCTCAAATTGGGACTATAAACAGGAACAGATGCGTTCTGTGCGCGGGTTTGTTTAGCAATTACTTTTGAGTGATTCAGCCCGGATTCAATCTCAAAGATATATAATTTAGCTTTTGTAGACATTGTTAGGAGGCATTTTTCTTTGCCCTTGAAGTTTGAAAGACTAAGAGGACTTTCCTCTAGGCCACACATAAAAACATGTTCTATTGTCCCTTTTAAACTATCCCAGATTAGGGCATAGCAATCATTGATACCGGTTGTTATTAAGCTATTGTAGGGGCCAAGGCAAGCATTTTTGAAACGATTTGTATCTTTTATCAGTCTAAGTTTTTTAAAGGGAGCTGTTGTTGTTTCGAGAAGGCCAAGCTGAGTGCCAAAGTCTTGGTACTTGCTATCTGTTTTTTGATAAAATTCATCTGAGCATTTTTGAATCAAAAGTTCTTGTACCATGTGCTCAAAGGTTGCAATGCCTTTGAGGGCCACTTCGCTTAATTTTCCCCATTCGCTGAATTTAATTACTTTGCGGCAGATAGGACATGCCTGACTCTGCGCGTTGCCAACTCGTCGCGTATTGCAGTCAATTTGTGCATGACAGTTTAGACATATCGCGTGATGGCAGTCTCTATTTTTGTTTTGATGAAGGGGGACACGAATACGGTTTCTGAGGTTAAATGCATGAAAGCATATGGGACATGTTTCATTTTTGTCCCATACGGTTTGTTGATTTTGTATGCGCTTGAAAGTTTTAAAAATTACTGGTAAACCCTGCTTCTCAAGCACTTCTTTATTTGAAATAGATGTTATGTTGTATTGTTTTTTTAGTGAGGCTATGTCCAAAGGCTGTTCCATGGATAAAGCAGTTATTGAGGTCAGCAAAAAAACAGACACTATGCCGTAAAAGATATTTTTTTTCATGAGAGACTACTTTTTTGTAGTATTCTGTACTTGCCCTGCAATAAGCATAGCATTACGCATCTGCTCAGATAAATCAGTTAATGTACTGGGTGAATGTGGCAGTAAAATGGTGTTGGTTTGTGCATTGGCGCTTATATCTTTGAGGGTATCGAAATATTGAGTCATAAGAACGAGGAACATAACGTCATGTGCAGAAGTGCCGGGAATATGCTCTCGGAATTCATTGACCGATTTGCTTAGCCCTTCAATGATGGCTTCTCGTTGTGCTGCAATACCTTTACCGTGTAAAGCGTTGCTTTGGGCGGCGGCTTCAGCTGCTTTGACTGTTATGATACGCTCGGCTTCGCCTTTTTCAACCGCTGCAATACGTAACCGTTGTGCGGCGTTGATCTCATTCATTGAAATTTTGACCTTTTGGTCTGGTTCTATGTCAGTTACGAGTGATTTGAGAATTCCATACCCAAAATCTTTCATGACCGATGTAATTTCATCTTTAACGGCAATGGCGATCTCATCTTTTTTTTCAAAGAGTTCGTCGAGTTTAAGGCGTGGTACGCGTGCTCGAACGACGTCAAAGACAAAGGATGTGATCTGTTGCTCGGGGTTTTTAAGTTTGTAAAACGCTTCGTACACATGTTCTTGAAACACGAAGTATTGGACGGCAACGGTAACGTGCACAAAAACATTATCTTCCGTTTTTGTTTCTACTTTGACATCAAGTTGCGTGATACGCAGGCTTACTGCGCCTGCAATTGTCTCAATGAAAGGGATTTTAAAATTGAGTCCTGGATGTAGAATTTTGCTAAAACGTCCAAGGCGCTGAACAATCGTGGCTGTCTGTTCGTTTACCACCACCGTGCTCATGAAGAATAAGATAAGAGCGACGGAAGCGAGTGCAATAATGAGAGTTGTCATAGGCGTAAATTCCCTTGAGTTTAGAAATAAGGCTTTTACTACATCAGTCTGAGCATAGTCTTGCAATGCAAATTGGGCAAGTGAGGTTTTTTGCCTAATTAATAGAGGTGTAGGGGAGATTGTTTGGCGTGTGTTTACTGTGAAACAGTAAGATTAAAGTCGAGGTCCTTGTCGTCTGGATCGATCCACTCTGTTTTATAAAGAGCGAACTCTGGCTCCTGGAAAATATTTTCAAGATGCTTCTTATTGTCAACTTCATCGGTTAGGTGTTGTGTGTTTTAAGATAAAGAAGCCTCTGTCTCTTGGAGATAGCATTTGCCATCAAAATACGCTTTTAGGATCTTGTTGTGGGGCGGAAAGATGTTGGCGGGCAGATCAGTTTGCTGAAAAAAGCGCCATTCATAACATAAATGTGGCTCGTTGCACCGTATTTCACCAGAAAATTCTTTAACCAAAAAAGAAACATGGACGTAGTGTCCTCGATAATTAAGGTTGTCGGTAATGATGATTGGGTGCAAAGAAAGTGCTTCTATATCCAATTCTTCACGTAGCTCGCGTCGTGCACATTCAATAAGCGTTTCGCCGTATTCAAGATGCCCTCCCGGCAGCCCCCAGGTTCCTTCTCCATAGCAGTTTTTGCGTTTTCCCAATAATAGTGCGTTGTCACGTACCACAAAAAGTTCACACCCAATTTTAATGGAATCTGAGGAAATGGAGGTTATGGAGGGAATGGAGGTGATAGAGGTCATGGAGGTCATGGGATTCTTCCAGGTATAGCTATTTATGGGATAGGAGTCTATTTTTGCAGCATAACAAAAAAGAAAGAATTTGGTTTTTTTAAAACGCGTCACACCCAATTTTATGATTGACAAATATGTAAAGTTTTGCTTTAATTATCTGTATAGATAATTAGTTTTTCTAATGAAAAAAAGTGTTATATGAAAAAAATTCTTGTAAGTTTTGTTGCTTTGCTTTTATGTGGACTGGCTCAAGGTGCCAATAATGGCGCTGAAAAAATTGAGAGCAAAGAGATTTTTAGTAAAAAAAGTTTTGAGCTGAATATTCCTGGCATTATCCAGAAGCTTGAAGAAAAAGATCAGACTCTTTTGTTGGATGTTTTTATTGATCGTATCAAGTTTTTCATTCTGGTCCTGACTCGCAATCATGCGATTGATGATGTGTTTGATAAAGGTTGTTACAAGATACAAAAAAGAATAAAGAAAAAACTTGCTCTCTTGAGTGCAGATGCCTTGATGGCTCTTGATCAGATAGATGTTCTGACTAATAAAACCTCGCCTCATTATAATATGAAGCTTATTAACTCCTATATGGAGCTCTGTTCAGATGTCGCAAAAAAACTAGAACGAACCCAAAATAAAAAAATCAAAGAAATATTTAAAAATTGTGCAACTGCTGATTCTGCTCTGTCGCGTGCTGCTGCTAAGAGTTCCTTTTATATGCTCAAGGCTGCGCCACTCAATGATCAAGGGAAGTTTGATTTCGACCTCGTTGTCACTGCTTCTTCCAAAGAATTTAAAAAACAGATGATGTATGAAAAACTTAAAAAAACCAAGATGCTTGAGTTGGTTATGACGACTATTGAAAAAAGTGAAACGCCTGAAATTATACAATTTATAAAGGGAACACAAGAGTACAAGGATGCTAAAGAAGCATTTGATTTTTTGGCTAAGAATTATGAAAATTTTGAAGAATCTCTTACGGCTTCCGTGGAGCAGTGGGTGCCTATGCTCGATCTCTACAGCTCGGTTATAACTACGCTGTGCTCTTTTTTACATAAACATAGTCAAAAAGTAATTCTTATTCTTAAAGATCTCTGTTTAATTGGTGGTAAAGACAATAATGATCTAAATAAAGTCCAGCTTAATCTGGACAATCTAAACGTTTTAAAAGCTCTTTTGACAAATACGGTCAAAAATACCAAAGGGGCTCTTGACCTGCCTCTTGACCGGGTAATGTATAAGCTTCTTTTGAGTAATCTGGTAAAACAGACACCAGGACTCTTCTTTCTTTTTTGGGGTGGATTTATTGAGGATATTCCTTCTGATTATATTGGGGATATTGACAGCATAGTACCAACAACTGATCGTGACTTTGCAGTGAAAATCAATCAAAACCATTATCTTGTTGATTTTATTGATTTTTTGATTGACTGCTTAGATGAAAAAGAAATCAAGCTGCTATCGCAGACGGATTCTGTTCCTGTGAAAAAAGTTAATAAAACCATTAAACAAGAGCTCGTTTTTTCAAAGAATACTGGTCATCACAAAAATATATTCCACAAAAAACCGTATCAAGAAAAGAGCGATACCTGCTTTTCTGGTATAGAAAAAAATGAAAATACAACAACAACGACAACGACGACAACGTCAACTTCTTGTGCGTCTTCTCCTCAAGAGACTGAAATAAAAATACAAGAGAATAAGAGAGATAGTGCTCTTGATATGGTGGTAAAAAAGGTTCGGCGTTTTCTTAAAAAGAGGTCTTCTGACTTTTTTGAATTCGACAAGAAGTCAGTGTTACGAGTGCGTTCATCCAATTTTTTTAATGCGTTCATTGTCTCTCAGAAAAACGATGAAAATACTATGACCATTGTACCTAAATCAATCGATTTTAGTGATGCTAAAGATTGTGATGGCTTCCATAAGGCTGCAATTCTTGCTTTTAAGAATGAAAATATCTTAAAACAATGTTCTTTTTTTAATATTCAAAAAACTGATGATAATACTCTGAAAAGTCTTAGCAAAGATTTTAAAATTACTTTTCAAAAAAACACTGCATTTGTTGCACTTCTGCCCTGTTTTATAAAACTGACCCGTTGCGATGCAAAAAAAACATTCAAAGATATTTGTAAAAAGCTGAGCCAAAGACAGAACTTTAACACAGATATACTTGGTCTTGGAAATCATACAGGTGCACTTGTGATGCTTCTTGAAAATCATCGCTTTTCAGAACAGACAGGTCTTAGTTGGTATTGTTCTCATCTCTTTTTTCATGAAGATGCTGAAACAAAACTCTTTCACCAGAACTATAAAAACAAAGACTTTAAAAATACTTGACAAGCAGAAAAGATTTTAATAGTCTTAAAAACGTTGTAATAGCAACACTTATCATTTTTAGGAGGATTGATCCTATGGATCGTTTATCGCGTATTTATGCGCAAAGCCTGATGGCACAAGCATTGAGTGTCCTTACTTTAGTCGACTGCAAAAAATCGATTCAACCTCTCTTCTTTTCGCCTTTAACGGCTCTTTCTTGGCGCTAGTCAGCGCATAATTATCTACTTACCCTTATTTTTTGTCACTGCTTAAGAGCGGCAAGCTTTTTTGCATACAATTTGTTCAAAATAGAGTGATGGGTCAAAAAAACCCTGATATGGGCACCTCTGTGTCCACACACAACAGAGAGGTGCAATCGCTATGTTGAATATATTAATTGTAGTTGTTGAACAGTTTTTTTTATACCTTCCCCTTGTGATAGGGGCATTTGTCTCGTTTTCGCTCCTTAAGATTCCCAATCTCTGCCTAGAAGCGGCTTTTTTGGTGGGGGCAATCGGTAGTCATCTGGTTCTTGAAGCTATACCGGCCCTACCGCTGGTCATAAAGCTATTGATGGGAACTGTTGTTGGGTTTGCGGGAGGCGCGCTTGTAGGCTTTGTTTGTGGACTAATTATCACACGTGGGCTTATTGCACATCTACTCGCTAATATCGTCACAGTGGGTCTATTCAGCGGCATAAGCCTCTTTTTAATCGGGGGCTCATTTACTGCCATTGGACAGCATGAATCTGGGCTTACGCTTATACCCTGTGCCCAACATCCAGAATTTTTCATGAGCAGTATTATTGCGATTTTATGCGGTGCATGCATGGTCTATCTGCTTACCACGCCGCTTGGTAAGAGTATTGTGGTCTATGGGAATAACCCATCGTTCTTTGAGCAACATCGTATGTCAACGTCCTCTGTCCTTATGGCTGGTATTATTCTCAGCAACGCTTTTGCCGGTGTAAGTGGTTTTCTTATCTCCCAAACGAATGGATTTATCGATATAAACTCATCTGCAGGGCTTGTATTACTCTGTCTTACGGCTCTTGTTTTTGGTAAGAAGACACGAGGGATCCTACAACCGTTTGTGGGGCTCCTGCTCTTTTGTATCGCTCAGCAGATATTGCTTATTATCGGGCTTAATCTTGCTTATTTTACGTCAATTTCATCACTACTGCTTCTCTCTGTCATGATACTCGCGCGTGATAAGACGGTTAGATCAGTACCAACCGATCAATTAGGAGTTTAGTTATGAACAAAGACTTAAAACAGAACTATTTTTCGATAGATAATCTCTCGTTTCGTTTTGCCGCTGAACAGCCGCTCTTTTTTGAAGCTCTTAACTTTCGGGTACCAGCATCATCACTGAGCTTTATTCGTGGTAGAAACGGTGTCGGAAAATCGCTCTTATTCAGGTTAATAAGCGGGGTTGTCAATGCCAACGAGATAATTATGGGAAATATTTCTCTGAAAGACAGCTCATACACTCTCTCGGCTGGTTTGTCGCTTCCGTTGGCCTACCAAACCCAGGTGCATGTAGTAAACCAAAAGTTTGATCTCATGCTTGCTGATCGATTTTCGTTTATCGAAAATCTTAAACTCGCACAGATGCCACGATACCCCGGTTTGCGCACACCAAGAATTGATCCTGTTATACCTGAGGCATTATATTCACTCAATATCGACTTTAACCGACCAGTCCACCTTTTATCAGGAGGCCAACGTCAAATACTCGCCACAACAATGGCTATACAAAAACCAACCAGCGTTCTACTCCTCGACGAACCGACCGCAGCACTCGATGATCAGAATGCACAAGCGGTTATGGAATTTTTGCAGATGCTCACGCATACAACAGGGCTGGTGACTATTGTCATTAGCCATGACCGAGAACTTATTGAGCGCTTTTCAGCAGACTACTATTTCGAACTTTCAGCTGACCAAAAAACAGGTGTCCGCACGCTGAAAAAACAATCACTACCATTTTTATTCTAAGGAAAACCAATGAAAAATCGTTATATTTTTATTACCCTGGCTCTTGTAGTCGCATGTTGCGCCATAGTTGTTTTTATGCAAAACAGTACACCAGAACTGAAGACCGAGAAATCTCATTTTAAAGTTGCCATTCTTTCGCCGGCAGTACATCCGAGTCTTGAAAAAATCGCAAAGGCCTATAGCAGAACGTTAAACGATTCACCCAATGCATCTTACTCTGTCACGATATTTAATGGTGCTGGAGATGGGCAACGTATGGCGCTCTTTGCAAACAAGTGTGTTAACGATGATTTTGATGCCATCTTTACTATTGGCACTGGGGCTACACTGCTTATCAAGAATCTTCTTTTCAAGCATGCAAGCACAACTCCTCAGATCTTCACTGCCGTGTCGCATCCGGAGACTATGGGAATAACACAAGCTGCCGCCCACGTGACAGGGATTCTCGAAGAAAATGATTTCGACTTGCACATCGATCTTGTGTGTAAAATGTTACCAGCTTTAAAACGCTTTCTTTTAATCTACTGCCCAACGGGAGGCTCAAATCTTGAACAAGACAAAGAGTTGGTCGAAAGAAAGGTATCGAGCATGGGCCACTTATTCAAAGCAGTCGCGATCTTCTCGCCAGCTGAAATACCGACGAAAACAACCGAAGCGATCAAGCAATCTGATATTGTTATGATCCTCAAAGACAATGTTGCGGTTTCGGGGCTTGATGGGCTTCTGAAACTCTGTAATAGATTTGAAAAGCCACTTATTGCTGGTGATCTTGATTCTGTAAATAGAGGAGCGCTTTCAGCTCTTGGTGTCGATGAAGAACAGTTTGGGATTGAAGGAGCCCGCCTTACTCGTCAGATACTTGAAAAGGGGAGCAAGCCTGAACGGTTGCCTTTTGCTCATGCAGGAAGATTTGTCTTGAAACTTAATGGCGAACAGTGCGCACGCCATCATATCGATGCAAAAAACATCGAGTCTATTCGCGCAAAATATACCGTAGAAACTATTTAGTTTGATTTTATAGGAGTTATTATCATGAAAACCATATTTTTAACAAAACTAACGGCTTGTACAGCCTTTTTTGCGTTACTCTGCTTAACCACTTGTGAGGCCGTAATTACGGTCACTATTATTGACGAGAATAATAACGAGAGCATCACGAAAGCAATACCATCTGCCAAAGCACCCATCGGGGTCTTTGGAGCAACACCAAGTTATAAACATTACGGTGATTTCTATGAAACAGTCAAAAAACAGTATGGGTTTCTCTATGCAATAGATAAAAACGGCGACAAAGCGATGGTAGACAAGGCAATTAGGAAACTTCAACCCACTAAGGCTGTTAGGAAGATCTTTAGACATCATCTGACAAATGACTTCAAAACAGCTCTGATGGATTTTGATTTTGATGACATACCAAGTGAGGCATTAAAAAAGTATGCCATTGCTCTTTTCTTTGCAACTGCAATCAATAAAACAGTGCTGAAAAAAAACATAACGGAATTATGTAAAAAAGCGTCAGAAAATGGGAAATTTTTAGTACATCTCTTCTTGCCTTCTTATTTCCAGGGGGTGGGAAATGAGAGTGTAGAAGATATACAACGTTTCTTGACCTGTTCGGCAACATACTACCAGCGCCTTTATAAAGAGATAGCAAAGGAGTTGCCGCAATTTGACCTTTCAATTACGATCCTGATACCAAAAATCGCCTCCCTTATGAATGCCAAGATAGTCAAAAAAGACTTCGCCTTGCAAGCATCCGAAATACAAACACAGGAGCTTGTTGTGGCAAACGTACAGACTATTTTAGCTGCACTTGTGTCAAAAATTGGTACAACTGGATCTTATGCGTTCATCAACCATAATCAGGAACAGAACGAGAAAATCATCAAAGTTTTCTCAACCCACAACATAACTCCTTTGTCGGTACATTTCGAGACGCAGGGTGGAAAGATTTATAAGGATTTTACTCCCTACAATAACGGTGGCTCTACAAAAAGACATCTTGTAAACCAATTCTTTATCAACAAAAAAGTACATACATTCTTGGGTGCTGTTTTAAAACAAAATGAGAAAGAATAATGAGAACATTTTTTGTATACGTTGTTTTTGGTTTGTTAATTACCGCTATGAGCGTGGGCGCGATAGTCTACTACACTAAAAGGAGCGTCGGTGATCGCTTCTCCTTTTCTGTCCCCAAGACAGTTAAACGACTTGCTCTTTTAGGATCTACTCCTCACCCAACAAAGTTTTTGGAGGGTGGGGGAGCAGCTACAGATCTTGCAAAGATAAAAATCGAGGATATTGTTGATATCGTCGATCTGAAGGATTCTTTTGAGAAAACACTCCAGCTCTGTAAAACACATGCTATCGATTGCCTTGTTGTTGCATACTTGCCGGTCTATTATGCCAAAATGAAGGATTGTCTTCACGAAAGCATCACTATTGAACGGTTTTTGCAGAATATTGCTCCTCAAATAATCAATCTTATAGAGCAGGTGCGACAAAAAGTAAATCCAGCATGTGCGGTAACGCTTCTGTTGCCGACAAGAATGGAGCTCGATAGAATACCATCACCAACCGCAGCACAGGAATTTTATACGATGTATGCTATAAAACAGTTTCCGCGATTATCGTGGAATAACTCATCTCTTGAAGAGCTGTTTATTATAAATACGCGCGGATCGCTCGATCAAAACCGAGATATTATGCGCTTCCTGCGCTACGAATATCTCTTTGAAAAACAGATTCCACTCCGGGAGTTAACAATAGAAAAAGATCGGTTTCACCGGTACTTGTAAGGAGTACGATCCGGGGCGTCATTGGCAGACGCCCCTTTTTTTAGAGCATTTTTACCACTTCTTGCGCGGTCATAACACAACTTGGAAGACCACCTCCTGGCTGTACCCAGTGCCCAACCATATAAAAATTCTGGAGAGTGGGTACTGTTTTTTCCATGGACATGATTATGGTCTTTGGTGTAGGGAGCCATCCTTCGTACGCGCCTTTCCAATTGCCCGTGTAGCGGTTAACCGTAAGCGGTGTTGAAATATCGTGCATTTCAATGTCCGGTGCAATGCCTGGGACTAACTGGTCAAGCAGCGGAATAATTGTTTGTACAACTCTCTCTTTTGCTTCTGCGTAGGCGGTTGGATCCTGTTCTAGTTTTTTCCAGTAGTCGTAGTCAGAGTCGATGAGAACAGTCACAAGCGTCTTCCCTTGCGGTGCAAGAGTGTTGTCTTGATTGTATATTTTTACTTGCAACCATTCGTGATCACGGTCAGCGATATGCGTTTTTGGGATCTGAAACAGTGAACAACTGACCTGTTGTGAAACATTTTCAAAAGTTCTCTTAACCCCAAAAGCGACAAAAATAAGAGGCCCAAAGAGAGGAAGTTCTTGAAAATAAGAAGCGACTTTTGGTGTGGTATGTCTGTTTTCAAGTAATTGATAAAACGTCTGGTGACTATCTGCTGCAGAGATCACATAATCAGAGGCAAACAAAGTTCCATCCTTAAGTTCGACACCAACAGCTTTTTGATCATGCGTGACGACTTTAGAGACAGCTGTTTTGTAGTGAATTGTTCCCCCAAGCTCAAGAAAACGTTTTTCAAGGGCTCGTGCAAATGCCATTGACCCACCAATGGGGTAACCACAGATACCGCGGTGATGCCAAGCGAGCATTCCCAACAGAATCATAGCAGAAAGGCGCGGGTCCCACGTTGATGCAAATGCCTTTGATAAGAAGGGATTTTTAAAAAGAGCGCCTAATTCTTTGAGCGATAATGGCCCATATTTTTTAAAGGTAGGTAAAAGAGGAATCAATCGAATTAAAGAGATTAATTTTTGCCAGTATGTTCGGGGCTGAATGAGTCCAAAATTTGATTGAGCAAATCGCTTTATTGCTTTGATCAGTTGTTTGATTTCTTGAGCATCTTCTGGTGCAAGGGCGAGCATGTCGGCTTCGAGTTTATCTAAGTCTTTGGTGAAGATAAGCGAGGTGCCATCAATGCCAACAATACGCATAAATTCATCAGGAAACGTGTAGGTAAGGGTATTAATAACACCGAGAAATTGCCACGTTTTAAAAAGATCGCTATTTCCGGTCGCGCCGGTGAGCCAGTGAATACAAAAGTCGATAGTGTAGTCGTCCCGTTTCCATGCAGTGCAGAGCCCGCCAGGAATGTCGTTTTGTTCAAAGATGGTGACACAAAGCCCTTTTTCTAAGGCGAAGCAGCCAGCACAAAGCCCGGCAACGCCACCCCCAATAATTGCTACTGATTTGCTCATTAAACGGCTCTTCCAAAAAATAGATTTCCCTCGGCTACAACAATGTCAGCTATTGTAGCGAGAAAATAACAGGCCGTGAATGCAAAAGATGAAGTCCGATTTTTTGGGTAATATATAATGAGAAATAAGCCTTTTATTAACGGAGTTAATAATGATGAATGTAAAAAACGAACGCTTGTTTAAATCAATCGAAGAAAGCGTAAAACAGCCCAATAAAAAAACTCTTAGAGCAATACAAGTTACGCCGCTGCTTCAACCGTGACTTCAAGATACCGTCCAATACTCTGTTCCCATGGACGTTTGTAAACAATAGAAATGGTGGGTATTACTGAAAATAGAGCTTATTTATTGTGATGCGGTTGAACGGACAGGTGTAAGCCAAGAAAATCAAGGATAGGAATAATACTTGTTAACTTTGGGTTCCCTTTGGTAGAAAGCATGCGATATAGATTTTCACGATTTAAATTTGTTTCTCTTGCGACTTTGGATATTTTTCCTTGGGCAGCGACAACATTTTTTAATGCTAATAAAAAGATACGAGGATCTTCATCCAATAGTGCTGCATTGAGATATTCGATTGCTTCTTGTGGATTTTGAAGGTCTTGAAGCAATTGCTCTTGATAATCTATTAATTTTTTATTCATTTTAATAATTCCTTGCATTCAAGCCAATATTGTTTTGCTTTGGCTATATCTCGTTCTTGAGTCTTTTTAGCACCTCCAACTAAAAGAACAATAATAGTCGTACCATTTTTGCCAAAATAGATTCTGTAACCAGGTCCAACGTCTATGCGAAGCTCCCAAATACCTTCTCCGCCCTTTACAATTTTGCTATCGCCGAGATTGCCGAGACTAATTCGATCTAGTCTTGTTCTAATGATAGCTCTTGTTGGTGCATCGAGTTTTTTTTGCCAGGCATAGAATGGCGATTTTCCAGTGCTTGAGGTATAAGTAATAATCTTCACAGTGCATTACCTGTCTTAATATAATTATTGTAGCTTTAAAACTACAATTCGTCAATCTAAAAGATTAGAATTGATAACTCCTTCTACGCTGCTGCTTCAACCGTGACTTCAAGATACTGTCCAATACTCTGTTCCCATGGACGTTTATAAACCATAGAAATATGATGCGTTCCTGGTGTAGTTGCTTGGAAAATCCAGTTAACATCCTGCCCACTTCCCACTAACATTTTCTTTGTTTTTTTTACAATGGTCTCTTTGCGTACGAGCTGTATTGGATTATGTGTGGGTGCATCATTGGTAAGCCAGAACCAGAGGGACCCGGTGGTGCCATTTTCGTATACTTTAACGGAAAACTCTTTGCCGACAGGGGTTGTGAGTGTGCGCTTTTCTACTGTTTCAGAGTTTTGAGCACTCATCTGCATGGTGCATAAAATGATAAAAAGGGGGAGTGCGAGCAGCGCTTTTTTTGCGTACATAAAAATCCTTAAGGGTAGAAAATATAAAACAGTAAGTACTGTTATTTTTGCCCAGAAGAAGAGTGAAAGACAAGAGTTTAATCCTTTTTTAATTGAACCAATCAAGGTGATTATGATAGAGTTTTCAAAATATGAATGGCTGTTTTAATGGTGAGGGTTTTTATGAAGATAGGGCGCAAAAAGCATATCAAAAGCTATTTTTTCTTGTTTATAGTGTTAGTGGCCTTGCCAATGCTTTCAGAAGAAGTTGAAATTCCATTAACAGAAGATTTGATGCGTGAACATGGCATTATAAGTCGCGTCTGCTTGCTTTGTGAAAATGGTATAAAAAGAATTGATAATCATGAAGATTTTCCTGCTGCAGTTTTTAATGATGTCTTGCATATTATAGAGTCATTTATTGAAGACTATCATGAAAAACTTGAAGAAAATTATATATTCCCACTTTTTGAAAAAAACAAAATTGAGGTTGCCCTTGTAAAAACGTTACGGGACCAACATAATAAAGGCCGAAAAATGAGAGGTAAGTTACAAAAAATAATAGAAGGGAAACGGATTTTGAGTTGGAGAATAAAGGGAGAGATTAAGCATTTGTTGTGGCAATTTATTACCATGTATCGACCTCATGCAGCACGTGAAGATACTGTTTTGTTTCCCCAGATTCGTTCACTTATGAGTGAAGAAGCATTTAAAGAATTGGGTGAAAAATTTGATGACTTGGAACGAGAGTCTTTAGGAGAGGGTGGTTTTGAAACAACAGTACAATCGGTCGAGCGTATTGAAAAGCAACTTGGTATCTATCAATTAGAACAGTTTTCACCGGCCTAGAAAAGGTAGCGCTGGTGTAAGATCTGTTTTTATCTTTGTCTGATTTTATTATAATTGAACAACGGGCGGTTGATTACTGCTTTTTCAAGAGGGAAAACGTTGAGTTATATCTATGGAGAGAGGGGAGATGATAATGGCTAGAATGTTGCCACTATACACGTTTATTTGTGTTAGTTTTATTGTGGTCTATACAATAGATTTAGGGGCTACGCATCAAAACAATTTGCCAGCCATGCCACTACTCCATCAAGCAGTGTTTAAACGGGATATTAAAGCGGTGTATGGTTATCTTTTAAAAGGGGCTAACCCGGACCAAATTGATGATTGTGGTAGAACGGCGGCTCATGCAGCGGCAGAGAATGGGTATATTGAGATTATTGAGCTTTTGGCAAGCAAGGGTGCGAACTTTACTATAAAAAATAAGTGGGGAAAGACGCCGTTAGACGCTGCGCTATCGAATAACTATCTGGCCATTGTTTGTTTTATTCTTGATAAAAGTACTCTTAAAAAACCTTCGAAAACCACTATCGATAATTCGAATGTTAAATTGTTAACAAATTCATTTGCTGCATTGCAGTTATCAAAAAAGTAGTTTTAGTCTTTCCCATAGCTTTTGAATTTTCTCGAATGCTTTTTGGAAAGTTCGGTGCAGTAAGTAAGATTGAGGTCAATGCATTATGGACAGTTGTCTGAGATGTTATTTTTTACTTTTGAGCCAAGGCTGAAACGCATTGGTGAAATCCCCTTTGGTATCAAGTCGTAGGAGCTTTTGCACTCTTAAACTCTTTTTTTTAGTGGAGAGATAGCTTTTGGCAAAGAGTTCAAAAGGCATGGTGCCATCTATTGCATTGTATAGGTTTGAAATGAAGAGCAGGTAATTGGCCATGTCACCCCTTTTTTTATTAATAGCTTGCTCATAATATTTTTTGTACGGCACCTTTCTGCACTCTGAGATCTCTGCATGCTCAAGGATATATTCTATAAATTCGATATCTGCATCTGCGGCGGCTATACCAATAGATTCCTTATTCGGGGTAGCGTCATATTGCACAAGAAGTTTAGCGGCCTCGAGGTTGTTGGTATGGGCTGCTATTTCAAATGCATGTTTTGTCTGAGCCTTGTTCTTTAAAAGCAATTCTAGAAGTTCAGTATTGCCTTTAAAAATTGAAATAAATAGAGGGGTTAGGCGCTCTTCAGTTCTTGTTTTGAGGTTTATATTAGCCCCTCTATTTACAAGTAACTTTACAATATCAATAACGTTATACATGCAGGCGGTATGGATGGGTAAGAAACCGTTTGCAATTTCATAATTAGGCCAATTTATTTCAGCTCCACCATCAAGCAATATTTCAACCATTTTTAGGTTGTTTGTTTCAATGGCAAGGGTTAAGAATCTTGAGCAAAGTTCTTTTTCTCTTTTGTAGCTGCGCATCCGTTTTTTAAGCGTCGTGGCTTTGCTTGAAGGGCTGTCGAGATGGTACTGGTCATCATTTGCAAGAAGTTGGTATAGCTCTTTTGCATCAACCTTCTCCATTGCGAAGTTGGTTAGAGGCCCGCTCAAAGCCAGAATCATGAGAGTGATAATGATCTGTTTTGTGTTTGTCATAAAGTGCCTTTCTAGGGTATAAAAAACAAAGTAATCTCAGGTCTGTTTTTTGAGTATTTTTTTTACTTCATCAAATCCAAGATTTTCAGCCTTTATGGAGGGGAGTATTCCTTTTGAGTCTGCTTCAAGAGGGTCGACACCGCATTCAATGAGATATTCTATTATTGTTGCGAGGCGTTCTTTGTGTTTGCAATAGGTAAGAAAAAAGTGAATAAGATTTTCTTTTTTGTAGCGAGTTTTTGGGTCTGCACCATATGCCAAAAAGAAGAGGGGCTCATTGATGGTAGCCTTTTTGAGAACACATTTTTTAATGGTGAGTGAAAAAGGCGATTCACCAAAAATGTCTTTTGTATTAGGATCAGCGTTTCTTTTAAGAAGGGTACATGCCTCCACAAACTGGTCATAATGTTCCGCCCAATGGAGCAGAGAGCGTTTTTGTGCGTCTTGTGCATTGGGGTTTTTACATTGTTGAACAAACCAGCGTATTACGTAGGACCAGTTTTTTTTCTGGGGGATCCAAATAGTGGCGATTAGAGGGGAAGTTGTGCCCTCTATATAATGTGGAAGAGTAATGTCTACGTCATAATCAATAAAAAGCTGGGGAATAGTAAAGTCTTTCGTCGTGCTTGATTCCATGAGAGAGTTAAAAAAAGGGGAGATTTTTAACGTCGGATCAAGAATATTTGGATTGCTGCTGTGTTTGAGTAGTAGTTGTATTGTTTCTTTGTTTTTGGTTGCAAAAAGAGGCGAAATGTATTTTTTATAAGAGATGTTGGCAAGTTGAGGGTCGTTTGTTAAGTATTTATCGACTTGTTCAGCATTGTTTGTTTTAAGAGCTTTGTAAAATAGTTTTGTTGTATTGGAGGCGTTAAGCGTGGCGCTAGCCCAAAAAAGAGAAACAAGAAAAACTGGGATAAAATTTAAATGTTTTTGCAATAAGGCTCTCTTCATGGTTGTTTTTTCCAGTTTAAAAAGCTTAATAGTTTGCGCTGCTAGTATACGAGTTTTGAAGAAAACAACAATTTAATCCAGCCTGTTTATCGAGATTGTCGATAAAGATGTGTTATGTGCAGAAATTGGCATGCTTACATTAAATGGGTGATTTATGTGGGTATGAGCGCTCAGATTATCATTTCTTAAAACAAATTTTGCAATCATACAACTTTTTATTGGTCTGAATTTTTTTGAGCATGCATTGTAGGGTATAGGCACTGGCGCGTTGATTGAGGAGTATCAAGGCAGGGTGTGGCAGCGTCTTTTTATTTTGTAGGCTTTCATATAATAAGGGTACCTGCATTATAAGAGTCGAGTTTTTAGCAAGTAGTTTTGCCCACGCGCTATTTTCTCGAACGAGGGGAAGTTCTATAAGTATGCCCAGATAGTCGACGATTCTGCGCAACTTGATTTCTGAGGCACTGGTATATTTACACATTGAGAGTCTTTTATTTGCACTATCGTAGGCGGTTTTTCCAGACGGAGTCTTTTTTAGAACAGATTCCGCTTGCTTTGCCAAAAGATAGATCATCTCCTCATTCTCCAACTCTATTGCGTAATGGAGAGGTGTTTTTCCAAAAATGTCTGGTGTTAAGGTTGCTCCGAGCTTGATAAGTTCAGATGCGCTTTTGTTTGCCCCATTGGCGGCTGCGAGGTGGAGCGGGGTCCTCTGTTGATTATTGAGAGCGTTGAGGTTAAATCCAGCATTGTGGAGGTAGGATATTGCATCAGCATAGTTGTTTTTTGCGACGATGTGTAGTGCTGTATTGCCATCTTCGTCAACATGGTTTGCGGGAGAGGGACTGGCCTCTGTAAGAAGGGAGAGCATCTGTGGATTCATGCTCTCTGCGGCGAGCAGGAGCGCTGTTTTTTTCTCGTCGTTTTTGAGGGTAGAATTTGCGCCACTATTGATCAATGCCTTTATTACATCGAGATTGCTGAAGTATACGCCTATGTGAAGCGCGGTATTTCCTTCAAAATTTTGTGCATTAATATCAACACCGTTTTTAATGAGAAAGAGGGCGACTGTTGGCATGTTCCATTGGGCCGCATAGTGGAATATTGTATTACCTCCGCACGACATCTCTGTTAACGAGCACTTTCTGAGTTGAGGAATAATGTGGTTGTATTCCCAGGCTTTTCGGCTGCCCTCATCCCACTTATTAAAGTCTTCACGAGACTTCTCCGTTATGATCTGTATTGCGCGCGGGAGGTTTTTAGTGGCATGTTTTGATATTATGTTTTTCTTCCAGTTTTTTTTCTCGAGAAATCTATTAATTCGGTCAAGGAATTCTGGGTCTAGGTCGGTAATAAGTTTCTTTATAAATAGACAGTTTTCTTCGGTGGTCAGATATGTGTTTGCAAATAGTTTGAACGGGATTTGGTTAGCGGAGGCTCGATATGTTTTGTCAGCGAGGAGCAGTCGCCATGCTGCATCAGTTTGACCAGTCTGTATTGCAATATCAAAAGGTGTTCGCCCTTTGTCGTCTTTGCGGTATATATCCTTGCCGGCTCCTAAGAGCTGTTCAAGCAGAATGAGATTACCCTCTGCAGCAGACTGGTGTAGTTGACTACCTTCCAGGATAATTGTTGAGGTTTTTTTTGGAGTTGGTTCGAGCGCAATGAGATTTTTTTCTTCTTCAGGATTTTTTTCTTCAATGAGGTCTCTGTTTTTTAAAACGGGGCTTTGAGTATTTTTTGTTTTTTTTACACCTTTTTTTAGAACAAGGCAGTCTGTTTTTTTATTGCTGTGGCACCAGGAATAAAAGTTGCCAGAGAAGGCTTCTGTCTCTTTAAGTGGTTGCACAAAGAGAAGTTTGCCAACAAAACGAATAAAATTGTCTGCCGTTAACCATTCTTTGGCAAAGGTCTGAAAATTTATTTTGTTTTCTAGTGCTCTATAAAAATCTTGAGCAAGCCGAATATACGCGGCGGTCTGGGGTGTACCCACATCAGCAGCAGTTTTCTCAGAATTGTCTTTTATGGAGAGATTTGCGCCTTGTATAATGAGGTGCTTAGTTACCTTTTTATACCCAAGTTCTGCGGCGATATGGACGGGTGTTTTGCCGTTTTTATCCATGCTGTTTATGTTGATTTTTAAATCCCAGATACAGATATCTATAACTTCGAGGTCCTGCTGTTGCACGGCATCATGAAGAGAAAGATCCATTGTTTTTTGCTGATATAACGGCGTATGAAAAGAAAAATTCATGGCGTTTGAGGGTAGTGCTGATAATGCTGTCAGGTACGTTGCTACTGTGATGATGCGTTTAAAAGTTTTTTTTGACATACTCAGGTATCCTTTTTTTCTATTTTTTGTCTTTTCAACTCTAATTTTAGTATCAAGTGCTCGTGTTTGCTTGTGGCTCCCTCTGAGCAATTGCTAACTATACGCAGCTCCATTGAAAAGGCAAGGTTGGCAAGAGACCAGCGAATCTACTCTCTGGTTTTCTCGCGTTGCTTTTGTTACACTTTGACGGTAAAAGTGGAGGGGGAAATGGATGGTGAAAAGGAAGAGAGGTACAAATGAAATATACGGGTATCTGGCAGTCTGTGGGGAATACCCCGGTAGTTGAGCTTACAAGGTATTCAACTCCTGCCGTCAAAATTCTGGCAAAATTAGAGGGTGGTAATCCAGGTGGTTCGGTCAAAGATCGGATTGCTCTTTTTATGCTCCAAGACGCCAAAAAACGTGGTTTATTAACCGCTGGAAAAAAGATAATAGAAGCAACGAGTGGTAACACTGGTATTGGTCTTGCTTCTCTAGCTGCTGTCTTTGGTTATTCTTTTGTAGCCGTAATGCCCGAAAGCGTTAGTCGAGAGCGTAGAAAGCTTCTTGAGGCCTTTGGTGCTGAATTAATTCTAACCGATGGGCCAAAAGGTACTAATTATGCCATCGAAGTTGCACGTAAAATGGTGAAGGATCACCCTGACCAATATGTTATGCTCGATCAATTTGAAAACCAAGCGAATGTTCAAGCACACTATGAGACGACGGGGTCAGAAATCATCCGCGATGTCCCTGAAATAACTCATTTTGTTTCAGCTATGGGGACTGGGGGTACTTTGATGGGTGTTGGGCGTCGGTTGCGGGAATTTAATCCTACAGTCCAGATAATAGGCGTTGAACCAAAGCCCTTTTCTACTATCCAAGGATTGCGTAACATGACCGCCTACACACCACCGATTTACGATAAATCAAAGCTCGACCAGATACTTTTTATAGCCGAAGATGAATGGGCTTTTGATCTTGCTCGGGACCTTTTTAAAAAAGAAGGGATATCGGTTGGAATGTCATCGGGAGCTGCGCTTTGGGGTGCTCTTGAGCTTGCAAAAAGTCTTGAAAAAGGCGTTATTGTTACTGTTTTCCCCGATAGAGGAGATAGATATGCGAGTACTAAGTTATTTAAAGAGGACTAGGGTTTTATAGGGGTTCTGTACTTTTCTGTTACGTCTTCACAGATGACAGTCGATTTTACTTTCTTTGTTTTGCTCTGCACAAACTGTTTGAAAAGTTCTTTATCTTTGTTAAACCAGATAGAGATATCGTATAAACGGCGGCCATACTTAGTTACTTGCACGGTCTGGTTGGTTTTGTTTTTCTCTACTATCTCGTTGTATTGCAAGGCGCTAGTTCTGGCTAAATTCAGAAGTTTGCGGAAAACAGCCAGTTGGTCAGTGCTGATATTGTTTATGATGCAATAGTGGTTGAGTAGGGGTTGCGTGAGCCACGTTGGGAAGTTATCTATTGGAAAGAAGTTTTTCGGCCAGGTGTAAAGGGCCTTTTTCTCAAACTTGTTCAGGGTTGTTTTTTTATTGAGCCCATTGGTTGCTTTTTGACGGGTTGTAAATAACAAGATTTTTATCAGATGCTCAAGCCGAGCAATCTCTTGTGCAGGGTTTTCAACCAGCGTTGATTTCGACAGAACGTTGGTTGCGGGAACTTCAGGTATAGGATCGGCATCCTGCCTTATCCATCTGGCCAGTCTTGCGATGGCATCTTCCAAGAAGGTTCTAGTATTTTTTTGTTCTGCTGTTTCATTTGGTTGTTGTGGGAAGGATATGAGACTTAAAAGAAGCTCTTTGCGCTGCTGGGTGGACCATACGCTGCACACAATATCTTTGGCAGAGTGTGGCGGCAAAAATATGATGGTTGCATCCGCACCACTTTTAATGAGAAGTTGTGTTAGCGCTAGATTTTCATTGTTGCATGCATAATAGAGCGGCGTTTTTTTGTCTATATCTGGAGTATTAACGTTTGCGCTATGTTCAATGAGAAGTTTTGCTAATTTGAGGTTTTGTCTTAAGCATACGAGCATGAGCGGAGTAAATCCTGTTTGGGGTGGAGTATTGACGTTTGCGCCATGCTTAATAAGAAGTTCTATTAGTTTGAAATTTTCTTTGCAGCATGCATAAAAGAGCGGGGTTTCGCCATTTTCATTTGGCGTGTTGATTTCCTTGGTCCCCCCATTTTTGAGAAACTCTTCAATCTCTGCAATTTTGTTGTTACTGATTAGCTCGTGTAGCTTGCCAGCGAAGAGTGAGGGCACGTACGCAATAAGTAGAGCTAGGAGGAGGATACCGAACTTCACAATCTTATCTTTCAAATAGGCCATTGACAAAGCTTGCATGCAATATGTGTCGCATACTTAATCTCCTATCCCATGATCCTCGGATTTGTCAAGAATGGTTGAGTATGTGTTGGCTTGGTGTTTTTCCTAGCGCATTGACAAAAAAATTACAAATCTGTATACTTTTTCATAAAATACTTTAGCGTCAAAAGTGCTATTTTTAAAGTCATAATAGGATCCCTATGAAATTAATCTATCTATCTCTTTTTTTTGTTATCGCAATTTTTACTGCGCCCTTACGTGGAGCAAATGGTAGCTCCAGTGAGCCTAAATCAAGCAAGCGCTTTTCTTTACCAGCTCTTATGCATCCAGACGGATGCCTCAATGCAACTTTTGATATTGCCAATTCGCTTACTAAAATACTTAATCAACAACCGGTGGTGAAAGAGGCGAAAAAGTGGCAAAAGTTTGCCATGAAAGACCTTGCATTTATGCATGAGCAAATATTTAAACATCATCCAGGACCGGTTAATAAAGAAGATCCATTTTTTAATGTGAGTCTGGTGAAGTCTTATAAAGAGGCCGAGAGCAGTCTGTGCAGTATTAAAGATGAAGATGATTATTGGAAAGTGATGCAAGCGTTTGCCCATAGTTTTGACGATACACATCTGCGCGTGTTCCCTGCTTATTGCAAAAAAGCTACGGAGAATATTAAAAATTCTATGGATGCACTGCCTTCTTATGAAAAGGTATGCTCTGATGTTTATTTGATACGCATACCTACTTTTGATTTTAGTGAAGAGCAACAAAAAGCGCTTGAAGAGATTCTTAAGGTCATGCCATCGCTGCAAAAAAGCAAGGCAATCATCTTTGATCTACAGGGGAATGGTGGTGGAGATTCTGCATGGGGGCATGAAATTGTTTCCTCACTTTTTTCCAAGGAATATGCAGATCAACAGCGTGATTTACTCAATAAATCGGTTTATGTTGAATATCGAGTAAGTCCTGAAAATCTAGCTCATTGGAAGACTATCGCTGAAAAAAATTCGAAAAATTTTGGGGTAGAAAGTGAATCAGCGCGGTCGTGGGAGCGCGTATGCATTCAAATGGAGCAGGCACTCAAGAAGGGGATTACTCTTATGCGTCTTATGCATGCATCGGGCGAAGAAGAAAAAATTGAGCCATCGCTTGTTAAAGAAAAATATGGACACAAAGTTTCCGCAAAGATCTATGCGATTGTAGACCGCTACTGTGTTAGTGCAACGTTAGATTTTCTCGATGAGCTCAAAGGGCTTGATTACCCGGTGACTTTATGGGGTAAGACAACGGGAGCAGATTCGCTTTATATGGACGTTCGCTCGGTTGATCTTCCTAGCGGGCAAGGGCAGTTTATAATTCCGCTCAAAGTGTATCGTGGGAGAAAAAGGGGGCACAATGAGCCCTATAAACCGGACGTTGTCTATACAGGGAATTTTGAGGATAAATCGTCTCTGGTGAAATCGATCTGCAATAGTTTGTAAAATGTGAGGGGCTTCTTTTTGAAGCCCCCGTTTTTAATTTTTTTGCCTGGTTGCAAAGCAGTACTTTTTCCCATGCCGTCTTCTCGATTTGATTTAACAAGATGGGTTTCAAAATAAAAGCGCTCGGGTTCTTATTGTAAAAGTTTTGCTTTTACCATCAAAAAAGGGATGATTTTATTCTTTTCTTTGTTGTTTTGAGCTACATACGCAGCATTTTCAAGAGCTTGTTTGAGCGTAGTTCGTAATTGATTTACTGTATACAATGTATTTTTTGGGGTATTTAGCAGATAGAGTGCTCGTTCTAAAAGTGCTTTGATACACTCAAAAGAGCAGTCTTTGGCGGCGACGAAGAGGGGTGGTGTTTTGAGTGTTTTTTGAGCGGTAATTTTTTGTTGTGTGAGAAGATTGATAAGAACAGTGGGCCCTTGATATTGATTTAGAAGTTCTTTGATTTTATAAATTGCACTATGGTCATTTTGAGAACGCGCAATCTGTTCCCTGAGTTTATCTTCTATATTGTGCGTATAGACGGTTCCGGGGAAATGAGCTTGTTTTTCAAATATAAAAGTACGGTTTCTTGTATGTGATGACGGCGCGGTTTTTTTGGGTGCAGGGAGCGTTTCTTGAAGTGGTTTGCTGAGTTTATCTTCGGGAGCAAGAAAGTCTGTATAATCTAAGTTGAGAAAGTGCTCTTTTTGTTCATTAAAAGAAGAATCCAAAAAAAAACATGTCTCTTGTAGTGTGACTGAAGGTTGGTTTTGCAGAGTTTCCAGCTGTTTTAAATAGGCATTCAATTGTAACAAAAGCAGAGATGCGTCTGGGGTATTTATTTCAGTGGATTGGGATGAAAAATCCATGCATTTTAGGGGGAATGGAGTGATGTTAAAAATCACCCATAGGCCCAGTATTATACTCCATTTCATACTTTCTCCGATTAATGCCGTATGTTCTTATATTTGTTCTTAAATCCTTCTTTTATCTTCGTTTAAATAATACGTGTTTGTCAATATTTTACGAAGTTTTTATCCCGCCTAACTGAGCTTGGTTGGGGAGGGTAATAATTTTTTCACGTCATCAAATCCAATTTTTTCAGCTTTTTCGTAGGGAAGTATGCCGTCTGAGTCTGGTTCAAGAGGGTTGACACCGCTTTCAATGAGATATTCTATTGCTTGGGTAAGGTCTTTTTTGTCTTTGCAATAGGTAAGAAAAAAGTGAATGAGATTTTCGTTGTTGTAGCGAAATTTTGGATCTGCTCCATAGGCCAGAAAGATAAGAGGTATACGAGTAGTTCCTGTTTTGAGAACGCAATTTTTAAGAGCGATTGAAAACGGTGATTCGTCAAAAATATTTTTTGCATTAGGATCGGCATTTCTTTTAAGAAGAATGCGTACTGCCTCAAGACACCTATAATGTGCCGCCCAGTGGAGCAGTGAGCGTTTTTGGTTGTCTTGTGCATTGGGGTTTTTACATTGTTGAGCAAACCATTGTGTTACGCTGTCCCAATTATTGTTAGAGGCATACCAAATGGTAGCAAGTAACGGAGCGCCTTTGTCAATTGCATTGTGGGGAACGGTAATGTCTACGTAATCAAGAAAGATTTGGGGGATAGTAAAATCTTGTGTTGCGCTTGCTTTTGAAAGGAAGCAGAAAAACGGGGAGACTTTGAATTTTGGCTCAAGAATATTTGGGTTGCTTTTGTGCTCGAGTAATAGTTTTACAGTACCTGCGTTTTTGGCAGCAAAAAGAGGCGAAATGTATCCTTTGTGCGGAGTGTTTGCAAGCAGAGGGTTATTTTTTAAACATTGTTTAACCTGTGCGGTGTCGTTTGCCTTAAGAGCACCATAAAACAATTCTATTGAGTTTGAGGCGTTAAGGAGTTGGCTGACAAATAAGGCCGCAAGAGAAAATATTTTTTTTAGAGATGATGCCATACTGGTCCTTAAAAATAATAAGCGAAAATAGCTGGTAAATCGGTGCATGAAGGCTGAATGTAAGCATTACCATAAAGATTTTTAATAATTTACGTTTTTATTATAGCGGTATTGAAAAAAACAACATTAAAAATTATGCGGATCTATGCGTTTATTTTTGTTTACTACAAAATGGGCGCTTTGGGAAAATAAATATGAGAACGAGCTAGCCCAATCAATAAAACAAGAGAAAGCAGACTTAAAAAAATAACATACGAAAAACCGATTGTAGCTGAATAATAACTCCAAAGAAATCCAACCAATGCACTAGAAACAAGCGTGGCAAAGCCTTCGCTTGCTTGTAAAACGCCATAACCAGTTCCACGAATTTCAGCAGGGAGCATCTCGGCTGCGCATGCTTTTTTAAGTGTTGTGAATGCTGCAGCACTGATTCCAGCTAAAGAAAAAACAAAAGCACTGTACCCAAAAGAGGCGTGAGATGGTATGAGCAAGAAGGCAACACAGGCAAAAAGACCACATCCTATAAAAGCAAGGAGCACTATTTTATTGAGCCTGTCCCCGATAAATCCAATAATAAACTCACTGCATGCGCGTACGATGTTAAAAAGCGCATAGAGCAGTACCATCGATTGAACGCCGGTAGTAAGATCAAGGCCGAGCATTTCTTGTGTTCGTGCAAGCAAAAGCAGTTTATTGAAGTTACAAAGATCAAAGATAAAGAGAATGCTAGTAAAAAGTTTAAAAGCGTAAGGAAGTTGCATAAAATCATGCAAAAAAGAGAGCGTTGGGTTTGATGTTTTTGGGGGCGTAGTGTTTTTCTCAGCATCATGAGTGAAAAATAAAATGGCAAGAACGGTGCATATTCCAGGAATAAATGAAAGAGCAAAGAGTTCTTTGAGTGAAAAAATTCCTGCACAAAAAAAGGCAAAGAGTGGCCCGCCGAGTGCTCCAAGGGTGTCCATGGCGTTGCGCAACCCAAAAGCGCGACCATAATGTTCTGGTTCTATGACGGTCGCAATAAGAGCATCGCGCGGAGGTTCTCTAAGTCCACTTCCGGTGAAAGCAAGAATACGGCACAGAAAGAGTTGCCCAATTGAGTTGGTAAAACCGATGAGCATTGAAAAGAGCGCGGTGATGCCATATCCAAACATAATGAGTGGTTTTTTCCGTGCTAGTCGATCACTCATAAGGCCTGAAAAGAGTCGGACAATGCTGGCACAGGCGTCGCCTGCACTTGCAATGAGTCCTAAATACAGCGGTGCGAGTGCAACGCCAACAAATTGAGTCACGAGAAATGGAATGAGAGAGATGGTCATTTCGTGGCTGAAATCGCCGAAAAAGCTTGCTAGTCCAAAACCGAATACTTTTTTAACCCACATTTTCATCGCAAATCTCCTTTTGAGTTATCGTAAATATCTAGTCTAGAAGGTATAATGTGCTTGATTGCTTTGCAAGAGGAAGAATTGAGATATAAGAGAATGTTTGTTTGTATGCTTCGATTAAGAGCGCGAGGAAAGAGAATGTTGAGAATAAAATATGGCTTGGCGCTGGTTTTTACTTTATCCCTATGCCCGCTCTTGGGCATGCAAGAAGAGCTTATAGAAGAAAAAAAAGTTGAAGAAAAGGAAATGTGTACCATCTGCATTGATGCACTCGATAAAAAAGAGGCAGATAGTTGTTGTGCCTTGGCGTGTGGTCACGTATTTCATACGTCGTGTATATTGAGTTATCTATTGGTAAAGTGCCCACATAGTGCTGAATTCGGCGGCGGGATACAGGAGATAGACCCGTCTGGCGCGATATTTATGTGCCCGCTCTGCAGAAAAGAGCATGGTGATTGGGACTCTCTTTTTAAACAGGGTGATAGATGGTGGGGGAAGCGGCCTCTGAAGGAGCGATTAGATAGTCTTTTAGTTTTGCCACCTCATGTTTTTAAGCAGACTTTAAAAAAGGCTTTCAAAAAAGATGAGACAAAGAAAACGGTGGAAGAAGCATTTCTTAATTTTACTTTGGAAGAGCAAAAGCGGTTTTTAGGAAGACTTTCTTTTGATGAGCGTATTTTTTATTTTCGCTTACTCTGTGAGAAAAATAAGCTGCCATGCAAGAATTTTGATGAAGTACGCTTGTCTATGGAAATACTGCATGACGGTGTGTTGCTTCGCCCAGAAGATAGGCTTTTTCTAATTAAAGATAATGACGAAGGGCGTTTTTCAGAGTTTAAAACGCTTGAGAGTGAAGTGCAAGGATTTATTTTGTCATTCTATAGTGAAAAACTTTCGGACAAGCTTTTTTTTGACTGCTTCAGAGAGCTTTGCAGTAAGAAACGTTCATGCATGGGGGATATTTATCTTGTTGTTGCACTTAAAAAAGACTGGACGCGATTAGGAGACCAAGCGTTGTTGTTTGCTCAATGCTTTGCCTGGGATATGGCAAATCCTAAAAACAAGAAGTTTTTTTTGGGATGTCTATGGGGACTGCTTGGCAATGAAGCAAGTGTTAGTCTTTTGAAAGACTATGTGAATGACAAGCATGTTGATTTTGTTGATAAAACGACTGTCTTGTGTGATAGATGGAAATTATTAGATGAAGTCACGCAATTGAGCTGTTTAAAAACTCTTTTTGATGGAAGTGTATCAAAGCGTGGGATTCTTCTTAATGTACTGTGGGATTTCATCCAGCCGGTAACGAGAGATAAGTATGTGGAGATAACTTTTGAGTCAGGTGCCTCATTTGCCGTGTTACTTAGTTTATGGGGGAGATTCCAGCCAGAGCAGCAGATGCGTTTTGTTAAGAAGGTTTGGGAGAACAGTAATTGGAAGGATAAAGGAGATAATGAAATTAATTCCGCTATTAAGCTTTTTGGCAAATTTACTCCTGAGCAGTCAAAAGAATTGACTGAATATTTGATGCAGAGTGAAGAAGTGTCAAAAACGATTCAAGGGATATTAGTATCCTCTCAGGGCCCAATTTATATTAATATGCCGATATGGGGAAAGCTTTTGAAGCCCGAACAGAAGAAATCAGTGGCAACTCAGTTTTTTCATAATTTGTGTGGCAATGGGAAAAAAATAAAACCACCGATATTCTCTTCAGATTTTATAGCATGTTTAGGAACAGAAGATCAGCAAAAATGTTTTAGATTTGTTCTTGATGCTGATTTGTCTCTGCTTGCAAAAGTAAAAAGACTGGAAAGCTATTCCTCTCTTGATGGGACGATTGATATAATTCAAAATGATGATGTTGTTTGTAAGACGCTCCTCGATAATTTTGATAATGTATCCGTAAAAGATCGGCTTTCTATCTGTGGCTACTTAGTCTTCTTTCCTCTGCTCAGAAAAAAGGTGCTGAATTCTCGAGCTGACTCACAAGTAACCAGGGAAAAATATAAGTATTTAAAAACAGCATATCCGATAAAGAGTCTTGCTTTTCTCCGTTTTTTTAATAGAGTTTTTGATGCCAGCAATTCGACCGAAAAGTGTTTTTTTGTGGAGCGTTTCTGGAAGAAGTTGCCAGCAGGTAGTGGCGTTCAAAGCTATTATAAAAAACGTATAGTGAACGAGTGCGAGCTTGACCATATAAAAGCTTATACGTCGATTCTTGGTCTTAATGCGATAGATGAGAAATAAGCGATGATGTATAAATGTGCTCTTATTTTTTTGAGTTTATTTACCAGTATGTTGGCTTTTTCAGTAGAACAAAACACCATTAGTCCTCATCTTGATGATTCCAGAATACAAGAAATAATTCGAACGGCTTATACCTTTTTTTACCCATTGGTGCTTTTGGAGTTTACACGTCAAAAAACAGCTCCCACATTAGCTTCTATGAATCAGTTTTTTCATGTTACCGAAACGCCAAACGAAAAATTTACTCTTATTGTAAGACCCAATGTCGATACGCTTTATTCGTCTGCGTGGGTTGATGTTTCACAAGAACCAGTTGTTTTCACGGTTCCTGCAATGGGAGATCGTTACTACGTTTTTGAAATGCTTGATCAGTGGAGTGATGTTTTTGCCGCACCCGGCACGCGCACCAATGGGAATATGGCAGCTTCTTTCGCGTTAGTCCCAATCTGTTGGAAAGGTGAACTACCTTCTGGCATGCAGAAGATTGAGTGCCCAACGGCATTGGTGTGGATTTTGGGACGCATCCAGATTAATGGTGTTGCAGATCTTTCTGTCGTGCGTGTACTACAAAATGGCTTTACACTGACGCCGCTTTCTCTTTATAAAAAAGAAAAATCCAAGCAAAATGACGTTACTGAAAATGTTCAAACGCGTGCATTTGGACGTGCACCGCTTGCGCAGATAGAAGCGCTCAGTGCAGAGGCTTTTTTTGAGATGGCTTTACGAATATTTGGGCAGACGCAGGCACACAGCAACGATTGGCCGATTCTTACTGAGATGGCATTACTTGGTCTTGTCCCCGGAGGTACTTTAGCACAGCTTGATGCGCGTGTTGTTTTGAATATGCAGAAGGCTTACGCAGAAGCAATAGCTTTATTAAAAAAGAGCGCAGGAAAAATAGGACTTGTAACCGATGGGTGGATGATAGCAACCAAAACAGGGACCTATGGAACTGATTATTTTGAACGGGCACTTGTTGCTCGATTTGGCGTGGGTGCAAATGTGCCGCAAGATGCCGTTTACCCTTCAACGTACGTTGATTGTATGGGTGAGCTACTCGATGGAAAGCGTGAATATGTCTTGCATTTTGATGTAAAACAACTACCACCAGTGCGTGCATTTTGGTCAGTGACTTTGTATAACCAAGAGGGTTTTTTGGTTGCTAATGAGCTGAATCGGTATGCGCTTGGGGATCGAGATGCCTTAAAATATAATAAAGATGGTTCGCTTGATATTTTTATTCAACACAAAAAACCAATAAGAAAGAATCGAGCCAATTGGCTTCCGGCGCCTCGAGGACCATTTAATCTTTCGGCACGACTTTATTGGCCCAAAGAAAACGTTTTGCAGGGTGATTGGCATATGCCGCCAGTGATTAAAAAAGTGAAATAAGAGAAGAAAGAATTGAACTGTGAAAAAAATAGTAGTCGCATCGCATAATCGATCAAAAATAGAAGGTACGCGTATTGCCTTTGAGCGTTTTTTCCCTGAAGAAAACTGGATGGTTATTGGAAAGTCTGTTCCTGTAGAGGCGATGATTGAGCGTGAGGTATCGAGTGGATGCCAGGGCGCAGTGAGCGAGCAGCCGCGAGATGAACAGGAAACTATCCGCGGGGCTTTTCTTCGCAGTAAGTATCTGATGGACCTGGAAATGGAAGAAGCGACTGAGCAAGAGTCGAGTTTTTGTGTTGCGCTTGAAGCTGGCGTTGCTCCGCACGGCAATGGCCTTCTTGCTTTTACCTGGGCAGCAATTTCGCATGGTGGTAAACCACCGGTCTATGGCCGTTCATCGAGTTTTATACTCCCACCTCGTATTGTCGAGGCGATGAACCAGGGAGCAACGATGATAGAAGCATGCAAATTGGTTTATCCAGACATGAATCCCAATCCGGAAGATGGCCTTGTTTCAATTCTTTCGAGTGGTGCTCTTACAAGGACCGATCAGTCTTCATCGGCAGTTCTGATGGCGCTTTTGCTCCTAAAAAATCCGCATTTTTTTAAAAAATGATTGTGGAAAATTTTTTTCGCAGTACGCTTTTTTTGGCCAGTAGGTCTCTGGTGTTGTTTTACTCATTACATTGAGGGCTGTTGCATATGAAGTTTTCACGATATGTAGTTTTTATGATGGCTGTGTGTACCATTGCCCGTCTTGGAGCGATGGAAAATGATAAAGTTTTGTGCAAGTTTGAGTATAAACCGGTATATAAGGTAAGTGCCAACACTAACGAGTCTCCTTCTTTATACACAGCCCTTGAGTCTGGAGTTGGTATTTCAGAGGCTATTGGTCAATGCATTCCAAATTCATATTTCTTGAATAACAAGTCCGAGATGCTTTACGCGATTAATCCAATCTGGAAAACGACTCCGCTGGGTTATGTTGTTCGCCGATTTGCTGAGGATCTCAAGACACATGCGAATGGTCCCGATTGGTTTCTAGTGATCGGGCAATTGCTTAAAACTAAGGCGGATGTTAATGCAATAGATGTTTATGGGAAGACTCCTCTGAGAACGCTGGTTGAACTACAAAAAGTTGACCCAAATGCTGGCATAGATGCGATTGACTTGCAAGTAGCGCGTGTTATACGTCTTTTAATTAAGAACGGTGCTGATATAAGTAAAAACGCGTGCGGAGTCTGGGCCCGTCTGCTTCTTAAGATGGCGTGCTCATCGTCGAAAACTTGGCCCAAAATGGTAGTTCATGCAGTGTTGCACCCGGAATGGTCTAGGTCCTTTTTTGAAAAATGGCTCAAGAAAGATACGGCGGCACTGAGCACTGTTTTTTCATACCTTCTCAAAATTGATAAGGGTATTTGTACAGATAATCTTACAAAGAATCCACATTGGTTAGGTTTTTACTTGGCGAGCATCGCAATAAAAAATGGGGCCTCGGTAGAGCTGATGGGACTATATAATCAGGTTCCAGCGCCTGGGCTGCGTCCAGTGCTATTTGCGAAAATGCCGCTTTTGACTTACCTATTTGATAACATACTCAAGGAACAGAAGCCTCCTCTTGTGAGCAAGAAGCCAGTTTGTCTTGAAGAAGGGTTAGATTCGGTACCGCCGAGCCCTATAAAGGCCTATCTTCCCTCATCGAATATGCTTGTGTTGACCCGGCTTTCATTAAACAAGAAAAAATCTGTCTCAGAATTAGAAGGCTAGAGCCCTACAATACGCTACGTTTTTACTGGGCCTCGCGTTGGCGAGGCCTTTTTTTGGTGTCTCTTGGTTTGGGTCGTGCCTTGCAAGAGGAATTTATCGCTTTGGCAGCAACGTTTCAAATTGACATTTTTTGAGAAAGAGGTAAGATAGTAATAAAGTTGGTAAGTAGAGGTTTTTTAGAGACCCATTTACCATTTATGTTTAATGTTATTAGTTTATTAAATTTAAAACGGAGTTTTCATGAAAAAATTGGAAGCGGATATAAAGATTCAAAAATTACAGCGGCCTGAACACGTAGAAGCCGAATTTGTTGTTGTTATTGATGTTATTAGAGCATTTACAACGGCTGCTCATGCATTCAATAGAGGCGCAGAAAAAATTATACTTGTTAGCACCGCACAAGAAGCACTTGCGTTAAAAAAAGATCACCCAGAGTATGTGCTCATGGGAGAATCTAGCGGAGAACATATTCCAGGGTTTGATTATTGTGGTTCTCCTGTAAAGGTCTCGATGGCAGATCTTAAGGGTAAAACACTCGTCCAGAGGACTTCATCTGGAACTCAAGGTGTAGTGAGAAGTGTTACATCAAAAAAAATTCTTTGTTCAAGTTTTGTTGTCGCGCAGGCAACGTTGGAAAGAATTCGCCAGGTAAAGCCAAAAACAATAACATTTGTTATAACGGGAGGCCTTGTGGGAGATGGAGATGAGGACTTTGCACTTGCTGATTATTTAGAAAAGCTCATCTTAGAAGGTAATGCTGACTCAAAGGCCTATTTAACACGTGTTATTGATTCACCCAACGGACAGAACTATGTACATGAAGTTGGTTCATGGCGCAAACGACATGATTTAGATGCTGTGCTTGAATTGGATAAATTTCCGTTTGCTATGGAAATTTTTATTGAAAATAATCTTCCCGTACTTTACGCAATTTCAACAGATGGAAGCCCTCTTAAATAACGGGACCTCTATTTGAGGGGTCTAGTATTTTCTGGGCCTTGGAGTAGAATAACACTTGTCGTTTCTTTAGCTGAGAGTTTCTGTTCAGAAACTCTATCTCTCTTTGATGAACAGGCCGTATTTTTACAGGCTCTGGAACATCAATCTTTTTTGCGGACTTTTTTTTGACGTAGTTTATATGATTTTTTTCTTATTTTGTTTGGAAAAAAATGACTCATCAGTCCTTAGATTCACAAGTAGTCCATTTTCAGGAACCAAAACCTCCATTCCCTTATCGTAGCGAAGAGGTAACCTATTTCAATGAACAAGCGGGCATAGAACTTGCAGGGACATTGACGTTGCCTGTAGCAAAAGGCTCCTATTCTGCAGTTATTTTAATTGCTGGAATGGGGCCTAATGATCGTGATTATACGATGCTTGGGCACAAACCATTTTTTGTTCTTGCTGACTATCTGACCCGTCGAGGAATCGCTGTTTTACGTTTTGATAAACGGGGAATAGGCTTGTCCAGTGGGGTATTTGATCTTTCGCTTACAAGTGAAGATTTTGCCCAAGATGTTTTGTCTGGCATCGCCTATCTTAAAACACGAACAGATCTCTCTATCAAAAATATTGGATTGATCGGGCATAGTGAAGGAGGAATGATTGCTCCCATGGTAGCGGCCCAATCTCCAGAAGTAGCTTTCCTAGTTTTAATGGGAGGGGTTGCGGTAACTAGCGTTGATCTGGTGGTTGAGCAGGTGGCGATGCAGTTTCGGGCGGATGGGGCTTCTCAATCGATGGTTGCCCACGATCGTCTTGTGCGCGCAGCATTGCTGAATGCAGCAATGCAAGAAAATAAACAACGGCTGCAGGAAATTATTGCTCGTTATTGGGAGGGGCTTTCAGATACCCTTAAGCACGAGGCTGAGCAGCTTCCTTTTGCGATTACTGAGGCCAATGCCGCTGAGACAATTGCTTTTTTTGTGTCGCCGTGGTATCGCTTTTTTCTTACCCATGACCCACGTGTTGTGCTTCAACAGATAACGGTTCCTCTCCTGGCGCTTAATGGGGACCTTGATTTTATCGTGTCATCCAGCATAGCGCTTTCTGTTATTGCAGAGGCTCTGCGTGAGGCGAATAATACGCATTTTTCTGTTAGAGAGCTGCCTTCTATGAACCACTGGTTCCAGACGTGTAAGACAGGTGCTTTCGCAGAATATGGAGAACTGGCAGAAACAATTTCTGAGACTGTTTTGAAGATAGTTGGTGATTGGATTATAAACCAAAGCTAGATCTAGGATCTTTGTTCTATAATTATATTCGCCTCAGAGTTGAATTTGTGTTTTGCAAAACATAATTTGATTTAAGTAGACAACGGAGTGATCATGTTCCTAATATTGCGTTTTTCGAAATATTAGGAACATGATCACTCCGTTGGACTCTATGATGAGAGAAGATTCGCTCATGGTAACTATCCTTTACCAGAAAGACTTTTGAATCTTTACCGCTCAACCTGCTTGCCCATATTTATTTGGCTCATTTCTTGCAAAATGACGGTGATTCCGTCATAATGAGACTCAAAGTGACGGAATCACCGTCATTTTTTGTAAAACCAAGGGGGAGTGTGTCATGGATTTAAAATATATTGAACGTGTTTTTAAAGAGCCCGAGCAGAGTTATTTTCTTTTTGGCCCGCGCGGCACCGGCAAGTCGACCATGACTGAAGAGCGTCATTCAAAAGCTCTTTTGATCGATTTACGCAAAGCAGATATGCGGTACCGACTTTCTGCAAATCCGGACCTTTTAATCGAGTTGGTGAGTGCCCAGCCTGATGGAGCGACTATTGTCATCGACGAAATTCAAAAAATACCGGAACTTCTTCCTATTGTACACCTGCTTATTGAAAAAAAACGTAAGTGGAAGTTTATATTGACTGGTTCGAGTGCACGGAAATTGAAGCGGCAGGGGGTTGATCTGCTTGGTGGTCGCGCTTTAAGAAAAGTGCTACACCCTTTTATGGCATGTGAGTTGAAAAAGCATTTTAATTTTGAAGATGCTTTAAAATATGGGCTTTTGCCACTTCGTTTTTCGTATGAAGATTATCGTTCAACATTGCAAGCGTATATCGATTTGTATGTTGACGAAGAGGTCAAAATGGAAGGACTTATTCGTCATATGGAGCCCTTTACCCGTTTCTTGCAGGTGATGAGTCTTTCGCATGGTAGTATTTTGAATATTACCAATATTGCCCGTGAGTGCCAGGTGAAGAGAACGACGGTTGCGGATTGGATAACTATTTTAGAAGATTTACTTATTAGTTTTCAGATCACGATGTTTACTCAGCGTGCAAAGCGGGAATTAACAGTTCATCCTAAGTTTTATTTTTTTGATGCGGGTGTCTATCGCGCACTTCGTCCAACTTCAATTGGCGATAGTGAATCAGAAGTTGATGGCGCAGGGATTGAGGGGTTAGTAGCGCAACACTTAATGGCGTGGAAAGATTACACGGCTGAAAAACACGAACTCTTTTTTTGGCGCACCAGGTCAGGCGTTGAGGTTGATTTTATTGTTTTCGGGCCGCTCGGTTTCTGGGCGATTGAAGTAAAAAATTCTGATAAAATACGAACTGAAGACCTTGCGGGGTTGTCGGCGTTTCATGAGGATTACCCTGAAGCAAAGACCATTCTTCTTTATAGGGGTAAGGAGCGATTGTTGAAAAATAATGTGCTCTGTTTACCCTGTGGAGATTTTCTTTCTGAGGTGCGACCTGGTTTTCCATTGGTAAAGTGAAGAGAAAAATAATTTTTTAAATAAAGGAGAGCAGATGGTATTAGTTTTTGTTTTGTATGCATTGCTTGCATCGACTTTTATTTTGAGTGTGGGTGCATTACAGTATACAGAACCGCTTTTCCTTATTGGCTTTCGTATGATAATTGCGGGAGCATTGCTTTTGGGGTGGCAGTTTTTTGTCGATAGGCATGCGCTTATTATTGCAAAAAAAGATTGGGGAATTTTTTTCAAAGTCTCTCTGTTTCATATTTACTTTGCGTTTATTCTTGATTTCTGGTCACTGCAGTATCTTTCTGCATTAAAGGCGAATGTAATTTATGCAACGACTCCCTTTGTTACCGCATTTTTAGCCTTCATTATTTTGAAAGAACGTTTGCGTATTGCTCAAATCGTGGGAATGTTGATCGGGACACTGAGTATTTTTCCTGTCTGTCTTGTGCCTAATAGTAAGGTCTGCGCCACTGAAAATCTTTTTTCATTTTCGTGGCCCGAACTTGCACTTTTGGGTGCGGTGGTCTGTTCTTCGTATGCATGGTTTATTGTTAAACAATTAATGGAACGTGGGTATGGTTTGCTGGTGATCAACGGTATGGCGATGTTGGTGGGTGGAATACTGAGTTTGATGACCTGGGTGTTAAAAGATTCTTTTTTTGGTTTTACTCCGCCAGTGAGTGATTGGAGTTGGTTCTTGATCTGGATTTTTGCGCTAATTCTTGTCGCGAATATTCTTTTTTATAATCTCTACGGTTGGCTTTTGAAATCATATTCATTGACCTTTATCGCCTTAGCAGGCTTTTTATCACCGAGTTTTGGTGTTGTGTACGAATGGCTTTTTATGGGGAGGCGAGTGACGTGGCATTATGCGGTGAGCATCTGCCTGGTTGCATTGGGGCTGTATATTTTTTATAGCGGTGAGTTGAAGTCGTACAAAGGTTCTTTAAAGCGTTTTGTTTTTAAAAAAGGAGAAGAGACGTGATACGGATAGCACAGAAAGTAAGAATTGTCTGCGGAGCCTGTTTTTTAGTTTTTGCATTAACAGCTCAGACAGGTAATTATAAAAATATAGTGTTTGATTTAGGTGGTGTTATTCTTAATGGTGGGCACGATTATTCAGTGCAAAAAGGTGAGGAAGATGCTTCCGATTTGCGCTGTATCAAGGTGTGTGGCTCAACAACATGGAGAAATTGGCATCGAGGCCGACTCTCAAAAGAGGCTTTAATAAAACGCCTTACTCAGTCGTTTGATCAGAAAGCTGTTGAGCAGTTGGTTGCAGAAGCGATTTCCCCTGACCGTACCTGGATAGAAGAGAGCATTGATGTTATCAAGCGGCTTAAGAAAGCGGGCTACAGAGTGTATCTCCTCTCGAATCTTTCGCGTGAAGCTCACGATGTCTACCTCAATCTTAATGACATATTTTCACAATTTGATGGCATGATATTCTCTTTTGAAGTGGGGTATGTAAAGCCAGATCCTAAAATCTATCGGCTTTTACTCAAGACCTATGGGCTTACGGCATCCGAGACTCTTTTTATTGATGATAAAAAAGTGAACATTGATGCGGCTCAAAGGATTGGTATTGCAGGTATTGTTTACGACAAAGGCTTGCTCGAAAAAAACCTGTTAAAACGGGGCGTGTTAATTCCTCAGCGTTAATTGTTTGAGAAGTCTCTGCTTGGTATAAGCTTAATTTTGTAATAAACTCTCTCCTGTTCCGGTAATGGGGGGGCATTTATTGTGAGGAGAATTTTCTATGGACGGGCAGTCTTATCGTATGAGTGCACTGTTAAGCAGCTGTTTTACTCGAACGGTCGATTTTTTTTCGCTTTGGTTTTGGATTACGCTTCTTAAGTTTTTCATATTTACTTTGCAGATGAGCGGCTTTGTTTTTATTTTTGGTTTTTCGGCACGTCTTTTTATTGGATCTGTCCCCGAAAACCCTCTCTTTGCTTACCCAGAAAGTGCTGATGCCTATTTGACCAGTATCTGGCTTTTCTTTTTTGCTCTTGGAATTTTCTTTTTGTTTGAATTTTTAGGCGGCATTATTCGGATGGGAGCGGTGCAGGTTGCGTTTGATCTTCAAGAAGATAAACCGAGTTCTTTTTCACGTCTTGTGATGCATTCACCACTTGCGTGGCGCCATTTCTGTGCAGCACTTTTATTTGATCTGATCGTGTTTGTGGGTCTCTGTTTTTTTATTGTTCCGGGGATAGTGTTTGCACTACGGTTTTGGTTCTACCGTCAGGTACTTATCGACAATAAGGTCGGTGCAATACATGCTTTACGGACGAGCGCATCATTGACCAAGAATAAGATGAAGCAGCTTTTACCTCATTTCACATTGCAAGGTATTTTGAATGAGCCGATGCTGCATTCAGCAGGTCTTTTGGGGCTTATTACACTTCCGGTTGCGACGCAAGCGCATGCGTATGTATATCGCAATTTTTTGACTGCAAAACAGCAGTCTTAACCACATCGTTGGAAAAAACGTTCAATATCATACTGGGTAAATCGCCAGGTTGTTGGGCGTCCATGCGGGCACGTTGTGCGATGTTCTATTGCACCCAATTTTTCAATTAACTCGAGCATCTCTTCTTGAGAAAGAACGTCCCCCGCTTTGACCGCTGCTTTGCAGGCCATCATCGCGCGTAATTTTTCATATAATTTTTCTACAATATTGGTCTCTTCAAGTGTAAACCCTTCCAAAATCCAGTGAGCTGCAGTGCGGACAATGTCCGTAAGGTTGCTGTTTTTGAGGGGTGCCGGGACCGCGCGTACGGTGATACGATTTTCACCAAAAAGTTCTATTTCTATTCCCTGTTCATGAAAAAACGGAAGATGCGGCAAGAGCGCATTACATTCTTCTGACGAGAGCGGAATAAGTTGTGGGAAGAGTAATTCTATGGGTGCTAACGAGCCAAAGCGCGTTGCAAACAGTTCATACAAAATACGTTCATGCGCCGCGTGTTGGTCAATGAGGAGAAGCCCGTCTTCATTTTCAACGAGAAGATAGGTGTTTAAAAGTTGTCCAATAAGCCGTGCTGATGAAGATGTTGTTTGAGGGACGAGGGTATCTTGTTGTTCATGAACGCATTCTTCTGTCGTACAGCACTGGTTGTTTTGATTTTCGAGTGGTGCAGCGTTATAGTTTTGGAACACGTTTTTAAAGGCCGTTGTTGGCATGGTAGGATTAAAAGCTGGTCGCGTTGCGGGCCGAAAACTAGAAGTGTGTGCATATTCAAAATTATTTTGTCTTTGTGCTCCAAGATCACTTTGTACGGTGTTATCAAGCGTTGTGGCAATTGTTTCTTCGATAAAGCGTTCAATACGAATCGGATGCAAAAATTGCACTTCTTCTTTGCGTGGGTGCACATTAATGTCCACCTCTGCGTGAGGCAGTGTCAAAAAGAGTGCGCCGATGGGATATTGCTGTGGTGGAAGAATATTGCGAAAACCTTTGATAAATGCCTGGGCAAGTTTATGGTTTTTTACCCAGCGGCGATTTACAAAGCAATAGATCTGATTTTTGTCATAACGGGTGCGACTCGGGCGTGTAAAGAGCGCTGAAAAAGTCAGGGGCGACGTCTCTTTTTGCTCAAGTGTTTGATTGCATGAGAGTAAGTGGGGGACAATAGCAGGTTCAAAAAGTTGTGACATTCGTTCTGTAAGTGTGGTACATGAGGGGCAGAGTAGTATCTGCCGGCCATTGTGATGTACCGTAAAAGTACATGAGAGATTTTCGAGTGCAACGGCAATGATTAATTGGTGCAAAGCGCGCCACTCAGTCTCATCTTTTTTTAAGAATTTTTGTCGTGCAGGAACATTATAAAAAAGATTGCGAGCTGTAATATCGGTACCTTGATTACACGCAATAGGAGCGGTTGAGACAATTTCGCTATTTTCTACGGCAATAGTGATACCAAGGTGGTTTTCTGCAGAGCGTGTTTTGAGGGTAAAGTGGCTGACTGCTGCGATGCTTGCGAGTGCCTCTCCGCGGAAGCCAAATGTAGTAATGGCAGAAAGATCTTCAACGGTTGTGAGTTTGCTGGTTGCATGATTTTGGATACAGAGTTGTGCATCATCTTCTGTCATTCCACAGCCATTATCGATGATACGAATGAGGTCTTTGCCTCCTGCTTCAAAGAAGAGTGTGATTTCTGTAGCCCCTGCGTCGAGAGCATTTTCAATAAGTTCTTTAACAACACTTGCAGGGCGCTCAACAACTTCTCCAGCGGCTATTTTTTGTATTTCTGAAGGTGGTAAAAGATGAATTTTTCCCATAAATGCAAGCAATAAAAATATTATAAGAGAGCTGTCAGTATGACCATAGTTTACTGTAAAAGCTTTTATTTTCCATCTAAAGTTGCAACGGTCTGTTTAATAAATTTTGCCATTTCAGTTTTGTTATCTAATTGATTGTATGCAAGTTCTAATTCTGTTTTGAGGAGTTGCCGTGCTTGTCCTGAATCTGATAGTTCAATTTTTTTAATCAATAAATCGGTGATGTTTTTGAGAACAGGGACGGAATTTTCTATAACAACTTCTTCTAAAATAGACGTTGTTTTTTCTTCAAACAGTGGCGTCTTGCTTATTAGTGGTGTTTTTAATATAAACTTTTTTGTTATGAAAAGAGTGATTGGCCAAGGGAATTTATAGGTATTCAAAAAACATCTTGTATAATGCAAGTACTTTTCGTTGTTTGATTCGGGTTTAAAAAAAGGGAAGAAGATATCTAGATTTTCTTTTCTTTGCGATTTAAACAATGCAAGACGATTTTCGAGGTATTTATCAAGAATGTTTGTAGAGATGTCCTTGCCTTGTACAACTATTGTAAGGCCAAATTTGCTTCTTTCCCCTCTTTTTTTTCGTTTGGAAATTTCTAAGAATTCTGCAGGTTTGGTCTCACTATAAAGACGTTTTTTGGGGAGAGTTTCAGCTTCTTGAGTGGTCAATGAGGGTGTGTTTGTTGTTGTTTGAGTATTTTTTTCTTCACTCTCTTTTTGGTTTATCAGTTGATCTGTTTCAGCCGTCGAAAAAAGATTGTTATCGTCTATTAAAAATGTTGAATCAGGAAGATCACAAAGCGATTTGGACGATTTGTCGTCATCATAAGATTGAAGTATTTTTTGTATTTCATAGTCTTGAACAATGCTATTTTTTTCATGATTCTGATCTCTTTATTTCTAACAATCTAACTTTATATTTTTATAATAACTTTAGAGAATTTTAACAATGGTTTATTTTCTTTTTATTTTAAACTAAATTTTATATTTGTCAAGTTTGTTTTTTAAAAACTACGTTCGCTCATCCTAATGGTTCCGTGCCGCCCTATGGATTTCCTTAAAATAGGTGCTTAAAGGGTAAAGATGCCGCTTGCTCCGCTCATGGTGAGCTTGTCGAATCCATAAGAGCGGTAAATAACGTTACAAATAATAGGTGCTTAAAGGGTAAATGCGCCACTTACTAAGCGATTTTTCCCGGCTAAGTCTTGGAGTGTCCTGACGTTATCAAAACCTCTCTTTAAAAAAAGTTGAGTAACCGCGTCGGCTTGCTCATGACTTATTTCAATCCAGAGTTCTCGAAATTGAGATGATGATGAAAAATAGAACGGAGCTTGGGTGATGATGTTTTTGATACAGGTAAGCCCGTTGTCGTCTGCGTAGAGTGCCTTTTTATCTTCCCATGCTTTTACTGATGGGTCGAGAATGTCATAAGCTTCTTGGCTTATATACGGTGGGTTGGCAACAATGACATCAAAGAAGGTGCCGGGGGTGAGTTCGGTAAAGAGATCGGATTCGAGTATAGTTATATTTGTTTGATTGATGAGGTTGTTCTGGGCGTTTTCTTGTGCAAGTGCGCAGGCTTCGGGTGCAATATCAACGGCCGTAACCATGCATTGAGGGAAGGCTTTTGCGAGTGAAAGCCCGATGCAGCCAGATCCAGTACAGAGATCAAGAAGAGTTCTTTTTGACGCTCCAAAGTCTTTATTTGTAAGTGACGTAATAAGCTGTTCACACCAATATTCTGTTTCTGGACGTGGAATGAGGGTGGATGGGCGTACGGTGATAGAGAGATTTAAAAACGGCATTGAACCGATTAAATAACTCAGTGGCATCTGCTGTACAACTATTGCATTGATAATTTTTTCGAGAGCTGCTTCTTGAATGATATCAAGAGCACTATTTTTTTGGGCAACAAGTGAGGCTTTTGATGTTTTTGTCACAAAAGAGAGGATAATCCATGCATCCTGCGTGGCAATGGACGCATGAGGATATACGGGGCGTAACTGCTCTTCAATACGCTTAATGAGAGAGGAGATCTGATACAAATTCTTCTGCATTGAATGCCTTAATATCTTCTAATTGTTCACCAAAAGTAATGAATGCAACCGGCACTTGTATGCGTGCTGATATTGCAAATACAATACCTCCTTTTCCGGTCCCATCAAGTTTAGTAAGAATGATGCCATCGAGGTGAGTGCTTTCATTAAAGAGAAGTGCTTGATCAAGTGAATTTTGTCCGAGCATAGCATCGATTGTTAATAACGTGGTAATGGGTTCATCGGGGAGATGGCGTTTGATGACAGCACCTATCTTTTCCAATTCTTTCATGAGATGAGTTTTTGTTTGAAGTCGACCTGCAGTGTCAATGATAAGAATGTCGAATTCCTCTTTTTTAAATTTTTCGCATGCTTGGAACACTACTGCTGCTGGATCTTGACCAGGTAGTCCTTGGTATATTGTGGCACCAGTGCGCGATGCCCAAATGCTCAGTTGCTCTGGAGCCGCAGCGCGGAATGTATCAGCAGCGGCGAATAAAACACGTTTTTTTTGAGTAATAAAAAGATGCGCAAGTTTACTTGCGGCAGTCGTTTTTCCGCTCCCATTTACACCGACGAGAAGAAATATTCTCTGTTTTGGCGAAGGAGTATAAGCCGGGTTGGTGACGAGATGCGTGAGTTTTTTTTGCAGTGAAGTATGCAGGTCGGCACCAGTTTTAAGTACCCCTCGTGCCATCTCATCACGGAGCTCTGTCGTGAGCTTTTTGGTTGTTTCAATACCGGTATCGGCTTCCCAAAGAATACGCTCAAGCTTTTCGAGTGTTGCGGTGTCAATTTCGTGCAGTGCAAAAAGTGTCGCTAGTTGCGAACTGATCGCTGAATAAATGCGTTTAAGCGCGTTTTTTATAAAACCAAACATAAGATCTAAATTCCTGTTTTATGAATAGAATACCCCTTTAAAAGAGTACTACAAAGTGGTAAAAGATTCCATTCGTTGAAATAAAAGTCTGAGCCGCTGATAGTCCCCCTGCAGGACATTGGCGCACGCATTCGCATAAAGCTCTAATTCTTGAGGCGAACAGGTTCGGTTTTTTGTCTCTTGATACATAAAGCCAAGCATAAGCTCATCGGCAATTGCAGGATTCAGATCTGAGCATAAAAGATGGAGAAAATGTGATGATTGCTTGATCTGCTCCTTTTCTGCTTCTGTAGCGGGGCGAACAAAGGCGTGCAGTAGGGGCGGTTTTGGTGGAATTTGCGAAACGAATTTTTTTTGTGCCGTACAAAAGCCGATAATTTTCCCCGAGAGGGTTGTTTGGAGAAATTCAAAAATATGAGGATGGTCGCGTCTGAGCTCAGCTTCTGTTTTTTGGTAGGCGTGAGGCGTGCGCGTAGGGTCAGATGATCCTTCTTGAATTGAAGCAACGACGGCAAAAACAGTAGTCTCTTCAGATTCTGTTGCAATGATTGATCCGAAGGCTTCTGTCTGGTTCCATTCCCAACAAAGTGCGGTGAAATGGGTAAGCGTCCCTTCAATAACTTCAGCAAAAAAGGGAGGTCTGTTTGTTTTCATGATATTCCTTTTCAGAGGCTAAACAGGCAAATGAATGCCGGTGAATAAAAGAACGTCCGTATAGTTCAAGTGCATCCTGATGCTCTCCTGTAGCGTATCCCTTATGTGCAGCAAGTCCATATGAGGGGAATGTTGCATCTAAACGGGAGAGAAGATGGTCCCTTGTTACTTTAGCGATTATCGATGCTGCTGCTATTGAGCTTGATTTTGACTCTCCCTTGGTAAAATAAAAAATATCTCCTTTAAAGGGCGTTCCCGTGAGCGGCATTGCGTCAACAACAACGGTGCTTGGCTCAAGAGGAAGTGTGACCAAAAGATGGGTGAGTGCGCGCGTCATAGCCAGCTTTGTTGCTTCATAAATATTATACGAGTCAATAATGGTATGCGAAAAAAGCGCAGTTGCATACCAGCTGTGGGCTACAATCCATGTATATGCTTGAGCCAACTGTTCTTTAGAAAGTGTTTTTGAGTCGCGCAGAAGTGGGTGTTGTGCTTGTGGATTGAGGGCAACCGCTGCAGCAAGAACAGGCCCGGCAAGAGATCCTCGGCCGACTTCATCGATTCCTACAATAATCGATCCCTTACTCCAAGCTGCTTGTTCAAATGAATGAGCGGGAAACTGATCGGTAATTTTTTTTACAACATTCATAGATTGTAGTTTTTCCATTTGACAAGAATTGTGTTTTGAGTACAATTAGAATTAAGCAGGGAGGAGAAAGCAGCCTCCCTTATTATGTAAGTATATCGATATTATTATTTTAAGGAGTTTATTATGGCGTCACCATCAACCGCTCTTCGCGTGAAAGAGTTATTGCGCGAAAAGAGTTGGACAACAAAAATATTGGCTGAAAAGACAGGGATGTCGGAAAGCTATCTTACCCACATCAAAAATGGTACACGTCGCTGGAACCAGGATTCTCTTGAGCGTTTAGCGATTGCGTTTGAAGTAAGTCCACTGGATCTTTTTGCACAGCGTAAACAGCGTACAGATGATGTAAAAAGCAATGTAACCTTGCCGGAGAACACAGAAGTTGGCGTCAAAGTCCAAGTTATTCCTGTGGTTGGCGATATTCCTTCGCATCCATCGCCATACAACAACCAAATTATGCAGTTAACCACTGGGTACAAAGATCTCTTTATACCAGTTTCGCATCGTTCAGATGTCTCTATGTTTGCTCTCAAGTTAAACAACAATCTTTTGGCACCAACTTTTGAAAAAAATGATCTTTTGATTGTTTCTCCAGAAGTATGGACCCGCTCTGGTGATATCGCGGCAGTTGAATATGGTACCGAAACACCGGTCAAGGCTATTGTAAAGGTTACCTATACAGATGACTTTATTGTGCTAGAATCGGTTAATTATAAACAGGCTCCTATTGCATTGCTTCGTGGGAAAGATCATTTCCGGATTATTGGTCGCGTTGTTGAATGCCATCGTAATTTTGTTGAATAATTCTCATTGAAGGAATAGCAAAAAGTGCTATACTTATAATAGTTTTTTTAAACTAAACACATCCCGATTGTTTGGAGATGTGTAGTATGACTTCCAATTAGTTTAAGGGGTATTCATGTCAGAAACAGCAGTGTTGTCGCGTCACGAGACGTTATTGCTTACAGTGCCGGAAATTACGGCAGATGAAGCAGCAATGATTGAGTCTCAGATCCATGCAGTAATTGCTCAGTGTAACGGCGAAGTTCTTTCGTTCGAGCGCTGGGGTAAATATCGCTTGGCTTATCCAGTACGTAAAAACGAGTATGGGGTTTATTTCCTTGTCCGTTTTGATCTTCCTAAAGAAAAATTAGGTGAATCGGTTGAAGCAATGCGAGTGCTTTGTGCGGTCAAATTCCATGAAATTATTATGCGGCACTTGACAGTAAAACTTGATCGAAATGCTCCACTTACCTACAAGCGGCCAGAGTCTCTTGAAGAAATGCCACGCCATGAGTCTGAAGATGGTCGTCCATCTTTTGCTGGCGAAGCTGCTGAGATGAGTGCTGATGAGGTTGTTGAGATAGAAGAATCTTCAGAAGATATGGAATAAGCTTAAGTTGCTTGAAAGGATATGCCCATGGCACGTAAACCAAAACTTAAAGTAAGCACGCGTCTTCTTCGTAAAAAAGCGCGTCGTAATTCGTTTGGCTCCAGTAAACACTGTCGCTTTGAGTCAAACCCTGAATTGGTAGCAAGTCTTGATTATAAGAATGTAGCGCTTTTGAGAACGTTCCTGACTGAGCGTGGTAAAATTTTACCTTCACGCATTTCAGGAAACAGTACCTTCTATCAGCGTGCGTTGGCTTGTGAAATTAAAAAGGCTCGCGCAATGGCGCTTTTGCCATTTTCAACACACCATTAATGGTTTGGAGGTCTGAATATGGAAAACAAACAGTTGTTTCGGCGTCTTTTCCTCCTTGTTATGGGCGCTCTTTTTTCGAATATGCTCGTAAGCACAATACGGTGCGATGGGTGTAACAATCTTGATGAGATGTTGAACGCAAATCCAGATGAGATTCATGCAACAATCGATCAAGACTACGCTCGTGTGACTAAGGAAAAATGGGAATCCATATGGGGCCGTGTTTTCAAAGTGCTTGTTGCCTATAAAATTATTAATCCTGAGCGAGTTTCGCTTGGTGATTTTAAGATGGCATGGCAGGGAAAAAATGGGTGGTTCTTTATCCGTGTTGTTGGTGGTGCTCTTGTGGCATTGCGTGAAATAGCGGGTATTGCCCAGGATGGCTACGAGCTTTATCAGTTGAAGAATGTGAAGCGTGATATTGAGCGTGCGATTGACTTAGAGCTTGCTATGCGACGTAGACGTGCTGCAGGGCAAGTTGATGCTCAAGGTGCGCGTAATACGACTTTTGAAGAAGAATGTGAAGAGGCAGATCTTGTGCGCGAGACGGTGAATCCGGCGTAAAACGCAAAAGAGTAGTACTTAAGGAGCCTTTTTGGTCCTTGAGTACACATTAAAATCTGTAAAGTAAAGACAGGCCCTAGTCGTGGTGAGTATAATCATAACACTGGGGTCTGTTATTTTTAAAGGGGGGCGGAGAAAAACGATGGAAAAAAAAGAACGGTCTAATATACGTAATATTGCTATCATTGCACACGTTGACCATGGAAAAACAACGCTTGTTGACAAGCTTTTGCAACAGTCGGGAACGGTTGCTGCAGGGGGTGCCGAGCGTCTTATGGATAGTAATGTGCTTGAAAAAGAGCGCGGGATTACTATTCTTGCAAAGAACACAGGCATAACCTATGGTGACTATGAGATTAACATTGTTGATACTCCTGGTCACTCTGACTTTGGTGGCGAAGTTGAACGAACGCTTCAGATGGTTGAAGGTTTTTTGCTTCTTGTTGATGCTGCTGAAGGGGTATTGCCTGGAACTCGCTTTGTGCTACAAAAAGCGTTGGCGCTTAACTTAAAGCCAATTGTTTTAATTAATAAAATTGATCGTCCTGATGCGGATATTGAACGCACTGAACATGCGATTAGCGATCTTTTTCTTGATCTTGCTCAATCGTCTGAACAGCTTTCATTTCCTGTTTTATATGGTTCTTCGCGTGAGGGTTTTGTAACAGATGACCCTGCGGTAAGAACGACTGATTCGACGATTTTGTTTAAAACCATTATTGATGAAGTTCCAGCGCCTGTTGAACAAGAAAATGGTCTACAGGTTTTGATTACCAATCTTGATTATTCAGATTTTCTTGGAATCATTGGTATTGGGCGTGTTTTCAGTGGCAAGATTGAAAAGGGTCAGCAGTTTATCTGTTGTAAAGATGACCAGGTCGGTAAGCCGATGAAGGTAACCAAGCTTATGAAGTTTCATGGACTTGAGCGTGTTGAAATTCAACAGGCGAGTTTTGGGGACATTGTTTGCGTGACCGGATTTACTGAGCCACTTTTGATTGGTACAACTCTGTGTGACGTGGGAAATCCTTTGCCACACTCGTACGTTGCGGTTGATGAGCCAACATTAGCGATGGATTTTTCGGTTAACAATTCTCCTTTTAGTGGGCAAGAAGGAACGCTCTTAACCTCGCGTCAAATTAGAGATCGTTTGATGAAAGAGTTAAAGACCAATCTTGCACTTCGCGTAGAGCCAACCGATTCTCCCGATACTTTTAAAGTCTCTGGGCGTGGTCAGCTTCACTTAGGAATTTTGATTGAAAACATGCGTCGGGAAGGGTTTGAACTCCAAGTTTCTGCACCTGAAGTTATTTATAAAACAATCAATGGTACTCGTCATGAGCCAATTGAATATTTGGTAGTTGATGTTATGCAAGAGCATCAAGGCGTTGTCATGGAAATGTTGGGCCGCAAGAAGGCTGAATTAAAGCATGTGCAACACTACAGTAATGGTCGTGCGCGCCTTGAGTTTGAAGTTCCTTCACGTGGATTGCTTGGCTTTAGAGGCCAGTTTTTAACAGAAACGCGAGGCACTGGTATTGCGACCTTTAGTTTTCATGGTTATGCGCCGTATAAGGGTGATATTCCAACACGGACCAAGGGTGCTTTGATCTCCATGGAAAGTGGAACAACAACGGCATTCGCTCTTAATACATTGCAAGAGCGTGGTGTTCTCTTTATTAAGCCTGCAGAAAAGGTTTATGAAGGCCAAGTTGTTGGTGAAAACAGCCGAGACGAAGATATTGCAGCAAATCCTTGCAAGATGAAAAAGCTTTCGAACATGCGTGCTTCTGGGTCTGATGAACTGGTTAAAATAGAACCAGCGCGGATTATGGGCCTTGAAGTCTGTATGGAATGGATCACTCCAAATGAATTAATTGAGGTGACGCCACTCAATATTCGTCTTCGCAAAAAGGTACTTAGAGCTGCTTTACGGAAAAAAACCGATTTTTAAAACGGATTTTTAATGAAACAGTATACCCTTGTTATTGCATATGATGGCACAGGGTATCATGGTTGGCAGGAGCAACGTGACTGTGTGACAGTTTCGATGACATTGCGGGATACATTCCGTAGGGTTTTTGGAACTGACGTGGGGCTTGTGGGTGCATCACGCACTGATGCAGGCGTCCACGCGCTTGGCCAGGTTGCTCGCGCTACCGTTCCTTTGAAGCTTGCTATTGATGCTGCGACGCTTAAACGCGCATGGAATGCGTCTTTGCCGCCTGATATACACATTAGGTCACTGACTCCATCATTACCTCACTTTCACCCACATTGGCGTGTGATTGATAAATTGTATCAATATCATGTTTTTATAAAGCGGCCATTGCCGATGTTTGCGCGGTATGGGTATCATTACACCTATGCATGGTCTCTCGAAAAATGTACTGAATCATTACAGCATTTTGTCGGGACACATGATTTTTGGTCGTTTTGTACGGAAGAGCTGCCTGAAGTAAATACGATCTGCTCAATAAAACGAGCTTTTGTTGAGCCGTTGCCCCATCTAAAGGCGATTCGCATCTCCTTTGTAGGGGATCGTTTTTTGTATCATATGGTGCGGCGTATGGTTGGTGCTGCGCTCACGATTGCTTCATTTGAAAATCGTTCTGTTGCAGAAATCCCACGTGCGTTGCAAGAACGTTCCTCACGGAGGCTTTTTGTTACGGCGCCGCCGCAAGGGCTTGTATTGCGTAAGATTAGATACGATCAGTCGATCATTTTTTAGAGATTTGTAAAAGTATTGATTTTGCAGGTTTTTTCAATTGAAGAAGTCTTTGAAACGAAGCTATGTTTGGTAAATCTATTCTCTCCGCTCATCCAGAGTGTTTTTTCGAAGAAAAAATGTATCGAAGGATAAGAGCGGTAGATAGACTGACATCGAGGCCCGAACCTCAGGTTATTACATGGTCCGCTCACACTGATGGTTCGATACAACCGCTCATACTGAGTGTTTTCCCAAAGGGAAAATGTATCGAAGTATCACCATGAGCGGGAGGGCCCTTCGTCCTACAGGGCAATCAAAGCTATCACAGAGTTGGTGGTTAAGCTTACTCCTTCCATACAATTCCTTCTTTTAAAACCACATCACGAAATTCTTGGCTGACGCTTTGTAGGTCTACAAAATCAAAACTGAAAGGGATATTACTTTCTTTAAACATGTCTCGAGCCTCTCCTATTCGTGCGAGTTCAATTTTTTCCCCTGCATCCAGCGCAATGTCGATATCAGAGAAGGGGCGGGCTTTTCCCTTTGCACGGGAGCCAAAAAGATAAATCTTTGCCTCGGGAAAGAGGACGGTTAAAATACCGACAATTTTTCTTTTGGTTTCTTTATTCAGTGTTTCAAGCATTAATATGTCCTCTCTTACTGAACAGGCAGTTCCATATAGAAATACTGTGTATCGGATCCAATTGGTCTAAAGCCAAGTGAACGATAGAGATTCTGTGCAGGATAATTTTCGAGACGGACTGTGATTTCTATTGTGCGGGCGCCCATCTCTTTGAGCGTGCTTATAGCCTTATTCAAAAGTTTACGCGCAATGCCTTGAGACCGATATTCTTTTTGAACAGCAAGGTAAAGAATCTTGCCAATCTTCAACTCAGGAATACGCATAAAGTAGGAGGTAAATCCACGCGCTCTTCCATCCACAGAGTAAACAAGCCAGGACATTTTTGTTGGCTTAGCTTCCTCTTCAGGATTGGTTATTTTATCAAGATGCTCATTGAATGCAGCAAGCCCCTCAGCCTGTGGCCGATTATCAAGCCAGAACCAATTTTCGTTAAAAAGCGCGACAAGTGCCGAGCGGTCTCTTTTTTCTTGATAAAATTGTAGAGCAGGATCAGTACTCGCAGGTCTCCAGTACCAAAAACCAATCCCACCAATAAGGGCCATGCAAAAACCAAGTATAAGAAATTGCGTTCTCTTTTTTAAGGGGAAAATATTCATAAAAAACTCCAATAACAAAAATTGATTAGTGCCCAAACTACTCTTTAATAGAGAGTGTTTGATTGGTAAATACCGGTCACTCGCGTATCTAGAATCATACTTACTATACGAAGAATTAAAAAAAACGGTACAAAAAAGGAAGCTCGTTGTGATAACAAGCTTCCTTCAAAAGTTCATAGGAAGATTTATTTGCGTTTCGCAATGATTTTGCGAACGGTCTTTTTTGCAACTGCCTTTTTTACAATAACTTTTTTTACTGTTGCTTTTTTTGCAACCGTCTTTTTAACTGTTGCTTTTTTAGCAACGGTTTTTTTAGCTACTGTTTTTTTTGGGGCAGCCTTTTTGACTGTCTTTTTAACAACTTTCTTCACAGCAACCTTAGCAACTACCTTTTTTGGGGCAGCTTTCTTTACTAAGGTAACCTTTTTCGCAGGCGTCTTGACCGCCTTTTTCACCTTATCAACCATGATCATCTCCTCTTAAAATGAAAAATATGAAAAAAGATATAAAAAGAACAAAAAAAATTGGTGGCGGGGGCTGGATTCGAACCAGCGACCTTTGGGTTATGAGCCCAACGAGCTACCAGGCTGCTCTACCCCGCGTCACATTCAATTACTATGTTATAGAAGTTTTTTTATAATGTCAATTTTCTGCAGGCAAATTAATGCAGTAGCGATATCTTGAGTATGCGTAAGTGTGACAAGTATAGAACAGGGATGGATATCAAGCTGTTCCCACTGGAGCGTTATTTGAGGAAATGGTGAAGAGGGAGGAGTGGTGAGAGAACTTATTTTACAGAGGGTAAGAAACGAGCAGGGAGCTTTTTGTGTATAGAGAGAGAGCGCTTTAAAGAGTGCTTCCTTAGCAGCAAATCGCACAGCGAAGCGTTCGTTTGATTTGCTTAAATGTGCTCGACAATAATGGAGTTCTTCGGGTGAAAAAATACGAAGTAACTGCTTATCTGAGTAATAGTTAAATGCTCTAAATCGGCTGATTCCGACTGAGTCGATACCGATACCAACTGTCATATTTTCACTCACGCTTCGCCTCGCTCGAGTGATTGTTCAAGAGAACGATACATGACTGCCTCTTGAATGTGATGTTGTTCGATACATTCACTCATCTCAATATCAGCAATGGTTCGGGAAATTTTGAGAAGTTTGTGATATCCGCGCATGCTCATGGCAAGTGTTTCAAATGTCTGTTTAACAAGTGTGCGCGCTGCATCGCTCATAATGCAATGATCTTCGATTTGTTGCACGGTCATAAAGGCATTCCATTGGTGTGATCCATACCGTTTTTGTTGAATAGTTACCGCGTTCAAAACACCTTGGTAGAGCTCTTGAGATGAAGTGGTCTGACTTTTTTTGCTAATTGCTTCATAGTTTACCGGCTGAACAGAGACCTGGAGATCGATACGATCAAGCATGGGACCAGAGAGGCGATCGATATATTGTTTTATCTGGCGGGTAGAGCAGGTACAACTCTTTTTTTTGTCTCCGCGAAATCCACAAGGGCATGGATTGAGTGCTGCTACGAGCAAAAATGAAGCAGGGAATGAGATGCTTTGTTGTGCGCGAGAAATACAGACCGTTCTGTCTTCAAGTGGTTGGCGGAGCACTTCGAGTGTCGATCGACGAAACTCTACAAACTCATCTAAAAAAAGAATTCCTTGGTGCGCAAGACTGATTTCGCCCGGCTGAGGAAACGACCCTCCTCCCACCAAACCTGCCTGTGAGATGGTGTGGTGTGGAGATCGGAATGGTCGTGAGGTAATAAGTTTATGTTGATTAAGTTTGCCGCTTACCGAATAAATGGTACTCACCTCGAGCATTTCGTCAAACGAGAGCGGTGGCATGATCGTACAAAGTCTTTGGGCGAGCATGGTTTTGCCTGAGCCAGGAGAGCCAATAAAAAGAATATTATGGCGGCCAGCTGCAGCAATTTGGAGTGCGCGTTTTGCTTGGTGTTGCCCTGCAACATCACTAAAATCAAGAGGATAGGCTTCAATAACGAGAGCGGGTTTTTGGTGAGGTGTTGGCGTAATGAGCTGTTCAGCGCGAAGATGTGCAACCAATTGGGTTAGGTGATCTGTTCCTATAATTTCAAGATCTTGAATAAAAGCGGCTTCGTAAGCATTTTCCTGGGGGACAATAAGCCTGCGTTTTTTTGCAAGGCGCATGCTGCGTGCGATGGGAAGAATGCCTTTAACTGGTTTAATCGACCCATCGAGGGAGAGTTCTCCAACCACAACGGTCTCTTCTAAAAATTCAGGAGTCAGTGAAAGAATGTTAGCGGCTTGTAAAATACCGAGTGCGGTGGGGAGATCAAAAAGCGCACCCTCTTTTTTAAGATCGGCGGGTGCAAGATTGACGGTTATTTTACGCTCTGGTAAGCGGATTCCACAGTTTTTGAGAGCCGTTGATATCCGTTGTTTGCTTTCCTTGATTGCCGTATCGGGCAATCCAACGATATGAAACTGTATCATTCCAAAAGAAAGATCAACTTCAACGTCAACAATATGAGCATCAATACCGATAGTAGTTGCGGAGATAATTTTTGTGTGCATAAAAAATCCTTTGTATTCACTATTTTTTCTTTAGTATACCAGATTTTTATTGAGGAGCTGTTTTTCTAAAAAAGGCGGAACTCCAAGCTTTTTTACCGTTTTGTCCATAAATCCCTCAGGATGACTCTAATCAGATACTTGCGCTTTGAAAAGTGAGGAGTAAACTTGGTTCTTGATATATATTGTCTTAGAATCCCTTTGAGGAGTAACTAAATGAAAAAAGCGCTCTTTGCTCTTTTGTTAACATCAGCAGCAACAACCTTTTGTGCTCAAATTGATGGCGTGCGTGACGTTGTAAACCAACTCAAAGCAACCGGTGCAACCCGTGAAGCCTTAATAAACCGCGTCCAAGAATCTTGCACAGCTGGAGATATTTCTCAAGCTGAAGCAGACGCGCTTGTAGCAGAACTTTCTGCTCAGTAAGATTTATAAAATCGCTGATAAGCGGGTATGGTTAGTTAACTCTAATCGTACCCGCTTTTTTTATGTCTTTAAGAATGTGGCAAGCCAGGTAGGGTTTTTAAGTGTGTCCACTTCATTTCCTCATCCTGGAGCACAAAATAGACGATTTTGGCCAAATGTGCAATCAGAATGCCGATTTGGCCAAATGTGAGTATTTGGCCTACTGAGAGATGGTTTTCGCTTAAGCTACTCGATTACCCCCGCCGCTCACCCTGAGCATGCCCTGAGTGACCCAAGGGGTTGTATCGAAGGGTGTTTTTGCGTAAGCAAAAATGTATCTCGAAGAGATAGTTTACCCTGAGTAGCGAAGCGTATCGAAGGGAACGGGTAGAGCGGTAAATAACCTTGCAAGTACCATGTATAGATTGAGAATCTTAATAGAAAACATTCGCTTATGTATGTGTCGCTCTTACCCATTCGATACAACCGCTCATACTGAGTGTTTTCCGTAGGAAAATGTATCGAAGTATCGGGATGAGCGGAGTTGAGTTAGCTTCACCATGAGCGGTTGCATCGAACCATTATTTAGAAACATCTGCCCATGTCTTGCCCGTGCGGATCTGTACAATAAGAGGGATGTCCCACGTAACAACCGATTCCAGAGTGTTTTTCACGATTTGAGCAACAGTGTCAACGCTGTTTTCTGGCGCGGTAATGATCAATTCATCATGAATTTGCAATATGATTTTTGCGTCAGGAGTCTTTTTGAGGAGTTGAGCATCAAGTTCAATCATCCCGATTTTCATGAGATCGGCAGCAGTGCCCTGTGCCTTTGTGTTGATAGCGATGCGGCGGGCGAGTTGGTACAGTGTCTGGTTTTTCTCGTAGATGCCGGGTACGGGGCGTCTCCGTCCCCAGAGGGTAGTGACAAAACCGTTCGCTTTTGCTTCTTCAACAGCCTGTTCCATCCAGACCTGAACTCCAGGATATTGAGCCTTGTATTTTTCGATATACAGTTTTGCATCATGCTGTGGAATGTTTAAATCTTTGGCAAGTCCAAACGGCGTGAGGCCATACAGGATACTGAAGTTAATGCGCTTTGCGATTTGTCGTTGTTCGCTTGTTATCTTGTCTAACGGGATGTCAAAAAGACCAGCAGCTGTGCGTGCGTGAATATCTTCACCGTGTAAAAATGCAGTTTTAAGTGTCGGGTCTTGGGAGAGGTAAGCGAGAACGCGAAGTTCAATTTGTGAGTAGTCTGCCGAAATGAGCAGTTCATTTTGGGGTGCCATAAATGCCGCACGGATAGAGAGCGAGTCTGGTTGTAGGTCTTTGTTGAGAAGTGGTGTGCTGGTGGGAATATTCTGTAAGTTAGGTTCGACGCTTGCAAGCCGTCCGGTGGCGACAGAAGTCTGCTTGTACGTCGTGTGAATGCGGCCAGTGTTTGGATTTATTTCGAGTGGCAGTGCATCAATATAGGTGCTTTTAAGTTTAAAAAGTTCGCGATAGCGAATGATTAATTGGGGTATTGGATGGATGAGTGCAAGTTCTGAAAGCACTTCGCTATCGGTTGAATAACCAGTTTTACCTGAAGTTTTTTTGACCGGTGTTAATTTGAGTTTATTGAACAACAGATCGCTTACTTGTTGTGGTGAATTGAGATTAAGTTCGCTTTCGCTCATGCCAACGAGATCGCGTATTTCGGCTTCGATTACTTTGAGTGTTGCTGTTACTTGTGCGTTGAGTTTATTGAGTATGGTGCGGTCGACATCAATACCCTCGAGTTCCATTTTATACAGAACATGAATGAGTGGATGTTCGATGGTTTGATAGAGGGTAAGCTGTTCTGCTTTTTCGAGTTCTTTTTGTATAAGTGGTACTAATGCAAAGGTCTGATGGGCGTCTGCAGCGGCGTAATCAACAGCAAGCGCAAGTGGTACTTGTGAGAAATTAGTGAGTTTTTTATTCGTGACGACCTCTTGAAACGTAATCATCGATTCATGTAAATACTGCTCGGATAATGTTTTGAGTCCAACGCGACCTCCTTCTTCTCGTACCAGCCCAGCGGCGACCATAGTATCAAAAGCAAGTCCGGTGATATCAAGGTCTAAGGTGCTTTTTAGAACCAGCAGATCAAATTTAGCATGGTGCATATATTTTTTGATTGCTTCTGATTCAAAGAGAGGCTTAAGATGACGGGCAATAACTTCGTGCGAAAGTGTGTGGGCGCTTTCTTCTGCAGAGGCAATAAAAGAGGTTTGTGTTTCGACAGCCTGATAATTTTTATGGACGGGAATATAGTAAGCACTTCCTGTTTCGTAACAGAGCGAAATGCCGACAAGCTCGGTTTGGAGGGCTTTTACTGAGGTTGTTTCAGTGTCGATGGCAACCTGCTTTTTGAGCGCGATAGCCGCGCAAACACGTTTGAGCTCTTTTTCGGTTGTGATGGCTGAAAAAGAATATTTGGTATGCGCTTGAGGGCTTGGGCTTTGTTGAGCAGCGGGGAGTTGTTTTAAAAGTGATGTAAAATTGAGCCGTTCAAAAAAGGGGCGTGCGCGCAAAAATGCATCGGGTGCGAGGGCACATTCTTCAAGTGAAATTGTAGTGGGCGGTGTCTGGAGGGTGAAGAGCTCTTCGCTCAAAAAGGCATTGTCTCTATTTGCTTCGAGAAGTGTTCTGGTACGAGCTGATGCTATGCTCGAAAGATTGGAATAGAGCTCAGTAAGTGATGTAAATTGTTGGACAAGAGCAGTGGCTGTTTTGGGGCCGATTCCCCGTACGCCGGGAATATTGTCGGAGCTGTCTCCAATGAGTGCATAATAAAAGGGTAATTTTTCAAGTGAAAATCCGTAAGCATTTTCAAGGGCGGCAACGTCAAGAATGGTGTCTTTAAAAGGATCGAAGATACGTACCTTTGGTCCTGCTAATTGACCAAGATCTTTGTCCGAAGAGATTATGATAACGTCGTGCGATTGTGCTGAAAAAGTCTGGGCGAGTGTTGCGATAAGGTCATCCGCTTCGATGCCCTGCTGCGCAACCTGTTTGAGTCCAATGCTGGTGACAAATTCTTGGATGAGCTCTTTTTGTAACCCGAGGTCTGATGGAGCTGCCTGACGCGTTGCTTTGTAGGCGCTGTAACGTTCGTGTCGGACGGTCTTGCCGGGGCTGTCCCAAACAACGGCCATAAAATGTGGGTTAAATTGGTCGATTACTTTTTTGATCATGCGACTGAAGCCAAAAACAGCCTGCACGGGGGTGCCGTCGGGGGCATTGAGGGTACCGAGGGCGTAGTAGGCACGGTACAAAAAAGATGACCCATCAATTAAAAAAACAGGTAGAGCGGGATGCAAAGGGGTTTCTGTTTTTTCGGGGGTATTCTTATTGGGCATGGGCTGGGTCCTCTTTTTTGATTTTGTTCCGTCGCGGCTTTGTTTTAAGTATATAGGAAAAACTTCTCCACCGCTCATCCCGATGCGCCCGCCTAAGCTTGAGTGCCGACAGGGAGTGTGATGTAATATCTCCATGGCTCATGGTGAAGCTAACCCACTCCGCTCACCCGAAATAAGTTGTTGATAAAATTCTTGATCAGTACATGAGTAAAAATATCTCTTTAGTCGAATTTTAGTATGTTTTATCCATAGGGTTATGAGAGGCAAAGTGCTTTGGGAGTTTGGCAAATACAATGGAACGGCTTAAAAAAAGACATGAACAGCTATTATGTTTGTTGAACACGCTAGATGAAGCGATTTTGGCGATGAAAGAACTTGAACTTCGTGGAAAAAGTTTTAATCCAAAGGTTGACTATGAAGATGAGTATCGGACATACCGAGACTCGGTAGTGCAGCGATTTGAGTATACAATCGATCTCTTTTGGAAATATTTAAAAAACTATCTTGAAGTTGCGCAGGTAGTAACAGGCCTAAAAATACCGAGTGAAGTAATGCGAGAAGCATTTTCTCTTCGTCTTTTAAGTGAAGAAGAGACAGAGAAAATCCTTGAGATGATCAAATCCCGCAATATGACCTCCCATATATACATCGAAGAGATTGCAGAGCGCCTAGCTCTTAATATTCCAGAGTATTATCAGCTCTTGCAGAAGCTTGCAGAGCGACTAAAGCCATAATAGGGTAATTACGCCAAATCCGCTCACCCTGAGCGAGTTTACCCTGAGTGACCCCCTCGACAAGCTCGGGATAAACTCCGTGGTTGTATCGAAGGGAATGGGTCGAGCGGTAGATAGCCCCAGTTAAAGGGCTTAATCACTCTACTTGTGCTATTTGATTATTGAAAAGTCAATTAGCACAGATATAATCACTTTCTCTTGCCAGAGCGCGTAATCTCAGTGACAAGGCTTCCTGCCTCGGTCCATGGGACCACCTGTGCTTGGGTTCGAATCTGTTTTTCGTTTCCAGCGTATAAAAGATACGTCTGAGCAGCAGGATCTTTTTGTGGGTTTTCGCCATAGGCGAGTCTGTTCCATTCAGAGAGACCGGTAAAGAAATCGTTTGAGATACGTTCGCTTGCTTTTACTTCGATCGGGAATAACATTCCCGCTTCATCGATAAGGCAGTCGACTTCGAGTCGTCCATTTTTGTCGCGCCAGAAATAAAAAGGGGGGCGGGATCCTTGATTGAAATATTGTTTTGCAATATCGGCAATAATGCAACACTCAAAAAGACTTCCCCAGAAAGGATGGAGAGCGAGTGCTTCTGGTGAAGAAATGCGTAAAAGTGAGCAGGCAAGTCCGGTGTCGTAGAAATAGAGTTTTGGCATTTTAGTGAGTCGTTTACTAAAATTATTGAAATACGGCTCGAGTAAAAAGATAATGTAACTTGCTTCTAAAAGAGAGAGCCATCGGCGTGCTGTTGTAACACTAATGCCGCAGACCATTGCCAAATCGGAAAGATTGAGTAGATTTCCAATGCGCGATGCGCAGAGTTGGAGGAATTTTTGAAAAGTACCGAGATCACCAACGTTAATAATTTGACGGACGTCTCGTTCGATATACGTTTGAATGTATGAAGGATAGAGCTGCTCTGGGGTGAATTGTTCGTTATAAAGGCGGGGATAAAAGCCATTGAAAACAGTTTTGGCAGGACTTTTGGGGAGTAGGTTATTCTGAGCAAGTTCTCTTAAAGAAAGGGGCTGGAGGTTGAGAATGCCGACGCGTCCCGCGAGTGATTGGGTGATGGCCTGATTGACGAGAAAGTTTTGGGAGCCGGTAAGAATAAAAAAGCTCTTCCTCTTTTTTGCATCCACATCAAGCTGAATATACGAAAGGATCTGAGGAACGTATTGGAATTCATCAATAATCAGACCATTCTTATTTGCGTAAGATTCTAAAAACTGGGCCGGCTCTTTTAGGGCAAATTCACGGAGAATTGGGTTTTCGAGCGATACGAACGCATGGTCTGGGTATGCTTTTTGTGCAAGGGTTGTCTTGCCCGACTGCCGGGGCCCCAAAATGGCAATAACCGGAAAATTAGCAAATTTTTGTAATGTATTTTCCATCAATCGTGTGAACATAAAGCACCTCTTTTTTGGTTTTGAATAGGCTGTGCTACTTTAACATTCAATAATAAGTTAGCACAAGAGTTTTTTTGTCCCCACTGTTCGCAGAGCCTGCCCGCCCCTTCGACAGGGGCTCAGGATAAACTCCGCTTTAGCGACGGCTGGGAGTATTTTTGACAGACCCCCGTCCGCTCATCCCGATGCGCCCGCCTAAGCTTGAGTGCCGACAGGGAGTGTGATGTAATATCTCCATGGCTCATGGTGAAGCTAACCCACTCCGCTCACCCTTCTGCTGCAAATTAAAATAGCTTTAATTCAGGGATATCTAATTATTTTCTTTAATATAAGTTGCGATAGTTTATGTACCGCTCTTACCCATTCGACAAGCTCAGGGTGAGCGATCAGGAGTTTGTTTTGAAATAAGTTGTCAGTACATTAGTAAAAATATCTCTTTAGTCGAATCTTGGATTATGATAGATCATGAGGTTATGAGAGGTAAAGTGTTTTTTGTGACAGAAAGTTTCGGAGCTCGAACTCTAGGCATTTTTTACATCGATTATTTCCACCGCTCATCCCGATACTTCGATACATTTTCCTACGGAAAACACTCAGTATGAGCGGTTGTATCGAGGGAGACGGGTGGTAAAATGATTTTAAAAACCTTCAAAAATAAAAAACTATCTACCGCTTATCTCCCTCCCTTCGATACTTTTTCATCTTCGATGAAAACACTCAGGGTAAACTCAACCATTTTGGTCACTTTTAGCCGTCGCTAAAGCGGAGTTTATCCCGAGCTTGTCGAGGGGGGTCACTCGGGATGAGCGGATGGTGTATCAATTTGAGATGACCTCCGATATCTACATCGAAGAGATTGCAGAGCGCCTAGCTCTTAATATTCCAGAGTATTATCAGCTCTTACAGCGGCTTGCAGAACGACTAAAACCACGATAATTTCTCTAAAAACATAAAAAGCAGAGCGTTGTAATATTTCTATTTGTATCAATAAAAATAGCCCCCCGAGAAAAGAATTGACGGAAGTATTATTTTTGGCATACTGGGTAGTAGCTTATTTGAAATATCTTTATAGAAAATAAGCGAGGGCAGAACAAATCGTTGTTTTGCTTGGAAATACAGTGGAGGTGTTTCCATAATTCAAAAAACCGTTGACTTTGGTAGCGCGAACGCTACCTTTAGAACATAGAATACCCCAAAATGGTTTTGGGTGGTTTTTTGAAATATGAGAAACCTGTTATGAATCAAATCCAAAGGATTATTTTCATGGAAAATAGATTATTTAAAGCGAGTGCCTTGGCCCTTGTTCTTTTGTTCACTGGGCAGTTTGCTTCTGCAATGAATGTTAAGCCAGGGAGCACTACGACTCAGCCCTTACTAATCGAAGAGAAGAAAGACGATAAGAAGGTCGAAGAGATCGTCGAGAAGAAAGAAGAGAAGGTCGAGAAGAAAGTCGAAGAGATCACAGTCAAGAAAGACGAGAAGAAGGTCGAAGAAATCGTAGTCGAGAAGAAAGAAGACGAAGAGATCAAGATCGAAGAGATCAAGAAGGTCGAAGAGACTGAAGTCAAGGAATTGATCGAAGGCGGCAACAAAGAAGAGAAGAAGGTCGAAGAGAAGAAAGAAGAGATCATAGTCGAGAAAGACGAGAAGAAGGTCGTAGTCGAGAAGGTCGAAGAGAAGAAGATCGAAGAGAAGAAAGAAGAAAAGACCAATACCACTACCTTCAGAAACGGCTTCAAGATAGTCAACAAGAACGTCGAAGAGAAGAAAGAAGACGAAGTCAAAGAAAAAGCCAATCCACCAAGCTACTTTTCATTAGCTCTTGGATACCTTGCCATGCCTTTTGTCGGTGGATATAACTTGGTAAAAACACCAGTTGTCGGTACGTGTAAAGCTGTCCGTCATCCAGTCGATACAACAATAGCCGCTTACAACTATTTGACCAACTTGGACAAAGTGGCCGTTGCGCAAGAGAATCTTCGTTTAGCTAAAAAATCTCTTGGAGAACTATTTCATATAAATGCAGAATTAGCATTCGATCTTATTGATGCAAGCGGTTCAGATTGGACACAAGGTCTTGTTGATGCAAATCTTGCATGCGCACAAGCGGGTAAAGTGCTTTTCGGCGACAATGCCGAATTTACTCTTGAATTGACCGAAGCTGAAACTGCTCTTAATAATGCAAAAACAGAAAATAAAGCCACTGCTCAAGTAGCTGTTAATAACGCTGCTCTTAAGGTGATTAAAGTTGCGGCTCAGATTGAAGAAGATGAAAAAAATAAAGCAGACGTTGCGAAATTCCAAGATCTTCTTTACGACCGTAACTTATTCTTCATTGAATGTGCTGATTCTATTAAGGAAATTAAGCACAAAGAGAAAGTTGATAAAAACCCTGAAGTGGTTGGCAACGAAGCTGAATATAAAGCTTTCCACGATGCTTTCACAACCGAAGAATATAAGAAAGCATACGATGCTAAAGTTGACGCTGAAAACAAACTTTCTGCAGCACGTCATTGGATGTACGTCGGTACAAAAGATGGTGTAAAAAATGCCGCTTTAGCTACCGTTAAGTTCCCAATGAACCATTATTGGATTACCGCTGGTGTTGCTGGTGTCGCTGCACTTGGTGTCACCTATGCCTTGTTGACCGGACGGTCAGTCCCTGGCGTTAGTTTTGTTACTTCAAAGATTGGTTAGCTTGCTTAAGCAGATAGACAATTGTTATTGCTGACGCAGTAACAAATCTGTTGAATTAAATAAAGAAGCAGGGGCGAATGTATATAAACTACAATTGCCCTTGCTTCTTGTTATCTGGTGCGATTGGCACGAAGGCCAAGAGAATACCCCAGAATGGTTTTGGGTGGTTTTTTGAAATATGAGAAACCTGTTATGAATCAAATTAAAAGGATTATTTTCATGGAAAATAGATTATTTAAAACGAGTGCTTTGGCCCTTGTTCTTTTGTTCACTGGGCAGTTTGCTTCTGCAATGGAGACTAATACAACCCCAGAGAACACAGTGAAGGAAAATTCCAAGATCGAAGCCAATAACGAAAACGACGAGATCACCGTCAAAGGCTACAAAGACGGGAAGCCAGTCGACGAAGAGAAGAAAGACGACAACGACGGCGAGAAGACCGAAAACGAAAAACAACCAACTGATCAATCAGGTCTCGTTTCATCGACTCTTTCATATCTTGCTATGCCTTTTGTCGGTGGGTACTATGCTGTCTTGCATCCAATTAAAGCAATCAAGAAAACATACAACTATTTGAACAACACCAAAAAAGTAGCTGTTGCGCAAGAGGAATTTAATGCAAAAACAAAGACTTTCAAAGAACAGTGTGATGCAAAAATAGACCGTATGAAGAAATTAGAAGATGCAAATGTAGAATTGGCGTCTAAGCTTCTTGCCGCAAGCCACTGTGATTGGTCTACAGAGCTTATTAATGCACATGTTGCATGCGCAAAAAGTGCAGCAAAGCTTTTGGTAACGGAAGAAAAAGATGAAGCAGCTGTTCTTGAGGCATTGACTGGAGCTGAAAACATCCTCGCTGGTGCAGATAAAGCAGCGAAGCCTGATGTTCAATTACTTATTAATAACAATGCTACTACTTTGATTGAATCTGCTCTCAATCTAAAATTAAGCGGAAATGATGAGGAAGATAATAAGTTGAAAACGAGTGTTGACTATAGTAACTTCCGCCGAGATCTTCATGCTCGTAACGAAATACTCTTTGCCCTTGCGAATAAGATTCAAAAACAGAGTCATGTGGATGCTAAAGACAAAGTAGTTGTTGATGGCAAAGAAACTGAAAAAGCTGTTAAAGAAGTTCAAGGCAACGAAGATGAATATAATGCTTTCCACGATGCTTTTAAAGACACAGATGAGTATGTAGCTGCAGCCAACGATAAAGCTAAAGCTGAAGACAATCTTTTTGTAGCACGTCATTGGATGTTAGTAGGTACAAAAAAAGCCGCTAAATCAGTAGTTAAGTTCCCAGTTAAGCATTATTGGTGGACCGCCGCTGGTGTTGCTGGTGTCGCTGCACTTGGTGTCACCTATGCCTTGTTGACCGGACGGTCAGTCCCTGGCGTTAGTTTTGTTACTTCAAAGATTGGTTGCTTGTGAAAAAGCTTGCTTAAGCAGATAGACAATTGTTATTGCTGACGCAGTAACAAATCTGTTGAATTAAATAAAGCAGCAGGGGCGAATGTAGTTTATACATTCGCCCCTGCTGCTTGTTATCTGGTGCGATTGGCGCGAAGGCCAAAGGCGCACTACAACTGAGTCAAACTTAGTTTGCAGAGATGATAACGATTTGGAAATCAACATCTTTAGGAGTTAGTACAACGGCTGAACTTTCTACGGCGTAAACTTCAATTGTATTTGCGGTAGTAAATCCATCAACAGTAAGAGTTGTTGTTGATCCACCACCAACTGCAAAAGGATTTGCAAAACCGACTATGAAGTTAGCTCCAGGGTTTAGGGTAATCTGATAATGGCCGGTTCCTATCCTAGAGTAGTTTATATCATCTGTATACGCGGTCCATACTCCGCCATGTAACAGTCCACTGCTTATACGTGTTGATGAATAACTTCCCGAACTGCCGCGTATTGAGCCTGCAACTTGTAATTCTTTTGTCGATCCTACAAAGAACGATGCGCCAAGAGAGCTTGCGTTGCCTATGAAAATACGATTATCGTTGAGAGTTCTTCCTGCTGAGCCAATGCAGATGTCGTTAGTTGAAGTTGCAGTAAGTGATGAGCCTGCTGATGAACCTAAGCAGATATTTGATGTTCCTGAGGTAATTGTAGATCCTGCACTTGAGCCAAGAGCAGTGTTGTCAGTCCCTGTGTTATTTGCGGCAAGTGCGCTTCTGCCACATGCGGTATTATTTGTGCCAGATGTGAGAGCTGTCAAAGCCCCCACGCCAAAGCCTGAGTTGTTACCGCCGGTTAACAATACATTTGTATTTCCAGCATTATCGCCAACAAAGATATTGGTTGCAGGAGTTGGTCCGGTGTGGTGAATGTAAGGATTGCTTGAACCACCTTCAGTGATAACCGTTGTGGCATCAAGATGAATGTTATTATAAAACTCAACCGTACCGTTCCCTCTGATAGCCATACGTGGTGTTGGGACTGTATCGATTAATTGGCTGGTTCCCATTACGATTGCGCCAAACCCAGATCCAAGTGGAGTGTCAGGGCCAAGTGTTATCTGTGCAGTTCCATAGGCACCCGCGCCAGTACTTGGGAAAACAGAGGTGCCGGCGACATCATAGTAGTTAAATGAGAGGTTTATTCGGTCGAAAGCAGTTACTCCGAATGCTGCGACGTCTTGATTAGTCCACAAGAAACCTTCTTCTCTATTGCCTGTGTTTACTGCAAAAGTTTTCTTGGCTGCCATGTGCATATTGTTAGATAGCGTTACATCTCCAATGAGAGCAGAAGTTCCATCAACAACGAGGTTATTGTCGCCTGGAGCAGAAGTTCCACCAACATGAAGCCCGCCAGAGGTAGTGCCGACAAAGGCGCTGCCTGTTGTGCTTAAATCACCTGTAAGCGTGAATCCACCGGTTGTTGAAGTTGCAAGACGGTCTGTTATTGGGTTGATACCGACGAGATTAAGAGCATTAGCTCCATCGGATTGATTTACACCACCGATGTAGCAGCCAGTTTGAGAATTGGCACCCAAGCGGGTTATCTTAGTTTCAGCAGCGATGCCTGCAACGCCTGATCCAATACAAATATTGTCGTTTTCTGTGCTGGTATAATTTGATCCGGCGTTGTAGCCGATGAGGGTGTTGTTGCTGCCTGTGGTAATGCCTGCGAAATTAGTGGATCCTGCGTGTCTCCCGAGTACAGTATTCTGATTGCCGGTGGTGATAAATGCACCTGCGTGAGCACCAAGCGCAGTGTTTTCATCTCCCCCAGTTGCGCTTTGCAGTGCACGGCGTCCAATGGCAGTATTAAAGGTTCCATCTGTTAAAGCTAGCAGAGCGCCAACACCAAAACCTGCGTTTTCGCCGCCAGTGGCTGTAAGATTTCCCGCACTGCTACCAACAAAAATATTGGTGATAGGAGTTGGTCCTGTGTGGTGAATGTAAGGGACTCCAGCTTCTTTTACTACAAGCCCGTTTTCGAGACCGCCTGGTAATGTTTCAAGACGTGCGAGTTCAGCGCCGGCATTGTTGTGGAAAAGTATTGCAATGTCAGTGTCTGGCGCAATTGGTTCAAGAATAATGTCGTCATGGAAGATAGTTGTGCCGACAATTGTGCCGGTGATGGTGCCATCAACCACGAGATTACCTCCAACATGGAGATTGTGGTCGATATTGACATCGCGAGCAAGGGGGTACAATTCTTCTGGGTTTGATTGTGAACCGATATCTGGCAATGGATTAAGGCCTCCTGGTTCAAGAGCTGGTCGTGGTGCACGGAGTTCTGAGTCTGTTTGTACGGTAATAAGAAGCGCTTCTTGTGCAAGCAGATCTTTACATTCATTAAGGCCGGCAACGATGGTACGAAGTTCTTCGTCGTTAGCGATTGCATCGTGGTGTTTTTCCAAGACAAGTGTTGCTTCTTCAACTGCTTGTTTTACAACTTCTTGTGATGCTGTTTTATTGTTTTTTGCAAAGCGTGATGCAAGCGTTTGAAGCGCGTCAGATTTTTCTTGAGCTGTTGCAAGAGGAGCTATTTTACTGATTACGGTTGCAAGGGGACTGAGCTCATTCCCTATAAAAAGGTACGGTGATGAGGCACGTACTACCTCACTGACCTCTTCAGCAGAAAGTGCTATGCGAAGGTCTTCGCCTGCGCTGATGGCTGCGCCACCACATAAAAGAATAAACGCGCAGAATATGCGCTGTAAAGTGTGCTTCATATGCACCTCTCCTTGTAAAAAAAGAACTTCGTTTACCAATTTGGCTACTACCTTGGTCACTATAATCACCAAACGACAAAAAAGTCTAGATCCTGTTTTGGAATATTTTGAGAAAGATTATTTTTGTCTTGTGCCACTCAATTTCCGATAGAGGCTTGTCGCAAAAAGATGCCCAAGCGAAGCGAGAATAAGGCTACCGAGAGAGATTGCACTCACGATAATACCTTTTTGTGATTTAACTATGTCTACGATGAGTTTAGCCTGCTCAAGCGACTGTGAGGCTATTGCGTTTGGGTTGGTTAAGAGTATTTTCGGTTTTTCGAGCAGCTCGTTAAATGTATCGAGGTAGCCATATTTTGAGAGAATAAAAAGTTTTACAATGGCGAGGATGACGAGAATAATCGAAATCCAGAAGAGTGGTCTTTTTATTGCTCGTGTGCATCGCCAGCTGTGGGCAAGTGAGCCAAAGGGGCCTTTACCGAGATCAACAACAGCATAGGCTGAGAACATCCAGCGGAATGTGAAGTAGATGGCGGGGAAAATAAGCAAGAATAAAGAAAAGAAGCCTGCAATTGAAATGATTATTGCGGAGCAGAGGATGATGATGCCATTGCCGATTTGATTAAACATAAAGAACGGAGTTTTTTTATGGTCATAAAGGTCAAGTGCTATTTTGGTACTGGCTGCGACTGTGAAAGTTGAGGCGATGCCGACACTGATAATGGCGATGGTTGCGAGGATGATTGGTGCGCTAAAAATGAGTAAAATGCTTTTAGCTTCGCTTACTCCTGAACCAAAAAAACCATAGCCGTAAACGCCTGCAATGCAGAGTGTGAAGATAATTATTCCAATGGCAAGCGCATTTACCAAAAGCCGTGGGGCGGCGACCCACCAGTATTTGAAGAGTTTGGTGAAAGCGAATTTGAGTGAATCACGAATGAGTGCAGTGTACATAGATTTCTCCTTGAAAAATTGTATGCGAATATAGTGGCAGGCTAACGCAACATATGCTGTTTTGGCAAGAGTTGGCGTTAAAGCTATTTTTTTATTACCCCCACCGCTCATCCCGATGGTTCCCTTCGATACGCTTCGCTATTCTGGGTAAACTACCTCTTCGAGATGCATCTCCCGCATCAAAAAGTCTCTCTCCACCGCTCATCCCGATGGTTCCCTTCGATACGCTTTGCTACTCTGGGTAAACTATCTCTTCGAGATACATTTTTTCTTCGAAAAAACATTCACCATGAGCAGGGTTGAGTTTACCCCCTCTCCCGCTCATCCCGAGTGTTTTTGCGTGAGCAAAAATGTATCGAGGGAGAAGGGAGGGAGAAAAGCGGTAGCGATTTTTTAGTTTTTGAGCATTAAAAAATTATTTTATCACCTTGCTCCCTCGATACATTTTCCTACGGAAAACACTCGGGATGAGCGGTGAAGGGAGGGAGAAAAGCGGTAGTAAGTTTTTTGAATAAATTATTATAAAAAAATCAAAACTTTTTTTTGCTTAACTTCGAAATTTGCGCCCAATTTTTGGCAATCAAAGCTTCTTTTTTCTTTCGCGACCAGTTTTTTATCTTTCGTTCAGCCTCAAAGGCTTCATCGCGAGTTGAGAATGTTTCTGAAAATACGAGTTCTAAAGGTCTATTTTGTGTAGTGTAGCGGCATCCAATTCCATCGTGATGCTCTGCTATTCTTTTTTCAAGATTATCGGTATGCCCTACGTAAAATGAACCATCAGCACAGCGTAAAATGTACATGTAAAAATATTCCATAATTACCTCAATATATTCAAGCTTGGCACATTGCCGCTATTCTCCCTCGATACAACCGCTCATGGTGAGTGTTTTTTCGAAGAAAAAATGTATCTCGAAGAGATAGTTTACCCAGAGTAGCAAAGCGTATCGAAGGGAACCCCATTCGACAGGCTCAGGACATACTTCGATACGACCCGCTCATCCTGAGTGTTTTCATCGAAGATGAAAATGTATCGAAGGATCAGTATGCCTGGGTACGGGGCTCTGCTGGATTTTATCGAAGAATTAATATGCCTAGGCTCGGGGCTCTGGGGAGGCGAAGTGTGCAAGAGTTGGCGTTAAAGCTATCTTTTCTCATTTAACTGGCGGTAAAGTGATGCCAAAAACAGCTGCCACAAAGAAACAATGACCAGCAAAACAATGCCTGCATTGCCGAGCAGATTGATGCGATGCTTCTCATAAAAGAGGTTGAGTATTTTACTGAGCTTTGCAGTGTACTTATATGAGTGCGAAAAAAAGTGCCGCTGATGAGCGATAATTTTATGAACAAACGAAAATGTGCCATGATACCAATAAAATATAAATACTGAGAATGTGGCAATTGCAAAAATAATAGCCAGCCAAAACATAACTCGCTTGATACGTTCCGAGGTACGCCAGCTTTGTGAGAGTGCTGCGACCGGACCTCTGTTTTGATCAACAATTGCAAAAGGGTGAAAAATCCATCGAAGCTGCAAATAGGCGCCAGGGAAAATAAGCATGCAGTAGCCGATACAGGCTACGCAGTGGTCAATAATTGAGGTGCAAGCAATGAGTATTCCATGACCAAGCTGGCTCGAAAGAAAAAAGGGTGTTTTCTGCTGGTCGTAAAGATCAAGCGTAATCTTTTTTATTGCTGCCCATGCCCAAAGAGCGACAAGAGCGGCGGTGATGAGATACAGTATTTTTACGATAGAGGGCGTTTGCAGAATCATGGAAAACGTTACACGTTGCTTTGGGTTGAAATTGACAAAGTAATAGCCGTAGACGGAGAGAAGAGAGAACACAAAAGTAACGGTGCCAATAATGAGTCCATTAAGTGCGAATCGTGGAATGGCGATTAACCAAAAAGGAACTACTTTTTTAAGTGCAAAGAGCGCTGATGAACGAATGGGTGTATCCATTTTTTTCTCCGTTTTTTACCGTTTTAGCGTGGTAGGCTTAAGAGGAAGTTAGCTCATAATGAGGCGCATGCGCAAGAGTTTATGGAAAAAAACCTCAGTGTTAAAACTAGTCAATCTATCGATCTAGAAGATAAATACGTCAGATCCGCTCACCCTGAGTGTTTGATGCTGTGTACTGCAAAAAAATTCACCATGAGCAGGGTTGAGTTTACCCCCACCGCTCATCCCGATGGTTCCCTTCGATACGCTTTGCTACTCTGGGTAAACTATCTCTTCGAGATACATTTTTTCTTCGAAAAAACACTCACCATGAGCGAGAATTTGTTCCCTACACCATGTCCAATGTCCGCGCAAAATCCGCAAAAAGCTGCTCGGACAAAAAAGCTCTTCTCTGTTTAATGGCCTTTTCTATTCTAGGGAAACCCCACCCCGTCTTATCGTTTGTGATTACTTCTGTTTCAATAAAATTGATATCGTTTTCGGTTGTGTTTGTGTTTATGAGTTCGATCAAGATGTCTTCCATCTCGCTTACTTTATTTTGCACGGCAGCAGATAAAAACTCCTTTTCGGATTTTATTGTTAAAGTGCGTTCAAGTTCGTTCCATTTATCTAAAAGGCCGTTAAAATCGTACGATTTAATGTTAAGATTTTTGATTTCTTCTTGAACGGCTAAAAATGCTGCAGATGGTTCTTCCTTTTTTTCTTCTATCTGCTTCTCTTCCCCTGTTTTTTTCTCTGGCTTTTTTTCTGATGGAACGGTCTTTCCCGTAAGCTCTTCATAAACAGCAAGATAGTCTTGTGGGTTGATGACGCGGACAAATTTTGTCGGATCTATCTCATTTGCTTTTTTACCATCACGGAGCTCTTTTCTTAACCACATGAGCATCTGCCCCAAAATATTGCGGCCTTTGTAATCACCGCCTGCTCCCCATTCTTTATCACGATATCCAGCATTTTCAATAATAAGTTTGTCGCCGGTATTGAGCAGTATCGTTTTAAGATTTTTGTATTGGGTAAATTTCGCAATAAGTGCCTTGAGCATGGCCATGTGTTTTACGCCCATTGTAGGAGGGCTTTTTGTTTCATCGCCATGCCAGAGTGTTGGATCAGTTTTATATTTATCTTCGTCAGAGTGCTTTGTCAAAAGATCAGACATCTTTTTTTGAAGTGATCCGGGCGTTTCTTTTTTTAGGTATTTGTTATAAGCATTACTTGGATTGATAAACTTTTGTGATTGAAAATAGTGTTCAGTAGAGGCCCATGATTCTCCGTCGATTGTTACTGGGCCGCAGTTGTAGGTATTGGTAAATTCATAGAAGTCGTCTTTGATATCATAAAAATGGATAGTATCCGTGGTTCCCGGTTTTGGCCATAGGCCATTTTTTAATGCGTCTTTAAAATCGGTAGTAGCTGTTTTGGAAGAACTTTTTTTTGATGAACTTGATGAACTTGATGAACTTGATTTTTTGGATGGTTTTTTCTCGATATATTTTTTAAGTTCTGGCTGATTGAGCGCCCACTTTATAAAAAATAAAATGTCAGGAGATTGTTCGATACCTGTGAAATCAGTCAAACTCGTGCTCCATTTGACATCACCTATTCCTACCATTTTAGGATAAAGTATGCTGCCGGGGATAAATTTTCCTGCCAAAAAAATATGGAAAACGTCGCCAAACTTATCTCTTTGCCAGACGATTGTTGTGAGGTCAGTATCTTTATATGCGCCACCTAACTGTGTTTCGATAGCTTTTTTTGCAGCTTTTTCTCCGCCTTTGCCTGCACCAGTTTCGTGAAAGTCAGTCCAGGCGGCATCTTGTTTATTGATTTTGGCGAAAAGCATGCGATAGTTTTGTGTCTGTTTATCAAAAGCGATAATTACTGCGCGGCCGAGCCAGGCGTTGGCAGGGATTGCACACATGAGTGTGCAGGTAAAAATAAGCCAGAATTTTTTCATACTACAACCTTTCCGTCGACGAGTTGAATCGTGCGCTGTGTCTGATGCGCAATTTCTCTGTCGTGCGTCACAATAATAAATGTAATACCATGTTCTGCATTTAATTTCTTAAAAATCTCCATAGTTTGTACCCCTGTTTTTGAATCAAGATTCCCGGTGGGCTCATCCGCAAGAATAAGCGATGGTTGATTAACGAGAGCTCGTGCAATTGCAACCCGTTGCCGCTGCCCACCAGAGAGTTGTTTAGGAAAATGGGCGAGCCGGTCATCAAGATCAAGCGCTTGTAACAGTACCTGAGCGCGTACTCGAGATTCTTTTTTTGTAGATCCAGCATACAAAAGCGGGAGTGCAACATTATCAAGTGCGGTGAGATCATCAAGCAAATTAAAGGTCTGAAAAATAAACCCAATCTGATTGTTGCGAATTGTGGCAAGTTCGTCAGGATTGAGTTTTGAGATCTCTTTCCCTTCCAGAAAATAAGAGCCACTCGTTGGTTGGTCGAGACAACCTAAGATATTCATCAGGGTTGTTTTCCCCGACCCTGATTTACCGATAATGGAGAGAAATTCTCCCTTTTGTACCGTGATACAGATATCGGTGAGTATCTGGTGGGTAAGATTTCCAATAGTGAATGACCGAGAAATATGCTCAGTTCTGATGAGTTCCATAGAGCAGCCTCTGTTTTAAAGATTATAGAGCGCATCAACTGGATTGAGCTGCGATGCTTTACGTGCAGGGTAGTAACCAAACGAGAGTCCAATAAGCATGGTAATGAGCAGTGCTGCGAGCAGAGGCCTTGTCTCAATGACGCCAGGAAGACTGGTAAATGCTCCCAAAAGTTCATTGATGCCTAAGCCGCAGAGAATCCCAAAAATACCACCAAGAAGGCACAGGGTGAGCGCTTCAATAAGAAATTGAGCTTGAATAAGATTTTGTGTAGCGCCAAGCGCAAGCCGTAATCCAATTTCACGCGTTCGTTCTTGTACCGAAACGAGCATAATATTCATGATGCCAATACCTCCAACCAAGAGTGAAATTGAGGCAGCGATAAGGCCAAAAAGCTGGACGATTTCGGTTGCTGTTGCCGCTGATTTTGCAATTGACTGTTGGTCGAAAATAGTAAAATCATCATCATCGTTAGGCTTTATGTGGTGTGTCTGGCGGAGTGCGCGTGTGATTTTTCGCAAGCCCTCACCAGCACTTTTTTCGTTACTGAGTTTAAGTGCGATAAAATCAACATCCTGTGTTGTTTTGTTTGGTTTTTGAAAATATTTTTGTGCGACGGTGTAGGGTATATACCCTCGCTTGCTCTGGTCTTCAGTACCAAAAAAAGTTTCTTCTGCTACCAGTACCCCAATGACGGTAAAGGGGATTCGTTTGATACGAATTACTTTCCCCACAGGGTCTTCTTCTTTAAAAAGTATCTCTGCAAGTTTAGCCCCCAAGACGATAACGTTTGTGCGTTGGTTGATATGGTGCTCGTTAAAGAGCATCCCGCGTGAAGTTTTGACGTTGCGAATTGCAAAGAGAGCGGGGCTGACTCCCATGAGCCGTTCTTTTGTATTGATGGTTCCATAGACCATGTTTTCAGAAATTTCAAAGCCGGGGGTTCCTTCAGCGACTTCATCTATTTGTGTTTTTATTGCAAAAAGATCGGTGAAGGTGAGTTTTGAAGGACTATCAACATCACGTTGGTGGCCTTGCTTCATAACGTTGCCCGGAACGATAAAAACGGCGTTTTCGCCCATTCCCATAATCTGGGCGCGAATGCGCATTTCAGCACCGCGTCCAATTGCAAAGGTGACAATAATTGCGGTGATACCAATTGTCATGCCAAGAATGGTCAAAATAGAGCGACCGGCATGGCGATAGATCATACTGAGTGATGTTTCAAGAAGAACGAGAATACTCATTGGAGCCCTGTCTTAAAGATTTTTTTAAAGAATTTTTCAGCGGCGTTTTCTTCGATGGTGTCGATGACAACCAGATCATCTTTGTCTAAACCTTCAACAACTTCAAAATAGGCTCCATCAGAAATACCTGTTTTGATAGGACGCTCGATAAAGCTTTTATCTTTTTCTATCCAGACGGTTTTGCAATAACCCTTTTTAAGGCAGGTAGTACGCTCGTCAGCAGAAACGGGCTTGTAGTGATAGTTCTTAATTTTTGCAATCATTTCGATTGTGGTGGGGTTGATAGAAAATTGTTGTGCTTGCAGAGCAAGAACATGCTCTTTCTTTGCAATTACAATTTCTGCATCAACGGTCATTCCTGGCTTTAAAAGCTGCTTTGAGTTGTCGAGTGGTGCAGTGGCGAGAAAGCAGACCGACCCCCCTTTTTCGATGGGGTTGTTACTGATGTCGGTAATGGTGCTTTTGAAAACATCACCAAGATAGGTGCTGAAACTAATTAAAACAGGAGTTCCTTTTTTAACGACGCCGATATTACTTTCATCAATTTCTATTTTGGCTTCCATTTTTGCAATATCTTTTGCAATTGAATAGATGACCGTTGGCGGAGCGTAGAGGGTAACTGTTTCACCTTCATTACTTGGCTTGCCAACGACGATTCCATCAGCAGGTGCTACGATGCGTTTGTTATTGAAAACGAGTGTTGCGGCATCAAACTGAGCTTTTTTAAGAGCAACGTTTTGGACGGTTGTTTCATAGTCGCGACGATTCTGTTCGAATTCGTCATCGGCTATAAAGTGTGCTTCGTGTAATGTTTTTTGACGCTCAAAATGAGCTTTTTCGTAGATAAGATCTTGTTGTGCAATTTCGTATGCGGCTTTGGTTGCGCGCACATCAGTGTCTTCTTTCCCATCGTTGATGCGAGCAAGGAGTTGTCCTTTTTTGACGATATCATTTTCTTCGACGTACATTTTCTCGATGATTCCGGCAACGAGACTACCGATCTTCATAAATTCTTCTGCTTCGAGTGTGCCGGAGGCTCTGATAATGTAGTTGATGTTGCGGTATTCAATTTTATGAGTCGAATAGAGCCGCTCTTCGGGTTTTGCAAAAAAGAGTGAATAGATGAGGTACAGAAAAATGCTGATAAGTGTTAGAAAGAGAAGGCGAGCGACGAGTCGTGTTACATTCATAGAGTTTCCTTAGTTTCTAAAATTCTTTTAAGGTGGGCAGATTCTTGAAGGCGCGCGTTTGCATTTGGTGAAGCATCTTCATTTCTTACTGCATCAAACATTGTTTCTATAGGGACCGTCGTGGTCGTTTCAACAGCTTCTGTTCGATGAAGTGCTTTGTGAATAGCCTCGTGCTGAAGGGCTGTTGGCCCAGGCGCATACCCTGTTTTGTAGAGAAGCTCTTCATGTTTTCTGGCGGCAAATGTAATACCCTCTTCAAGATCGAGCCTGGCCTGTTCCCAGGCTGTTTTTGCCTGAGTAAAGGCTACTTCAGAGATGAGTCCTATTTTGAAAGAGACCTGGTTTTTTAGAAACTCAGTCTCAGCAAAAGCTGTTTTGGAAAGAAGGCTTCGGACGCTTTCAGTTGAGTTTTGGAGCTCGAGGTGTGCTGTTTTAATATCATCTCTCGCGCTAAATTCAGCATGTTTTTTAGAAAGAAGCATTTCAAGATGATGTGCTCGTGCGATGCGCATTTCGTGAAAGCTCCCTCCTCCGTCAAACGTCCAAGACATCGAGATACCCACATTCCATGGGTAGTAGGGAATGGCGACTGGTGTTTCATATTTTTGTTCGTAAAAATTTGCAAAAAATGAAATGGTAGGGAGATAAAAATAGCGTGCAATATCGATTTGTATCTCTGCCTGGTCTGCTTGAGCCTGCCACATCAGAATCTCGGTACGATAATTCATAGCAAGTTGAGTAAGCTCTTCGGTGTCGTATCCGGCGACGCTTTCGGTAATAAATGCCAAAAGCGCTCTCGAGTCTGGAAAACTAATTGGTTTTTCAAAGATTCTTTCGCAGTCGGTAAAAAGATGTTGCCGACTTATTTCCCGTGTGTTGTTAAGTGAAAACACCGTGCTTTGCGCGTCTTTAAATTGTGCTTCAGCTTTTTCAAATGCGGGGAGTGCATAGAGACCTACTTTTTGTTTTAACTGGGCGCTCTTGTAATTTACGAGTGAGCTTGTATCGAGTGAGTCTTGATACTGCTTTTCATAAAGGCGGTTTCGTAGATCGAGGTAACTGTCTGATATTTCAAAGCGGGCAAGATCTTGAATGTTTTCTTTTTTATAACGTGCAACTTTGGTGTCGTAACGGGCAGCTTCTCTTTGCAAGACAGCGCCGCCTGGTTGTAAAAGTACCTGGTCAAGCGATGCTTGAAAAAGATTAACGGGGTAGGCGTCATTTTTACTTTTTTGTCGCGTGCCGGTAAAAGATATTTGTGGCCAGAGCGTACTCATAATAACCGCTTGTTGTTCAAGTGTTTGCTCTATTAACTCGTCCTGCGCCCGGATGTCGGAGCGATGTTCAAGCGCATCATTGAGAAGATTGTCAATGTGGAGTAGTTCAGGGGACCCTGAGACAAGGCAGAGCTCTTTGTTTTCTTTGTTGACTGCTATTTTTGCGCCCATAGAGTGGGGAGATATGAGTAAAAAAGAAAACAAGAAAAGAGATACAAACCCTCTCTGATGGAATAAATCGGAATAAAACACGAATCTTCCTTTCAATGCTCAAATGTTTCATGGTAGTCTACTACAGATACTTTTTTTTTGTCGATAGGCGTACCCCCAATGACCATGACCGCTCCAAGTGCTCTTTCTTCTTTGCATACCGAAACGTATGGTATTGTATTGCGCTCCTATCTGCCCTTGAAGAAGAGTTGCTTAGTGTTTGACCGGATTAATGGCGTTATGCGTGGCATTGTCTCCGCCCATGGACGTTTTTCTCCAGCGCATGCAATAACCCACGGTGCATTACTTAATTATCGACCCGTTAATCGGGGTGGGCGTGTTTTTCTTGAAGATGTAGCGATTCATCAGGTTCCTGCGCCATGGGTTACTGAGGATATTCTTTTTTTACATCATGTTCTTGAAATGAGTACGACTTTTCTTTTGGAGCACTTCCCGGATCGATCGGTCTTAGATCTTTTACTGGAACTTTACCGACCATTGCCAGTTCAGGTTGATGAGGCTTTGTGGAAGGCTGTTTTTTTGGGAAGACTTTTCATGGCCATGGGAGTGTATCCTGAAGATGAGACGAGTATCTATATGGGAAAAGTTTTACGCTTGATCTCTACGCTTGGAGATACTAGGCTGACAAATGATCAGTGTGAACATTGGCGGATGGTGCTTGCGGGATGGCTTAAACGCTGCCTTGCACAGCATGCGGATGGCAACACGTTTAAAACAGTGCATTTTTTGAATTGAGGGGAGGGTTATGAAGCACATAATCCATACGTTTTTATTATTTTCAATTGGATTGATGGGGGGCGGCTCCCTTTTTGGTGGGTTGCTTGACGAGATTAGCCCGTTCCCAACAGGAAAGACCGCTTCGACAGCATCTTCTCAAAAAACAGCAAGCGAGGGCGAAGAAGTTTCTAATGTTGAAAAACAGATTAGCTTTTTCGAAAAAAAACTTGCTACGTATGCTGTTGAAGATGTAACAGCAGAGCGCGAGAAGGTTGCTACAGAGCTTGCTAAACTTAAGCAGCGTGAATTACATGCATCGCCAACCGATCGCCTTTTTTTACAAAAAAAATCAGCAATTGTCAGTAGTCTCTTCCAGGTTTTGGATGATCTTCGTAAAGTTCAAACAAAATTAGTCGCCGTGGTGACTGAGCATCGCGACATACTAAAGCAATCAATTATTGCGGCACAGACACAGCCTAAAAAAGATGACGAACATCGCACTAAGGCAGCTCCAACGTTTGATGATGTTCAAAAAGAAGGGAAAAAAGTTGTTGATTTGCGTGAGCAGATTGAGAAACTTAAAAAAGAGCAGAGCAGTATTGCTTCTGGCCAAAATAAACGTAAAAAAGCTCTGGATACAATAAAAAAAGAATATGAAGAGAAGAAAGCCCAGAAAGAATCTTTTTCGCACACAGAAGAGCTTTCTGATGAGATGCAGGGTTTAACAAAAGTTCAACAGGGTGAGATTCTTGATGAGCAATTGCGTCTTTTAAGATATCGTCGCGAGCTTGAGAAATCAAAGCTTGATGAGGGAGAAGAGCGTATTAAGTTAATAGAGACAAAACTTCCTCACGATTTGAGTGACCTTGATTCTGCTTATAAGCGCATTAAGCGCACCGTTAAAATTGATCAAAAGCAGGTTAAAGACGAAGAGGTTTTGTTAGAAAAAGAACGAACAGAGGCTGAGGCAAAGAGAGCCCGTATTGCCGAGGATAGGCGGTTACGTGAGCAGCAACTTGAAGAAAAGAAACAAGAAATAGCATCGCTTGAAAAACAGGCCCATTCGATTCTTGGTGATACAGCCGTTTTGTCTGAGTGGAAGTTTGACACTGCAAAATTAAAAAAATCAAATGATTGGGCGGTTGTTTGTAAATTGGGTCTTTTAATTGCACAACAAAAAACTATCGAAGCTGAATTGCAAGGTCTTGATGCGAGCTCAGATGAAGTTAAATATGCGCTTCAACAGAAAACCCTCAGAGTTGAGATTCTAAAAACGTGGCGTCGACTTACGAGGCGAGAGCTGCGGTTAAATGTTTCTGAGGCGCTTGAGGAGGCACAGAGAAAATATGAGTCACTTGCGTCCCAACTTAAAGCAGCTCGTGCTGAGTGTAATGATGATCGTGAAAAAGCAATAGCGACGTTTAACGATCTTAACAAAATACGTAAAGAGATCAGAAAACTTACTAAGGTCCTTAAGGGGTTACATAATACTCCCTTAAACACCGAAGACCCAGCGGAAAGGGCGGCTTTGGGATCGCTTCTTGAAGCGGACAGAGAACTGAATACGCGCATAGAAGTTACGACAAAGTTGATGGGGTCACATGCAAATAGCCTTGCGATTATTGAAGATATGCTCAAAAGTATTGGGGAGATAACACGAGAAGTTTCTGAACGGACTTTCTGGATGCGGTCCGGACGATCACTTGAATGGAGTGATTTTGGTGAATTTTGGCCTAATGTACAAAACTTTTTTGGCGAGTTGAAAAAGTCTGGCAAGGCATTTTGGGAAAAATTAGAAACCAAGACATTTGAAAAAAAGACAGCAGCACTTTTTGGAGATGTGTATCACATCGTGAAATTCTTCTTGCAGCTTCTTATATTGTTGCTCGGGTTCCTGTTGCTTCAAAGATACCTGCCTCAAGTGCGGGATTATTTCTTGCAGGAAGGCTCGAGACATCGCCTATTTGGCTCAGTACGCTTTTTTATAGGTATTGTTCTTGGTTTTATGTTGGCGCATCTTAAAGGGATCTATTTCTGGGGTGTCTTGCTTCTGGCGGGTGTGTTTGTAGAGATACATTCGTTTTTTGTTATTCTTTTTTATCTCTTTTCAATACCGTATCTACTCTTTTTGGCCTCTGCTTTCTTCAACTATTTTATGCGTGTTAACGAGACGCATGGCCATCATTTTGTGAATGAACAATCTAAGAGACGGTTTGAGTTGGTGGTGCCAAACTTTGTCTATGTGACCATTGTGCTTGTTTTATTTCGGCATGCCTTTATCTTGGGAAATGATTTTTCATCACAGGTTCCTGAAATTCTTTTAGCGCTTAATTTTATTTTGTTCCAATTTGCACTGATCGCATTAATTAGCAAAGACAGCCTTATTGGGCAATCTTCTGTTCTGGGTGTAGTTTCTCGTTCATCACCGTTTGGCAAGTGGCTTGAAGAGCGTATTAATCGTTATTATTATGCGTTCTTAGTTGCCTTGGTTGTTGTTATTTTGGCCATCAACCCTTGGATTGGGTATGGCAGGCAAGTACTCTATGTTCTGTCGCGGTTGATTGTTTCGCTCTTATTACTGCCTCTTTTTTCGTGGGTGTATGAGAGCGTTAAGCGTGCGTCATCAGATTTCTTTTTTTACTACCCCGATGGGCTTGTGGTCAAAGAGCGCTTTGGTGGCGGAAAAATGTGGTATGGCTTTTTTATTATCGCCTCATTTGTAATCTTTGTTTTTATTGGAATCTTTCTGTTTGGGCGTATTTGGGATCAGGGGCTTGCGCTCAAAGATCTTCCAAAAATCTTTAAATACCCGCTCTATATTTCTGGTATTGACGAGTTGACGGGTCAACCGATAAAAGTAACGCTTACCTCTTTATTAAATATCGTCTTTTATCTTCTTGGTGGTTTTAGCATTGTATACGTTATCAATCGCTTTGTTTTACAGCGTATTTTTGATCCATTGCTCGTAGGTTCTGGCGTTCAGAGCACTATTATGACGTTGAGCAGGTATGCGATTGTTATTATTGCTCTTTTGACAGGGCTTAATAGCGCGGGGCTTGGTGCGATAGTCTCAAAGCTCTGGTTTATTATTGGTGCGATTGCTTATGTTATTCGAGAGCCGTTGGGCGACTTTTTCTCCTATTTTATTATTCTGGTGCAACGGCCGATTAAGATTGGTGATTATATTGAGCTTGATGATCCACCTGTGCAGGGGGTGGTGCGCCATATTACGCCACGGCTTACGGTTATTCGCCATAAAAATAGCGTGACCTTCTTGGTGCCTAACTCGACGATTATTACTAAGACGCTTCGCAATTGGCACTATTCTCGCTCGTTCAGTGCTGTTGACGATATTACGTTGGTGATCGCCTATTCTACTGACCCTGAAAAAGCAAGATTGGTCATGCTCCAGGTGCTTGAAGAACATCCGGCGATATTGCGTAATCCAGCGCCTATTGTCTGGATGACGGGGATGACTGAAAATGGGTATACTTTTATGGTGCGAGGCTTTGTTTCGTCAGATCGTATTATGGATAAATGGGATGTTGAATCACAGCTTCGTCTTGCATTAGTTAAAAAATTGCAGAGCGAGCATATCCCCTTGGCGTGTCCTATCCGTATTATTTCGATGAACCAATTTTCGGATGGAAGTATGGCTCAAGATCAGAAAATTGGGAAAAAAGAATAGCATTGACGCACTTAAATTGACGTTTAAGTGCCTTTGCGTCTACACTTAAGTGCGAGAAAAACAGTTTAAATACAAGGGAGTTTTTTGTGCTTACCGTAAACAGTGCGAATTCGATTATCATGGTTTCGCTGCTTCTTTTTGCTTATATTTTTTCGATTACCTTTGCAGGGTCAATGCAGGCATTGACGGCGTATTGGGTTGCGGATGATGAGACTGCAACAAATGCTGGGTTTGCCGATTTTAATCCGTTTAAGCATCTAGGTCTTATTGATTTTATCTTTTTTTATTTCATTCGATTTATGCTTGGGAACCCGATTCCGCTTGATGTGAGACAGTTTAGAAGTCAGTGGCATGGTGCTTTGCTAACCATCGTCTGTCTTTCCCGTGCGGTTGTCCATGTTCTTTTTGCGCTTGCGGCTTCGTTGGGTGTTATGGCGGCTTTTCGGCAGGGAAATGCGCTTGGGGCGATGCAAATTGTTGACGAGCTTTCAACAAAAACAGCAGGCGCTTCTTCGTCTACTTATATTTTGGGTATGTTCGCCGTGAGTATGACCTATGTGAACATTGTGCTTGCGGGGATTTCGTTAGTGCGTGACGCTGTCTATAGTTTTGTGCTCTATAAATTTGCAAAGGATGAAAAATTTATAGAATACGCCGGGCCCCTTATGATGTTTGGCGTACTGCTACTCTTTATTATTTTTGGCGACACGGTCATTATGATGACGCAACTGTTGGTTAGTAAGGGCGCTGAATTGATTGCATCTTTGATAGGAATTGGGCGATGAAGACTCTCTTTTCTCAAGAACTCTACGCGGCTTTGATGGCAGGCACTGAACAAGTTTTGCCGACCGGCTCACTTGAAAAGGCTTTGGCCTCTGGCAAAAAATTAAAGATAAAATTCGGTATGGATCCAACGGCGCCTGATTTGCATCTGGGCCATGCGGTCGTGCTTTCTAAATTGAAACTTTTTCAGGAGATGGGGCACGAGGTCATTCTTTTGATTGGTGATTTTACGACACGTATTGGTGATCCAACGGGGCGCTCAAAGACACGCCCACCACTCTCTGAAGAAGTTATTGCGCAGAATGCACAGACCTACATTCAACAGGTAGGACGCGTGCTTGATATTGAAAAAATTACGGCTCGTTATAATTCTGAATGGCTTGATCATCTTTCGAGTCGTGATTGGGTTAAGCTTTGTGCAAAGGTGACGCTTGCGCGTATTATTGAGCGTGATGATTTTGCAAAGCGTATGGCAGAAAACCAGCCGATTGGATTTCATGAGCTTCTATATCCGCTTATGCAGGGGTACGATTCTGTAGTGCTCGAAGCAGATGTGGAGCTTGGAGGTTCTGATCAGACGTTTAATTTGATGATGGGGCGCCAACTACAAGAATTGTGGGGGCAGCAGCCGCAGACTATTTTTACAATGCCGATTCTTGAAGGGCTTGATGGCATTCAAAAAATGTCAAAATCATTAGGGAATTACGTTGGTCTTACTGAAGCTCCAGAACAGGCTTTTGGTAAATTGATGTCGATTTCTGATGACCTTATGTTCCGTTATTATCGGCTACTTTTGAATAAGACTGAACAGGAAATTGAGGCGTTTAAGCAGGGTATAGCGACCGCGCAGATTCATCCGATGGAACTCAAGAAACAGCTTGCATATTCTATTTTAGTTCGCTTTTGGGGGCAGGAAGACGCTGAAAAAGGACGGCTCTCTTTTGAGCAATTGTTCCAGAAAAAAGATCTTTCGCATGCGCAGGAGTTTGCGGTTCTTGACGGGACGCCTCTGACGCTTGGTATTGTGGATCTTCTTAAAGTGCTTGAGTCGGTGCCGAGTGGCTCCGAAGCGCGACGTTTAATTACGAGTGGTGCGGTTGTGGTTGATGGCGAAAAAGTTACTGATTTTAAAGCTCAGGTTACGCTTATTGATGGTATGCAGATTAAGGTCGGCAAGCACCGCTTTTATAAGATTAAACTATAATCCACCTGCTTGAAGTTGCAGTCCTCTGTGTGCTAGGGTAAGACAAGATATGTTTTACTTTGGTAAAAAGGAGTTTGCGATGAAGGTGAATAAGTTTTTTCATAAGGGCTTGGCTGGAGGAGCTTTCACACTACTTCTGTTGTGCACTTTTGCACGCGCCGAGGTATTTAGTGATTTTGCGCAGGCGCTTGATGGTGTTGCAAAAACTGCAGTTTCCGCAGAAGCGTCCGGGATGACTGAAGAATCCTTTAAAGACCTCAAGATTGACTATGATTTCGAGGAGATGAGAAAGATCTTTCAAGAGATAGTTAGTGAGTCAGATTCAAAGGAAGATGAGCCAAAGAAATCTTCGGAAGAAAGAGAAGAGGACCCGTCTTTAGGTGCTGAGACAGAAAGTTCTGTTGGAGAAGAGAAAAAATCAGGCGTCTCTTTTTCAGATGAGTCTTTGAACAAAAAAACAGAGAGCAAAGAGGAAAAACAATTTAAGCGGAACAAAGAGCTATATGGCGAACTCTTTCCACGTAAAGAGGACCCGTCTTTAGGTGGAAAGACAGAAAGTTCTGTTGGAGAAGAGGGAAAATCAGGAGTCTTTTTGGTCCCAGCGGTGAAAGAACCGCAATCTCCTGAAATACCAGAATTTATAGAAGAGAAAAAAGAAACTAAGATTGAGCCGAATCCAGAAGCGAAGAAGCTTCCGATTGATGAGCAACTCAAGTTTAAAAAAGAACAAAAAAAGTCCGAAGAAAAAACGAGTGAGCCTTCATACAAAAATGTGCTGAAGAAGACGGAAAAGGTTGAAAAGACTGAAGAGAAACAACCTGGTGAAAAAACGATAAAAGTTCCGGAGAAAGAAAAAAACAATTCAAAAATACATACACTTGAAGAGTATGCACAGTGGAAAGAAGAGCTGATTAAAGAAGATAAACAACTTATTAATGCTATCAAAGCTATCCCTCCGCTTCAGCGAGATAATGTTTTATTAACGACTTTGTTTGGTGAAAAAGAACCTACTAAAATTCTTTCAGTGACAGAAAAATTAAGAGAAGCTGCTCGCGCGGGTCTCAAAAAGAGCAACAAAGGAAAAGCTCTTAGCGCCCTTAAATTTACTGACGAAAAAACGGCAAAAACGGCAATTCTCGCCTTTGGCCGTGTCGAGCCACTTTTAATTGAAGATCTCATAAAAATTTGGCGTGCAAAGAGTGGGGCGTTTGAGGATAAAAAAGGGTACGGTTTTATCGAAGATCTCTTTAGCTACACGCTTGCAATTTTTAAATACTACTTCCAAGATCTTTGTAATAAAATGCCATATCTCAGAGGAAAAGCGGCGAGCGATGCGCGTGCCGATATCAACCGTGTTCTTATGTTCTACAAAACAATCTCACCCCTTTTAAGGGAAGCAAAAGTAGCGCAAGATGAAGCGCGGCTTCTGGAACAAAATATTGATTCAGGCGAAGAGAAATTTATCGATTCGATTGAATCAATTCTTAATGAATTGCGCACGTTGTGCGAAGACCCTTGTATCCAAGAAGGGCTTGGTGTTATTGGTTTTACCAAAGAAGAAGTTGAACAAGCACTCAAGTCGGAAAAATCAAACCGAGTCTGGTGCCGTGCTGGGAACTATGTATTTAACAATGAAATAAAAGAAGATGATAAAGAGCATACCCCTGAAACAACTATAAAAGAAGTAATTTTTAGTAATGGAAACATTCTTGGTTACAAGACTGAAACCGATACAAATTTTGTTCCTGGCGATCCGGAAAAACTTGGCTTGCGATACTATATGCCCTTTAATTTTGATGTAGAAAGAATTCAAAAAATCGTAGAAGAATTGGTAAAAAATTCTGAAAACACGCAGTCGATTAAGTATCAAGTTTTGAGCATGCAGCTTTTGAACGCTGTTAACACGCTTGTTGGATATGCACTTTCTGACAGTACCTGCCCTGTCTGTTTTACTCATTCTTTGGCATTAGATCCACAAAGCGCTTCTACTATGAGCAAGTATTTACAGAGTGCAGAAAATATTATCACAACTTTGCCAGAGTCTGTTTCTCGGGAAAAGGCGCTGATGGGGATTAAAGTATTGCTTGAGATTATTAAAAAACAGGTGGAAGTTGACGATATAACCACTCATATTGCAACTTATATCGATCAGCCACAATTACAAGAAGAAGAACAAAATAAGTTAAGCAAATTATTGCCTGGTATTCAAGATACTCGTTTAATAAACGGTTGCTTCTGGGTTCGTCGTTTTTCTAAAAATGCGAAAAATTGGCTTAACCTTTAATTTTTTGGCTAAGTTTACGGGGCGGTGTGCATTTGTACATCGCCTCTTTTTTTATATGAAAAAAGCAAGAGATTGTGGCTCTTTTTTTTGTTTTTTATAAAAAAGGCGCAAGCTTCCGTCTTTTGAGAAGAATGCGAGAAAGTCTTGAGTTCACGCCCCCCCCTTTTATAAACTCAATGTGGGGATAAACGATACACGGTTGTGAAGATTACTTTAAGGCCGCGTACTCAGGATTAGGGGGAGTGACGATGAAATTGTCCGAGACGAGTGTTCAAAATGCAATACCACCACATTTACCAGTTGTTCCAACTATAGATGTTGTGGTTTTTCCACATATGATCATACCGCTCCTTGTGGTTGATGAACGTATTATTAAGGGGGTTGAAGAGGCCCTACAAAACGATTCAAAAACCGTGCTGCTTCTAGCGGCAAAAAAGGAGTCTTCTTCAGGAGATACAATTGGAACTGAGGATCTGTACCAAATCGGTACGGTTGCCTCATTGATGCGACTTATTAAAATACCGGATGGGAGCATAAAAATTCTTGTCCAGGGTATCTGTAGGGCGCAGGTAACTGACATTGTTTCAAAAGATTCAATGTTACATGCGAGCATTAAGCCACTTGAGCTTTCTGTCGATGAACATTCAGCAGAATTGGCCGCACAGATTCGCAATATAAAATCAGTTGCCGAGCAGATGGCAAGCTCTGGGCAGTCACCAACGCCAGACTTTCATCTGATTCTTTCAAAAATGCACGATGCTGAAAAAATTGCCGATTTTGTTTTATCGCATTTGACCCTTTCAGTTATGCAAGCACAAGAACTTTTAGAAAAAGAATTCTTTGTTAATTTTCTCGAGGGACTTTATCGTCACCTTGCAAAAGAGATTGAAGTTGCTGAAGTGCAAGAGCGCATTAAACATCGCACACGGGATTCGATGAACCAAGCTCAAAAAGAGTTTTATCTTCGCGAACAGATGAAAGCAATTCGCAAAGAACTGGGCGAGGGTGATACGGACGATATCAGTGGTTATCGTGAAAAACTTCTACAGGCAAGTATTGCTGAAGAATCAAAACAAGAAGTTGAACGTCAGATCAATCGTCTTGAAAAAACAGCCGCAGATTCTATGGAAGCTGCCGTAATTCGCAACTACCTTGATCTTGTTTTTGCTCTTCCATGGGGTGTTTCGACAAAAGATAATCTTTTGATTGACCATGCAAAAAAGGTTTTGGACGAAGATCACTTTGGACTGCAAGAGGTCAAGGATCGTATTCTCGATTTTATCTCAGTACGTGTACTTAACAAAACGGGAAATGCACCTATTCTCTGCCTTGCAGGGCCTCCGGGGACCGGTAAAACATCATTAGGCAGTTCGATAGCGCGCGCGCTTGGTCGTTCATATTATAGAGTTGCTCTTGGTGGCATTAAAGATGAGGCGGAAATTCGCGGGCATCGTCGCACATATGTTGGTGCGATGCCGGGCCGCTTTATTCAGGGAATTCGTAAAGCGGGTTCAATGAATCCGGTTATTATTATTGATGAAATCGATAAGATTGGAAATGATTTTAGAGGCGATCCTTCAGCTGCGCTTTTGGAGCTTTTGGATCCGCAACAAAATAAATCTTTTTATGATAACTACTTGGGTATTCCTTTTGATCTTTCGGGAGCTCTTTTTATTGCTACGGCTAATGATATTGGTACGATTTCAGAGCCATTACGCGACCGGATGGAAATTATTACCTTGGCGGGTTATTCTCCTGAAGAAAAGAGAGAAATTGCAAAACGGCATCTCCTCAAGGGTAATTGCCTTGATGCAGGGCTCTTACCTGAGCAGTTTAAGATTGAAGACTCTGTTCTTGACGATGTTATTTTGAATTACACTCGTGAGTCCGGCGTTCGCGAGCTTGATCGTTTAATTAAAAAACTATGCTCTAAAGTTGCACGTTCGCTTGTTGAAAAAAACGAGCTTATTGTGTTCTCAAACGTAAATCTCGATCTTGGTCTTGGTCCACGGAAATATGAGGAAGAGAGTTACGACAAACTGTCAAAGGTTGGAGTCACGAATGGACTTGCCTGGACGAGTGCAGGAGGCGAAATCATTAAAATCGAAGCAGTCACCATGAAAGGGAGCGGAAAGCTCATCTTGACGGGAAGACTGGGCGAGGTGATGAAAGAGTCGGCGCAAGCCGCATTAAGTTATGCACGGGCCCATGCGGATGATTTTGGTATTCCGAGCAAAATGTTTGTTGACTATGATCTGCATATTCATGTGCCTGCAGGTGGTGTTCCTAAAGATGGGCCTTCGGCAGGAATTACGATTCTTTCATCGATGCTTTCTGCCTTAACACAACGTCCTATCAATGCAGAGTATGCGATGACAGGAGAAATTGATCTTCAGGGTGACGTGATGCCTATCGGTGGACTTAAAGAAAAGATTCTTGCCGCAAAACGGAATAAGATTAACCATCTCATTTTGCCTTTGCGCAACAAAAAGGATCTGGTTGGTCTTGAAGAGGTTACAACTAACGTTGATATTACCTGGGTTGAGCATGCAAATGAGGTTTTAAGTCGTGTCTTAATGGCGAAACCAGCATGATGAAAAAGTCGTTTATCTTGACTCTTGGAAGCGCAACCTGTGACCTGTTTATTGACGCGGGTAGTGTCAAACAGCAAGAAAAATCAACAAAGAAGCAGATTTGTGTTGAAGAGGGAATCAAGGTTGAGGTCATGTCTCTTGACCGAATGGCGGGCGGTGGCGCGCTGAACGCTGCGCGTACATTGGCAAAGCTTGGGTTTCTGGTTAAAGCATTCTGCAAAATAGCGCAGGATGATGCGGGCCGCGTGATAACGGATGAGATGACGACACTGGGTGTTGACTTTTCTTCCGCGATTACCAACGCGTCAGTGCCAACCGCGACATCGTTTGTTTTACGGGCGGAATCTGGCAACCATCCTATTCTTGCTTACCGTGGTGCAAATGAAACGATTGAAGAGAAAGATTTGCCATGGCAATTGCTCGAAACAGCGGCTGGGCTTTACATAGCCCCACTGGGAGGTGCGGCAGCAGATTTACTGCCGCGCATCGCACAGCGTGGTTTTGATCGTGATATACTGGTACTCCATAACCCAAACGAGTATCAATTGACTCATAAGATTGAATCTTTGATTGAGGCGTTGCCCTTTATTTCTCTTTTGGTGCTTAATGCGCGGGAAGCACGTCTGCTTTTTAAATTTTTCTTAATGCATGCTGATATTGAGCACCCAAAGCCGGGGGGGAAACAACAGCTTCCCCATGAACTTTTTAATGAGCTTCTTTTGCTTGATGGCCATCGCTTTTCTTTTGAAGATTTTGCAAAAATAGTACTTGATTATGGGGTTCAAACGGTTGTGGTGACGAATGGGGCCGAAGGGGTCTATGCAGCAACTGATTCAGCAAAGAACTCAGGAGACGCAGGATCGTTGTTTTTTTGCCCCAGCAAAAAAGTATCTGTTTACAATACGGTTGGAGCAGGAGACACGTTTGGCTCGACACTGTTTGGAGCACTTTTTTCAGGATGTCCTTTAGAAAAAGCGCTTGCCTGTGCGACGCTCAACAGCGCTGCGCTTTTAGAAAGCAAAACTCTTCCGCCGCATCTTTTAACGATGGGCGAACTCGAAGCACAACTTGAAAAAGTTGACGGGACAGCATTTCGCTCTTCATGGAGTTAATTTACGCCAACCCGCTCATAAGGTCGATAAGCTCTCGCGTAATTGAGGCTTGTCGAAGCTTGTTGTAGTCGCGATACATAGTTTCGAGAACTTTTTGTGCGTTATTTGAAGATGAATCCATGGAGACAAACCGTGCCGCATGCTCTGCAATAAGCGAGTTAAACAAAAGTTCTTCGAGTCGAATTTTGATAAATGATTGTTCAAGGAAGGCTTGAATGCTTGGAGCTGAATTGTCATAGATGCGCTCACTTGAGCCTGAAGTTGGCGCTAATTCTGGTGAAACCGTATCATCATAGGGAGCAGGAACTTCAATAACCGTTTTGATGGGTTGTTGGATAAAAAAAGATTGAGGATAGCTGCTAAAAATAGTGACCTGTGTATAGCCAGTCTGACCAAAAATATGTTCACAAAGCTCTTTTGAAATTGCAAAAAAATTTGAAGCGCTAAAAAGTGGAAAGGAATAGTGTAAGGGGTATTTTGGGGAGAGTTGTTCGATAATCTTCTTACCGATCGCAATGGTGTTGCCAGGTGATGCATGATGATTCTCTTGTTCAAAAAAACGAAACAACCGAATATTAAAAGCACCACAAAGGCCTTTTTGAGCGCCAATGACGATGGTAAGATGGCGAGAGTCTCTTGGTTGCTGGGTTTGCGTTACAAACTGTGCGCAATCATCTTTTACCAGCGTGCTAATCGTTTCAAGTTCTTGGCGGTACCGAGTAAGAAGCGACTGGCGCTTGTGAAGGCGTGTATGTGTTGACATAGAGGTCAATCGCATAGCATGCGTAGTTTTTTGAATGAGCTCAACGGTTTTTATGCGTTGACGGAGTTGTATTATATGTGACATGGTCACGTCCTTTAGCGCAAGGCTACTCTTTTTATGGTATTCTACAGTAATGATAGACCATACTTATTCTACTATAGAGCGGAGATGGTTTTTGCGCAATAAGCTGCGCTTTTTTCTTTAAAAGTATTATAAAATCGGGTGTTTAAAGGGGGAGTTTTGGGGGAATGGTTTTATTGATTGATGGTTATAATGTTTTACGAGTTGGGGAAGTGTCTCGTGAACAGAGTGATCGCGAAATACGGTGCTTTTTGCGACGGGTTGCAACCTATGCATCCGCTAAAAAGCACGAAGCAATTGTCGTGTTCGATGGAGGTTTAAGCCCACATCCAAAACGGTGTTTTGAAGACGGCGTTACCATCATTTACGCCGGGCATTACCAGCGAGCTGATGATGAGATTATGCGATTGTTACATACCTATCAACCAGGAAGTCTTCTTGTTATTTCTTCAGATCATGAAATAGAGAACTGCGCGCATGGTGCAGGAGTTGTTACCATGGATGCTCTTGCATTCCGACAACTTTTATGGGATAAAGGGACCCTGTTAAAGGGTAAGGCGAGTGGATTAAAGGCAGCGCCGGGTCAGGCTCAAAAGCGTACTGGGCATAAAAGTTCACCAGAAATCGATGCGCTTATGGAACAAGCTTCTTCTAAAATGATGGTAAAATGGGATGATATGGAGCCAGCTTTAAAAGAAAAACATGAAAATAAAAAGTCGAAGCGTGAACGTGAACTTGAACGGGTGATCAAAAAGCTATGAAAAAAATATATGACAATACAATATGTGGGATAGAAGAAAATCTTGGAGAAAATCTTATTGATCGACTCTATCAAGAACTTAAACAGACGGCCGTTTTTGCCCTTTCGGGGCCTTTGGGCGCAGGGAAGACAACGCTCGTTCAGGGATTGCTTGCACGTGCTGGAATTACCGATTCTATTCAGAGTCCAACCTATACGTATGTTATTCCTTATACTGCTCCTGATGGAACGATTTTTTATCATTTTGATCTCTATCGGTTAAATTCTCTTGAAGATTTTGTCTATTCAGGTTTTGATGAATATCTTTTTCAACCGGGAAGTAGGGCTCTTATTGAATGGCCCGAAATTATTAAGCCTCTTTTGACTCATGATACCTGTTTTATCGAGCTTGATTATGAAAGTGCTAGTTCTCGGCGGATATCTGCTTTTTGTATCTAATAGTTTACTGTTGTGAAAAAAGGCATTTTGTGTAAGCTCCTTACTGTTTTAGGTAAACAAAAAAAACAGGAGTTTGTATGAAGAAGTATATTACTAGTATTTGTTTGTTGGTGACGTGTTGTATTTTTAATGGCTGCTGTAAAGGGCCGAATAAGCCTACGCCAAAAGAGCTGCAACCTACGTCTACACAACCTATAGCCGAAGGAATAAAAAAGATGTCTCGCGAAACGTTTGCATCCGGTCTTATCAAAGAAATTACTACCCCTGGAGACGAGTCGGCCGCTCGGCCTGCGAAGGGACAACGAATTTCAGTACACTATACTGGCTATCTTAACGAGAATGGTGTTACTGGTCGTAAATTTGATAGCAGTGTTGACCGTGGAACTCCGTTTGTTTTTGAGGTAGGTGTTGGTCAGGTTATTCGTGGTTGGGATGAAGGTCTTGCCAGTATGAAAAAAGGTGAAAAAGCGCGCCTACTAATACCTGCAGAACTTGGCTACGGTGCTCGAGGCGCTGGAGCAGTTATTCCACCAAATGCAAATCTTATTTTTGATGTGGAATTATTAGAAATTCTGTAAGTTTTCTTATAAAAAAGAGGGCCTGCTTTTGCACGAACGCAAAAACAGGCCCTCTTTTTTATAAGAAAATATTAGGCGGCAGGAGCAATAAGATCAACGGGAACGGGGGCTTCTTGTTTAGGAGTGAGCCAGTCGATAAACTGTCTGCGTTTTTGTTCATTTTTAAACCACCAAGGATGTTCACCGGGTACAAGTTTAAAGGTTCGCGTAAAGGTTCCATCGGCATTATCAAGCACTTCGACGTTGAAGTTGGTGATGCGACCGCTTGTTTCAGCTTCTAGTTTGGTTGGCTCAAAGAAGTGGGTAGCTGCAATAATAGTGCTTTGTTTGCTTTGAATAATCTTGCCAAAAGCATCGTGCACAAGCGCTTCGGCGGTCTGTTGGACGGTCCCTTTGATGGTTTCGTCTAAAATTGCAAAACTCAATTCTCCGGCAGGCAATTCTGTAATTGTTTCAACCATAAGATCAAGTTTGTATTTTTCTGCTACTAAGGTCGACATGTCGTCATGCTCACGTTCTTCGAGATAGACAAGAAAGCGATTGACTGGAGCGAGCTCTATCTCACCGGGGGCGATACAGAGTGTTTGAGCTTCAATAATTGCTTGCGCGACAGCCTTCATTGTTTTTGTTTTTCCGCAGCCATTTCCACCCGTAAGAAGAATATTTGCATTACCGTTGAGGCCAAGATGAAGGGAGTTGCAAATGGCTTTTTTGGGGCCAATAAGAACGTTCCAGAAGTTGTTGAGTTTGATGAAAGGGACTCGTTCTTCGGCGAATTTTGCAATAGTATAATGGACGTTCTGGTTTTTTGTTGAATGAACTTGGAAGGCGGCGGCGACATTGGTGTCGACTTGCCCAATGGCATAGAGCATTTCTACCAGGTCATACTTTAGTTCGGACATGAGTGTATTTGTAGCAAGTGCATTGCCTGGTACATTGGCAAGCAGTGAAGGGTTTTCTGAGAATGCAGGTGATTTGAGTGATCGAATGAGGCGGCCCATATCAGAAGTAGTTGTTTGTTGCGAAAGAAGCTCTTTGAGAGGAGTTATGAGTTCTTGAAGTTCTGGGCAGTCTGCTTCGTCAATAACTTGCTTAATCTCTTCGCATCCTTCAATAATTCGGGCAACCCCGGCAAGTTTTGTCTGGAAACTTTTAATAACTGCTCCATATATTTTTTGAGTCATGATGAAGCCGTAAATTCCAAACGCACGAAAAAAATCTTCAATAACCAGATTTCCACCCGCAATGACATAGCTTCCGATTACAGATTTAGTCGATGGTTGCGGAACTATGCGATTGAGTTTTTGTCGTTTTTTATCGATCCAAAGCGTCCGGAAGTCTTCGATCTTCCCTAATTGCCCTAAGAGCGCAGTATCACCAAACGAAAGGAATTTATGGCCTTTGTGATGGGTAATATGCATGCGATCATTATTTATCTTTTCTTTATTGTAGCCATATAAAGTAGGTAGATGTCTTACGACTTCAAGAACAGCGCTATCGAGGATTGTTTTGAGTGGGAAGAGTGCAAGAATACCGAGCTTTTTAAGAAAGTTGGGTTGTCTTTTGAGTTCCTTCCCGCAATGTTTTCCTTCGTAAGCGATGCATCCAAATGTGTGGAGTGGTATAAGGCTTATGAGTGATTGTGCTTGAGAAACGAAGTAATAGAGGGAGAGCGCCGAGGTGCTCTTGTTAAGGTCTTTTCCAATACTGATATTAGGAAAATAGAACATATCAAGAAATTGTTTTGCCATCTGATGATGTGTGTTGAAAAAGGTGAGATAGTGTCCTTGTCCAGAAGCTATTTTCTCGAGTGATTTTTGAAGTTTAGCCAGCGTTTCTGGGTGCTCGACAAGATAGGTAACCAGCGTTTTTCTTTTCTTAAGTTCAATAAGAGACGTTTGAAGTGTTACCAGTTTTTCTGCCGTATTAATTTTCCCAAACAATGTTTTTGTGGGAATAGTGGCGAGAACACTACTGCTTCCATCTTCGCTTTTCAATAAATTAAGCCGCTTGATGGTTTGTGGTTCGAGCAAAACAGCTTTGTTTGAAAGTTCAAAAGGATGTTTTTGTGTAAGTAAATTGATATAAAGGCCAAGGCATGATGATTCTTCAGGAGTTTTTTCACTCTCTTCAAGTATTTTAAGGATATTGAATTCTTCTGTTTGAGCTGGTTTGTCTGGTTGGGTTGCAGAAGCATCAAGTTGCGGAAGAATATCTCTTTTTTGCTGTTCAAGAAGGGAGTTTATATCGAGAAGTTCTGGTGCGAGAATATCGCGATAAATATTTGGGCCTTTATTTGCGTGAGCCGTTGCCGGAACGCCTATTGAACTACCAAGTATGAGTTGAGTGGTGCTAAAAAAAACAAGAATACTTGTTAGTTTTAATCCAAAATTTAGGGCATTAAAAGTTTTATTATTCACCGCAGGCTTTCTGTTTTTTGGGGAGATTGGGTTTTATTTTATTGATAATAGTGTAGAGGTTTGCGGTTTTTTGTAAAGTACACCCCTTTTGTGAATAATTTTTTGGCCAGATTTTTAGAGGGCCTTATGATCTCTAATTTAACAATTCATCGAATTTTGGGAGGATTTTGTAAACCTACTCTTGAAATAAGAAAGAAAACCTCTAAACTGTTTTCATAGGCTGATGGCGAGATACCCAAGTGGCCAACGGGGGCGGACTGTAAATCCGCTGGCATACGCCTTCGTAGGTTCGAATCCTACTCTCGCCACCACTTTTTATGCGGGAATAGCTCAATTTGGCTAGAGCGACAGCCTTCCAAGCTGTAGGTTGCGGGTTCGAGTCCCGTTTCCCGCTCCATAAATTAAGCACAATGCGGTTTATGGAAAAAAGATAGGCATATTAGCTTATACATAAGCGTAAGCTGACGTAGCTCAGTTGGTAGAGCAGCTGATTTGTAATCAGCAGGTCATCGGTTCAAGTCCGATCGTCAGCTCCATAAATTTGCTGTTGTCAAGGCGCTTTTTTTTGGTTACGCTGATACAACTGAGGTGTGCTTGCATATTTTATGTATTGGGAATTAAGCCCACGTAGCTCAGTTGGCAGAGCACTTCCTTGGTAAGGGAGAGGTCACCGGTTCAAATCCGGTCGCGGGCTCCAAAAAATTTTAGAAAAATTCCAATAGAAGTAAGGGAATAAGAAGCTATGGCAAAAGATAGAATTATTTCACATTTGGCGTGTGAAAAATGCCGAGCTCGTAATTATACGCAGGTAGTGACTCGCAATCGTAAGCTTGGTGATTTAAAGCTAAGTAAGCATTGTTCATCCTGTCGCGCGCATACTATGCACAAAGAGACAAAATAGCGATTTGGAAGGCCAGTAGCTCCAACGGTAGAGCAGCAGACTCCAAATCTGCGTGTTGGGGGTTCGAATCCCTCCTGGCCTGCCATAGATTCTTTTCTTGGGGATGTTCGAGATGAGTAATGTTGGACGTTTTTTTGGCGAAGTGCAAACAGAGCTGAAGCGTGTTGAGTGGCCAAAGTGGAATGAGTTTGTTGGTGCGACGGTTGTTGTGCTTTTTCTTATCGTTTTTTTTGCTGCTCTTTTGTGGGTTGTTGACCAGGGAATAACGATAGGTATTAAGTATATTTTCCGCTTGTTTTTTCCCGGATTTTAGGTAGAACGGCATTATGAAACAGTGGTTTGTTATCCAGGTACAGGTTGGAAGTGAAGAGATTGTTCAGGCGGATCTTTCAAAGCGTGTTGAAGAGACAGGGCTTGAAGATTTGTTTGGACAGATACTTATTCCATCTGCAAGAATTCGGCAGTTTTTTAGTCCCGAGGAGGCTGATCAAGATCAGCAGCTCTTTCCGGGCTATATGCTTATTGAGATGGAGGCGACTCCAGAAGCAATTCGACTCGTGGCCATGGCGCCGCGGGTTGTACGTTTTCTTGGTGGAGCTAACCCTGTGCCGCTTTCTCAAAAAGAAATTGATCGTGTTTTAGCTCAAGTTCGCGGTGAAGTAACAGTCACGGCTGAAAAACTGCAATTTGAGGTTGGAAAAGAGGTCGAGATAAAGGATGGAGCATTTGCTGGATTTGTTGGTATCATCGACTCTGTCGATGATGAAAACGAAAAGCTGATGGTGATGGTGAGCATTTTCGGAAGAATGACACCTGTGGAATTGAGTTTTGATCAGATTAAGCGCTAGTGGCTAGGTGGGATCATTATGGCTAAGAAAATAAAAGCGATTGTTCGCTTACAGCTCCCCGCAGGGGCAGCTACGCCTGCGCCGCCGACCGGTTCTGTGCTCGGTCCGCATGGCATTAACATCATGGATTTTTGCAAACAGTTTAACGCAAAGACGTCTGACCGTAAGGGGCAGACTGTTCCTGCAGTTATTACGATTTACGTAGATCGTTCATTTGACTTTATTTTAAAGACTCAGCCAACGGCAGAGTTGATTAAGAGTAAGTGTCGTGTTGAAAAAGGATCTGCGCGTCCAAACAGTGCGAAAGTTGGAAAACTTTCGTGGAAAGATGTTGAAGATATCGCAAAGATTAAGCTTGTTGATCTTAATGCGGTTGATATTGAAGCAGCAAAAAAAATTATTGCTGGAAGCGCCCGCAGTATGGGTGTTGACGTAACCGACTAGGGGTAAATGCAGAATGGCAAAACGCGGGAAAAAATACAAAAAAGCTCTCGAGGCACTGGGTGGGAAGAAATTAGTCCCTCTCCGGGAGAGTGTGGCTCTGCTGAAAAGCGTTGCACATGCTCGATTCGATGAATCTGTAAGTGTTGATGTTAATCTAGGTATTGATGCTTCAAAAGGTGATCAGGTTGTTCGTGGGGGGATAATCCTTCCAAAGGGAACTGGTCGTAAGGCTCGTGTGCTGGTTTTTGCAAAAGGCGAATATGCCGATAAAGCAACAGCGGCGGGTGCTGATTTTGTTGGCGCCGAAGATTTGGTTAAGAAGATTGAAGACGGCTGGTTTGATTTTGAGTATGCAGTTGCTACGCCAGACCTTATGGGGTTGGTTGGTAAAGTTGCAAAAATACTCGGTCCGCTCGGTCTCTTGCCAAACAAAAAACTTGGCACAGTAACTTTTGATGTTACTGATGTAGTAAAAGACTTGAAGAAAGGTCTTACATTCTTTAGAAATGATAAACAGGGTCTTGTTCACTTTATGTGTGGCAAACTCTCTTTTTCAGAGCAAGATTTACATGAAAATGTAGAAGCTTTCTTAAAGGCACTTGCTGCAGCCAAGCCTCAAACATCAAAGGGCAAATTCATCAAAAAAGTAGTGATTACTCCTACGATGGGCCCAGGGATTCAAGTTGACGTTGGGACATTATAATTTGGAACGAGGGTTTAAAAAATGAATCGTCAAGATAAAGAGCTTCTCGTTGGATCCCTTACGGAACGTTTGTCCAAAAGCCAAGCGGTTTTTTTGGTACAAGTTCAGGGTCTTACTGTTGCGCAGCTTCAGTCGCTTCGTCGCGGCGTTTCTCAGCGTGGCGGTCAAGTAGAAGTAGCGAAGAATACACTGCTTGCTAGAGCATCGCAAGGTATTGCTGGTGTTGAGGGGCTTACTCCTTATTATACTCAGCAGATTGCGGTAGTTTTTGCGAATTCGGATGTTCCGGGTGTTGCACGTGTTATTTATGATGCATCAAAAGAAATTGAAAAACTTTCCGTGACCATCGGATGCTTCGAAGGTCAGGTAATTGGAAGCGATGAGATGGTGTTTTTGGCCACATTGCCTCCACGAGAAGTATTGCTTGCGCAGGTTTGTGGTGGTCTTATGGCGCCAGTAACTGCGACTGTTTCTATAATGCATCAGATGATAGCTCGCTTGCTTTCGGTACTCCAACAGGCTTCTGAAAAGGAGCTTTGAGAGAAGAGGTGAATGGAGGTAATATGCTGTTTTGCATTTGTTTTAATTTAGGTATGTTCAATAACCCATAATATATGCGGAGAAAAAGATGGCTTCAAAGTCAATTGAGCAATTTGTTGAAGAAATTGGTGGGCTTACAGTTCTTGAGCTTGCATCATTAGTAAAAGCGTTAGAAGTAAAGTTTGGTGTTTCGGCTGCTATGCCTATGGCTGCAGCGGCTCCTTCTTCAGCTCCAGCAGCTGCTGCTGAAGAAAAGACTGAGTTTAAGGTCGAGATTATTGACAGTGGTGCTGATAAGATCAAAGTGATCAAGGCTCTTCGCACAGTCGTTAAAGATCTTTCTTTGACTGATGCAAAAAAGATGGCTGAAAGCGCACCAACAGTAATTGCTGAAAGCGTTAAAAAAGCTGATGCGGATAAGATGAAATCGGAACTTGAAGCAGCTGGTGCAAAAGTTAAGCTTTCGTAAGATTAATCAACACGACGTGCACGAAGATAGTTGGGATAGAAATAAGAGTATGAAAGACGGAGGAGCGGTCTAATGTCTAGCCTGCGCGTGGGTTCTCGCACGGTTCGGAGATCTTTTGGTAAGATCAAAGACGTTGTGCCGGTTCCCAACCTTATCGAGATTCAATCAAAGTCATTTAATGACTTTGCACAATTGGATTTCTTGCCTGCCGATCGGCAAAGTATCGGCTTAGAAAAAGTATTTAAGGATGCTTTCCCCATAGATCATGGGGATAAGATGTCGCTTGAATATGTGTCTTATGAGTTGGGTAATTGGGCTTGTACTTGCGGTAAGCTGACCGGTATGACGAATCGTTATACATGGAGTTGCTCCTCCTGTAATGCAACTGGATGCTCTTGCTTAAGCGACGATCTTACGTGCACGAAGTGTAAAAAGAAAACAGCTCGCTATAAAACATGTCCAAACTGTCTTGCGCGGGTTGGTATCAAGGTTCAGTTGAGCTTAGCCGAGTGTCGGTCGAGCGGACAGACCTTTGCAATGCCGTTGCGGGTTAAAATACAGTTGGTGAGCTGGGATCAGGGCGAAGACGGAAAGCGTATTGTCCGTGATATTAAAGAGCAAGAAATTTTCTTTGCTGATATTCCGGTAATGGGTGACCTGTATGAGCTCGATGGTAAATATCGTCTTGGTAACTTAGGGACCTTTGTTATCAACGGCGTTGAGCGTGTAATTGTTAGTCAGTTACATCGTTCACCAGGGGTTGTTTTCTCGCAAAGCAAAAAAGTAAAAGATTATCAGGGAAAACCATACTATCTTGCGCGTATTATTCCTATGCGTGGTGCATGGCTTGATTTTGAATTTGATAGTAATGACTATCTCTATGTGCGTGCTGATAAAAAGAAAAAAATATTAGTAACGACCTTTCTCCAGGCGTTGGGTATTCCTCGGCAAGATATTATTCCGACCTTCTATTCTGCCGATCAGATTATTGCTGATCGCGGTTCTTTTTATCAAGAAGTGAATGAACAGTTGGTAGGAACGCTTCTGCGCCCAGGAATGGCAGATGTTGCTGATGATTCTCCCCATATTGGGCGACCAATTACACGAGAAACAGTTTCGTGGCTCAAAAAATCTGGTATAAAGCGCATTAATTTACATATCGATAGCTTATTGAACCGTGTTTTTGCGGTAGATGTTGTTGATGGTGAAACAGGCGAGATTATTGTTGAGCAAGGGCAGACCTTTACTCGTGAACATAGCCAGCTTTTTGAGCGCTATAAAAATTTAACTCTCTCGCTTATTGTTTCGGCAGGATATGTCTCTCAACCAACGATTCCTAATACATTAGCGCAAGATCGCTGCATGAATCAAGATGAGGCAATCCGCGAAGTACATGGCAAGATTTGGCCTGGTGACGGTGCTTCTTTGCGTGAAGCTCGCGAGCGTTTAGAGCAGATGCTTTTTCAAGATCGTTTTTATGATTTGACTCGTGTTGGTCGTATTCGGGTAAATCGCAAATTAGGGCTTTCAGTTCCTGAAGAGACGACGACGTTAACGCGTGAAGATATTTTGGCTACTGTTCGATACCTGGTCAATTTGCGTGAGCGTGGTGAGGGTGAACTTGATGATATTGATCACTTGGGAAATCGGCGCGTGCGTCTTGTTGGCGAGTTGCTTGCAAACCAAGTTTATGTTGGCCTATTGCGTATTGATCGGATTGTCCGTGAGCGGTTTAGAATCCAAGAGGCTCATGGCGGTTTAATGCCACAAGATTTTCTCAATGTTAAGCCTCTTAATGCGGTGGTGAGAGAATTTTTTGGTACGGGACAATTGTCTCAGTATGTTGATCAGACAAATCCACTCTCTGAAATCGCTCATAAAAGGCGGCTTTCAGCCCTCGGTCCGGGCGGTGTGATGAAGGATCGTGCGACGAACGAAATTCGAGACGTTCACACGTCTCACTATGGTCGTATTTGTCCTATCGAAACACCAGAAGGACAGACAATTGGTCTGATTTCTTCTTTGGCTACCTACGCAGTGGTGAACGAGCTTGGTTTTATTGAAACCGCGTATCGTCCCGTTGTAAAAGGGCAGATTAAAGATGACGTTGTCTTCTTAGATGCGTTTGAAGAATCTGAGGCATATGTTGCTCAAGCTGACGTGCTTATGAAGAACAGTTCTGATATGATTACAGGCTCTTCGGTATTTGCACGGCATGGTGGTAACTTCTTATATGCAGCGGCAGAAAAAATTAACTATATCGATCTTTCGCCACAGCAGCTTGTTTCGGTAGCTACCGCATTAATTCCATTCTTGGAACATGACGACGCAAGTCGTGCCTTAATGGGTGCGAACATGCAGCGTCAGGCAGTTCCTTTGGTGAGAACGCAAGTGCCTATTGTTGCAACAGGCATGGAAGCGGAAATTGCTCGTGCATCGGGAGCCTGCTTAACCGCTCGGCGTCCTGGTGTTATTGAGTATGTTTCATCAGAAAAAATTGTTGTTCGTGTTAATGAAGATGCGTTTGCAAATGTTGATGATTGGATAGCCTACGGCGTTGACACCTATCATTTGAGAAAGTTTGATCTTTCGAGTCATAGTACTTGGATGCATCAAAATTCTTGTGTTCAAGTGGGGGATGTTGTTAAGGCTGGGGATATGCTTTCTGATGCATCGGCTATTCAGCAAGGTGAACTCACGCTTGGATCAAACCTTTTAGTGGCATTTATGCCATGGCGTGGATACAATTTTGAAGATGCTATTGTTTTGAGCAAGCGCCTGGTTGCTGAGGACGTTTTAACATCAGTTCATATCGATGAGTATGTTGCTGAAGCTCGCGATACCAAGCTCGGTCCTGAAGAGATTACGCGTGACATTCCAAATGTCAGTGAAAATGCTCTATCCGGCCTTGATGAAGATGGTATCGTGCGTATTGGTACCCGTGTTGCTCCGGGAGATATTTTAGTTGGTAAAGTAACACTTAAGGGTGGCATTCAGTATTCTCCAGAAGAGAAATTGCTTCGTGCTATCTTTGGTGAAAAATCGCGTGAAGTGCGTGACACTTCTTTGCGAGTACCACCTGGAGTTGAGGGAACGGTTATCGATGTTAAAATCTTCTCGCGTAGTGGTATGCGTAAAGACAAACGCTACAAGATGATGGTTACACAAGAAACAGAGCGTTTTGCTATTGAATTTGCTATGCACAAATCAACACTCGAAAAAATGCTTGTTGATAAAATTGCAAAGTTGCTTGATGGTGAAGCACCGGTTGGTACTGTTGATAAGTTGTTCTTGACTCCAAGCAAGGTCTTTAGTGGCAGTAAGCTTTCCAAGCAGCCGCTTGATAAACTTTTTGCATTGAAAATTAAAGATAAAAATGCAACAGCGTTGATTGCGCAGCTTAAAGATCGTCTTGATAATCAGATGCGTATTCTTACGGGTCTGCATGAAGAACGTATCAATAAGCTCAAGAAGGGGGATCCTCTTCCATCTGGCGTTATCAAGATGATAAAAGTCTATATCGCTATGAAACGGCCTATTCAGGTTGGTGATAAAATTGCGGGTCGTCACGGGAATAAGGGTGTTATTTCGCTTATTGTTCCTCGTGAGGATATGCCGTATATGGATGATGGTGTCAACGTTGATATCGTTCTTAACCCGCTCGGTGTGCCTTCACGTATGAACGTGGGACAGATTTTAGAGACAATTCTTGGTTTTGCTGGCGTTGCCTATGCGCGTAAACTTTCTGACATGTTGAAAGAAGGCAGTGCGCAAGAAATCAAGAAGCAGCTTGAAGCCTGTTACGGTAAAGAGTTTGTTAAAGAATATGAAAAAACGCATGGGGCTGATGGGCTTCATGATTTGGCTCAATTGTCTGCACAGCAAGGGGTCTTGTTTAGGACGCCAGTATTTGATGCGCCAGATCTTGAAGAGAACATTCGTCCAATATTGCGTGAATTGAATTTGCCTGAAACGGGAACGCGAGAACTGTGGGATGGCCGAACTGGTGTTAAATTTGATCAGTTGGTAACCGTTGGTTGCATTTACATGATGAAGTTGAACCACATGGTTGATGACAAACTTCATGCGCGTTCCGTTGGTCCGTACTCCTTAGTGACGCAACAGCCACTGGGTGGTAAAGCTCAGATGGGTGGACAGCGTCTCGGTGAAATGGAAGTTTGGGCCCTTGAAGCATATGGAGCTGCGTATACGTTGCAGGAGATGTTGACGTATAAGTCTGATGATGTCGCAGGACGTCATAAAGTGTATGAGGCAATTGTTCGAGGTGAAGAAGTACCAGAGCCTGGGTTGCCAGAATCGTTTAATGTCTTAATCAAAGAACTTCAGAGCCTTGGGCTTCGTATAGATTTATTCAAGAGTGGCAAGGAGGAAGTCAGTGAGTAATCAGATGCTTGAGCGTTTCAGAGAGTACATCAAGACTGACCAGTTTAATGCACTCAGGATTGGACTTGCGTCCCCCGAAAAAATTCGGGCGCTTTCTTATGGTGAAGTTAAAAAGATAGAAACGATAAATTATCGTACTCTTAAGCCAGAGCGTGATGGTCTATTTTGTGCGCGTATCTTTGGTCCTGTAAAGGATTGGGAGTGTACGTGTGGAAAATATAAACGGATGAAACACCGTGGTATCACCTGTGAAAAATGCGGTGTTGATGTTATCGAGTCTCGTGTACGTCGTGAACGTATGGGGCATATAGCATTAGTTTCGCCAGTATGTCACATCTGGTATCTAAAAGGGATTCCTAGTTATTTGGGCCTTATCTTAGACATGCCGGTCAAAGATCTTGAACGAGTTGTCTATTTTGATATGTATATGGTTGTCTCTCAGGGGCGATCACCTTATCCAAAGAAGACATTGCTTTCGTCTGTTGATTGCGATCGTTACCGTGAACTCCATCCGGAAGACACTGAGTTTTTGGTTGCGATTGGTGCAGAAGCACTTCGGCTTGTTTTGGGTGAGATCGACCTCAAGCTTGAGATCGAAAAATTACGGCTTGATTACGAGAAGAATGCTTCGGTAACGACACGTCACAAAATCATGCGACGCGTAAAGGTTCTTTCGGGTTTTCTGCAGAGTGGTTTGCGACCAGAGTGGATGGTTTTGGAAATCCTTCCTGTTCTACCACCTGATTTGCGTCCATTGGTTCCCCTTGAAGGGGGCCGCTTTGCAAGCTCTGACCTTAACGAATTATATCGTCGTGTTCTTAACCGGAATATTCGGTTACAGCGTCTCATGGAGATTGATGCTCCGTTGGTGATCATCAAAAACGAGCGACGCATGTTGCAAGAATCTGTTGATGCTCTTATTGACAATGGACGGCGTGGCCAGCCGGTACGAGGAACCAATAAGCGTCCACTTAAGTCATTAAGTGAAATGCTCAGAGGAAAACAGGGTCGCTTTAGGCAGAATTTGCTTGGGCGCCGTGTTGACTACTCGGGACGTTCGGTTATTGTTGTTGATCCAGAATTGCGTCTTGATCAGTGCGGGTTGCCAAAGCTTATGGCTCTCGAACTCTTTAAATCACATATCTATGCTGAGCTTTTAAATCGTGAAATCGCGCCAAATCTTCGGGTTGCAAAGCGACTTGTTGAAGAAGGTGCGCCAGAGGTTTGGGATGCGTTGGAAGAGGTGGTAAAGGGATATCCTATATTACTTAACCGTGCTCCAACTCTGCATAGACTTGGTATTCAAGCATTCTATCCAATCCTTGTTGACGGTAAGGCGCTGAAAATTCATCCGCTTGTCTGTAGTGCGTATAACGCAGACTTTGACGGTGACCAGATGGCGGTACATATCCCCTTGAGTCATCGTGCTCGTGAAGAAGCAGAAAAGTTGATGTTTGCATCAATTAACTTGCTTTCAGCAGCAAGTGGAAAGCCGGTTGCAATACCATCACAGGATATGATTCTTGGATTACACTACCTCACGAAGGCTCGTTGTTTTGCAAGGGGTGAAGGAACAGTGTTTTCTTCTGTTGCGGAAGTTATTTCTGCGCATGAGTGTGATGCTGTCTCTATTCATGCTCGTATTAAGTTGCGGCTTAATGGCAAAATTCTCGATACAACGGTTGGTAGAGTTATTTTCTACGAAGCACTTCCTGCTGGATCGGAATTCATTTGGGTAAATAAAGTTGTTAATAAAAAAGATTTGCAACGACTCATTGAAGAAATTTACCATCTTTTTGGCAATGCTCTTACGGTCGAAACGCTTGATAAAATTAAGCGGCTTGGATTTAATTATGCAACAACAAGTGGTATTTCGTTTGCTATTGATAAGCTTACAGTGCCAGTCAAAAAAGAATCCATTATTAACAAGTCTGAAAAAGCAGTACAAAAAATTGAAGCCCTCTACTTGAGTGGTGCAATTACTAATGCGGAACGTTACAATCGTATTATTGGCATCTGGGATAAAGCGACACGCGATGTAGCTGAAAGCATGAACGAAGAGCTTTATCAGTATGACAAAGAAGCATTTGACAACAAAGACCGTGACTTTAAAGATTTCAACTCAGTTTATATGATGCTTGAGTCAAAAGCGCGTGGTTCGGTTGATCAAATTAAACAGCTCGTAGGTATGCGTGGTCTGATGGCGAAACCGTCGGGTGATATTATGGAAACGCCCGTTATTTCAAACTTTAAAGAAGGTTTGAGCGTTTTTGAATATTTCAACTCGACACACGGTGCGCGTAAAGGACAGGCAGATACGGCTCTTAAGACTTCTAACTCGGGATATTTAACCCGTAGGTTGATTGATGCGGCGCATGATGTAGTTATTTCGATGCATGATTGCCAGACTTTTGGGTCAGTGGTTATGGAAGATTTGCTTGATGCGGGAGATGTCTTGTGCAGGCTTTCGGATCGAGTTTTTGGACGCATCGCCGCTGAAGATATACGGGATCCGGTAACGGGTAAATTGTTGGTGAAGCAGGGTGATCCTATACGGCGAGAAGAAGTTGCTCGTATTAAAGAATCTGCGGTTTCAAAAATCGCTGTTCGCTCGGTCTTAACCTGCCAAGCGAAGCGTGGTGTTTGTGCCCAGTGTTACGGCATTGATCTCTCAACGGTTAAATTGGCTGATGTTGGGGCTACTGTAGGTATCATTGCAGCGCAGTCAATTGGTGAACCTGGAACACAGCTTACGATGAGAACCTTCCATATTGGGGGAACCGCAAGCGTTACTGAACATTCTTCTTTTGTTGCAAAACATGAAGGTACAATTCAGTTGCGCGGGATACGAACAATTGCCCACAGTGAGGGACAGGTTCGTGTTTCGAGTCGGCGTGCAAAACTGTTTATCGTTTCTGATGATGGACGTGAATTGCAGCGTCATGATATTGAATATGGTACTGTATTGTTAGTCTCCGAAGGTGAAAAAGTTAAAGAAGGAACACGTCTTGCTGAGTGGGATAGCAGTAATAAAGTTATCATCACAGAGCAAGCGGGTCGCATTGAGTATGTCGATCTCGTTCAGAACGTAACTATTCAAGATCGGTATGATGAAGCAACGGGTCGTTCGGTAAAAATCGTTCTTGAACACAAGAGTGATAAGTACCAACCTGCATTGAGCATCCGTGATGCAAGTGGCGATGAAATCGTTCAATACTTCCTTCCAGCAGGGTCGATTCTTTTGGTTGATTCTGGGTCAGTGGTTGCGGCAGGTGATATCTTAGTCAAGATTCCTCGTGAGGTTTCGAGAACCAAAGATATTACCGGTGGTCTCCCTCGTATTGCGGAGCTTTTCGAAGCTCGCATGCCGAAAGATCCTGCAATTATTGCTGACTGTGATGGGGAGATTGTCGTTGGTGGACTTCATCGTGGGTCACGTAAAGTGTCTATTAATGCATCTAACGGCGAGACGGTTGATTATCTTATTCCGCGAGGCAAACAGCTTAACGTGGCGCATGGTGATCGTATTCGTGCAGGTGACATGCTTACGGTTGGTTCGATAATTTTACATGACGTGCTTCGTATTTTGGGTCCTGATGCGTTACAACGGCGATTGGTTGATCAAATTCAGGGAATTTATCGGTTACAGGGTGTTGATATTAACGATCGACATATTGAATTGATTGTTCGTCAGATGCTACGTAAGGTACGCGTTATTGATCCAGGAGACACTGATTTCCTTATTGGTGATCGTGTAGAACGTGTGCATGTACAGACCGTTAACGAAGCATTGCGCACAGAAGGTAAGCGGCCAGCGGTAACACAGCCTATGTTGATGGGTATCACGTTAGCATCGCTCGGAGCAGAAAGCTTTATATCTGCAGCATCGTTCCAAGAAACGACGCGGATTTTGGCTGAAGCTGCGATCGGGGGGCAAATAGATTATCTTTATGGGTTGAAAGAAAACGTTATTATAGGTAAGCTAATACCAGCTGGTACTGGAGTGGAGTCATTCCGCCATAAATATATCGGTGATACATAAGTCTTTGAAAGTTTGGTTAGGCGCGTAGCTCAGTGGTAGAGCACTGCTTTGACGTAGCAGGGGTCAGCGGTTCAATCCCGCTCGCGCCTACCATAAAGATAGTTGTTGAATTATAGCTTGGACAAGAAGAGCACTAGAGGTTGTTGATGATAATTAGAGAAATGAAATCAGAACTTATTTCAAACTATAAGCTTCACGATTCAGATACTGGATCGGTTGAAGTACAGGTTGCTCTTATTACTGATCGTGTTAATCATTTGAATGAACATTTTAAAATGTTTCCAAAAGATTACGCATCAAAAACAGGGTTAATGAAATTGGTGGGTCAGCGTCGTCGCCTTCTCACCTATCTTAAGCGCCAAGATCTTGGACGATATGCTCGTCTGATTGAGCAGCTTGGATTGAGAAGATAAGGGGATTTGCTTTTCGCGGCCCCGCGTAGAATGAGTTAGTGAAGCTTTTTATAATATAGGTAGATTTAATGGAAAAGAAGTTTAGCTTATCCGAATTCGGATATACAGCGATAGTTGGGAAATTTGCAGGTCAGGCTGATGGGGCCGTCTGGTTGCAACAAGGTGGGACGGTCGTAATTGCGGCAGTTGTCTCTGAGCCTACGGAAGAATTTCCTGGCTTTTTCCCGCTTACGGTAGATTACCGAGAATTATTCTCGGCAGCAGGAAGAATTCCGGGCGGATACCTCAAGCGTGAGGGTCGTCCGAGTGATCAAGAAATTTTAAATGGTCGTCTTATTGACCGCGCGATTCGTCCTCTGTTCCCAGAGGACTTTTTTGACAAGGTACAACTTACCACGACTATTTATTCAGCTGATAAAGAGCGTATGCCGCAGGGCTTAGCGCTTTTGGCAAGTTCGCTTGCATTAGTTCTTTCACCCATTCCTTTTATGACCCCCGTTGGAATCTGTGAAGTTGCGCGTATTGATGGTCAATGGATTTTTGACCCAACGCTTGACCAAGCACAGAAATCCGATGTCAGGCTTATTGTTGCGGGTAACGAAGAAGGCGTGAATATGGTCGAAGGTTCTTCGACTGGAATTTCTGAAGAAGAATTTTTAGATGTCATGTTTAGAGCTCATGAATATGTGAAGAAACAGGTTCTCTGGCAAATCGATATTCAAAAGCATTGTGGCGCTCCAAAGAATGAAGTTAAAGATACTTTTGGTGGCAAGTTGTGGGAAACTCGCGCTACTGAATTCATCGCTACTGATCGTGTTGCTGAGCTTTTTGTAGCAGATAAAGTGGTTCGTGCTGAAAAGCAAAAGAACCTTTTTGAAGGCTTTAAGGCGCAGTACAAAGAAGAAATTTCTTCAAGTGGTGTATCGCTTTCGTTTGTTGCTTATGTTTTTGATATTGTGCTTAAAAAAGCAATTAATGAGCTTGTGTTTTCACGTGGCGAGCGGATTGACCTTCGTGGCTTTGAAACTGTGCGTCAAATATCGACTGAAGTTGGGCTTTTGCCTTGTGCTCACGGATCTGCGCTTTTTTCGCGTGGTCGTACTCAAGCCTTGGTAAGCGTCACGCTTGGTGGTGGACAAGATCGGATGCGCGTTGAAGGATTGATGGGCGAGAAGAGTAAGACGTTTATGTTGCACTATAATTTCCCTTCTTTTTCAGTGGGTGAAGTGCGGCCAAATCGTGGTCCTGGCCGTCGTGAGATTGGTCATGGTCAACTCGCAGCATCTGCAATTGAACGTATGCTTCCCGATCAAGAAAAATTTCCTTACACAATCCGTATTGTTTCTGACATTCTTGAGTCTGATGGATCCTCATCGATGGCAACCGTCTGTGGTACAACGATGGCATTAATGCATGCAGGGGTTCCGCTTACTTCAATGGTGAGTGGTGTTGCGATGGGTCTTCTGATGAGTAAAGAAGGCAAGTTCCAAGTCGTGACCGATCTTTCCGGTGTCGAAGATGCCTTTGGATTTATGGACTTTAAGGTTGCAGGAACAGAGAATGGTATTACCGCCATTCAGATGGATATCAAATACAAGGGCGGCTTGTTAAAAACAGTGTTTGAGCAAGCGCTTGCTCAAGCAAAACGTGGTCGGCTCCATGTTATGGCTGAGATGAAAAAAGTCATGTCAAAGCCAAATGAAAAAATGTCTGATATGGTTCCTCAGATTGTTTCTTTCCGTATTCCTCGAGATAAAATTGGGGCTGTTATTGGAACAGGTGGTAAAGTTATTCGTGAGATTACTGAAACTACTGAAACATCGATTGATATTGAGGATGAGGGCATTGTTCGTATTTTTGGCCAACCAGGACCATTGCTTGATAAAGCGGTTAGTTTGGTAAAAGTACTTGCAGGTGTTCTTGATATTGGGGCTCGTTATCCTGGTATTGTGCGTCGTCTTACTGATTTTGGAATTTTTGTTGAGCTTGCTCCAGGCCAGGATGGATTGGTGCATATTTCAACGGTGCCTCGTAAAGATCAAGATGAGTTTATGAATCGCTACAGAGATGGTGATTTAGTGACGGTTGAGGTCCTTGATCATGATAAAGTGAGTGGGCGCATTCGATTGAAGATAGTTGACTAGTACTTCGGAAGCAAAAAGATGGAAAAGGGTTTTATGTATCCAAGAATGCGGTCTGGCAACAGAGCTCCAGATGATCTCCGGCCAATTAAAGTAACGTACGATGTATTTGAATATGCTGCTGGGTCTGTTTTATTTGAATTGGGACGTACAAAGGTATTCTGCGCAGTGACATTGCAGACTGGTGTTCCGCACTTTTTACGAGGAAAACGTCGAGGATGGCTTACGGCTGAATATTCGTTGTTGCCTGTTTCGACTCCAATACGGACGGTTCGTGAAGTTACTTCTAACAAGCGTAACGGGCGTACGATAGAAATTTCTCGTTTAGTAGGGCGTGCATTGCGTGCAGTTTCTAATCTTCAAGTGTTTGGAGAACAGACAGTTTTTATAGATTGTGATGTTGTTCAAGCTGACGGTGGAACGCGGATAGCCTGTATTACCGGTGCATTTCTAGCACTCAAAGCTGCTGAAGCAACATGGAAAGCGCGTGGCGTTATTCCCTATAACTTCTTAAAAGATGATCTTGCAGCGGTTTCTGTTGGAATCAATAGTCAAGGAGCGTTTCTTGATATGGATTTTGCAGAAGATAGTGCTATTGATGCTGACTTCAACTTTGTTTTGACGCGGTCAGGCACTGTTGTTGAGGTGCAGGGGTCTTCTGAACGTGAACCTATTTCGTGGGAAGATTTTGATTTGACCAAAGCGTACGCGCTTAAGGGAGCTCGCGAGTTGTTTGAGTTTTTTGATATGAATCAGTATCAATTACCAGAGCGGCTCCATCAACAACCACAAATTAATACTTCTTCATTTATTTCTTCTTTCCAGAGTGAGTATTAAGAAGTTTTTAGCAGAAAGAGCTGCGGGGCGGCCGACAAAAGATACAGAGTATATTTTTGTTGGAGAAGCATATCCGTGGCTCTTTTGCTCTCAAATCATTTCAATTTTTGTAAAAAATGCAGGGCTCTCAAGAGCAACGGTAATTGACGCAGGAAGTGTTGAGTTTTCTGAGATTGATCGGCGGCTTGGGATGAGTTTTTTGGGTGCGCAGGAGTTTTTTTGGCTCGGTGACCTGAGCAAGCTGTCTGTTGCTGTTCAAAAACCATTGTTGGCATTTTTAGCTGATTATGAAGGACCGCATCAGGTCGGTTTTTTTATTAATGAAAAAAATCTTGGTAAGCAGCAAAAACCGGGACGAGAAATTATTTTGTGTGATGAGCCTCTTTCTGCTGTTGACGCAAATGTTTTGTGGCAGGTTGTTTTTCCAGAAATTTTTTTGGGAACAAAAGAGCTTTTTCCTGAGCCTTTTCTGCAACAAGCAGAAAAGGGAGTCTCGCTTGAGCAGGCAGTACTCAATGGGCTTTATGTGTATGCTGGGGGTGTTTCAGGAGAGAAGGCTTACAAAGCTTGGCAGCATCACCTTATTGCGGCAGATCATTCCCTTTTTAAGATGGCACAATATTTCTTTGCTAAAGATAAGAAATTGTTTTTGCCACTTTGGCATGCAGTGCGAGATGAGTACCCTTCAGAATTCTGGGTGGCGTATTGGTCTGAGCAGTTGTGGCAGGCGCATGCTTTTGTTACTCGTGCTTTGAAGGGGGATCTGGCGCCCGACAAAAAGGGGAACCGATTACCTTTTTCTTTTATGCAGCGAGATTGGCGTCGGTATAAACCGCATGAATTTACCGTTGCACATTCGATGCTTTATGGAGTTGATTGTGCGCTTAAAAATGGATGCGGCGAAGCGGGAATCGATCTCTTTATCCTACGGTTTATAACGGGTAGTTTTGAAAAATCCCGGCAATAATTTATAGGGTATCGATATGAGGAAGAGTGTTTACGAGTGTTTTAGTTTTTTGTAAGAGATCTTTAGACGATTTAACATGTTCTTTTAATAGATCTAATTCTTTTGCCTGGTAGTAATATTCCTTTGGATTTTCTTTTAGTCTTTTGATTCTTTGTTTTTGATTCTCTATCCATGGTGGAGTGTGAGGTTCAGTAGGCTTTTTACTTATCCACGCACGCCGTTCAGAGTTTTTGTTTGGGGTAGAGCCTGGATCTTCACTTTCCCATTTTTCTAATTCTTGCTGATAGTTCTTTTTTCGTTTTTCCAAGTCATTTATTTCTTTATCTCTTTTTTCTTCAAGAACCTTTACCTCTAGGTCAATTTCTTCTTTTGAAAATTCTTTAATTTGAACATTTTTGATAAAAAGATCTATTTTATCGAGAGCATCTTTGAAGGTAGTGTCTAAAATGTCTAGAAGTAGCTTCTTTTGAGTGTTAAAGCGTTCAATAAGGTAGGGTTTATATTTTTCTTTGTAAAGCTTAAGGTCATTGAATTGGCTTATCTTGTGGGTGCTGGTAAGTTCTTGATAATATTTTTGTACAGCGCTGACAATTCCAGTAATTACGTAATTTCCAGCAATTAGGTTACACATTTGATTCAGTAATGTGATAATATTGTTCGATTTAGAGAGGCTATCAGTATCTAATATTTCAGGATGCTTATCGTTAATTTGTTTCGATAGTTCAGCAAGCTCGTGAAAGCGATCGAAGGCTTGTCTAAAATCACTTTTTAAGAATACAATACTCCTCAATTTTGTTTCTTGAAGGTAGGTGGGGTCGGTAAGTAACATATTAAAACGGCGAATCTGCTTTTTAGGAAGGCTGCCACCAAGAGAGTCTGCGAAAAGATAGAGATAACGATTGTTATTTTGAGAATCTTTTTCTTTTGTTATAACTAGTGCAAGGCCATGGGCATGAGGGCGTTCTTTTGAAAAATACATCGAAAGAATTGTGAATGCATCATCATTTCTAAGTTTTTCAAAACCATTCAACAAGTCTCGGTTTGAGTACATGAGCAGGACATCGTGTACAAGATGTGATTTTGGGAGTACGTTAGTTTTTTCTATCTCATTGATATAGGTTTTGAGTGCTTCAGCACCTCCTGTAATTATATTGTTGGTGTCCTTTAGTTTTGAAAATGACGTAAAACCAAGATTTCCAAAAAGAACAAGGTCTGTAGTCCCGGTTTTAGAGGGTAAGTTAGATATCTCGGGTAATAGTTTTCCATCAAATGCTTCTTTGTAATGAGATAGTAGATTGTCAATGGTAGCACCGCGTCCTTCGCCTGTGGATGGGGTATAGCTCAAACCTCGAAGTCCCTCCTGGCTTGAATCTGTAATTTTTTTAACGAGGCCTTCTGCAAACTTATCTGCGTATGTTTGATCGGCCATTGCCTTATAGAGAGCTTTTATCTCTTCCTTGTTTTTTGCAAGAAAGAGAAGAGCCATAAAAATATAATTTCGCCCGGCGTAGAGCCAGCACTGGTTATATCCCTGGTCGGCAGATTGTATCTGGTAGCCATGAAGAGACTCTTCTTCAGTAGAAGATATGATGGCTCCAATATTTTCCAAGCTCTTGATGACTTCGTGAGGCTTAAGCGAGAGTGGAGAGACTGGTTGCGTTGGTTCTTTGGTGACTATTTCGTCTAAAGCCCCCGCAAATTCTTTAAGTGTTTGGCTTGTTTTTTCTACTGATACTATTGGTGGCACAAAAGAGAGGGCTGCTGCTGTAGCGACAGTGATAAGACTTTTTACATTCATAGAGTTGCCTTCAAGATTGTCTTGCTGCTGTTTTTTTTCTTGGTGTTCTTCATTATCACTAACAGTTGATGTGGGCGGAACGCTAGTGTTGAGTGGATTTTTTTTTGAGAAGAAATTAAACAGAGAGGGCTTTAGATAATAAAAAAGAGCGCCTCCTGCGATGCAAGAAAAAAGTCCTAGGAAGACGTAGGGATGCTTTTTAATAGTTTGGAGAAAGTAAGAGGGTTTTTGAGAGAAGATCGTATGGGCACGAGGGGTAGGTGTGTGCTGGGTGATATTGGTTTGCAAAAATGGCGCAGAAAATCCAGTGAATGCTGGAAGAGCGAAGGTGAAACAGGTGGCGCTTAAGTAAAAAAAGCAGTTTCGCCAAAAGTGAGAAAACAATGTGTTTGAAAATAACCAATTTTTCATTACAGGTACTTTGCATCAGACTAGATTCTTTGTTATTATTATCGCTTTTAATTATAACAGAAAGTATTTTTTTTACAAGAACGAGGGGTTTGTTTTTTTATTGATAAACATTAAAAATATATTGATAAACGATAAAAAGAAGTGTAAGCTTTCTTCTGTTAATAATTTGTTTATTCAACTTTCTGACTCCTAAGGAATCTCAGACCACTCGTTTGCACTGCATGTAGGTCTGTTGTTTTGTAAGAGAAGCGCTCAACTACTCCCGAGCGCTTCTCTTTTATTATAAAAACTTTGAATAGTAAGTTTTGTGCAAGTTGCTATCTTTTTACAGAGACAAAAAGAGCTTTATGAAGAGAATGGAAAAACCGTGATAAAAAAGAATATGAGATCCTTTGAGCGTTGGAGTATTGTTTTGCGTTGGGGGATTGTTGCTTTTGCTGCTATTGTTACGTATGCCTGGCTCTTTGATTGGCTTTTGAAAGACCGTTTTTCGCATCTTCAGATAGGACTCGGGCTTGTTGCAACAGGAGTGGGATATCTTCTTTTATTGGTGAGTCTCTTTTATCTTTTTAGACTTTCGTACATGGTTGAGTCGGGAGATATTTTTTCACGCAAGGCGTTTTTATTGACCCGTAAAGCCTGGGTTTTCTTCTTAATTTGGACGGTTTTTGCGCCTTTTCAGCGGACACTTGAATCGCTTATTTGTACGCTTCACAATCCCGTTGGGCACCGCATACTTTTTTTTGCGATTAGCTCTGCTGATATTGTGCGTATCATTGTGCTGGTCGCCCTGGGTTTTTTTGTTTTGGCTCTCCAGCGTGGCAGTGATATTGCAGAAGACCAGTCGCTTACCATTTAAAGGAATGGATAATGCCTATTATTGTTCGACTTGATGCAATTATGGCTCGTCGTAAAATGCGACTCCAAGAGCTTTCTGAAAAAGTCGACATATCGGAAGCAAATTTGTCGATTTTAAAGACTGGCAAAGCACGAGCAATTCGATTTTCTACGCTCGAATCGCTGTGTAAAGTGCTTGAATGTCAGCCGGGTGATCTTCTTGAGTTTGTTTCAGAAGAGCCGCTTTAATTATTCTGCTTTTTTAAACCGATCTGGTTGAATAATGCCGCCGGAAATAATAATGGTCATCGCCTCTTGTCGTGTGAGAGGAATTTCGTGACATTCTTGTTCAGGCACAATAATAAAAAAACCAGTTGTTGGATTAGGCGTGTGTGGAACAAAAACATTGAAATACGTGGTTGTAACATTGCCATTCGCATCTTTTGGTGAGAGTTCTGAGTGAAGTTCATTGGTCAAAAATCCCAAACTAAAAGTTCCGCGTCGAGGAAATTCGACGAGTACAACACGTTGAAAATGATTTTTGTCTTTTGGACTAAATGCACCCAAAAGTTGTTTGATTCCAAAATAGACTTGCCCTACTAAGGGAAGCTTTTTAAATGCTCCTTCGAGTATTTCTATCAGTGGCTTTATAACAAAAAATTTAAGAACAGCGCCCATGCCAATAATAAAAAGAAGCACAATAAAGAGCTCTACTCCGGGAATGTTTGTTAGAAACGAAGGAAGAATATAGAAGACGGGGCTACACCATGTTTTTGCCGTTCGGTAAAGAAAAGCAAAAATAGCAAAGGTAATGGCAAGAGGAAGTAGAGCAAAAAAGCCACTTACAAAAAGTGATTTTATCGTATCATACAATTGTTGGAAGGTCGTTTTGTTGGTCATGATAAAGAGACTCCTGAAAGGGATGAAAAAAGTTTTGTGAAAGATGTTTTTAAAAATTCTACCGTCTGATCCGCATAGCGAATATCAGAAGATTCGGCCATAATGCGCAAGAGCGGCTCTGTGCCAGAATAACGGACTAAAATACGACCACCTCTGGTCATTGATTCTGCTTCTTGTAAAACAGTTGAGTAGGGTTCTTGAGTAAGATCAAAGCGGCGATCGACAACAAGCGAATCCTGCGCTTGAGGATACTTAGTGAATGTTTCAAGATCCCAGTTGCTTGATGCCATAATCTGCTCGAGTACTCTGAGTGCTGCGCGTATGCCATCACCGCTCTTGAGAAGATCTGCAAGAATAATATGCCCAACGGGCTCTCCGCCCAAAAGCACACCTGTTTCACCCATTGCTTGTGCAACATATTTGTCACCAACAGCGGCTCGAATAAATGTCTTTTTTTGTTCGGTGAAAAAACGTTCACATCCAAGATTTGACATCTGTGTTCCGACAATAGTCTGTTCTGCCCGATAGCAAGGATGTTGTGAAAGGAGAACGAGAAGATCATCACCATCTTTGACGATGCCTTTGCGCGTAACGGCAATAACGCGATCACCATCACCATCAAATGCAAATCCGATAGAGGCTTGGTATTTTAAAACAGTCTCTTGGAGGTCGCGTGGCGCTTGTGATCCACATGATTTATTAATATTTGTTCCGTTTGGATGAGCATTACAGAGAATAACATTGGCACCGAGTGAACTGAAAAGAGCGGGTGCAACTCGGTAAGTTGCACCATGTGCACAATCAAGTGCAACGGTAACCCCCGTGAAATCAGTTTTTTGGAATTCAGAGAGCACTGTTGCTTGGTAGATGAGCTCGGCATCTACAATTCTTCTGAGAGGAGAAAAATGAACGATATCGGAAGGCATCTGCTTTGAGGAAAATTTTTGCTCAAGAGCGCTTTCGTCCTCAGTCGTCATTTTCCCTGTTTTTAGGACTATTTTTATGCCATTGTCAGCTGCTGGATTGTGGGAAGCTGAGATAATGAGTACTGCACTGCACTCGGGCCATTGCTCCAAAAGAGTTTGCGCTGCTGGTGTTGGGAGGATACCTGCATCATAGAGAGGAATGCCTCGCACAAGAAAAACAGTTGAAAGGCAGCTTTTTATCCATTCTCCAGAGATACGTGTGTCAGTAATAATGACAATCCCTTGGTTTTTGGGAAAGCGTTCTTGCATAAAAAGCGCAAAGGCTTCCGCAAAGTTGATTAATGAGGGGCGAGAAAAAAAATCCCTTCCGGCATATCCCCGAATGCCGTCAGTTCCAAAGAGGGGAACCACGTAAAGTCACCTTTTCATTTTTGTGAGAGTTTGTCTGTCGGTACTCCTGTTGATTCTTCACGTGCTAATTCTTTGTGTTGAACAGAGAGTATGAGATTTGTCGGATAATAGTTTACCAGTTTTATTGATCGAGGTAAAAGAAGGTGTTTTTCAGAGAGAATTGTGGGAATGGAGGGGGTAGAGGAAATGGAGGGAATGGAGGTGTTACTTTTTTTTAACGTAGAGGCGTCAATATGAGCGGCAAGTTGAGTAAAGTTGAGTGCTTTAAGATCAGCACGCCTACCTGAAAGGGTAATACGCACTTTTTCAGGAGCAGAAATAGTTGTGGTATCCGTGTTGTAAAAGCAGATTGGTACCTCAACCGTTATAGTGGCGTCATGAAAAGTATTGACAAGAACCCAGAAGGTCGTGCCCACCAAAACGGCCCCAATCCTACATGTTTGGGTGCTGTTGATTGTTCTTACGAGTGCTGGATGCATGAGAAGATCCTTTTGAAGAAGAAGTTTCTATACAGAGTTGCTTTATAAGAGAGAATGCATAATTTGCGCTGATGTTGTCAAATCTTTTTCCATCTACAAAGACATCAAATAGTCTTGTTTCTGCCGAAAGAACGGTGACAAGAGCATCGCTTTTTTGTGTAATAAAGAGCGCATCTTGCTTCCACTTATGAAGTAATTTAATTTCTTTTGAAACCCATATTTCATCGTATTCTGCGTGCCAAAGAGGGTTGATTGCAGTTAGTATTCCTGATTGTGTTACCCAGATAGTGATGTGATCCTCTTCAGCTTGTGATGTGTTAATGAGGAGTGTGAGGAGCTCTTGAGTGATCGGCGCACTGAAGGTGCAGCGTGCTGTAAAAAATGCATTCAAGGCTTGCGCGCGCTCGATAACACAAATGATTGTTTTGTTGGCATTTACCCCGCGTAGACTCGCCTGGATAAGCTCTTCGAGCCACTTGTCAGAAGCCACTTTTTTGAGCGGTGCTGCTTTGAGTGAAATGTAGTTTTTTTGAAGCGTCTGTTGGTGAATAAAAATAAAGAGCATCATGACGATAGGAGCACTGACTAACAATACGAGCGCCATTCCTTCAATGTTTGCATAGAATGAAAAAGCGGTTAAAAATACATAGCCATAAAAAGCTAAGGTAAGGTTTTTTTGTTTGTCTTTACTAAGCCACCTGAGAATATAATAAGAGACAGATATGAAGAACAGGAGTTCTACAATGTCGCGCCACGACATAAAGAGCCACTCGGTTTTGAGGTACTCTACGATTTGCATAAACCATTCCATGGTATTAGGGTTCCTTTGCACTGCTTTTGTTTTACAAAGTATTCTAATTTTTACTGTAGACGAATTTAGAGACTTTTGCACATCTTCTGCTACAGTTCTTTAGAAGAGGGCAAAAAATGGTGTCGTTGAGCCATATATTTTCCAAAGGAGTTTTTAGTGAGTATACAAAATCGTGAGGTTGTTTTAACAGGTGATCGACCAACAGGGCCATTGCATTTAGGCCATTATGTTGGTTCGCTTGCAAACCGCGTAGCACTCCAGGAAAAGTATAAACAGTTTGTTATGCTTGCTGATGCGCAGGCGCTTACTGATAATTATGAAAATCCACAACGCATTCGTGAGCAGGTCACACAGGTCGTTCTCGACTATCTCTCAGTTGGTCTAAATCCTGAAAAAACAACTATTTTTATTCAAACTTCGGTTCCTGAAATAGCAGAATTAACTGTTTTTTTCTTAAATTTGGTAACGGTGAGTCGTTTGCAACGTAACCCGACCGTTAAGACAGAGATAGGTCAAAAAGGATTTGGATTGAGTATCCCGGCGGGCTTTTTAATGTATCCGGTGAGCCAGGCTGCAGATATTACTATTTTTAAAGCTCGATATGTGCCCGTAGGCGAAGATCAGTTGCCCATGATTGAGCAGACAAATGAAATTGTCCGAACTTTTAATCGTCTGTATAAAACAGATGTGCTGAGAGAAGCTGAAGCAATTATTCCGCCTATTGCGCGTCTGCCAGGGATTGATGGTGCTGCGAAAATGAGTAAAACCTTGGGGAATGCTATTTATCTTTCTGATCAGACCGATTTGATTGTGAAAAAGGTTATGAGTATGTACACCGACCCGAATCATACTCGCGTTTCTGATCCTGGAAAAGTGGAAGGGAATCCTGTTTTTTCCTATCTGGATGCTTTTGATCCGGACAAACAAGAAGTTGCGCGGCTCAAAGAACAGTATCAAAAAGGTGGGCTTGGTGATGTTGTTCTGAAGAAGCGTCTTATTGAAGTTCTTGAGGCATTTTTAAGCCCGATAAGGGAACGCAGAAAAATATATGAAGCAGATATTCCTGGGGCCATGGAGATGGTAAAGCGTGGGTGTGAAGAAGCGCGCACTGTTGCCGCTCATACGATGCAACAGGTACGCGCTGCCATGTCTCTGGATTATTTTACTTCTTGATAAGTGCTGCGAGTGGACGTCCATTGTACTGGAGCGCGGTAGGATCTTGTATGAGCTTTTCAAAATTAGTGTCTTTATTGAGAATAATATCTTTGCCAATGATCTTCCCGTTGGCAAGGGTAATTCCATCACCCGGGGCGAGGTAGTAGCCAGCTGCTGTTTCGACAATAACAAAGTTTTTATCTTGGACTGTTGGGTTAGTTGGGAGATACGGGCCTTCCCAAGCCTCGGCTGCTGCAAGGTTCATGGCGCCGACCTCAGAACCGGTAAAGCCTTTGACATTTAAGAAATCAACAAAGTTTTTTTCGTGCTCAAAGTCGATGATTTTGCATTTTTCATCAATGCGTTTGAAAATAGTTGTCAGTTGTTCAATATTGTCTGCAAGGAGCTGATTCGTGAGTAATTTTGCATCACGAGAGTAGCGATGGAGGGCAATACTCAGGAGTAAGATGAGGAAGAGGCCGGTTATGGTAGGGAGTAGGTAGACGGAGATGATACGTCTTGTGGAGGCTGTAAGCTTCATAAAAGAGTCCTTTTTGATAAGTAGTTTGATGGTGTTGCCCCCCAGTATAGTTATTTTATTTTCTCTTTTCTATGGTTCTGAGATACTCCTTAAAAAACAGTGCCTGCTTGCGCGAAATCCTTAATTTTGTATACTAAAAAAACAGTAGCCTGCCACGGGGCGTATGTAGTCCGTGGTATTTTTATTTTTTGCGTCTTTTGTAAGATGGTGGGGGATCCTATGCATCACACGTCACATAATCATGATCAATGCAATCTTTGTGGACACGAAGATTCTCATTCGCTCAAAGACGAGATTCTTTGCCATGTTCCTTTTGCTTGTATAGCGCTTTCAATCAGCTTTATTCTTTTGGCAACGTTTCATTTTATTGGAATGGGGATTGTTTCCGAAGAAGCTGAGCACAGTGGTTATCATATTCTTTTTCATTCGTTTCACTATTTGCACATTGTTGTTGCGGTTGCAGGGTCGGTGATTGCTTTTTTTAGGCGTTCGCAGCGCTTCTTGTTGGGTTCGCTCTTGACGGTTATTATTCCAACTGTTTCATGTGTTGCTTCTGATATTCTTTTACCAACGCTTTCGGGACGTCTTTTGGGTGCGGATATGGAGATGCATGTCTGTTTCTTTGACCCTTATGATGCGCTGAATTTAGTGGCATTTATGTTGATTGGCTATATTTGTGGAATGACCTTGTTGCACAACAAAGATTCGCTTCGTATCTTTTCTTTGACTTTCCATTTTTTCCATATTTTAATAAGTTCGATGGCGTCGACTTTCTACATGGTTGCACATGGATTTGAGGGTTGGTATGAGTCAATGGGGATTCTGTATCTTTTCCTTTTCCTGGCAGTTATTATTCCTTGCACGGTGTCTGATGTGGTGATGCCGCTTCTTTGTGCGCGAGCGGTTAAATAGTATATTTTTTCACAATTTTTCTCGTGGTACGGTATGAAAAGTGTCGAATTACGTGGGGTGACTAAACGGCTGCATGGCGAAGTGATTCTTGAGAATATCAATCTCGTGATTCCTTCGGGAAAGTTTTTTGCACTTTTAGGCCCGAGTGGTTGTGGAAAAACAACGCTTTTGCGGTTGATTGGTGGCTTTGAGTTGGTCAATGAAGGTCAGATTTTTATTGGTGATCGGGATATTACCCAGTTGCCCAGTAATCAGCGAAGTGTAAATACGGTATTTCAAAACTACGCTCTTTTCCCCCATCTTTCTGTTTTTGATAACATTGCCTATTCTCTGCATGTTCGAAACGTTGATAAAAGTGAAGTGCGCAAGCGTGTGGGAAAGATTGCAGAAGCCTTTAGCATTGACCGGCATCTTTATAAAGAAATCGGTCAACTTTCGGGCGGGCAGCAACAGCGGGTTGCTATTGCACGTGCGGTTATTAACGAGCCTGATGTGCTTTTGCTCGATGAGCCTCTTGCAGCGCTTGATTCTAAGCTGCGTGAAAGACTTTTGGTCGAATTGAGCGATGTGCAGGAGATGCTTCAGACGACATTTGTGTATGTCACTCATGACCCTTTTGAGGCGCTTACGGTTGCAGATCAGGTTGCTATCATGAATAATGATGGGGATATTGAGCAGATGGGGACACCGCGTGAAATTTATGAGTTTCCCGTATCTTCTTTTGCTGCACGATTTGTAGGGACCACGAATATTCTTAAGGGTGTTTTTGGAATGCGCGAAGTGGGTTTCGGCGTTGATGTTCCTGATGTCTGTTTTTTTCCTGTTGATCATGTGGGGACTTCGGTGCCCAATGTTCGTGAGGGACTTCAGGCATTTGTGAGTATTCGTCCAGAAAAAATAACGATTTCGCGACGGCTGCTTGAGGGAGTTGGTGAGCCAAAGTTAACAGGGCGCGTTGCCAATAAAGTTTATTACGGCCATTCAACGATGTATCAAGTGCAGGTACATGAGGGAATTGCGCTTCGTGTTTTTGAGCAGAACGAAGAGCATGTACGGCAGGAGGAGATTGATTATGATGATCAGGTCTATCTCTACTGGCTTGATAAAAATGTGGTGGTGCTCGAGCGATGAACATGAAAAAACTTTTTCTTCCACAAATTCCCTTCTTTTTAGGAATTCCGGCGCTGGTGTGGCAGGTACTGTTTGTCTATGTTCCTCTTGTTTTTATCCTTGTTTTGAGTGTGCAATCGGGAACGTTTGAAAGTTTTCGCGCTTTTTTTACAGCGGAATATGGACTTGTGCTGATGCGGTCGCTTTTTTTGGGTCTTTCGACAGCAACAATTTGTCTGATTCTAGCGTATCCAGTTGCCTATTGGATTGCGCTTTGTGCGGGGCGTTGGAAAAACTTTCTCCTTTTTCTTCTCTTTATTCCGTTTTGGACGAATTTCTTGCTTCATATTTATGCATGGATGTTTGTTATGGATCGAAACGGTGCGGTAAATACGGTTTTGCAGTGGCTCGGGCTCATTCAAGAGCCGCTTCATTTGCTCCACACGACAGCATCGGTTTTTGTTGTGATGGTCTATTGTTATACTCCCTTTATGATCTGGCCTATTTATTCGGCGCTCGAAAAATTCGATGTTCGCTTGCATGAGGCTTCATCTGATCTTGGTGCAACATGGTGGCAGACGCTGTGGCGTATTGTTATTCCATTGAGTTTGCCGGGGATTCGTTCTGGTTTTTTTCTTGTTTTAGTTCCTGCATTTGGCGAGTTTGTGATACCGGAGTTGATTGGAGGGGATAAAGTAATGTTTGCAGGGGGCGTTGTTTCGTACTATACCCTTCATGCAAAAACGAGCTCATTCGGTGCGGCGTTTACGATTATAACATCGTGTGTACTGTGCCTTGTGCTCTGTCTTATTTATCTTCTTTCTCGGCGTCTTATGCGGCATGTTACTCACCGGAAGGTATAAAATGGGAAAACATTCCTTATTGGCTCAACGATGGAATATTATCTGGATTGTTTTGGTGTATGCGTTTCTCTTTATCCCGATAGTTGTTTTTTGTGCCTTTTCTTTTAATAATGCGCCATTTCCATCTGCGTGGGTTGGCTTGACGACGCGGTGGTATCAGGAGCTTTTTTCTTCATCAGAAATTTGGCATGCGCTTTACAATTCACTTATTGTTTCGAGTATTGCCGTTATTTTCAGTACGGTAATGGGCGTTTTTTTTGTTTATCTTGCAATGCAGGGTGGGCGTATTCGTTTTATGCTTTCACATTTTTACGCTAACTTAGTTTTCCCCGAAATTGTGCTCGCGGTTGGTCTTTTGAGTCTGTTCTCTGCGCTTGGAATTTCTTTGGGGATGTGGGCGCTTATTATTGCACATACAGTTTTAGGGCTTGGATATGTGGTGCCGTTGGTGTACGATCGCTACCAAGAGCTTGATTATCGGCTTACTGAAGCGGCGCTTGATTTGGGCGCAACGCCATTGCAGGTTTTTACGACGGTGACCTTGCCTCTTTTGCGACCTACGCTCTTTTCTGCAGCAATTCTTGTTTTTATTGTTTCATTTGATGATTTTATTTTCGCTTATTTTTGTGCAGGAAGTACATTCCAGACATTGCCACTCTACATTCTTTCGATGCTGCGCACGGGTGTGTCGCCTATTGTTAATGCACTTTCGACTGTTTTGCTTGTATTTAGTAGCCTCTTGATTGTCGGCTATTCGTCTTTAAAAACAAAATTTCGGGTCTTTTAGTGATGAAGCTTATGAAAAAAAAAGTAGGTATTGTTCGTAGCTTAATGATACTGGCCTGGGTGGTGATTGTAAGTCTCATTGTGTTTGCTTCGAGACTCCAGTTTTTTAAACCAGAGCGCTCTATCACGGTTCTTGCGTGGAGTGCTGCATTTGACAGAGCGTATGTAAAAAAATTTGAAAAAGAGACGGGGATACGAGTCCATTTAAGCACCTATTCAACCAATGAAGAATTATTGGTTAAATTACAGTCGTCAAAGGGAAAGGACTATGACCTTATTGTCCCTTCTGACTATGTGATAGCGCGTCTTAAAAATGAGGGGCTCTTAAAAAAACTTGATAAAAATAAGCTTTCGTTTTTAGATCAACTCAACCCTCTTTTACTGGGTTTCTCTTTTGACCCCAAAAATGAGTACACAATACCTCTCGTTTGGGATGTTTTTTGTATTGGGTATGATACCAATAAAATTGATCCGTCACGCATTGTATCTCCATGGGATCTTGTCTTCACGCGCTTTAACCACCATGCTGGATACCGTATCGTGATGACGAACGACCCGCTTGAAGCGATATCTTTTGCAACTCAATATCTTTTTGGTCCGGTCTCTTCTTTGTCGCCTGAGCAGATTAAGGAAGTCGAGTCACTTCTTAAAAATCAGAAGGCGTGGGTTGAAAATTATACAAACCTGCGTGGAGACTATCTTTTGGGATCGGGAGCTGTTGACGCTGCCATTATGCAATCGGCTGAAATTTGGCGTGCGCTTGCGGCATTTAAGCATCTTGATTTTGTAATTCCACACGATGCGCTTATTTCAATTGAACATTGTGCTATTCCCGTCGGCAGTGAAAAAGAGTCTCTGGTTTATGAATTTCTTAACTTTTTTTATACGAGAGATGCTTTTATTAATAATTATCGAGAAGCATTCAATTTCCCTGCACGGATGGATGTCATTGATGCATTGCCGGTGACGGATCGTCAAAGGGCAGTTATGCGCTCTTCGCCCGAAGAATTCAAGCGCTATTCTTTTATTCGTGACCTTCTTCCAGAGCGAAAACGCTTTGATTTATGGGTTGCTGTCAAATCTTAAAAATTCTTTCAAAAAACTCTTCCTTTTTTAAAAAGAAGCGTGTTACAACATCTGTTGACATTCGTTTCTGAATTAACTAGAACTGAATTTCTGAACATGTAAACAGAAATTTTTTATTTTGTTGTTCGGAGGACAAGAGTTAAAACGAGAGAGTCAAAAAGGGTTTAGTAACATTTTTAAGAAGGATGAGTGTATGAAACGACAAGCTCTTCGGAGGGTCTTGTGGATTTTCTTACTCGCGGGAATATTCCCCGGAAAATCTGCGTATGGCGTAAACTGGGCAGGTCCAGTGTTCACCGATGTGACCGACGATAACATTAATATTACTGCAGACGTTTTACTGGGCCAAACAATAGTGCCTGGTCCTGCGGTGACACGAGTAACTGTTCATGCAGCAACAACAGATATTGCAGTTACAACCGCAGGCGCGTTTAACATTACTGCTAACGATGATCCTGGTATCCCAGTTGTTCTTGATTTGGTTGCGGATGCAGGCCGTACAATTACATTTGATTTGGCCGATACCCTCTATTTCCGAGGCGGGCTCAATCGCTTAATGGTGACCTTTAGTGGTGCCGGTAACTTGAAATTCCGCTGTGCTGATGGTGGAACCATTGGGTTTACTCCTTCACAAACGGCAGGCGCCTACTTTGTTGTGTTGATGGACCAAGTCGTCCATACACCAGCAGTTCCTCATGTAACCTTTGAGCGCCGTGCTGACAGCGATTTTGATTCGACCATTCTTGTAAGTGTAGATTCATTTATGGGTTTTGTTGCAGCTAATCCAGCAGACGCAGGTATTATTGCATTCAATGCACACAATCTCATGGGCAACACGGGTCGCTTGAAGCTTGAAGTTCTTGATACAGGTGCTATTGCTGTTCAAAGTTACACGCTGAATGCAGCGGGTGTTCCATTCTCAATTTCTGATATTAACTTCAATGTACTTTTCGGAACAGCAGCAGAAATGCGCGTAATTGATTCTGGTATTACAGCGCCTTCGTGGTCTGGTCTTTTTGCCGTTAACCGTAACTTGACCTATCCAGCCCTTCGTTCGAATCCTTGGCTCTTAAGCCCAGCTCCTACAGTTGGAGTTCAGTATGGCTTTGTAGTTGGTCAAAATGGTATCCTCAGCACCGATAATCAGTGTTATTTTGACTACGTTGCTGCAGCAAACAACTTCTCACCAAATCCAGCCATTCCTGCAGGTATTTTAGCACAATTTGCGGTGAATAATATTTCGCCACAAATTAATACCTTGGTGAAAGAGCGTAATGCATCAGCATTGATTGTAGACGGATCACCTAATCCTTATCGTGCACCATCACCTGTCGTCGTTCCAACCTTTGACTTACGTGGGACTTCCAAGTTCTACTTCCGCTCAGGATGTGATAGCACGGGTGTTTCTCAAAGTTCTGAATTCCTTGTGTCTGCAGCAAAACAGTTGACTGCTGAAGCAGGATATGGAAGCATAATATTGGATGTTGAAGGGCATATGAATGTTCTTGGTGATTCAGCTCTAACTAATGCAATCAACATTCTTTCGATTCAAGAAGCGGTAACCGGTGGTTCAGCTCTTATCGAAGGAACAGAAACAAACTTTAAGCTCCGTACCTATGCAAATGATGGTGGACTTCTTCAGTATGGTAAAGGCTGCTTCTTGATCAATGGTCGTATGGATATTGATAGTGTTTCGCTCCAGCACACTGACGAGCTTCACAATGTCTACGAAAAGAATATTGTGCAGCAGTCTGAAGCAACATACATCGGTGGCGAATCGTTTAAGCTTGCACAGTCAGCCTATCGTCCAACAATTGCCTTCCACAATGCACGCTTCCTCTTCCATACATCATTGGCGCTTGCTGGTGTTGATTGTTTGACGCCAAGCCGCATTGTCAATGGTACACCAACTGACAATATTTCAGCATTCCAGTTCTACCAAAATGGTCGCGCTCTTGATCAAGGAACCGGACGTAATTTAGTGCTTGGTACCAATATTGGTGCCTTAGCATGTGATTTTGGTACTATTGTTGATCGCGATGCACACTTTGATGTTCGTCAAGAAAACAATCAAGCCAATCCAACTGCGATTACAGCTGAAGTTACCGTTGCTCCAAACAACGAAAAAGTAGTCCAGGGTCTTAATTATGATATTTTGACACAGTATTCACTCCATTCGTTCTTCCTTGCCCATGGCACAAATATCTCACTTGGTATTAATGGTACAACTGCAATTGATCCAGAAACAGAGCAAGAATTTACACCAAACTCATGGGGATCACTCATTGTAGCAGGCGATTTCATTTCGTTTGAATCACAAGGTGGTGCACTCTATGACATTGCAAAGAGCGTCCAAGAAGGACAAGGTGGTATTTTTGTAGACAACTTCGGTCGTTTTGAATTGTTTGGTCGTCTCCGCATGAGCTTAGCTGCAATGGTTGGCACCTCACATAATGGAACCGTTGTGCTTCCAGAACACCAAGTCTACATGGATGATCGTATTGGTGTCACCAACTCAGAATTAAATCTTGCCAATGTATCAGAACGCACCATTATTCCAGAAAACACGAACATTTCTGACTTTACACTTAACTGGAAATACACGGTTCGCGATCCATCATTTATTCCTTACGAACTTCCAATAACCCCTTCGATGGGTAGCCAAACGCCTGCTATTGCAGCAAATATGGCTGCGGTTCCTGTGGTGATGGGTTATGTTGGGCAGCTTCAGATTATGAACTCACGTATTGGTGATTGCGCCCATATTCTTGTTGACGGTGGTGCCCAAGGCAATGCTGGACAAGGTGTAATTGATGAACTTATCTTCTTAAAAGGTAACGAATCTGGTGTTGCTCCAACAGGTGTTGTCATTATGAGAAATGACGCTATCGTTGGTCTTGGATCGGCAAAGCGTAATGTAGATTCGCTCCAAGGGAACATGGTTCTTGGCATTAATGGTGTCACCTTGATGCCAGATGGTAATGCAGAAGTTATTCTTAACGAAGATGTAGTTATCGACAACGTCTGTCACATTGTGCCAGGGGTAAACTTTGGCGTTGGTGAGATTCACCAATTGACCATAACGTCAGAAGTTCCTCGTATGATTACGGTGGAAACGAATGGCGTCGTTGACTTAAGTCTCTTTACCACTCCAAACATGCAGTTGGTAGTCGGCGGTCTCGTACACATTGTCTTTAAGCAAGGGTCACGTATTCTCTTCGGTGGTGGTCAATTGACTATTACTGATAATGCAGTCGTAACCTTTATGCCGCAAGCGATAACATCACGTCCTGTAGGAACAACTCTTGCAAGTACTGATGATATGCGCGTTAAGATTAACGGCGTTGGTGAAATTGTTGTCAAAGAAAATGCAACAGTAGAAATCTTCCGTAATGCCCTTGTTGGTATCGAAAACGGTGGCGCTGTAATTGGTTCTGAAACACTTGCATATGCAACCAATATTGTTCTTACCCTCAAAGACTCTGCTCAGGTAAACATTGGTACGCTTGCAGACTTTGGTGGTGGACTTCAAATTGGTAATACCGCTAACTATTCCCAGCAGCAGGGATATGTTGACTTTACGCTTAACCTCCAAGGTATTGGGGCTAAAGTAAATGTTGGCAGTCAAGGCTTCTTAGGGCTTGGTACTGGTATTGTTGATAAACAAGAGAGTGCACCAGACACCTGGTTAGTACAGCCAACCTACAATACACGTTCGATTATGATCAACTTGACCCAAGGGACATTGAGCCATAACGAAATTTACGTAGGCTCGAACAAGTTCGCTTCGTTGATTGCACTTGGTGCTGTCAGCACTGGATTTGACATGAGTTCGTTTGCAGTAAACGATCTCCAAATTCGTGGTGGTGGTAACATTGTATTGGTTAGTGGTGCAAACCCTATTGCTCCTGTCGTCGGCGAAGTTGATGGTCTTATTAATGCTACCTTAAGTGTTGGCATTATGGGTTCAAAAGACGTGCTTATTGATGAAAGCAGAACGGTACCGCCATCACCTGCAACTCCAGCTCAGGCATTTACAGCACTAAAAGCAAATGATTATTATACACCACAGATTGCGCCTCGTGCTGAATTAGGACAAGATACCCTCGGTTTGTTATCTGAAGCCTTTGTCAAAGGCGATGTCATTGTTCGTTACAGCACCAACCGTGTGGTTGGTTTTGGTGCAACACAAGTGGATCCAACGCGCTTGCTCGAAGTAGGCGCATGCGGTATCGTTCTTGGTGACACAGAACAACCTCGCTTTAGCGCAATTTCGTACTAAGGAGTAAGAAGAAAAATAAAAGGGGCGTTTGCTTTAACAGAAAACGCCCCTTTCTTGAAAAACGTTTTTGAAAAAAAGGTGAATTTATGAAAAACACGCTTAGACAAGTGACAACAGTGCTTGCGCTGCTGTCGGTCGGCGCAGCTTCAGCATGGAGCGAAGTCCGTACGCCGCGACCAGGCGAGTATGGCTTTTTAACCTATCCTATTAAGTACCACGAAAAGCATGTTGAAAAAACAGATGGCTGTGGTTGCTGGGATTGGGAATTTGTAGCAAGTGGTATGGGGTATTATCGCTCTGGTGACCGTGCATACAAATGTGGCCGTTGTACAGAAGAGTGGACAACGCTGCTCTTTGGACGTGGAAATGCTAGTTTTGCATTGAGAAATATATTCTATGGTTCGGCGCTCGAAGCTATAGATGTTGGCAATAATCCATTTATTAATTTTGCAACACTCTCCCCACGGTTTGAATATCGTGAATCAGGGGCAATGGTGACGGCGCAATTGGGTTCGTTCTTTAAGATGTGTGACAAAGACTATCGTCTTGGATTACGCGCTCGCCTGCCGTTCCGTGATATTGAAGTTTCAGACACCTGCGCTGCAAGTGATTTAGTCGGTGAGACGTTGAAAGATGTCTGGCAAGTTCGTCAAGAAACAGAAGACTTCTCAGGCAATAACGTAACTAATACGGTTTATGCCGGTCGTCTTGATTTCTTAACCAGCTTGAATGGGGTCGCAATACCTCCACAAGAGATAGTGAATTATAGAAATACTGCTATGGCTAATCACGTAACTATGAGTAATTATTCTGTTGATAATGGTCCATCATACGTAGTTAACCTTATTTCACGTACTGATGGCAGTATGCCATCGGGAGCTACTCCTGTGTGGGGAGCGGTAACTTCAACAACAGATTTATCAGGAGATGGATCTGGTCTTGCAAACAATGACAGGGCACGCTTTAACTATGCTACAGATTACCAACCACTCGGTGCCAATATGGCAAACCAAGGTAAACTCTTTGTAGTTCCAACGCTTGATGCAAATGGAGACATATTACCTGCAAACAATACAATTCGTTCTGAAATCGAGCTCGCAATTCAGAATCTTGACGATTCAGTATCCGACTTCCTCGCCGAACAGGGACTTTGCTTCTGCAATGGCCGCAGCAAGGGCTTAAGTGATCTCGACTTAGAATTCTACCTCGGCCGCAATTGGGGCTGTGACGACCGCGCTTGGACCGACTTGATGTTCGCCGTTCGCTTCCCAACTGCAAAAGCTCTCTGCAAAGATGACAGCGGTTGCAATTGCACCTGCGGCATCAACAATGACAGCTGTAAACGTCTTTTGAAACAACCACTTGGAAACAACAAGCACTATGAAGTACGCCTCGGCTTAGCTGCTGGTTACGATATTCGTGACTGGGTCAAGTTCATGCTCGATGCAAACTACTCATGGGTCTTGCGTCACAAAGAAAATATGGCTGCTCCTTTCAAAGGCGCAACGGTCAAGAATATTGGCCCTTGTGTTGCTGCAAACAAGAGCTGGGGTTACTTTGTTGGTGATGCCAAACTCTCCTTCTTTGCAAGTGATTGCTGCTGGTTCGACGTTGGCTACCAACTGTACCACAAACGTTGTGATTGCATTAAGCTCTGCGTTGCTCAAGCTACAGAGTTTATCGACCGCGGTCTTAAAGACCTTGATGCTAGTGTTGCACGTCGTTACACCGACCGTACCGCACACAAAGGCAGCTTGGCCTTCAACTCCCGTTGTGGTGCTTGTGATCTTACTCTTGGTTGGTCACATACCTTTGCAGGTAAGAACATCTCGCGCGATACCGACTGGTATCTCCAAGCATCGGTTACCTTCTAAGTTCTTCTCTCCTCGTTGCACTTCAAAACACCCCTGTGCCCAAAAGCATGGGGGTGTTACGTTTTTGTGAGTAAAAAATGTGCTAAACTGGCCGACAGAGAATGACATGAAAAAAGAGGTTTTTTATGAATACACAGACAATTGATGAAAAAACAAAAGCAAAGTTGATCGCTGTTTTAAAAGCACTTTTTCCTGAAGCAAAAATTTATCTTTACGGGTCTTATGCAAAGGGTGAAGCACGTCCCTATTCTGATATAGATCTTGCCCTTGATGCGGGCGAACGTATTACCGGTGGGCGTATTGATGAAGCTAAGTCTATGTTGCGCGAAAGTAATATTTTTTACAGTATCGATCTTGTCGATGTTTGGGGGATTCCTCAACATATGCGGGATGAGATTAAGAAAGAGTGGATATTATGGAAAGATTAAACCAGAAACTTGCTTCAGCTCAAAAAGCGCTTATGCGTTTTGAAGAAGCCCTTGTAAAAATGGAAGCACAGGGTGAAATAAGTGATTATGAGCTTATACGTGATTCTGTTATTCAGCGCTTTGAGTTTACCTATGAAATGACGTGGCGATTACTTAGGTTATTTCTTGAAAAAGTTAAACTTGTTTCTCTTGATCAACTTACCAGTCCACGGCAAATTTTTCGAGTAGCGGCTCAGGTGAATATACTGTCAAGTGCTGATCTAAAAATTGTTTCTGATATTATCGAAGATCGTAACAAAACAACACATACCTATGATGAAGAGGTGGCAGAAGAGATTGCACATAAACTTCGACTGTATGCGGACTTTATGAAATCAATTATCGAGCAAACGTTTTTATCTTATTATTACATACTTCGATACGATTCAGTTTGTGCCAAATCCGCTCATCCCGAGTATTTTTTCGAAGAAAAAATGTATCGAGGGAGAATAGCGGTAAATAATTTTTGGTGAGTTACTTTGAGAACTTAGTCTTTTTATCACCTGTCTCCCTCGATACAACCCTTTGGGTCACTCGGGATGAGCGGTGGAGAGAGGTTTTTTGAGGTATGAAGTGTAACAAAACAACACATACCTATGATGAAGAGGTGGCAGAAGAGATTGCACATAAACTTCGACTGTATGCGGACTTTATGAAATCAATTATCGAGCAAATCGATCGTGCGTTTTTATCTTATTATTACATACTTCGATACGACCCGCTTATCCCTCGATACATTTTTTCTTCGAAAAAACACTCTGGATGAGCGGGGTTGAGTTTACCCTGCCAGCCCGCCTTAGCTTTAGCGACGGCTGGGAGCTTGTCGAATGGGTAAAGCGGTAGGTTCCATTCTCTTCGATACGCTTCGCTACTCATGGTAAGCCCTCAGGGTGAGCGGAGCCAAAGATTGTGGGTAACGGGCACGGCAAGATGCGTGGGCCTCGATTCAATTTCTCGAAACCCCTTTATAAACAAAAAAACAGCTTTATAGACAATCTCTAAAAAAATAAGATAGTCTCTTTGAGATGTCTAAAAATGGGGAAAAAAGGAGAAGTGACGATGGAGACTGAAGTCAGGGAAATTAAAAAAGAAAACAATATATCATCTCGTTTTTTACTGCTAGGGATGGTGTTTACAACACTTTCTGTTTTGTTTATTTTTCATCAATCATCACGTGAAATTAAGGTGCGAGATCACTATTCAAATATTAAAAAATTAACCCCCGAAAAATTAGCCTTTTTTGGCGGGTCGCCAGCTGAAGTAAAAATTGGTATGTACATTCGTAACTTCCCTGAATTTAACCCTGTACAAGGCACTTTTATTGCTGATGCAACCGTCTGGTTTATTTTTGACCCACGACTTATTTCTGTAGAACGTGTAGGTCAATTTTCTTTTGAGCGTTCAGAAATTTTACGCCGTTCTGAGCCCTCTATAAGAATTATAGATAAGCAGGTGTTTGTCAGATATGACATACGTCTTCGCTCAACGATGGAATTTGATTATCATGACTTTCCTTTCGATGGGCACCGCCTCAATTTTACGTTAGCAAACTATTTCGTCTCTCCAGCCGAACTTAATTTTGATTCAGCGCGAGCAAGTTTAGTTTTGAATGATGAAATTGATCTTCCTGGGTGGAATAATACCGATCGACGTGTTTCGTCAGGATATATTGAAGAGCGTCTTTATACTCAATCGGGAGAGCAAGTTGCTTTTTATCCACGCGTTGCATTTTCTTTTGACTTTGAGCGTATGGGGTTACGTCATATTATTTCCATTTTTATGCCATTGCTTTTGATTTTTTTTGTGGCGCTTTTCACTTTTGCGTTTGATGCGCGAGGTGAGATGGGATCTCAGACGATAGCTCTTTCGGTGACCGCAATTACGGCAATGATTGCGTACCGATTTGTTATTGAAAATATGTCTCCGCAAGTAGGGTATCTGATGGCATCAGATTATATTTTTATGACGTTTTTAGTCTGTTGTTGTGTGATTTTTTGCGCTAACGTTTTTGCTAAAAAAATCTCTCTCTTTATTAGGTCAGTGCTTTCTGTGGTCTTGCAGGCGGTGGTCATTGTAACGTTTTTCTTCGTCGTTTGATGATAGTAAAAAAGGAGAAGATATGAAGAAATTATTTCTGTTCATGCTTTTGTTGAGTCCACTTCCATTTTTTGCAACAGGCCGTTTTGATACAATAGACGATTTAGAGCGTTATGTGCAAACGCTTCCCGACAATCCACAAGCAGATAATGATGATTGGGTTGATCCTGATTTTACCTCTTTTTACAAATCGCTTGAGCCTAATTTTTTTAAATCAATTTTTATTGACCTTGGGTTAATGGAGCTACCGTTTAATGTAATGCGACTGAGAGAACCGTTGTTGCGAGGGATAAAAAGCGCCCGACAAAAAATTACAGAACGCCCGTTTATGCGTACGATCACCGTTTCTCAAGAGACAAAATTTGTTTTTTTTGGAGATCTTCATGCGGCAATTAAATCGTTTGTTCGGTCGCTGAGACAGCTTGAAAAAGAGGGTTTTATTGACAGGCAATTTGCCGTACGAGGTGATTCAACCTACCTTGTTTTCTTAGGGGATGTGATTAATCGTGGCGTGTATTCTTTTGATCTACTTGAAGTAATTCTCAAATTGATGGAGCGCAATCCTGAGCGTGTGATTTATTTGCGCGGGCACCAAGAAGCGTATTCCTATTGGAAGAGTTTTTTTGCAATGCGTGTTCCGCTCAACCGTTGGCAGCTCTTCTGGGGATCGGGAAAATCAAAGAAGACAGCGCTTGAAGATGAGATAGATGTTTTTTTTGATACATTGCCTGATGCACTCTGTCTACAATCGTTAAGCGGAGAAGAAAAAATTTATTGCGCTCATGCTCCCGTTGCCCAAGAATTGCTCAGAACAAAAGGTACTCAGGCGATGATTGCAGGGGATTTTACATCTATTGTCAAAAAATCTCCAACGGGCCTCTATTTGAATGGTTTTAATGAAGGTGTGGCTGAGTGGACGCTTCTTTCGAGTCCAGTGCCGATTTATCAAAAATTTATGAATTTTTTTAATGACTCCTTTGGAGTTCTTTCGGTAAGTGGCAAGCTTTCTGAGGGGGTTCTTACTCATTTTTATCGTGATATACGATCAAAAGAAGATTTTAAACAAAAGCGATATCAGGTTGCTCTTGGATACGAAATTGATAAAACACATCCCGAGAAGCCGGCGCTCGTGATCCCTTTGTGCACAACGCTTGTTGTAACCGGTCCGATTCGTGCGATTGGGGCTGCGTGTGGGCATGGATTTCAGGCAGCGTTAGCTCAGTTGAATGATCAAGGTGGTTGTCATGGGTGCTTTTTCAAGCCCGTAGTTTATGATGATTTTTATGATCCGCTCATTACAGTTAAAAATATTAAGAAGATTATGGAAGAGTGGAAGACTGATTTTGTTGTTACGCCTGTTGGATCACCAACTTTAACTGCCTATTTAGATCTCGTTAAAACGGGAGCTATGTCAGTCTTTTTCCCTCTGTCGGGAGGGCCTCAATTCAGAACGCCTTCGCTTACCAATATAATTCATGCACGTCGTTCTTATGTTGATGAAGTGCGCTGTCTTATAAAACATCTTATTAAAACCTATGGTGCACGTCGCTTTGCGATTGTGTATCAAAACGACGCCTTTGGCCTTCCGCTCATGAAAGCAGCACGAGAAGAGCTTAAGACTTATGGTATTACGGACCCTACAGAAGTTTCGTTCTCCCGTGATCAGATTATTTTTAAAGATGAGACGCAGAAGGTGCGACAAGCTAATCCCGAAGCAGTGGCGCTTTTCTTTGCATCGAGTAGTTTGGCAGAGAGCTTTTTAATAGAGCTCGGCGCTACTTTCCCTATAGGGAGGCATCTTTTTGCTACTTCTATTTTGGATGATGAATCATTCCGCTATGTTTTACAAGAGCGTGGTATCAAATTTACTTTTTCTTATGTTGCACCCGATGTGTTTGGCGATACACCGTTGGTAAAAGATTATCGCAAAGCGATGGACCGATTTAATTATACCTATGATAGTAACTCGTTGGATGGCTATCTCGCCGGAGCTCTTATAGGCGATGCTATCGCTCATCTCAAGCCACCCTACACGGGCAAACGTTTAATGGCCTATTTTACTGCATTCAAAAACTATCCATTTAAGGGTTTGTCATTGACGTTTGATCCACAGACGCGTTCTCTTAATTTACCAATTTGGGTCAAATCGGAGAAAGGGAAAATAGAAGTCGGAGATATCTCGGCTCCCCCTGCGTCTGTACCTGTGCCCGCGCCTGTTACAAAGAAAAATGCGAAGTAAGTAATATCCGCCCAGCCACGATCCGTCTTTTGGCGAAGAAAAAACGCCCCTACCGCTCATCCCGAGTGTTTTCATCGAAGATGAAAATGTATCGAGGGAGAATGGCGATACATTTTTTTGTATGTCCATAAAAAATGAGAGGCAAAATATCTTCCTGCCTTGCTCCCTCGATACATTTTCCTACGGAAAATACTCGGGATGAGCGGCGCAGAAAAGATTCATCTTTAAGAAGCTTATTTATCGTGTATATTAGGCTTCCATCGCTCCCCCTGCGTCTGTACCTGTGCCCGCGCCTGTTACAAAGAAAAATGCGAAGTAATTTACCTAATCGGGATTACTTTAATTTTGTACCAGCCGGAACAGACTCGTCAGCGCGAACAATAGTCGGTTTGCCGTCGCTATTGGTTGCCATGAGCATCATGCCCTGTGACGTAATACCAAAAAGTTCACGGGGTTTAAGATTGAGTACAAACACAGTCTTGATACCCATGAGTTCTTCTGGTGTATAAAACTTTTTAACCCCTGCACAGATCGTGCGGAGGCCGTAGGTCCCACAGTCGACGGTGAGCTTATAAATCTTGTCGGATTTTGCTACATCTTCAACGGCGGTTATCGTGCCAACAGCTAACTCTGTTTTTATAAAATCTTCGATTGCAAGATAGTTTTGAACCGGGATTTCGGGGGTTGTCGTCATATCTGGTTTCTTTTCTTCGTATTTAGTGAACAGTGGCTCAAGAGGAGAAAGTGTAAAATCGGTATTGAATTTTCCCTCATGAAGCAGGGTAATGTAGTTGGTGCCTTCAGTAAATTCAACACCGAGAGCTTTAAAAAGTTTTTCGATTGTTGCAGGCATTACGGGCCAGAGAAGCAGTCCTATGGCTTTGATTGCATGACAGGTTGTTGAAATGACTTCAGCAAAGCGTTCAGTGTCTGTTTTGACCAATTTCCATGGTTCTTGATCGTGAAAATAGCGATTAACCGAAGCAACAAAGCGCCAAAGAACGGCATAGGCTTGATGATAATAATAACGGCTCATTTCACGTTCAAAGTCTTCAAGCATTTTATGCATGGCGTTTTGAAGTTGAACGTCTGCATCGTGGCGGTGCCAGGGCGCAGGAACGTGCGCAAGATTGTTTTTGAGCGCAAGCGTAAGCATACGGTTGACGAGGTTCCCAAAGTCATTTGCAAGATCTGTATTGATGCGATTTTCAAGGTCTTCGGTATTAAAAGAAGAGTCTTGTGAAATGGCAACATAGCGCATGAGGTAATAACGTATCGGATCGATGCCATACTGTTTTCCGAGCTCAACAGGGTCAACAACATTGCCGAGTGATTTCGACATTTTTTCGCCATTAATGCGGATCCATCCATGCACCAATAATTTACGGGGAAGAGGAAGTCCTGTTGCCATCAAGAATGCTGGCCAATAGACGGCATGAAAGCGAACGATATCTTTTCCAAGAACCTGAAGGTCTGCCGGCCACCATGTATTAAATTCTTCCGTGCGGTTTTTGTCGCCGAATCCTATTGCGGTAAGATAATTATTAAGTGCATCGGCCCAGACGTAGGTGACGTGACTGGGATCTCCAGGGAATGGAATGCCCCAGGTAATAGTTTTACGAGAGATAGAGAGATCTTTAAGCCCATTTTCAACAAAAGAGATTACTTCGTTAAGACGTTCTGGCGGGGTGATAAAATCAGGATTTTCTTTGTAAAATTTGAGAAGGCGGTCTTGATAAGCTGAAAGTTTGAAAAAGTAACACTCTTCTGAGACCCAGCGTGCTTTGTTGCCCGACATGAGCGATACAGGTGGTTCGCCCGGTTCGCGAAATTCAAGATCTTTTTCTGTTAAAAATGCTTCTTGCGAAAGATCATACCACCCTTCGTAAGTTGCTTTGTAAATATCACCCTGTTTTTGAAGTTGCACAATCCAGTCTTGAACGGCTTTAACATGGTACTGGTCAGTTGTGCGAATAAAGTGGTTGTAGGCGATATTATATTGCTTCCATGGCTCTTTAAAAGCAGGGACAAGACTATCGACAAATGCTTGAGGTTGCATACCCATTTTTTCAGCTGCTTCGGCAACTTTCTGTCCATGTTCATCAGTGCCCGTGAGCATAAAAGTATCACATCCTTTGAGGCGATTCCAGCGCGCTGCAACGTCAGCAAGCAGTGTTGGGTAGAGTGATCCAAGGTGTGGTTTTGCATTGACGTAGTAAATAGGAGTTGTGACGTAAAATGAGCAAAGGGCGGTTGTTTTATTATTTGCCATAAGGTCCTCACGGGAAAAGCAGGATGAATAGTATCTACGTTTAAGTATAAACACTAAACAGGATGAGCGCAAAGCGAGGACCTTCGTATGGTATTTTACTTTTCTTCTATTTCTCTGGGGTCTTTCTTATTTTTTTTATTGTCGGGATTTTCTAATTCTTGTTTCTTTATGCGTTCAATCAATAGTTTTTTTAGTTCCTCAAAAACAGCAGGAGAACCTTCATAAAACTCTTTTAATCCAACGTTGTTATCTTTCCCAAGATGAAGATTTTTTATTAGAGGGCAGTTTTCGAGAATTGGTAAAAGTCCTTCAAGAGAAATTACTGATTCCGAGAGATCAAGATACTCAAGTTTTTTCAGCTTTTCCCAGTTGAGGTTTTTAAGTGGAAGAGTATCGCATGCCGTGAGGTCAAGGTACTTAAGATTGATACAGCTGTCCAAAATAGGCTGGAGACATCCTTCAACCATGAGGTTACGCGACAAATCAAGCGAAGTAAGGGTTCCTCCGAGGGAGCTCCAATTAAGGTTTTTGAGAGTAAACTTACTGTTGCAACTACACGAAAGATCCAATGTCTTAAGGTTAACGCAGCCCTGCAGTATCTTTTGCAGTGCTCCATGTTTTATATTTGCGTAGCAAATGTGCAGGCATTCTAAGCTCTTTCCTAACTTACTCCAATTAAACACTCCTGAAGGAAATGATTCCATAGAAAGAAAGAGTTTTTTAAATGAGCAATTATCCAAAATATAACGCAAGTATTCGGGCTTGATTTCTATATTAGCTCCCTCAATTCCTAATTCGAGGACAGTAAGATCTTTTAAAAGACTCAGATCGATCGTATCAAGGTTGAATTTAGAATCGGCATCACCACAAATCAGCCCTTTAAGCGATTTAAGTTGAGGACAACCTTTTCTAATTTTTTTGAGACTTTCGTTAGAAATAAGCAGATTGTTATCGAGACTGAGTGTTGTAAGGTTTTTGAAAAGAGTCCAATCGACACCAGTAGTCCAGTCAAAATCAGCCTCTTTATTGTTGTGATCGCGCTTTGGATTACTTAAGACTAATGTCGTAAGCTTTGGACAACAACGGCCGATTTTTTCAAGTTCTTTGTTTGAGAGATTTGTTGCTCCTTTTACATTGAGTATCCTAAGCTCTCTAACATTACTCCAATCAATATTTTCTAGAGAAAGCCCTCTACAGTCTCTCAAATCTAATATCTTAAGCTTTGGGCAATTAGAGAGAATCTTTTGTAAACCAGGGCCGGTAATAAATGGTCTTTTAATGCTAAGGATTGTTATTTCTTTGGCCGTGCTCCAGTCAAGATCAACGAAGTAGTCAAAGAACGCGGGGTGTTTTTTGAGGATGTTACGCATAAAGTCAGCACGTTTTTCAGGAGACATGCTTTTAAGGGTTTTGGTATGCTGGTTAATAAGCAGGACAAGTGCGTCAATATGGTCTTTTGTGAGACTTTCGCGAAAATATACGGGAAGCAGCTCTTTTATGCCTAAACTGTCTGTAGCATTTGCTATATCGTTCCAGTTAAGGTCTCCAAGGAGGAGGTGCCCGCATAGATCTAGACAGAGGTTATTGAGTTTACTGCAGTTACTCAAAATATTTTGGAGCCCCTGGGCTTGAATATTAGTTTGACCGAGATCAAAAGTTTTGAGGTGCTTAAACTTGTCCCATTCGGGGATAGAGAAGTATTTTCCGATGTTCGGATTCTCTTCAAAAGCCTTGTTTATTTCAAATGAGCGTTGAGGCTCTGCCATGGCATTAATTCCTGCAATCTTGCCTAATGCTTTTCGATCGGGATGATTTTCGTCAACGCCACCTGCACAAACCTTACATTCGTTAAGAAATACTTTAAAATCTATATTCTTGCATGCATTTAAATTTAAATTTTCTAGATTTGGAAAAAAGGGAGCCATAATACTGAATTGGGTATCATTAACAGAGCTATTCTCTAAGGAAACTTTTTTTATACGGTGCCATGTTTTCCCATTACATGCTTTCCCATTAACTGGTACAACAAAATCTTGAACTGGTGCGACAAAATCCTGAGGACGCTCAATTTTAAGAAGTTCTATGTGTGTTTTTTCCATAAACTTAGCAACATGTCTTCTTTGTTTGAATACTGTATTTTCATCCGTAGAAAATGAAGGGAGTGTTAACATGTTCGAGCGAATTTTAGGAGCTTCTATATTCCCGTTAAGGTTTGATTCGTAAAAAAGTGACTTAAAATAAGCGCTCAGTAATCGCAAGGCATACTTATCTTTTAGAGGCAAATACTGAGCAATAACGGTCCAGCAATCGTCGGGCATGTTACAGATAGGAAGTTTTTCGTTACGATATTTGGCTGCTACCAGCTGCTGCACGAGCTTTCTCTTTTTGTTGTTATCAGGGGTTTTGTTTTCAAAAGCATCCGAAAACAAACGTATTTTTTCATTTTTGCCATTGCTTGCTGTAAGCAGAAAAGGGCATGCGAGAAGGGTGATAAGGAGTATCTTCTTAATTTTCATGGTATCCATTTCTTATATTTAATTATTTTGATAGCAACTCTAATTCAATTCTTTTTTTCTTCTATTTCTCTGGAGTCTTCCTTTTTTTCTTTGGAATTCTCGATAGATTTTATTAAGTGATTTTCAAGCTCTTTAAATACCTCAGAGCCTCCTTTATAAATCCCGTCTAATCCAAAATTATCTTCAAGTTCTAGTTTGCTCAAAGACTGACAGCCTTTGAGAATTGCCAAAAGCCCTTCAACAGATACATCGTTTGCGCCAGAAATCTTGAGATGTTTCAATTTTTTTACTCTGCTCCAATCAAGACTATTGTCGAGCCGAAGGTTTGAACAGTCCTCACCAAGGAGCAATTCCTTAAGATTTGGACAACTTTTTAAAATGACTATGAGATCTGCTTTATATAAAGAAGATGATGATAAATCAAGATACTCAAGTTCTTCTAACTTACTCCAATTAAGAGCGCCAATCCCTTCTCCATCGCTGTTCTTCAGTACTAATTTTTTTAGATGAATACAATGAGACATTATTGCTTTTAGCTCATCAACGGTTGCTCCTGCATCCGAAAGATTAAGTTCTTCAAGGGTGTTTCCTACGATACTCCAATCAAAAATCCCGTCAGGAAGTAGCAGGTTGCATATAAATTTTTTGAGGGGACAATTTTTCAAAATATGATTCAACCCCGCTGCTCCAATTACGGAAAAGTCATCGGCAGAATATAATTCAAGATCGGTGATTTTGTTAAATAACTGCTTGTCAACTTCTTCAAATAACAACCCATCTTCATCGTCATCAATAAGAGTACATAACACCCCATGAAGCGAGGTGAGTTTTGGACATCCCCTTAAGATTTTTTCAATACGATCATTTGAAGAGAAATCGCTATTACCGAGGTTAAGTACTTCAAGATTTTTAAAGAGCCCCCAATCAAGATTGCGGCACCAATCAAACTTTTTTTCGTCTAATTCGGCATCCGGAGAAGAGTCTTGTCCGCTCAAAAGCAGAGTTGAAAGAAGAGGGCACCCTTTGCCTAAGTTCTTGAGTGTGGAGTTCGAAATTGTTAAACCGCCAGATAAGTCAAGCAGGGTAAGTTTTTTAGTCTTGCTCCAGTCAATTTCTTCTAAAAGAGGCTCTTTACACCCTTTTAGTTTTAAAATTTCAAGATTTGGACAATTATTGAGAATTGCTTGTAAGTTCTCAGCCGTAATCAATAAATTACTTAAATCGAGTGTAGTAAGATTTTTTGCCTTGCTCCAATCAATAGCGTTAAAAGAGAGCCCATAACTTTTTTTAAGTATGAGTTTTTGTAACCCAGGGCAATTACTTAGAATTTGGTTCAGCTCTGGAGCTGTAATAAACGTTTTTTCTAGCGTAAGTTCAACAAGGGATTTTGCATTGCGCCAGTCTATAATGTCAAAATAACGGTAAAACACGGAATTCTTCTTAAGGGCATTACGCATAAACTCAGCACGTTTCTCTGCAGGAATAGTTTTGAGGGTTGGAATTTGCTTTTGAATGAGATCAATAAAAATTTTGCGTTGTTTGTTTGTTGTGGCGTAGTAAAAACACGCTATGTTTTCTTTAAGTGCTGCGTCAAGGTCAGGCTTACCTCCTATTGTATTCCAATCAATATCTCCAAGAAGAAGTTTTTTGCAGTTGTTTAAACGGAGCGTTTTAAGCTGAGGGCATCCCTTTAAAACACTCTGAAGTTTTCCGCTGGAAACGTTTGTTTCGTTAAGATTAAGAACTTCAAGTTGTGTGAGGCTAAACCATTCGTGCAGGGAAAAATATTCTTTAAATCGTGGACTCTCTTTAGCAACTTCTTGAAGCTTGGTGATGCGCCCTGCTTCAGACAACATGTTAATCGATGATAGTCCTCTTAACTTTTCGAAATCAGGATGATTTTGATTAATCCCATTGATAGGAAGCTTACGCTCGTCAAAAAATAGTCCGGAATCAAATTTTTTACACCCCCGTAGGTTAAGGTTTTTTAGATTTGGATAGACTGAAAACAATATATTAAGCTGCATATCAGAAAGAATAGTGCCCGAAAAATCAAGGTTTTTTGTATCTAGGAACACTTTAGTAGGGCTGGCGAAATCCTTCATCCGTTTAGTCACTATTTTTTTTATGCGGGTTTTGTTTATAAAGTTAGCAACTCGCATTTTCTGCGCACATATATTGGGATTACTTGAAGAAAGCTGCGGCATTGTAAAGAGTGGTATACGAATCTTAGAACATTGATCTACCGTACCATTAGTAACTGAGTTGTAAAAAAGAGACTCAAAGTGCGAGCTTACTAATCGCAGCGAAACCTTCTCATGAGAAGGCATGTACTTGGCAATAACGGTCCAGCAATCGTCGGGCATGTTACAGATAGGAAGTTTTTCGTTACGATATTTGGCTACCACCAACTGCTGCAGAAGTTTTCTCTTTTTGTTGTTATCAGGGATTTTGTTTTCAAAAGCATCTGAAAACAATCGTATTTTTTTATTCTTATCATTGCTTGCCGCAAGCAGAAAAGGGCATGCAAAAAGAGCGACAAGAAAAATATTCTTTATATTCATTGTTTTTCATTTCTTATATATGGTTGTTTTGCGCTATTTAAAAAAATTAATTTCAATCATAACTTTAATTATGACATATTTCTATGAAAAGTCTATCATATTTTAAAGCTTTGTATTGACTCGAGTAAGAGGGTGGATGGAGTAGGTAGTTTTTGATAGTATCAAAAAGAATATTTTAGTTTATCTACCGCTTTATATGCTTTAGGTACATTGTGCCGCCTACTGCGACATATGAGCGGGAGCGGATGTGAGTGGTTTAGTTTTACCGACAGGGTGATGTATGTATTGTGTAGTGGAATCAGCGTCTGTTCTTCGTCTCATTTTTGCGGCCATTGGAGCCTTTTTTGTTTCGTGGGCGAGTTGTGCTTTTTTTATAAAAAGATTTAATCGTTGGACGCGTTCTGCGGTGCGTGAATATGTAACAGAGCTTCATAAAGCAAAAGATCAGACTCCGACAATGGGTGGGGTCCCGATGATTTTTGCAGCTATTCTAGCATTGCTTTTCTTAATGCCCTTTAAAGGGCCGCAGACATTGTTGGTTATGGGAGCACTGGTGTTTTTTGGGCTTATCGGCGGATGGGATGACTGGAAAAAAATTACCTGTAAAAAAGGAATTTCTGATCGGTCAAAATTTATTGCTCAGATTGTGGCTGCGGCAACGAGTGTAGCACTCTGGTTTTGGATGGTGCAACCGGCAACAACACTCTGGCTTCCGGGCAATTGGCATATTGAATTAGGTGCAGGGCTTTTTTTCCTCTGGGCAGTTTGGGTCATTCTTTGCACGGACAATGCAGTTAATTTTACCGATGGTCTTGATGGTCTTGCCGGGAGCCTCTTGCTGATAAACTTTGTAACCTTTGCAGTAATCGCCCTCTTTTTGGGACAGAATGAGCTTGCAGAAATTTCGGTAATTTGTGCTTCGGTTTTAGGTGGATTTTTGTGGTTTAATCTCTATCCCGCGACTGTTTTTATGGGGGACGTTGGTGCACTTGGGTTTGGAGCAGCACTCGCGCTTGTTGCCTTGATGCTCCATCGTGAATTGCTTATCCCCCTTACGGGTGGTCTTTTTGTGCTTGAGGGGGTTTCGGTAGTTGTCCAAAAAATGGGGTATCGTTTACGTAAAATACGAGTTTTTAAGATGGCGCCGATTCACCACCACTTTGAGCTTTCTGGCATGTCAGAAACAAAAATTACCGCACGTTTTGTTCTTACGACATTGATTCTATGCTTGCTCGCACTCTATCTTTTTCTGAAATAGATTTTGAGTTTACCCGATCGTAAAAACCCCCATTCGACAGGCTCCCAGCCGTCGCTAAAGCTAAGGCGGGCAGGCAGGACATGGTTCGACACCACCGCTCATCCCGAGTGTTTTTTCGAAGAAAAAATATATCGAGGGAGATAGGTGGTAAAATGATTTTGAAAACTCTCAAAAACAAAAAATTATCTACCGCTTTTCTCCCTCGATACAACCCTTCGGGTCACTCGGGATGAGCGGAGAAATAAAGTAAACTCATTACCCTGCTCATGGTGCGGGCTCGGTAAGCGGTTGTATCGAGGGCGGTAAGCCTTATTTGCGCGTTAAACAGCCTCAGTTGCTCGCTTTTTTCTGCGATATACAAGATGTACCAGTACGCCAATTGCTATCAATATGCCGTATATAAAATAAGGAAATGCCCCATAGGTGAACGCATTTACCAGTGTTGCTGCAATGAGCAATAGGCAGCTTCCTACGCTTAAAAGAGCAATAAACCGATGTTGTTTGAGGGTGCCGAAACAGAGTGTTAAAAATGCGGCAATGCTAATTGAGTAGGAGAGCGTATTTGCGCTTGCTGAAATAAGTTGAAGCGGGACAATATTGCCACGTGAGCCAATGAGATAACCGAGCATTAAAAATGCAGCGACAAAAATACAGGCAACGGGTGCATAAAAACGGTTGAGTTGCGTCAGCTGTTTTGAAAAAGGAATAGTTTTGTAGCTTGCAAGCGTTTGTAAGTTCCAAATATTGCTGTACAAAATACCGTAACTGGCTCCGAGCGCCGATGTAGCGATGCCTGCAAGAGCTCCACCAAGTAAAAGTGATGAGAGATGTGGGTAGGATCCGCTCATGCGGGATAAAATTGCAACAAATGGTTCTCTAAATGTTGAAAGATCCCTAATCATTGATCCAAGCGCGCCATAAAGTGCCAGCTGGTAAAGGGTAACAACGGTTAAAACGATTGCGTACGAAAACATAATTGCACGTGGCCCATTTTTCTCTGGGTTTTCGATACTTTTACTCAGTGAACAGCTTGCTTCAAAGCCTGCGAATGCAAAGAGAATAAAAGGGACGGTGCTTGGTAGATGAGCCCATGGATAGGTTGCATACATAAAATGCACCGGCTCAAAATACGCAAAACCGATACCAATACCGATGGCAAGTGCAATTGCTTTGAGAGAAAAAAAGAAATACTGTACGGGCCTTCCTGTTTTTACATTAAAAATGGTTAAAAGTACAAAAATCACGAGCAATAGAGCGTCAAGAAAGAATGGCGAGAGCGCTTGGAGCGAAGGGATGAGTTGCTGAGCCGTAGTGACCGATATGTGCATGCTGAGTGCGGCTGAGGCGAGTTTTCCAATGAAATAGCCCCAGCTACTGATAAAACCTGCAAGTGGATGAATGGTTGATCCAATTTCATAAAAAGTTCCGCCCGGAATCTGTGCAAGCAAAATTGAAAATGCGGCAATAAGCGGGAAGATCATGAGCCCTACAAGCGGATATGCCAGAGGGCTTAATGCGTCAGCTTGCTGGGTGAGTAAGATAACATTAATGAAGATTCCTGACCCAAGCATGATATTGAGATTGATTAAGATAGCTGCCGTAAGTGAGAGCCGGTTTAGTGCGGGCATAAAAACTCCTTATTTGGTGAACAGTTCTTTAGATATAAGGTAGAGCGCAATCGATCCAGCAACAGCAGCATTGAGACTTTCTGTGCCTCCTGGCATTGCGAGCGTTACTTTTTCATTGCAATTGTTTATCCATGCGTCTGGTAGGCCATGCGCTTCATTCCCGACAACGAGAAGGCGCGGCTTTTGAGGAAGTTGCTCAAGAGATGTGCCATCGGCTACTACAAGTGCTGTGAGTGTAACGCCTGTTTTTTCTGCATAGGCAACGACATCTTCCCACTTAGTCTGATAAATCTGTGCAAGTGCGACAGTTCCAGCAGAAGCTTGAATTGTTTTAGGGCTCCAAATATCAACACCCTCAACGACAAAAATAGCTTGGTTAAATGATGCGGCAGACCGTATAAGTGTTCCCATATTCCCTGGATCACTCACTTGGGCGAGCACAATGCCAGAACGAGGTGTTTCAGGGGGAGTAACTTTGTTGGGTATTTTGAACACGGCGACAATACCGGGCGGCGTTGCTGCTGTGCTGATTTTATTCATAACGGGAAGCGAGACGAGAATGAGCTGATCATCGACATCTAACGCTTTTCCCCATACTTCGTGTTCGTGCATAATAAAAAGATGTACAAGTTCAAATTTTTTAGTGGCGAGAAATGTTTCGCAGGCTCGTTTTCCTTCAACAAGAAAAAGCCCCTGCTTTTTGCGACCATGCGCTTCTGAAAGGGCACTGGTTGCGCGAATAATTGGATTATCTTGGGAAACAATTGAGGTCAAAGAAAGGTGTTTCATTGTTTTTTAAGGTCTCTTGAGAGTTTTTTATTTTTTGCACGCATAGCGTGTTGTGTTTGTAATAATGATTTTAGTGTACCAGTGTATGGGGCGCTCGTACAGATCACTAGATTTTGTCGTCTAGGATGTCTTGTCGATAGCGTGCCATAAGTCGGTTCATAAAATCAAGATTGTGTAGTGAAGCCAGTGTATGGGCTACGTGCTCATGTGCCTTGAAAAGATGGTGTATGTAGGCAGCTGAATATTCTTTACAGAGAGGCGCCTGAGAAATAGGTGTATGCACTGATTTCCACTGAGAACGAGTAATGTTAATAGGTCCATTTTCAGAAAACAAAATACCATGGCGAGCACATTTTGTTGGATATGAGCTATCAAACGAATCAATGCCAAGCGGGATGCCTGCAGCAAGCGACGGTTGATCTCCAATGCCCAAAAGATGCACAGGCTTTGATTCTGGAATGTGTGGCAGTACAAACGTGAGCATCTCAATCATCTCTTCTCGTGTTTTTCCTACGCTGCCACCAATTGCAAAGCCTTCAAAATCGAGCGCAGTGAGTACAGCACAGCTGTGAGCCCTTAGTTCCCGATCTACTCCGCCATGAATAACGGCAAAAAGTCCTTGGTGAAGCGGATTTTTTTTATGTTCATCAAGAGAACGCTTTTCCCACCGATGTGTTCGATCCAAGGATTTTTTAAGAGCAGTGCGATCAATGTGATAGGGAGGAAGTTCATCGAGCGGGATAATAATATCAGCGCCGAGCGCTTTTTGGATTTGAATAGATGATTCGGGCGTGAGAAGGACTTCTGCACCATCGCGATAAGATCTGAAACGAACGCCTTCTTCTGTAACCGAAAGAACAGAACCTGTCTGTTTTTTAAGCCCCTTACTCTTAAGCTCTTCGTGTACACTCCCATAGGCGAGGCTAAAAACTTGAAAGCCTCCTGAGTCGGTAATGAGAGGTGCAGTGCGGTTCATAAATGAATGAAGCCCCCCGGCTGTTTCAACGACTTGAGGTCCTGGGTGAAGAAGAAGATGGTAGGTGTTACAAAAGAGTAGCTGCGTTCCGAGTTGATTCATTGCAATAGAGTCAACTGCTTTTATAGAGGCATTGGTTGCAACAGGCACAAAGGTCGGGGTATCAATAACGCCGTGTGCAGTTGTGATGCGACCTACACGTGCACGTGATTTTTTTGATTGGTACAGAATTTCAAAATGAACCATGTAAAAGCCATCGGTTTTGTTTGTTTTATAGAAATCTATACCACATATTCTAGCAAAAAGCGGTGATTTAATAAAGCTTACGGCAAAGAGAGTGAGCGTCTGAAGAGAAAGAAAATAATCGTAACAAAAAGAATACTGTCAAATCGGTCAAGCAGGCCGCCATGTCCGGGCAGAATGGTCCCACAGTCTTTAATCTGAGCCCGTCGCTTGAGATGAGAAACAAAGAGGTCTCCCATAAGTGCCGTGATATCGATTAAAAGGATAAAGCAGGCGGTCCAGACTGGATGTGCCATAAAAAGGTGCCGTAGGGGGTTTAAAAGTACAATTAAAAAAGAAAATAAAACGCCTCCTGCAAAGCCTTCCCAGGTTTTATTTGGGCTAATTGACGGAGCGAGTTTCCATTGTCCACAACGACTGCCTATGAGATAGGCACCAACATCAAAAAGCATTGAAGAGGCAAATATGAGGAGCACAAGGTGATGATACGTTGAACTCTGGTTGAGGTAGATAAGGACCAGGAAGGGAGTGATGGGAAACCAGGGGGTTAGAATGGCGGGGCCACATTTTGGCCATTCTAAGGCTAAAATAATGCCAAGACAGGCGATTAAAAGAAGAGAGAAAAGCTCGGGATAGTGACAAGAATAAGCGAGTCCAAGAAGCAGTACGAGAGCAGCTCCCGATAAGAGTCGAGTAAAAAATTGGTTCATGAAAACCACTCCGCGTTTGGGGTAAATGCATGAGGATAGTACGAAACCTCCATGCCCAACGGACCTGAATGAACGATAGCAACGTCAAAACGGATTGATTTATCTTCAGGCCATCCAGCATGCGCGTTGTAGTGATAAGAGGCGACAATGATTTTCCGTTGTTTTGCTGGTGTTACAACCTCAGTAATATCAAAATAGAGTTGTGATCGCGTTTTGACTTCAACAAAAGCACGAACTGATTCATTTTCTACGATAACATCTATTTCTCCACCGCGGCACCGATGATTAATAGCCTTTACCGCATACCCCTGTTTTTGCAGATAACGGGCTACTTCTATTTCGCCTGAATGACCGATAAAAGCGTTTTGATTCATAGTTTTTTACAGAACGTTAAAAAATGCGTTTGAATACGTTTGAAAACGATGATGTATCTTGATCCGGTGTGAGCTCTTCTGCGGCTAAAAGAAGAAGATCTGTTGCTTGTTGAAGAAGCTCTAATTTTTGCTCAGCTGTTTTTGAAGAAAAAGCCGGTTCTTTTATAGCCGTAAGTGTATCGAGGATGTGAGTATATTTTTCTTTGCTAAGAGCGTCAGCGAGTGAAGGCAAGAGTTTGTCATGGACAAAGATAAGACGTTTTTGTGCAGCAACAAGCGTTGAAAGTCGCTCTGAATAGACATACTTTTGTAAGTAAAAGGCTGCGTGTTGGGCTTCGCTTTCAAAGAGAATGAGACGCTCTTTTTGTACAATTTTTTTGATTGCGTCTACGTATTGATTATTGTCTCCAAAACGCTCAAGATAGGCGGCTGTTTTTTCAAGGAGTGCCTTGCGCCGCGTCTGGTCTCGTCTGGCATCTGGAAGTTGTCCTGCAAGAGACTGAATGACCCGATATTCAATAAGGTCGATATCTTTGCTGCCAGGATAAAGCATGGCATATTGTTCATAAAGCATCTCTGCTTCTTCAAATGCATTGAGTTTAAATCGAATATCAGCTAATTCTCTCAAAAATAGTTCCATTGTTTCATGGTCGGGAGAGAGAGCGATCAGTTTTTCAAGAAGCGCAATAACAAGTTGATCTTTCCCGCGTTGTTTTTGATACGTAAGAACGCGTTGCGCTTCATCAAAATTCATTTCTTTGATTTTTTTGAGTGCCGCAATTTCTTCTCCGCTTTGTTGTGTTGATGCGGTTGAGGAGAGGGTGATTTTGTTTTCGGTTGCAGGCTTTTTATAGCACCCAGTGCTAAGAGTGAGTAGCGCCATAAGGAAGCAATAGACAAGAGAATGATGCGTTTTTTGATTCATATATAATTCCATGGAGTGAGAAAGCAGCCAAATCTTCTTTTACGATATTACTTTTACGATACCACAGTGATTGTTTTGGGCAAGTAAACTTCTTTTTTTATCGAAAGGGGTGTTTGCATAAATGGTTGAATTTTTTTAAAATCCTTCTTATAAGGTTTTGCTTTGGCTACGCTTTGATGATGTTAGATACGGCGACAGTTTTTGGGAGTGTGAGATGATCGAAAAATCAATAGCTCAGCTGCTTGTTGAGGCAAAAGTGATAACGCTTGAGCAGCAGGTTCTCTATGAAAAAGAGAGTAGTGCGGCAGCAATGTCTTTTGAGGCATATATTTTGTCTCATAATTTAGTGAGTGAGCGAGATGTCGCTACGGCGGTGGCGCAGAAGTTTGATCTTCCTTTTTTTGACTCTATTTCTGAAAAAATGGCGGACCCTGAGTTATTGGCGCGAGTTTCTCTCGTTTTTTTGAGGAAGCATGCCATTATCCCGGTCGTGGTGGAAGATCGTTGTTTTTTGGTAACAGCAAACCCGTTTGATTTTCAACCGATTGACGAGCTTCGTCTTTTATTGGAAGAACAAGCTCCTTTGGCCGTTGCACCACGTACCGTTATTATTGATGCGATGAATAGGTACTATCCGCTTGAAGGTACCAAGGAGATGATCGAAGAGCTTGAAGAAGAACAGGCTCTTGATGGAGGCATGGATTTTGGTGCAATAGAGGAAGAAGATATTCTCGGGATGGCGAGTGAAGCTCCCATTATAAAGTTGGTGAATCATATTCTCTATCAGGCGGTAAAGCGTGGGGCTTCCGATATTCATATTGAGCCCTCTGAAAAGGAAATCCGGGTTCGGTATCGCATTGACGGGGTTTTGTATCCTGCTCTTACACCACCTAAGCGTATTCAGGCATCGCTTTCTTCTCGTATTAAAGTGATGTCAAATTTGAATATAGCGGAAAAACGGCAGCCTCAAGATGGTCGTATTCAGATCAAAATTGCTGACCGTTCGATTGATATTCGTGTTTCAATTTTGCCCGTAACCTTTGGTGAGCGAATCGTGATGCGTCTTCTCGATAAATCAAAAACATTTGGGCATCTGAAAAAGTTGGGTTTGAGCGAGCGCGATTACCGAGTACTTTCCGATAGTATTGCGCGTCCCAATGGAATTCTTTTACTGACAGGTCCAACGGGTTCTGGTAAAACATCAACACTCTATTCTATTTTGAGTGAACTCAATACGCCTGATGTTAATATTATTACGGTTGAAGATCCTGTTGAGTATCAGATGAAGGGGATTGGGCAGGTACAGGTGAAGGAGCAAATTGGGCTCACCTTCGCAGCAGCGCTTCGTTCTATTTTACGACAAGATCCTGATATCGTTATGATCGGGGAAACGCGAGATCAAGAAACTGCTCAAATTGCTATTCAGTCTGCATTGACGGGGCATTTAGTGTTGAGTACTTTACATACCAACAGTGCTGCAGCTACGATAACACGTCTTTTGGATATGGGGATTGAGCCATTTTTGATTGCGTCAACGGTTTCAACGGTTGTTGCACAACGACTGGTCCGTCGTTTATGCGATATCTGTAAAAAACCACATACGCCTGAAAAAGAGGTTGTGCGTCGATTAGGGTTGACGCCAGAGCAGCTTCGTTCATCAACGTTCTATCAAGCGATTGGTTGTGAAGCGTGTATGAATCTTGGGTATAAAGGGCGGCTTGCTATTTTTGAAGTTATGCAGATGTCTTCTTCAATCATGCGGCTTACGCTGAGTCGTTCTGAAACATCCCAGATTCAAGAACAGGCACGGAAAGAAGGTATGACCCTTTTGGTAGAGGATGGACTTGCAAAGGTTCGTCTTGGATTAACGACTCTCGAAGAGGTTTTATCGGTTGCGTCATCAGTTTAGGGAGTGTGGGAAGCATTTTTTACGCATTTTTTTGGTCGGTACCGGAGCGCTCTTATTTGCCTGCTTGTATGTGCAAGAAGACAGAGAGCTGCGTGGTGCCGTTAAGCAATTTCTGTGCGATTTTTTTTCTAAAAGTTATTCATGCACTATGCGGGCGCGAGATGTTGAGCTTGATCTGCTTTCAGGGCATATCGAGCTCAAGGGTGTTTTTGCGTACGGCGAAAACTGGAGTTGGTTTGCTCCTTCGATGGGGGCAACGTGGTCTTGGGCGGATACCTTTTCACAGCGCGGATTTGCGCTTTCGGTTGCTTTTAAAGATGTGCGAGTGTATTCCGATGCAGATTTTTCTCGAAGAGGAATTGATATTGCTTTTATTCCCCATGTTCAGCAGTGGCTTCAGCCAACATCGTTCCCGATTAAGCTCGAAATTGCTGATTTTGCTTTAGAGGGTTGGGGGATTTTCTTTGAATCAGGCGCATCGTATTCAGATCGATTGCTGGGTGTATTGCGTTGTAGTTTGGGTGTTTCCCAAATTAATGGCGAGTGGCAAACAAAAGCCGTGATGTATGATGGGGGTATTTGGCGAGGTGAAGGGGAAATAGTACATTCGCATACGGGGAAACTTTTGTTTTGTGCGCCCTGTGACCATCTCAAACCATCGCATCTCCATTGTGTGTTGACAGCACAGGCTCAGATTTTAATTTCGCTCTTTCCTGCTTTAAAGATTTCTTTTGATTATCAATCGGGACGTTGGACTTATTCTTTGAAAAACAGTGGGGGGAAGGGGCTTTTGAGCAACCTACTCTGTTCGGGATCGGTGACTCAAAAAGAAAAGAAAAACTTAATTGAGGGACGTTTTAAGATACAGGACAATGATTTGGCGTCTTTTACGGGCCTGTATGACCAAGAAGTGCAAAAACTGAGCACTCATATTGCGGTAAAAAAGATATATGCTTTGAGTGATGCCTATTGTTTACGTGATATTGCTGCGGAAAGTTCCTGGACATTTGGTTTACGGACAGGGGCTGAGGAAGCAAACACGTGGAAGATTTCTGCTGTTCTTGAAAATAGACAGAAAGCAGCACCTAAGAAGCATCAGTCGCTACCGGTAACTCTTTATGGAACACGTGATGGCGGTATGTGGCGTACGTCATGTGCGGCCCTTGGAGAATTTTTACATATTCCAGGTGCTCTGTTTTGGCAAGGTTCGCTTGCGGGACGCCTGGGGATTGGAGTTCGGGGAATTTCGGCTTGTATCAAGCTTGAAAAAGGTCAAATTCCTCTGCCTGGAACGTATGCTGTTATCAATGGAGGAGGCTTACGAGCACGGATCGATGTGAGAAAAAAAAGGGTTCAGATTGCTCATGCATGGGTTGAAACAACGCGAGGAAGCTGCTCGGTAAAACAGGGATCAGTTGAGTGGCGTCAAAAAAAAGATGGCCGGGGCCGTACGTTTTATGCATGCCTCCCCTGGAAGGTGAAAATTTTACCATTTGGTTCTGATTCGGCACTTTCTTTGCGGGCTGTAGGGGCGGGCGCTTTAGTAATTCTACCCAATGGATCAGTTCGACTTACTGGACTTATTGCGTGTGATCAGGGTCGTCTTGAAGGCAATATTTTTTCGGCGCTCTTCATTGAGCGGTTACTCGGTCGCTTATTCTATGGAGCTGATGTCGCATTACAGCAGTCGGCGAAAAAAACGCTTGGGGCGACGGTGCGGTCTCTGCTCTCTTCAGCAGAATTTGATCTTCAGGTTGCAACAGAACAGCCGCTTGAGGTAGATGTTCCACTGCTTTCTGGTGCTTTAAAAGGGCGTCTGCATTTACAGGGAACACTTGGGTTTCCTGTAATAAAAGGATCTTTGTCATTGGTTGATGGAGTAGTTCATTTCCCCTATCGTCCTCTGTTGGTAAAACAGGGAGATATTCTCTTTGATTTACCACATCGGCCGATTCCCGATCTCCGTTTTGTTGCAGCAAGTGAGATAAAACGACACACCGTTTTTCTCAATGCGCAGGGCCCCCTTGATTACCCCTCTATTTCTCTGACATCAGATCCTCTGCTTGATGAGCGCTGTTGCGCAATGTTGTTAACCGGTGGAACGGTTGATGGGACACCGGCGCTTGCTTATTCAGCTTCGTTTAAAAAACTTATTCATGAACTCTTTTTTGCCGATGTTTTGCCTGATCCACTGTCTTGTGATGTTCCTCAAGAAGCTTCTGTTGCTGGATTGACGCTCATTCCCTACGTGGGGAGTAGTTTGCCAAAGAACGCTTCTGCGGGATCTGCTCCAGGCGGGCGTGTTGGATTGGTGGCTGAGTATGGTGACCAATGGTCGGCGGCAATTGAAAAAAATAGTGAATGTGCAACGGCTACTGCCGCTGAAATTGATTACCATCTTTCGCCCGAAAGCCTTGTTTTTGTTAATCGTGATGAGCTTGGACTCGTTGGGATTGGTGGTCAATGGTCACATCGGTGGGAGAGTTAGGAGAAAAAAAGCCCTTCTATTCAAATAAATCTCGATATGTTGTATAATGTGCAATGGGATTGCGGATTATACGGGTTTTTTAGAAAAAAGGGGATAGGATGATAATAAAACGTGATTTAATGCCATTTTTGCAAGATCTGGCGAAACAGTTTCCAGTTGTTGCCATCATGGGGCCACGCCAGTCGGGGAAAACAACGTTAGCAAAAATGACTTTCCCTGAGTATGTCTATGTTTCGTTAGAAGATCTTGATCGGCGCGCTATTGCTCAGTCGGATCCACGCGGTTTTTTGAATGCATATTCGCAGTATAAGGGTGTGATTATTGATGAAATTCAAGAGGTGCCTGAATTACTTTCGTACATGCAGGGCATTGTTGATAAAGAATATCGGCCTGGGTATTTTGTTATAACCGGATCACAGCATTTTTTGATGTATGAGAAGGTAACTCAAACACTTGCGGGCCGCATTGCATTGTTGACTCTTCTTCCACTTTCGCTCAATGAATTTAAACAGGCAGGAATATTGCCAAAAACGCTTGAAGCGCTTCTTATTAAAGGTGCTTACCCGCGACTCTATGCGCAGGATATTTCGGTACCTGTTTGGTGCGCAAACTATATCAGCACGTATATCGAAAAGGATGTGCGGCAGGTGTTGCGTGTTGCCGATATTGTTGCATTTCAGCGTTTTTTAAAGTTATGTGCAGCGCGTGTTGGTAATATTCTTAATTATGCTTCGTTAGCGCGCGATGCCGATATTAGCCCCAATACGGCAAAGGCGTGGATTTCTATTTTGGAAGCAAGTTATATTATTAAGCTTCTGCAGCCCTATTACGTAAATTTTAATAAGCGGGTTATTAAGAGCCCGAAAATCTATTTTTATGATACGGCTCTCGTCTGTTCGCTCTTGGGTATTCGTACTGAAGAAGAGTTGCAGATGCACCCCCTCAAAGGGGCGCTTTTTGAGTCGTTTGTGATGAGTGAATTTTTTAAGTACAACTACAATCGAAGCGAATTGCCGAATATCTACTTTTGGCGCGATGTGCAGGGGCATGAGATTGATGGCATTATTGAGCTGAAGTTCGAAAGCGTTATTCCTATCGAGATTAAGTCTGGGATGACAATTACCAAAGACTTCTTCAAGGGCTTGCGGGATTGGAATGATATCACCAAGCAGACGGATCTTGCTGCATATGTTGTTTATGGTGGGACAGAAAATCTAGTGCGGCAACAATATCGTGTGTTTGCTTGGAGTGATGTTCCTGCGATGCTTGATACGATCTACCAGAAAAACGAGTAAAATTTTAAATTATTTCGCTCGTACAGACCCCCATTCGACAGGCTCAGGACATGCTTCTCCCTCGATACATTTCCCCTTCGGGGAAACACTCGGGATGAGCGGGGCTGTCTTCAGGGCGAGCGATAAAATGGCTAAATCTACTTTTGCAAAAATGGGTAACTTTCAAAACCGAGTAACTGACACTCAGGTTGCGGGAGAATCCCAAAGTTTTTAAGTACCAGTTCTTGCATCGTTCTGCCGAGTGTGACAATATCCTGCGAGGTTGCCGTACCTCGATTGACGATCATATTTGCATGTTGATGCGAAACAATCGCTCCGCCGACAGCAAGTTCCCCTTTTATGCCGAGTTTATCGAGGTAGTAGGCGATAAAAATCATTTTGCGGCCATTGCTCGTGATTGTTACTTCGTTTTCGTGGAAATTGCGGAAGAAGCTGCCACACGTCCCTTGGTAGGGGTAGCGTTGGCGCCGATGGCGAATGATTTCGACATTACGGCCTTTGGCGTAAGCAGCTTCGATTTCAGAAGCTGGGCGGAGTTTGAATGTGGCATCAAAAAGCAGATGCTCCCGCTTGTGGAGGGTTGAGTAGTCGTAGCCAAAATTGAACCATTCTTTGGTGACGGGGATTAGTTCACCCGTTTTGGTATCAATGACGCGCGCAGAGACCAAAAAATCACTTAAAAAAAACTGGAAATAATGAATATTGATAAAAACTGAGCCGCCAACGGTTCCGGGAATGCCGCTTAGTTCTTCAAGTCCGCAGAGTTTGTGGTCAAGGCAGAAGGTAATGAGATCGTCCATAACGGCGCCTGCGCCGGCGGTGACGGTTGCTTCTTCTGCGCCTTGTTGGGTAATCGCAATAGTTTTGTTGTGGGGCCGTATGACCAGCCCGTTACAGCCTGCATCGCTGACGAGGAGGTTTGCACCGAGGCCGAGTAGATGAAGCGAAAGTTTATTTTCTTGGGCAAATGCAAGCGCTAAGGCAAATTCTTCTGGTGTTTCTGGTTCACAAAAATAGCGCGCTGAGCCACCGGTATTGAACCAGTTTTTATCAGCGAGTGAGATATGCTCTTGCATTGTGAAAGAGGTATGGGTCATGTTTTTTACACCAATTTGTTATGAGTGTTTCTGCCCGTATCTTTTTATTTACACAGAGGCTTCATGTACTCTCTCCGCTCGCCCTGAGCTCGTCGAATGGGTAAAGCGGTACACAACCCGCTCATCCCGAGTGTTTTCATCGAAGATGAAAAAGTATCGAAGGGAGGGAGAAGGGTCTTTGCGAGAGGATAGTCGTGCGAGCGAATAAAATACGGCTTAACTTCTACAACTCCAGTATACCTTTCTTTGAGTGATACTTCAAAGACCAGACCGTGCATGGCCTCTTGATTTTTATGCGATGAACTTGGTAGGATACGGCTGATGGAAAAAGTCTGATGTTTTTAAAGAGAAAAAGGAGCGTTGTAATGAAGCGACTTGGTTTAATTTTATGCAGCCTGCTTGTGCTGAGTGGGGTTTATAAGGTCTGTTTTGCCTCAGAAGAAGTGGATGTTCCACCACCTCCATCAGAAGAAGCACGTCAAGAATATGAACAAGAAATCAAGAAAACAGGTGCTATAACACCTATTGTAATTGCAAAAAAAGCTGATTTGATTTCGATTGATGGTATAGAAGAGCCAGATTTTGGTGCGCAGCAACAGGTGCTTCGTGCTCGATTAAATGAATATGTAGAAGCGCAAGCTTTCAGGCAACCTGTAATACTTGCTCAGCTGTACGAGGCTCTTAATATACAGAGTCAAAGTCAAGAGAAGCAGAGAGTTACTCTTGTCAAATTTATAAATGCTTATGCAAGTCGATACAAAATAGATAAAACTCTACTTTTCAAGGGAGTTGCACCTAAAAAAGTAGAGTTACAGACGGGAAAAACGAAAGGGAAGCAGAAGCCGGTTGCATTTTTCACTTTTTATTCTACATACAATGTAAATTCGCCTACCGGTATTAAGGCTGTCGAAAAAAATACTCAGAATACATTGTCTTCAGCACTTAATAAAGCGCTTGATGAGCTGTTGAAATCTAGTCCTGATTTGTCAAATGAAGCGGCTTTTAAAACAATATTTACGAATAAGATAGAAACTGCGTTAAAAGAAGCAAAAGCGACAGAAAATACTGTCAAGATCTTCTTAGCATCTGAGGATTTTAAGAAATTATTTAGGGATTCAGTTGAATATCTTAAGGATAAAAGTAAAACAGAAAAGCTTGAAATTATAGTGAAAGAAGAGTCGAAAAAACCAATCGAAGAAAAACCAATAAAAATTAAACCAGCTTTGCCAAAAAAACCGGCACCTTTAATTAATAAAAATCTTTTTCCTGACTTTGCAAAAGCACTGGATGCCGTAAAAGCCTAGTATTGTAAACAAGAGCTAAGTAGTGGCCGGATGGGTAAAAACTCCCTGTTCGGCCACTGCCATTTTGCAGTGAACAAAAATATGGTACAGTGGAGAAGTGTTTGAGAATGATTGGTTTGTGATTGAGATATTATATGATATTGGACCGATATAAAAGGGACATTCTTCGGGCTCTAAAATACCACTTTCCAGATGCAAAAATTTATCTTTTTGGTTCACGAGCCACGGGGAAAGCAAAAGAAACTTCAGATATTGATCTTGCACTTGATGCAGGGCATGAGCTTTCTTTTAGAGAAATGGGACGAGCGCAGATTACGCTTGAGCACCTAAATATTCCTTATAAAATTGATTTAGTCGATTGTTTTTCTGCAACGCCAGAGCTTAAACAATATATTGAGCGTGATAGGGTCTTATGGAGCGACTAGTTTTACGGTATGGCTCGTTATTGCAGGCTCTCAATACGCTTGAGAAGGCCTTAGAGTTAACAAAGTTGCAGTTAGATCAGGATATTTTACAGGGATTGCGTGACTCAGAGATTCAACGTTTTGAGTATTGCGTTGATGAGTTTTGGAAGTATCTTAAATTTTATTTAGAATATTATTTCGAATACGAATATGTGCTTGCTTCACCACGATTAACGCTTAGAGAATGCTTTCAGCGACAACTTATTTCAGCTGAAGAACTTGAAACGTGCTTAAATATGGTTGACGATCGAAACAGCACTTCCCATGGGTATCGATTTATTATTGCTGAGAAGATTAGGGAATCTATCCCTCCATATCTAGCAGTAATGCGTTGTGTTGTGGACCGTATTAAACCAAAAGAAAAATAATTTATTTATCTGAAGATTCGGCTGTTAATCTACCGCTCGTATGGATTCGATACATTTGCTTCGCAAACACTCACCATGAGCGGAGCAAGCCTGTTTTTATTCAATAAAGGTTTGGGTAAAAATTCCCCGTTCGGCCACTGCCATTTGCCTCATTCTCGCTTTTCTCTTATCCTTAAAAATAAAAACGCATGGGGCTTGTTTCTCCTAGAGGCAGATTGTATGAAAATTTCGGTAGCATGGTTATTTGATCATTTAGGTGCAGACTGGCACGCGTATGACATGCGCGACCTTATGGCTCGTTTAAGCGCAACAACCGCAGAAATCGACGGAGCAGAACCCGTATCATGGGCGTGGAATCAGTTTTTTATTGCTGAAGTTATCGCACGCAATGAACATGAGGTTCAGATCAAAATTGCAGAACGTAAAAAACAGTTTAAACTACCCGCGCGTTTAGATGCGGCTTTAAACGCTTTTTTCTTGGTGGTAATGACGGAAAACACTGTCCGTTGGGCAACACTAGCTGACCTTAGCGCTGGACGGGATGGATTAGTCCCGGCGCTTCTTATCTCACCAACACAACTTGAAGGCGCGTGGCGCGATGGACTTGAGCAGGATGACTGGATTATCGAAATTGATAACAAGTCTCTCACCAATCGTCCCGATTTATGGGGACATCGTGGCTTTGCGCGTGAAGTTGCAGCGCTCGTAGGCCTTAAACTTCTTCCCGAAGAACAGATTTGTGTGCAAAAGCCTATTCGCCACTACGAAAAAAAAGCACCCTATATCGATCTTTCTCCAGATTCAGCCTGTTCTCGCTTTGCCGGAATCAAAGTAACTAAGGTTACCTGTGAACCATCACGGCTTTTTTATGCACACCGTCTTGCGCGTGTTGATGCAAAGGCAATGAATACTTTGGTAGATTTTACCAACTATGTAATGCTCGATATTGGTCATCCAATGCATGTTTTTGATGCAGATAAAGTTGAGGGAAGTCTTGTCGTACGTCAGGCGCGCAATGGTGAAAAACTAGCACTCCTTGATGGTGATACCGTTGAGCTTTCATCTGCAGATTGTGTTGTGGCCGATGAGCGCAAACCTCTCTCTGTTGCTGGAGTGATGGGAGGCTCTCAGAGCGCTTTTCAACAAGATACTAAAGCAATTATTCTTGAAGCAGCGCTTTTTGATGCTGCGGCTATTCGACGGACGGCGGCACGGCTTAAAAAGCGGACTGAAAGTTCGGCTCGTTTTGAAAAAAGTCTTGATCCAAACCAGAACACGGTTGCGCTTTCACGCTATTTGTGGCTTTTAGAGGCTTCGGGTGTTTCGTGCACGGTTGATGAAGCGATCTGTTCTGTAGGGCCACTTTCTGTTGAACATGAAATTTTGCTCCCACATCGTCTTTTGGTTGAGCGTCTTGGCGCAACGATTACTGAAAGCCAGGTCTGTTCTATTTTGAGCAAATTAGATTTTGGGGTTCAGGTTATTGAGAGTGGCCAGGGGTTAAGTTATTCCGTTACCGTTCCAACATTCCGGGGAACCAAAGATATTCGAATTCCTGAAGATATTATTGAAGAGGTGGCCCGCTTTTTTGGGTATGATGCAATTCCATTAGTTATGCCTGTGCGGGTTATGCGGCCCTATGATATGTCAGTAGTTCATCGCAAACGACTTGTAAAGCAGCTTTGTGCTACAGCGCTCTCTATGCGAGAAGTGCAGACCTATCCATTATTTGATGAGCGGTGGCTTAAACAACTTAATTATCAACCAGTTGGTGCACCAGCACTGTTAAATCCTGTGTCTGAGCACTGGGGAAAAATGGTCACATCGCTGATCCCTGGTATTCTCCAGGCGATAGCAACCAATGCGGTTTCAGAAAAGCGGTTGCGCTTTTTTGAACTTAATCGAGTCTGGTCGATGCCGACTGAATCTGAGATCAAAGAGCAACAGGTCTGTTCAGGAATATTTTATGAGCGTGCAGGGATCTCTTTTTATGAAGCAAAAGCGCTGCTTGAAAAACTCTTTATAGCATTGGGGCATCTGGTTGAATGGAGAAAGCCGATTGATGGAGCGCCTTTCTGGGCTGAACAGTACCGGGTAGCGGAGCTTTGGATTGGTAAAGAACGTCTTGGTTATGCGGGCATGGTTGCACAGCATCTTTTGACTGTAGCTGCTGAAGGTGAGGCTTTCGCCTTTGAATTTGATCTTGGCATGGTCTTATCCATTTTTGAGCAGAAAGAATTTGTGATACCGGGTCGCTACCAGGCGGTCTCGCTTGATATCAGTATGTTCTGCCATCGGCGTATTGCGGTTTCTGAACTTGAAGAAGCGATTGCGCTTTCAGACTCACGCATTAAGGATGTATTCTTGCTTGATGTGTTTGAAAAAGATGAGTGGCCTGACCGTCGCTCAGTTGCTTTGCGGTATGTGGTACAAGATGATACGAAGACACTTTCAAAAGAAGAAATTGATGAGGTTCAGAATGCCGTTTATGCAGCAGTTAAGCCTATGGGAGTAGAAATACGATGATCGGATATAGTATTCTTTTTAGTTCGATTTTGGGTATAGATTTGATTACCAAGCAGTTAGCGCTCTGGTATGCACCTACAACTGTATCGATTAATCGTGGTGTTTCGTGGAGTCTGTTCCATTCACATTCGGACCTTATTTTTTGGAGCGTGTCGACGCTTGTTCTTATTTTTGTACTTGCATTTGCAGGGTATACGCTTGGGCGCTTAAAACGGCATGAATTTATAGGTGCTGAAGTTATTGTGCTGGGTGGAGCTTGTGCAAATCTTTTGAGCCGCCTCTTGTATGCGGGAGTTGTTGATTTTATCGGTATTAGTGCCTATGGGTATCAGTGGCCTTTGTTGAACATTGCTGATGTGGTGATTGTTCTTGGTGTCTTCTGGATTATGATTCGGGAGTATTGGCGGCCATGAATATAAAAATTTTGGGTGCACGTGTTTGTGCACTGATCGCATCGCTTGGACCAGTTGGTTATTTGCCTTATCCAGGGACGTGCGGAACGCTCTGCGCAATTCCGCTGCTGATAGGAATGCGTCGTTATGGATATGCATTTGGGCTATCCGAAATGATTTTATTTCTTCTTTTAGCGATTGCGGCATTTTTTATTATTGATTATGCGCTTACTGTTTTGGTTGGGCATGATCCGCAAGAAATTGTTTTAGATGAGGTTGTTGGGCTTGCGGTAGCGCTCTATGGTTTGCCGTTTACACCGATTAATCTCTTGCTGGCGTTTCTTTTATTCCGTTTTTTTGACGGGCTTAAGCCGCTTGGTATTGAAGCGCTCGAAAATTTTCCTGGCGCCTTTGGGGTGATGGGGGATGATCTTGCGGCAGGGGCTATGGCGCATATGGTGATGGTTTTGATATTGCCTCTTTTGCGTTGAAAAGTGTACTCTATGCCTCATGCCTTCTTCAATAAAATACGTGGGCCGGTTGATTTTGTTTATAACGGCGTCTGCGATCTTTTAGCGCCGCCGTATTGTGTCTCATGCCATCGTTTTTTGGAAGAGCGAATACCGCTGTGCACCTCTTGTGAGCGCTTTTTAGAGCCGGTCGTATCGCTCGAAGTATCGGTAACGAGTAACTATGCTATGCGTGTCTACGCTTTAACGTCATACGATAAAGTAGTTCGGTCGTTGGTCTTGGCAAAACATTCGCGGCAACGGATTGCAAGTCGGCAGCTGGGCGAATTAGTTGCCCGTGGATGCTATTGCCCGTGGGAGCAGTTTGATTGTTTGGTACCGGTACCATTACATTGGCAGCGATATGCCGCGCGTGGGTATAATCAGGCAAAGGTTATGGCGGAGCGTATCGCTCAGGTTCGTGGAATTACTGTTTCTGATGGTGTTCGGCGTGTCCGTGCAACACGGTTTCAGGCAACGTTATCTGCTGAAGAGCGAATAGAGAATGTAATGGCAATGTCGGTACTCAAAAAAGGTTTTGCAGAGCAGTATAGAGGAAAGCATGTAGTGCTTATTGATGATGTTTTTACAACGGGCGCAACATTATGCGCTGTGGCAAAAGCGATTGCAGTAGCTAACCCAAAAACAATTTCAGCTCTTGTTGCAGCGCGGGTCGTATGAACGCTTGTCAACGCAAGGTGAAAAGTTCCTCGACAACACTACAACCTCATGGGATTTGCAGTTAAATTTGGTAAACTAAATAAAAAGGTGTCGGATAAAAGTAGAGGAGCGTGAGATGGCAGAGGCAAAGAAAAAATATATTTCGGTAGGCATTGACGATTTTAGTGAACTGATTAACGAGAACTATTATTTTGTAGATAAGAGCTTGCTTATCAAAGAAATTCTTGATTCAAAAGCAAAAGTGACGCTCTTGCCTCGTCCCCGCCGGTTTGGTAAAACTCTTAATATGTCGATGCTCCAATGTTTTTTTGAAAAAACTGATCCAACTAAACTCCGACGTCAATTATTTAATGGCCTTAATATTGAGCAGTTTGCCGACTGCATGGAGCATCAGGGGAAATATCCGGTTATCTGGCTTACATTTAAAGATGTAAAAACGGAAGAGTGGTCTGATTGCTACCGTTTATTACGCATGCAGATTATTAAAGAGTTTGAGCGGCACATATACGTTCGAGATTTTCTCTCGGATACTGAAAAAGACAGGTTTGAGCGGGTGCGGCAGGGAACCGGAGATTTGGCCGATTTTATGAGTGCTCTGCTCGACTTGTCGATGTATCTGGAGCGTGCTTATAAAGCCAAAGTCATGATTTTTATCGACGAATACGATGCGCCTATTCATGCGGCTTACCTCAAAGGTTATTACCAAGAAGTTATAGGCTTTATGCGGGGCTTTTTGGGGGCTGGATTAAAGGGGAATAGTGCTCTTAATCTTAGTGTTATGACCGGTATTTTACGTGTGGCAAAAGAGAGTATTTTTAGTGGTATTAACCATCTTGAAGTACGAACTTTTTTACAGCAAGATTATTCAGACAAGTTTGGTTTTTTGGAGTCTGAAGTAATAGCGATGCTCGATTTTTTTGGGCTCGACAATAATCTTGATGACGTGCGACGCTGGTATGATGGATACCAAAGTGGGAAACATAAAGTTTATAATCCCTGGTCGATTATTAATTTAGTTAAAAATCGGGGAGAGTACCAGACTTATTGGGTTAATACGAGCGACAACGCCCTTATTAAAGATCTACTCAAACGGTGCACACCTGAAATGAAAGAAGATCTCGAAGTGCTCATAAAGGGGGGTAGGGTAACCAAGCCGATTCAAGAAAACATTATCATGACTGATATTGAAAAGAACGATGAAGTCCTCTGGAACTTTCTGATTTTTTCGGGCTATCTGACCTTTGAGAACTATCGATTGGTAGTGGATACTAATTATGCAGAGCTTTTAATCCCCAATATTGAAGTTGGCACAACCTATAAAATATCGTTTAAAAACTGGTTCGCCGAAGGCTCCGGAATGGGTAGTTATAACCGAATGCTAGACAGTTTGGTTACGGGTGACTCTATAAAATTTAAAAAAACCTTTGAACAGTTTGCGCGCGAAAGTTTAAGCTATTTTGATATGCAGGGTGATGCGCCAGAGAATTTTTATCATGCCCTTGTTCTTGGCATGCTTTCAAGTCTTATGCAGACGCACCAAGTCCGATCAAATCGCGAAAGTGGGTATGGTCGCTATGATGTCATGATCATTCCAAATGATCGATCAAAACCTGGGACGGTGATAGAATTTAAGGCTGTGGATCTGGATGAGAAAGAAACGCTTGAAATCGCAGCTCAAAAAGCGCTCAAACAGCTTAATGATAGATTGTATGCGACGGAGCTTACTACTCTGGGCTTAACAACTATTTTAAAGTTTGGAATAGCTTTTAAGGGTAAAGAGAGCCTGGTTTTGGTTGGGTAACCTATGGAAAAATTATAGTCAACATGCGCGGATTGTATGGTTAAGCGGGTCAGGTCTGGTTTGATCGCATGCCCAATACATAAATTTTTTAGTATCTCAGTGGCAGCTTTCCGTGTTAAAACCATTTTCAAATCTCTCCTAGCTACAACATGGGTCGTATGAACGTCTTTGCAATGATTGCATTATGTGCTAAGATACGCGAGCAGTGTTTAGTGTTTTTATACTTACAGAAGGTCTAAGGAAGGACGTATGAATACAAAAGTATTTAGTTTTACTCTCCTCGTTTCAGCAATTCTCTTATTTTCAAGTTGTTCTTGGTTTAAGGGTGGTAAAAGTGGAGCAGAAGATGGTGGCGCAGCAGTAGTCAGCATCAATGGAAAAGCAGTAGTCAGTGCAAAAGAACTTGATGATGCAGTCAATGCAATCAAACAACAACAGCCAATGCTTGAGCAAGTATGGCCTATGATGCCAAAAGAAAATCTTCTTGCGATTTATGGAGAAATTGCAAAGAACTTAGGCGATGCATCAATAATGCTTGAAGAGGTGCGCGCAAAGGGTTGGGACAAGAGTGCAGAATACAAGAAAGAAATGCAACGTACCCAAGTATTAATTGAACGTGATATGGCCGTTCGTGAATTCCAAAAGCATATCTTCGACAGCATCGTTGTTGATGATAAAGATGCAGAAGATTTCTACACTAAGAACGTAATGACTGATCAGTCATTTAAACGTGCACCATTTATGACGTCACCAGAAGGTATCGAAACTTTTGCTGTGCGCGTTGAGAGCGAAGCTGCTGCAAGAGATTTAGTTGCAAAAGCACGTCAATCATCGCTCCAGCAAGCCGCTGCAGCTGCTAAAAAAGAAGTAATGCCATTGGGTGTTCTTTCTGGTCAATCAATGACGACTGATGTAGCGATCTTGCAAAAGGTCTTCTCAATGAAGTCACTTCCTTCAATCGACTTTGTACAAGGAATGGACAAGAAGTCTTTCTATGTTGTACAAGGCGTGCGTAAACAAGGTGCTCAATTTGCTCCTTACGCATCAGTGAAAGAAGATGTGAAGAAGGTTGTTGCGTCATCACGCTTCCCTGCAAAGTATCAAGAAGAACTTAAAAAACTTCATGATCAATACAAAGTAACCGTTAACAATGAGTTCCTTAACTCACTCGTTAAAAATGCTCCAGCAGCAGCCGCCGCCGGCGAAGCTGGTGAAGCTGAAGAAGTGGCCCCAGAGGTAGCTCCAGCTGCATAAATAATGAACTAGTGTTTTTTAGGGATCGGTAAAGTGAAAGCTTTGCCGATCCCTTTTTGTAAAGGGGTGGTTTGTGATTAAAAAAATAATACTTTTGACGCGAATGTTAAAAGATGGATTGGTGCATTTTTCGCTCGGACAAACCCTTCGACAGGCTCAGGGCGAGCGGCGCAATATATTTCTTGGTCTTATTAGTTTGGTGACTGTCTGCAGTTTAATGGCAGCGTCGTCGGCAGAACGGACGATTGTTGATGAAATTCGGGTGATTGCCTATCATCAAGGTGGTTCTGAGTTAATTTTGTCATCAGATATTCGGCCTTCACTTGAAGGACGTCCTCGTAGTTTACGCGATATCGTCTTACAGCGCCTTATGGTTCTTGACGCCGACTCGCTTCATATCGCGGTTACCAGTGATGATGCTGAGCGTTTTTTGGGTGAACTTCAAAAGATGAATGGAATTTCTCGTGATGCTATGCTCGAAGTTTTCCGCGAGCTTGGTTACAGTTATGAAGAGGGGCTTGAACAGCTTCGTTATCGGCAGATGATTGAGCAGATTTTGGATGTACGGGTTCGTACTAATAAGCGTTTAATAGTGCAACGGTCTGATGTTGAAGAGTACGAAAAAGAGCATCCGCTTTTTGAGGAGGCTGTGTACGTATTGCAACAGGTCTGTTTGCCTGCTCAGACAGAAGAAGAGCGTACTCATCTTGAGAAAAAAGATTTCTCACAAAAAGACCTTGCCAGCTTTGCATGGGAAGAGCCATTTGAAATTCAGGAGCACGATCTTGCTGAGGACAAACGTTTTATTGCTGATGCTCAAGAAGGAACCGTTGTTTTTCGTGATAATGTTGATGAGGGTGTTGAAATAACCCGAATGGTAAGCAAAAAAGAACGCCGTCATGTCTCTCTTGATGAGCGATTTGATGAGGTCTCAGAAGTGATTGCTCGGCAACGCTTTGAGACGTTGTTTAAAGAATATGAACGTTCGTTGCTTGAAAAAGCTTCGCTTCGCTTTAACCGTCCTGAAGACAAGATTGCGGTTCTTGGGGTGGAATCTGAGGAGAAGGCGTAAATTTGTAAGCCGCTCGCCCTGATGAGGCCTACGAGCCCCCCCGCTCATCCCGATACTTCGATACATTTTCCTGCGGAAAACACTCAGTATGAGCGGTTGTATCGAGGGAGAAGGGTTTATACGAGTGGCTGACACTCGGGTTTATTTTCAAGAAGAGGCGTAAGCTCTTCAAGTTTTTCCCGCTCAAGCTGTTGTAAAAGATAGGCCAGGCGATCAATACGGTCGCTTGGCTGTTTTTGTGCAGCAAGATATGTTTTGAGTGCTGTTTCGACCGTCATATCAACGGAAAGAACAGAGCGTGTTTGACGAAGCGGCGGTGGTTGTATCGGAAAAATCCCAACAATATGATGAGCAGATGCGCATGCTTGTTGAATAAGGCGTGTATCAACACGGTCTTTTACTCCGGCCGGGAGATGGTAGATGATTTTTATAATAGCATCAGGGAGTATCTCTTTTTTTAGTTCTGCAAGCAGTTCTTCAGTCTGGTATTCTTGGCCAGAAAGTGTTACCTCAACCTGAATAAACGTGCGGAGCGGAACCTTGATAAAGGTATACGTAGCATTTTTTTTCTCGTCATTCTCGTCAATTGAAACAAGACAAAATCCCTTTTCTTCTTTCCGTTCTCCAAAGTCGATGCGCTCGATTGAGCCAGGATAGACAATGGGCTGCAAAGGATCGGTATTGACCTGTTGATATCGGTGGAGGTGCCCGAGTGCAACATAAGAAAAAGGTGAAAGCGCTAATTGCGAAGGGAGCAAACAGGGGTCCTGCCCACAAATTGCTCGCTTTTCAGAGCCTGAAAAAAGGCCTGAGCTGACGGTAAGATGTCCAGCAAGAACAGCAGGAATTGAGGGGTCGCATTGATCTGCCAAGAGCCGAATAAGCTCGGCAACACGTGTGCTCATCTGAAGAGAGAGCTCTTGCGGAGTAATGGTCTGTGTTTTATTGAGCGCGATATATGATCGTGTTGGCCAAGGAATGCCGACAATTTGCACAGGACCACTTTTTGTCTCGAGGACGAGACGAGTTGGTTTTGCAATAACATGAAAGCCTGAGAGGGGAAGCTGCCCAAAAAGGTCGAGCGCATGAGCCTTCCCAAAACTGTTTGGGTTGTCATGGTTTCCTACTACCATAACAAGAGGGATTCGTGCGTTAAAAAGTTTGAGAAAGCAGTCGAATAAAAGTCTTTGTTGTGTGGGAGTGGGATGTGCTGTTTTATAGGCGTCGCCGCAAAAAAGGAAAAAATCTACCTTTTCTTGAACAGCGCGGTCTACGCAGGATGAAAGTGCTTTATGAAAATCAAGGAGACGGGTGTGTATTCCCGTCTCCGGATCAATTTTGCCGTAGTTTTCAACGCCAAAGTGAAAATCAGCCGTATGAACAAATCGAATCATGCGCTCGGATCTGGATTTTTCATCGTTAGTTTTTCTGTGGAGGCAAGTGGTGTTGCAATACGTGCTTTAAGTTCGCTGACAAAATGTTCTTTGTTTACTTGTCGAGTCCGAGCAAGCGCGAGCGCATCGTCTGGAACAGTATCAGTAATAACAGATCCAGCTCCAGTCATGGCGCCTTCGCCAATAGTGAGAGGAGCGACGAGTGCATTATTGCTCCCTATGAAAGCGCGATCTTTGATCGTCGTTGTATGTTTTTTGATACCATCATAATTGCAAGTAATTGTTCCAGCGCCTATATTGACGTGGCTGCCAATCTGTGCGTCACCAAGGTAGGTAAGATGTTTTGCTTTGCTTGATGCACCAATTCTGCTTCGATTCATTTCAACGAAGTTGCCAACAATTGCATTTTCCCCAATGACGCTTGCGCGGATTTGGGCAAAAGGACCAACATGAGAATGTGCATGAATAATAGTGTCGTTGATAATTGAATGAGGAAGTATTGTGACGTTATTGTGAAGCACTGAATTACTAATGTGAGAATAAGCGCCCAAGATACACCCAGATCCAATAACCGTTCCTTGAACAAGAATGCAGCCAGGAGAGATAACCGTATCGCTTCCAATAGTGACATTGATGTCAAGGTATACGTTCTGAGCAGCAATAAAACGGACGCCCTCATTCATCCAATGGGAAATAAGTTCTGAGCGTTTAATATGTTCTGCAATCCAGAGTTCTTTAAGCGTGTTAATTCCGCGAATACTATCAAAAGGGGCGAGCGACATGGCAATGGGCATCCCACATTCGCTTGCATATTGTATTAAACTGGTAATGTAAAACTCACCAGTTTTTTGATCGGGTTGAAGTAGCGGGAGCGCTTTTTCTAAGAAAGATCGCTGAAAAAGATAGATGCCAGCATTAATTTGTTGGTCTTTGTTTCTATTGCCGTTGTAGTTTTTTGCTTCGACGATCTTAATTTTTCCATCTTGTTCGACGATTCTACCGTAACCATCAGCAGCAGGGTCATTGCTATAAGAAGTAACAAAACTAATTGCAGCTCCGGCGTCTAGATGTGCTTCGACAAGGGATTCAATAATGTCTTCTGTGACCAAGGGCACATCACCGTTCATGACAAGAATGGTGTCTGCAAAAAGTACATTGCGTGCACAGGCAAGCGCATGTCCCGTTCCTAATGGTTCAGGTTGCTCAACAAAAGAGAGTTGCGAAATTTTGTGGTGAGATAAAGCCGCTTGGACAGCTTCTTTTTGGTGGCCAACAACACAAATAGTTGGAATTTGCATCGAGGCAAGCGTTTTTATTGGATAAGCGACGAGCTCTTGCCCACAGATAGGAAAACAAAGTTTGCTCTTTGTTGTTTTAAACCGCGAAGAAGAACCAGCGGCAAGAACAACCGCCTGAAGCTCGGAACGTACCATAAAATCTCCTAGGAAATAACCCGATAAAGGGGCTTGTATAGAGCATACATCAGAAAGGCTTTTGTGGCAAGTGGAGTTGTTTTGCTTTTAAAAAATAGGAAAGTCTTTATTCTAAATACATATAACGATGTTACGATCATTCTTGTTATTGAGAACGAATGCTTATGCAAAAAATATTTACATGCAGACGCCCTTGCCGCAGTTGTCGGCCCTGCTCTTCGGTGCCCGTTGTTGTTTTATTGGCTTTATTTTTATCAACCACCCTCCATGGTATGGTTGATAATCGTTACTTAGTGCCATTTTTGGATCGAAAGCCTTCAATTATAGATCGCTCTTCGGTATGTCCTTCATTTATCTGGTCTCTTCAGCCTTTTATTTTGACTGCTGATCAGGCGTATGATGCTTTGGGGGAAGAGCGTGGAATGTTTGAGTATGAGCGACCAAATTATGGTATTCGTTATCTTGACGATGCCTTAGTGCGTTCTGGGAGAACGACGGCTCCGCTTATGCGTAGCGATTGGCGTGCAGTGATATCTGAGGGGCCTTACCATCAAGAAGGGTGCCTTCAGGGTAAAGGATTGGCTCTTGATCTTTTTGTTCCCTACGGAGTGCATTGTGGCTTTGGTGCGCGAACTGCTTTTATACAGCTTGACACAGCGCTTGAGTTAGTGCGAGACGTGGAGCGTTTTGAAGGAATTATTCAGGGGCCTGGTGATGAGCGTGAACTGCAAATATTGCAGGAACAGATTCATCAAAAGCTGGGTGAGCCAAGTGCGTGTTGGAGTGGTTTTAGTCCGAGCGATACTGAGTTGTATGCAAAATTTTTCTCTATAGAAGACTATTCTTATAAGTGCCGTTGTATTGATCTAGGGCTTGCGCTTGGAGCGGTAGTTCCAACCGCCTATCGTCGAGATATCGATAATCCTGCGAGTATTCCTTGTGGGGGTGAAGGCCGGTGGGGGATTTTTGCAGAAGCCAATTTTGATGCAATTTTAAAGCAAAACCTTTGGTTTGATTTTCTTTTTAGAGTAGAAAAGCGTTTTCCAAAAACGGCAATTGAACGTATGCCGGTTGATAAAGAGCCGCAACGGTATGGTGCCTTAGTAGGTCCAGTGCGGGTTAATCCAGGATGGACAATGGTGATGTCTCCCTATCTTATGTTTGAAGGATTGCGCGCTGGATTAGGTGCGCGGCTTGGGTATACGATGGTTAAACATTGGTGTGATTCGTGGGTTGATTGTCGTCAAGATAGAAAAGTGAGTGCACAATTGGGTGAGGTGTGCAACGGGTCTGGTTGGGGGTCGGAGCGAGTAAGCTGCGGTGTCTTCTATGACTTGAGTAAGGGGCGTCGACATCATGCCTTAATGCCTGTTATTTCTTTAACGGTAGATATTCCAGTTTCTTGGTTTGCTACAGAGCGGAGTATGAGGACTTTTGGCGTGTCGTTGGCGGTTGAGTCGTATTTTTAGTGGTGTCTAGTAAATAAATGAGGGTGCCCGTGAAACAGTTTGCAAAAAGGTTTTTGCCAGCGAGAAGTTTGGCAAGTCTATTTTCGAGTGATGTTGCTATCGATTTAGGTACGGCTAATACCGTTGTGTATGTGCCTAATCGCGGTATTGTGCTGAATGAGCCGTCTGTGGTTGCAGTGCGAGTTGGAACGACAGATGTGCTTGCCGCAGGTCGTAAAGCAAAAGAAATGTTAGGCAAAACGCCTGAAAGTATTATAGCGTCGCGTCCTATGCGAGATGGTGTTATTGCGAATTTTGAATTGACTCAGAGCATGTTGCGGCATTTTATTCTTGCCGCCAACAATGGGAATCGATCGTTGTTCCGTCCACGCATGGTAATTGGAATTCCTTCTGGGATCACGCAGGTTGAAAAGCGTGCGGTAGAAGATTCTGCGCGTGAAGCTGGAGCACGAGAAGTTTATACTATTATGGAGCCAATGGCAGCTGCCATTGGAGCAGGTCTTCCTGTCCATGAACCATCAGGAAGTATGATTGTTGATATTGGTGGTGGAACTACTGAAGTCGCTGTTATAACGCTTAAAGATGTTGTTTTCTGCCGCTCGATTCGAGTTGGTGGGGATGAGATGGATTGTGCGATTGTGAGCTATGTTAAGAGAAAATACAATCTCTTAATTGGTGATCGAACGGCTGAAACCATCAAGATGCAGATTGGCACGGTTTTAGATGATGGCGATATGCAAGAGATGGAAGTTAAGGGGCGTGATTTAATTACCGGTGTTCCTAAGACGATTAAGTTGACGAGTATCGAAGTTAACGAGGCATTACTGGAAACGGTTTCGAGTATTGTTGAAGTGGTTCGTGTTGCGCTCGAAAATACTCCACCAGAGCTTTCGTCTGATCTTGTTGACCGTGGTATTATGATGGCTGGCGGTGGCTCTTTGCTTCGCGGGCTTGATAAATTGATTTCACGGGAGACGGGACTGCCTGTTACGTTGGCCCAAGATCCTTTACTTTGTGTTGTGAATGGTGCTGGCAAAGTACTCGAAAATCTCGACTTCTTCAAAGAAGCTCTGAATTAGGGCTTGCTTGGATGAAGCATAAAAAAAATAATAAGCAGCACGCCATAGAGGGGCCTAGGTTGAAAAAAAGCCTAGGCCAACATTTTTTGCGAGAACAGCATGTCGTTGATACGATGTTAGCGCGGGTGCAGCTCAACCAAGAAACGGCGGTGTTTGAAATCGGGTGTGGCGATGGATTTTTAACAAAATCGATTTTGCAGCAGCCGGTTAAAGAGCTCTGGGTTTTTGAGATTGATGAGCACTGGGCTCAGGTTGTGCGTGAGCAGTATGCAGACAAGCGATTAACGATTTTTAACGAAGATTTTCTTGTTTCTGATCTGACGCGACTTGAGCGCAATAAGTCGTGGGTTTTGCTTGCAAATTTGCCCTACAATATTACTTTTCCTATTCTATACCGGCTTGTTCAACAGGTTCATCTGTTGCGCGAGGGGGTAATTATGGTTCAGGAAGAGGTTGCTCAAAAGATTGTTGCATCTGAGGGGCGTGGGTATGGCGTTACGTCACTCTTTTTCCAGCATATTTTTGAGTGGGAATTGTTGGTTAAAATTTCGCCGAATGCATTTTTCCCGCCGCCGGCTATTTTTTCTCGGTTACTCTATTTTAAACCACGTATGGTTTTAGATCAGATTCCGGATGAAAGTGGGTTTTGGAAGTTTGCAAAAGCTTGCTTTGCGCAACCAAGACGTATGCTCCGTAATAATTTGGCGTATGCAGGTTACGATTTAAAACGCGTTCCGCAAGATCTTTTATTATTGCGTGCACAGCAGATGAGCAAGAGTGATTTAATTTCTCTTTGGAACTTGATTCGATCAGGCGAGCAGAGCTGAAAAAGTTTTAAAAAGCTGTTTTGTGTAAGAAAAAGGCCCCTGATTTTTTTTGTTTCAAGGGCCTTTTTCTTTTATGCTTTTGTGCGTGGACGAAAGATTGAGTCGCGGTATTCAGGGATTTGTCTGCTGAAAATTGCGGCCCTGCTTTGATTTGTTGTGTTGTAGAGCAAGCACTTCTTTTTCTTTCCGCCGCCGCCGTTTTTTGGGGGTTTGTTTGGTCCTGGAAAATCAATCGCTTTGACAACTGAGAGCGAGCATGAGAGAATAGAAAGGGTTAATATAATGTTTTTTATGAACATAAGATTAACAACTCCTTGGAATTTAGATTTCGATTATACATGCTTTGACAGCTAGTATATTTAAAACAAAGTGGGTGAAATGATTACACTTCCATTAAATGAAATTATTGGTTTTTTGGCAAGTCCAAAACTGCGGCTTATTGAAGCAGTTTTGTTTTTTGTACTTAAGCTATTCTTTATTTTGTGGTTATTACGCTATCGTTCCAAAAACTCAAAAAATAATCTATTTGATATTAAGGCGAGTAATATATTATTTGCTCTTTTAATCTCAGCTTCAGTTGTAGATGGTTATGTGGTATCTCTGACTTTAGACAACATAGGCTTTTTTAATATGACCGAGGCCCTTTATAATATTCTTAGCCGTCTTTGTTGGATTGCTCAGATTGCTTTTCACGTAGGGCTTTTATATTTTATCCGGCGATTATTACGTAAGTCTCTTCTGGAGGGATCTGCAAAAATTTTAACGGCGATGGGCGGGCTGTTGGTTGGCTTAGTTAGCTTGCAGTTTATACAGAATTATTGTTGGAGTGCTTCGAACGAACTTAAACTATGGCAAGTGTCTTACTTCTATATCTTGATAATGGCCATTTTTACTGTGCTTGAAGCGTATTCAGGAGTTAAAAATACAAAGACGCCTCTTCTTTTGCGTATGCAGCTTAAAATGCTTCTGATTGCTTTTATATTGCCAATTTTCCTTATGAAGTTTTGTAATCTTTGGCTATTTATTCAAACCGATAGTCTTGTGATTTTATGGCAGGCGCTTTTTAGTATGGCGACTGTTCTTCTCATTGCCGCAACCTACTACAGCGCAACGCGCTTAGTCCGCATTCGCTTCCTCAATATCAAAAATAAATCACGTGAGCCGCTTAAATATAATGCTATGGAGCTTATAAGCCCGCTCATTGATCAAATTCAACGTATTCGCGCAACGAATGAGTTCGGCTATGTTACGTGTTCATTTTTTACCCGAACGTTTGGTTGTGCAGAAGATCAGGTGAAATTGGTGATTTTCGATGACCCTTGTGACGATCATACCATGGCGTTGCAACAGAAGGTTAAGAAAGCACTTGATGCCGTGCCGCTCCTTGTTGATTTTCTTGATCAAGAGCAGTTGTTTGCACGTTCCGAGATTGAATTCTCTTGGTATCATGAAGAAGCGCTGATTTACGCAGAAGCGGTACAATTCCTTAATTTAATAGATGCGGACCTTTTTGTTCCTTGCTTTGATCAGGGTCTTTTGGTCGGTTTTATCGTGGTAGAATCGCGGGATTCTGAAGTAACCTGTTTTTCTCTTGAAGAACGGGGAATGTTAAAGATTTTTGCCAAAATGTTAGGCGCGGCTGTTCGTCAGGTGCGTCAGAAAGATTACCAAACTCTTTTGGGTGAAAAACGGCGTCTTCAGGATGATGCCCATTTCCGCCATTGTGAACTTGAACATCTGCGTGAAGGAATTTTTTCTTATACCCGTCGAGCCGTCGACCGGCAGATTGGTGTTCTTTTTTACCGACGGCGTAAATATCTTTTTGCCAATCGTGCATCTGAAATTCTTTTAGGTTGCGATCCAAATAGCCAGCGGGGGCATCCGGTTGCTGAGGCACTTGCTAAGTTAGTTGATTATACCCTTCAGTCAAAACAATTTTCTTCGACGATAGTGACACTGCATCGTGACATGCAACTTGCTTTGACAACGTTTCCTGGTGAAAATGAGCATGAAGTAATTATCATTGCAACACGTCCTGAATTGTCTGATCTTATCGCGTTTCAGGAGAGTATGATTAAAGATCCTTCGCAATGGGATTATCTTTTGTACCTCGAAACAACCGAAAAAGGACGTCGAATCAATGAGTTAATTCCTGGTGTAGGCGCAACGCTTGTACAACTTAAAATTACCCTCCTTCGTCTTGTCTTTGGACGAAGTTCCGTATTTTTGAACACGACGAGTGGAGATCGCAAAGCACTCGTACTTTTGCTGCATGAAGCGAGTTTACGTACACAATTATATACGTTATCGCTCAATGAACGGGAACATGGTCAAGAAGTTGCAGCCCGCATCTTTGGCCTATCGGCCCTTTTTTCTGAAGAAACGGGTGCAACGCCACTGTTGGTTCAGCTTGAAAAAGATGCAACGTTGATGATTGAAAATATTCAGTATCTTTCGGCCGAAACTCAAAAACGATTGGCAGAGTTTATACGGCTTGGTGCATTTAAACGTGTGGGAAGTTCTTTTTTAGTAGCGAGTGATGCTCGTATTATCTGTTCAAGTGACCGTTCACTCGAAGCTTTAGTGCAGGATGGACTTATTATTCCTGAATTGTATCAGATGCTTACGGCGACAAGCTTTACGATCCCACGACCTTCACAACTACCGTATGAAGAATTTTGTAGCACGGTTGACAGTATTGCACAGCTTTTCTTGACGACGGCTTCTTTGAAAAAAGTACTCGGTTTAACTGAACGCGAAAGAAAGCAGCTTTTGAAAGAAGATATTCCTTCTTTTGATCTTCTTAAAAAACGTGTCTATGGACTCTTGCATCTCAAAGCAGTATCACAGCAGGTTGAGCTTGAGGGTGAATTAGTAGATGCCTATGATGAAGAGCTTAATCGGATGGTATTGATGGGTGCTCGGGCGCTTAAAGATCGGGAAACACTCGTCTATCTTTGGGATAAGTTTAAGTGTCAGGCAAAAATAGCCTCTATTTTAGGGGTGAATAAATCGTCGGTTAGTCGTCGTTGTAAAATGTTTGGAATTGAATCGATTTCAGTAAAGGGGCAAAAAGAATGATTGCTAGTCTTATTGCGTTTGCCGGGGCACTGGTCTTTGTCTGTTTTGCGATTGTAGTTCAGAGTTTTATTTCGATGGCAACGCCGGTAGGACCATGGATTGAACCGATTGTTGCTCTTTTTATGCTTTTGGTGGTGAGGAGCGTGCTTCTTTTTTCAAAGCGTATTGAAGCTGCACAAGGTTCACGCGTTGCGTGCTTAGTAACGGTCGCTTCAGGGGTTGGTGGCGCGGTTGCAACAGCATTTGGATTTTCATTTCCAACACTCTATTTTCTTGATAAGACACTCTTTAATTCATGGATGGCGTCTCCGTATCTTGTAGCATTTTTCGCTTTTGGTATTACTATTGTTTGCGGTGCGTTAGCATTTTTCTTGGTGCACTATCTTGAAGAAAAAACATTGAATGACCCGGCGATGCCCTTCCCTATTGGGCAGATGGTTGGCCGTGTTCTTTCTGTTGCGCAAGAGATTAGACATTCGGTGATGTTGGTAATCGGCTTTGTGTCGACTTTTATTTTTTCGATGGTGCAGTGGATTTGGCAGCTGCTACCTCAAACAATCTCATTTTTTTCCGGCGCCACAATTTCTTTGTTCCGGCTTCCTGCTCTTGCTATTCAGACTAACTTAGTCTTAGTTTTTTTAGCAATTGGATTTATTGCAGGGTCATTGTTGGTTGTTCCATTGATTGTTGGTATTCTCTCAAAAATTATTCTTTTAGAACCGCTTCAAAAACTCTTTTTTCCTCAGATGCTTTTTAAAACATTTTTAATTGCATTTGCAGGGGGCATTATGTTGCAAGAGGCTCTCTTGAGTCTCTTGAAGTTACCACCGCTTGTTTTGGGCGGTATGCGCTGGGTAATCGCATGGTGGAAGCGTGATCGGACAGCAGAAAAAGGTGATGCAACAACCGTAGATTCTGTAAAAGCAGGAATACGTTCATTTTGGTGGGTTGTTCTTGTCTTTGGGGTAGGGATCGCCTATTTTTCTTATTACGGTTTCTCGATTCCTTCACAATTTTATCTCTATCTTTTTACCATTGTTTGTGTGCAACAGGCGCTGGTGATTGGGGGGAAAGCGGGGATGGCTCCGATGGGGCGCTATGCTACCTTTGTGATGCTTCCGGGGCTTTTATTATTTCATTATTCTCATACGCAAGCGATGATGGTTTCGTTGTTTGTCTGGTTGGTCGGTATGCTTACCGTCGATCTTTTCTTCGGGCGTGTTGCAGGGCGTATGGTAAAGATTGATCGACGATCAATTATTATGTTTCAAGCTATAGGGCTTGTTTTGAGTGCATTGCTGGTTGGACCAGTCTGTTGGCTTTTGATTAATGCTTTTGGACTTGATTCTCCTGAGCTTTGTGCACAACGCGCACAGGCACGTGCACTCTTGGTAACCGCTTGGCAGTTTGATCCGATAGTTTTGCTTTTGGGTGCGGCCTTTGGATTCATTCTACAACGCCTCAAAATTAATCCGATACTTGTTTTTACCGGATTGGTGATTGCAGAACAGTTCTCGCTTTTATTAATTGCAGGTGGGGTTCTTGCCCTCTTGGTACGAGATCGTGCTGAATGGGAGCCGTTCTGGTCTGGTGTTTTTGCCGCCGGGTCGCTTGCGATGCTTATCAAAGTATTTGTCTAATACTTTTTTGTTCTTGATAAAATCATAGACAGCTCTGTAGCCAAATTTGTACAGTAACAAAGAAGAAGCAAGTCGGCTTTACAGAGGGGGTTTTCTATGAATGGATGGAGTCGTGTTCGGCTAGTATTTTATCTTATGGGCCTTTATATTAAGCTGTTTTTTCAGATGGTGCGTGGGCTTTGGATTGTCTCTAAATTACCTCATCCCATAGTGACCTTTTTCGGGGGAAGGCGGCTGACAAAAGAATGTGTTTATGCCGAGCAGGCATTTGAGCTTGCGCGGCGCCTTTCGGAGTGTAAAATATCAGTTATTACGGGTGGTGGTCCTGGCCTTATGGAAGCTGCTAATTGTGGGGCAGCGGCGGCAAAAGATGGTGCATCAAGAACGATGGGTGTTGGAGTCACTGGTGTTAACGATATGGAGCCGAAAAATCAGTGTGCAAAATATCATTTTATGACCGATTATTTTGATTTGCGAAAACATCTTTTAATAGCCTATTCTCATGCCTATGTCATCTTCCCTGGTGGGTTTGGGACGCTGGATGAGCTTTTTGAAGTGCTGACGCTTATGCAGACAAAAAAATTACCACCTATGCCAGTCGTCCTTTTTGGTTCGAGTTATTGGAAGGACCTGCTTGAATGGGTTGACGAAGCTGTTGGGCTTGGGCTTGTAACGCCTGAACACGCGGCTCTCATTTTTGTCACCGATAACATTGATGAAGCAGAGAAAGCTCTCGTTGATTTCTGTTCTTCGCCTCAGTGTGATAAATGGAAACACCGCGGCTCTATTTAATCTGCTACTTATTCTTCGAGGAGAGCATGCCCTTCAATGAGCTTTTGATAGTAAGGTGAACGCTTGTGGAGCTCGTGACGGTCATAAAAAATAAGGCTACTGCTTTCGTTAATAAGGCAAAAGTCGAGAATTTTATGGGCATCTTCAAGGGTTTTGAGCCGGTGCGCAATAACGAGTGTTAGGCTGGTTTTTGCGAGGTCGTCTATAAGGTCCGTAATCTTTTGTTCACTTACTTCGTCAAGGCTACTCGTGGGCTCGTCAATCAAAATAAGTGAAGGTTTGTACGTTTTTGCACGGAGGTAGAGGTTTGCAAAATTAAGACGCTGCCTTTGCCCACCTGAAAGGGTGAATCCACCTTCTCCAATCATGGTATCAAGTCCTTTTTTCTCTTTAAAAAGAAACCAAAGCCCGACAGAATCAAGAAGATCGATGAGTACTTGGTCGGAATAGGCGTGGTCGGCGGGGAGTCCGAACGTAATATTATATCTGAGGGCGCCAAACACATTGGTTGCAATTTGGCCTTGCAGCGCTATAAGTCGCTGTCTTTGGCTATCATTAATTTGGTAAATGTCGCATCCATTGATAAGAATATGCCCACCTGATGGTTTGAGTTGCCCACCGATTAACGAGAGAAAAGTTGTTTTACCAATACCAGAGGGGCCGATGATGCCAAAGAGTTTATTGGTTGCACTGCGTGGGATGGCTAGTTGAAGTGAGATATCTTTTAAAAGAGGCTTCCCTTCAATATACGAGGCAGATGCATGGTCAACAATAAGACTGATAGGGTCAGTAACGCACATTTGACTACTGAGCTCTGCTCCGCGTTCATTGGCAAGTACCGGATATGTTTGAGCGCCATAGGTGCGAATATAGGTGTAGAAGTCAGTTATTTTTCGGTAGGCTGAAACTGCTTCTGTAACGTATTTGTCTATCTTAAGAAGTGGATGAGTGCTTCGTAGGATCATGACTAAAAGTGCGAGCGCTGTTGCGGAAGTAAGTGCTCCTGATTTGATCATCGAAATTAAAAGAGCCGCAATACATCCAATGGCGACAATATAGATAAAAACAAAGAATCCGCGTAGCAGGCGATAGGTCATAAAAAAGGTTGTTGAAGAGCGCATAACCGCAAGATAGCCATCGTTAAGCTGTTTTTCTACCTGATCACTTGCAAATGATGAGCGAATAAATTGAACGCGTGAAATTGACTCTGTTCCGACATGGTTTGCCCGGTCATCATCACGATTTGCCTGAAGTTCGTAGGGTTTAGTGACGAGAGTGATAACAGTGCTAAAAAGAAGCGCTAGAAAGACGATAACAGCTCCTACTGCAAGCCCTAGTTGTGTATTGTAAGAAAGTACTGACGCTATTGTTGTAATAAGAATGATCGTCAGAGGAACAAGGTCATCAAGCAACTTTTTTACCAATTTAAAATAGGCTTCAGTGGTTCTTCGTATTTTCCCCATGCTGACGCCACTTGAATGGGTAGCATGTGCCGTTGGGTCGATGATGAGAAGAGCACGAGAGGCACTGTAGCGGAAGCTTTCTACTGTTTGTGCATGTAATCGGGTAATAATGGGTCTGATGATGAACCAGCTGACTACCTCTTCGAGAAGATAGGGCGACAGAACAAGCACAAGAAAAGATATGCTTGCACGATCGAGCGCTTTGCCGATTAAAAGAGGGAAGATAGTGTCGAGAATTTCGTATACAAGGGTCGAAAGCAGAATGACAACAATCATCCCCTTTTGTGCCCATAAAATTGACCACCATGGTTTTGAAAAATCTATCGTAATTAATGATACTGCTTGTGCTGGTTTTGAGACCCAGCGTTTAAAAAATCCCATAAAAAGCCTTTCGGATTAACTATGTATTATACTATCCCATTCTGTAGCTCTAATTTCAAGACTTTCTTATCTATTTTTCCTGTTGCAGTCTGAGGAAGCGTGGTGCGAATAAAAATCCGATGCGGTACCTTGTAGGGAGCAAGATGTTCGCGACAGTACTGTTTGAGCGTTGTTTCAGGGTCAGCGAGTTCTTGCGAGAGGGTGACAAATGCAACGGGTGTTTCGGTCTCTTCTTTTTTGAATCCAACGACTGCTGCAAAAACGACAGCAGGGTGTTGAGCAAGTAACCCTTCTATTTCTTGGGGATAGATATTGATCCCTTTGTGGACAATAAGATCTTTCTCTCGCCCTGCAAGGACGAGGCATCCGTCTTTGGAAAGGTACCCTAGGTCGCCGGTATTGAGCCATCCATCAACTAATACTTTCTGCGTTGCCTCTGGCGCGTTATAGTACCCCAGCATGAGATTGTCGCCTTGGACCCAAATTGTTCCAATTTGAGCGTTTGTGTCACGAATAGCAACGGTAATGCCATAGAGCGGCACTCCAACGGCGTGTGGCCTGGCGCAGGTGTCTGTAAGATTGACTGCAATGAGTGGTGCGGACTCGGTAAGCCCATAGCCATTAACAATGCGTCGTCCGTACAGTAGCTCAAATCCAAGGCGCGTTGGTTCATGCAGTGCATCGCCCCCCGAAACAAAAAGTCGCACTGATGAAAAATCAAGATTTTTCATGAGGCAGAAGAGGCCAAATAGCTGCGGGATGCCAAGGACAATAGTTGGTTTTTTTGCAAGGCCCTCTTTAATAGCTTTTCGATTGATCCGTGGCACGACAATGGTAGCAATTCCTAAGATAATGGTGCACCAGACGGCAACGTTTTGCATGTAGCTGTGGAAAAGAGGCAATATTGCAAAAATTCGTTCATGGTCATCAAGCGCGAAGGTAGCTATACCCTGCAGGCAGTTGGTCATAATCGCTTTCCCGCTAAGCATGACGCCTTTGGGCATGCCCGTTGTGCCCGATGTGTAGAGAATGACCGTGCAGGCGTCGAGAGCAGGATGCGGTATAGAAAAAGTGAGATCAAGCTGCGCATCACGTGTGCTAAGATCTTCGATGCTCATGAGCATGTCGGTACTAAAAGCGGCTTCTGCGCAAGCGGCTTCAATTTTTGAGCGTAGGGTTTGAGAAACGAGAATGAGCGTAGGTTGTGCGTCTTTGACAATATAGGTGAGTTCTTTTTCATGTAAAAATACGTTAAGTGGTGCAACAATGGCTCCCGTCATCCAGGCGGCATGGTAGGCGCGATAAAAATTACTGCTATTTTCGTAAAGAATAAGGACATGGTCTCCGGGTTTAACCCCCTTTTTTTGAAGTTGCTTTGCAAGTGCTACTGCCTGGGTAAAAAGCTCTTTGAATGAGAGTTCTTCTGCTTCGTAAAGCAGTGCAGTGCGATTGGGCCAGAGCGTTGCGGCGCGTTTTAAGAGGGTGCTTGGATGTATAAGATTGCCCTGGGGGCTGAGAGAGCGGACAAGCGCTTCAAATCTTTTTTTGTAGATCTGCTTGTAATTCTTCATGATATACTCTTTATCAAGAGAGGGTTTGAAAATAGTTTGTTGTCCTCAGTGTAAAAGAGGTGTGAGGGTATTATGAATAGATTGCCGGATGGATTTTTGGTGGCGATTGAGGGCCTTGATGGAGCGGGTAAAACGACACTCGCGCAAGCTTTGGTAGAACGGCTTGAAAAAGAAGGCTTTTTAGTTCTTCTTACGCGCCAGCCAGGAGGAACCTCTTTTGGTGAAAAAATTCGACGGCTGCTCCATGACGCCGAAAAACGACCAGTGCCATTGGCGGAGTATCTTCTTTTTGCTGCTGATCGTGCAGAGCATATGGAGACTACTGTTCTTCCTGCATTGCGTGAAGGAAAAATTGTTATTTCTGACCGTATGAGCGATTCTTCTCTCGCTTACCAGGGGTATGGGAGTGGGGTTGATAAAGATTTTATTGGTTTAGTAAACGCAAAAGCGCTTCAGGGTAGAAAAGCTGACTTGACGATCTATGTTCGCCTGGCTCCCGAAGCAGTTCAGACCCGTATTGGAGCACGAGGCAAAGAAAAGACTTCGTTTGAGCGTGAGCATGGTCTGTTTTTTGCTCGTGTTGCAGAGGGTTTTGATATGTTGTACAGAGAGCCAAGATCTAATCTTTGTGTTCTCGATGCGATGTTAGCCCCGACTGTTTTGGCAGAACAAGCATATGCTGCCTTAGATGCATTGCTGCATAAGCAACTTCATGAATCGCGTGATCGGTAATGGTTTTTTTATCTTCCCAACACCAAACTACTCATCAGGTAACTCTTTTTATCGGGGGTGCGACCGCACAAAAAGCCCTTTTTGATGAACTTTGTCGACTGGTTCTTGTTGATGAAACAGACGCGACCCTGCGTCAGTTAGTGCACGAGCATAAACATCCTCAAGTTCGGTGGGTTGAGCGTTCTGGAGGGGCGTATAAACGGGACGACTTGGAAGAAGTTTTTACAGAAAGTTCTGCACGAAGAGGCGAGCGTGAGCGGCTTGTTTTTGTGTTTGATCGTGCTGACCTTTTGACAGAAAGTTGCGCGAACAGTCTCCTAAAACTGGTTGAAGAACCCCCCGGAGGGGTCTTTTTTCTCTTCTTGGCATCGCGACGTGAATTTGTGATCCCCACAATCGTCTCTCGATCGGTTATATTTGAGTTTTCTGGTGAATGTGTAGCGGTAGGACATGGATTGGTGGCGCTTTTTAAAAATCCCCAGATTGCAACGCACGCAGATCTTACTCGCGTTCTTGAGGCTGAACCTCTTTCTGAACATGAAACAAAACAGGTGCTCGATACGCTTTTAGTCTATTGGCAAGACTCTTTTAAAACGGCCCTTGAACAGCATGATCTTGAAAAACAATCTCAGGCTGAGCGCATGCTCAAGTTGTTTGCATACGGTCTTGACCGGATTCCTATGCCGGGTGGGGCAAAATTTTTCTGGAGAACACTCTTTCTTTTCTTAGAGAAAAAGTGACAGCGCTGTGTTTTCTATTTGAATTTAGTATTTGACAAAGTCTTGTTTTTTCCGCATAATTATAAAGTATAAAATTATAGTGTGTGTTAAAGTGCTTAAAATAATTGATCAAGTGGAGTTTTTCATATGATATTTTTAAAATTCAAAAGATTTTTTTTGTTAAGTGCAGTTGCCTGTTGTGCTGCTGTTTCTTTAACAGTTGCGGCGAGCAATGTCCCAGTGCCGCCTGTTCACAAGCAAATGGCTGATGAAGTTGCGCTTAGATGCTCTTTAGATCAGCTTTTTGAAACTATTCTTGAGTGGAAGGCCCAGGGTAAGCCATTTGACAATGGGGCGATTGGTGCGTTGCTTGAAAGTGCTTTTGAACACTGGAACCGGATCCAAACTAAATTTATTAATGCGGGCTGGTACCAAAATTTAATGCCACAGGCATGTGGGGCTATTTCAGAAAAATTTGATGAGCTTTTCAAGCTCTTATTACAAGAAAAAAATAGTCAGCACTATGTTGAACAGGTTGTTAAATTACGCTCTATGATTGAGCAGCTTATGTTGAATGTTCAAGATAGAGTTTCTGGTTTTTCAGAGCTCAGTAAGCCTTCCAGCAATGTGCAAAAGCCAATATTTACAACAACATTTTCGCAAGAAGTGTTAAAGCAAAGCAAAACTACTGAGGCAAAAATGGCTGATTTTCTTCTGAAATTGACGAAAAACTTTGACCAGAATGAGCTTGATTTTAAGACGTTAATGACGAAAGGGGTTACATCTTTTTGTGAAAAAATTGAGTGTCCTGAGTATAGAAAAATTTTATTGAAATCAATTTTGAAGAGTGAATTAGATTTATTTTCAGGTCAAGTGGTGCATTTTCTATGTATGATAACTGATGCTTTGCATCTGAGAGATTTTTATCGCGAAAAAGAATTTGAGATTTTATTGACTAAGATCTTTGAAGAAAATAAAAAATGGTTTAAGTCTTGGGCTCTAAAGATTTCGGATATACTCACTCGTGATATATTTTTTCTTGTGCGCGAATCCGATGGTGTAGTGATGCAGCCCACTGACCAAGAAGCCCGGGATTATGACATTGAAAAAGCAGCTGAATCAATTAATAAGCTTGAAGAACAATTTAAGAAGTATGGTCACTCGTTTAGCGTGCCAAAAGGTTATGTACATATTGTTAACGAAGCATCAATATTGATAAAGGTGTGTCGCGAAAATCTTGGCAAACTCACACCAACGTGGGCTGGCTCAGTGGGTACATTTTTTGGATTGAGCAAAAAACTTTCTACCGAAGAAGAGCTTGTGATACGTAAAAAGTTAGTGATAAATCTTTATAAACTCTTAGCGTATGCTGAGTATGCTAAATATCTGCCTGTTTTTGATACACACTACTTTGAGACTCAATTAAATGTACAGGTGAATGATTTTATTAGTAAAATACCTCACCCTCGGGATATTTGCAAAACGTACGCAGACACATGTGGTAGTCCGGCGCTTTATGTAGTTAAAAAAGAGCGTTTGGCGCTGTATAAAGATCGTATCAATCAAATTGAATATATTGTAGAAATACAAGATAAGATGCTAGAAAATTTACCGGAAGATCAAAACGCAGAACATGTGCTTATGCGCAAAGCGGTATCCAAAGCATCTACGCATTTGTACGAATGCAAGAGACTTGTTGAGCAGTACAATTCTTTTGTTTGTTCAACGGGAAAAATTGACGATTTACAAAAAATGTTTGATATCTGTGAAGCACAGCTAGATCGATCGTTTGTATTGCTTAAGCAAGCTTCTTGTGAGTTTGGAAGGCCTATTTTTACGGCAAACTTGTGCGCTCCACGAAAATCATATAAAGATGTTGAACCAGAGATGGTTTTAAATCAGCAAAAATTTGGTGTGGTCGGGAAAAAATCTGCATTTTCGCTATGGATACTCGATCCTTGTATTGTAAATCCGTTCATTACTCACGTAAAAAATATGGCTGCAGGAAAAATTGATGAGGTAATTCAACAAACACTTGGGGTTGGTGGTTTTGACGATACTGCGCAGGAAATTATCAAAAAACTTAAAGCTATTCCTGATGCAACTTTGAGGAGTATTGGCAGGGGATTGAGGTGGAGAGAAAGTTCAGTAACTTCTTTTGCGGCGTCATTATTAAATTATAAGGTGTCTCGATGGTTTGTGCGTGCAGTGTTGCCTGATACGATTTCGTATCTTGAGTATTTGGATAATGCAGGGCTTGATGTGCAGCAAGTTGTCGGTTTATTGAACCAGTTCTCTGCTCTGACGCTTGGTAAAATATCAACTAATGACCTGATTTCCCAGATGATTGAACAGCCTGCTTGCTTTAAATTGTACTTAAAGCATATTGTGTTGAAATGGCAAAATAAGTTTGATGGTTTAAAGCCAAATTCGGTAAGTTCGCTTTCTCAGACAAAGAAAGACAAATTATATCGTAAAGCAACTGAGACTTATTTTCCAGATGTAGAACCTCGTATTGTTATGGATAAAAAGGGAGTTGTGGATAAATGGTTGTTAGCAAAAACTCTTTCAACCGGGATGGGGGTTCCACAGGTGAGCAAAAAAACATTTGAAATGTGGAAGAGTTTTGCCAAAGAATCAGAGCACCTATTGCCTCTTACTTCATTGCAAGGTGTTAGAAATAATTGTTTTGCGACCAGTCTTAAGTCTTATTTAACAAGTCATCTTATGGGTCTTATCAAAATGGTGCCTGTGCAGGATGATCAAGACGCCTGGGCGAAGCGTATAACTAACGCTGATGTTGCCGCCCTCAACAATGCACGAAAGAGTATTTCTTTGGAATTAAACAACCTTAAAAATCAGAAAAAAACGCTTGATGGATCATACTCCTGGTACCACTATCTTTGGTTCCCCAGTTTGATTTCTTATTGGAAACAAGATTCGTTACTGCAGTTAAACAAACAGTCGCTTTCTCTACAGAAAAAACTGTGCGTACATGCAATAGCGCTTTCTAATGTTAACAAGATGTTTGCCGCATACGAGAAGGTCGGTTTAAAAGGTGAGCAACAAAAAGATGTCAATCGTATGCCACAAGTTGGCAACAAAACTAAAAAAAAGCTTTATCTGCAGTGAAGATTTAGCGGCCATTGCGCTTCAATTTTTAAAAGCGGTGAAGATGAAAAAATAAAACTTTCATTCTCACCGCTTTTTTTATAAAATCCTTCTCAGGCCGAGCGCATGCTCAAGTTGTTTACGTATGGACTTGACCGGCTTCTTTTCTTAGGGAAAATGTGATAGCGCTGTGTTTTCTATTTGAATTTGGCATTTGACAAAGTCTTGTTTTTCCCCTATAATTACAGAGTATAAAATTATAGTGTGTGCTAAAGTGCTTAAAATAATTGATCAAGTGGAGTTTTTCATATGATATTTTTAAAATTCAAAAGACTTTCTCTGTGGGCAATGCTGGCTTGTGGGGTGGGTAGTTTTTTGTCCGTGTTTGCGATGCAAGAGTCTGAAGTCATTAACCGTATTGGCGATGATACAAAAGAGTTGCATACATTGCTTACACAGACCTTTGATGCTTTGTGTAAAGATGATAGGCCTGCAGCTAATAAAACAATGAAAGAAGCCTCTGCCTGTTGGAATCGAATGCAGACGGTTTTGCTTTCTTCGTATAGGTATTCGATGCCTATGGATAATGCCTGCAAACAGATTTCATCAATGTTTGTATTGAAAGATTCGATGCCGCTTAAAGTAAGTATAAAGGAAGTTTTGCAGCTTCGTGAGTCCATCAAGCTGTTTCTGTGTAATGTGCAGAATAATGTGGGCGAAAACCCTAAATTGGTTTTGGTTAAAAAAGATGATTTTAAGCCAAAGACGTTCAAAGAGCTTTATGAAGAAAAATGCAAAGAAGTAGTCACGAAGAACAAAGGCGAGCGCGATAAGCGGATTCTTAAGTTTAAAGAAGAGCGTACAAAAGAAATACATAAGAAAAAAGATGTTATTGAGAAAAAAATAGATGAATTTTTAAATGAAATAACGGTTTCTGATGAGCATAAGGAAGAGATTCGAAAGCTTGTGAAAGAAAAACTTATCCTATTGCAGGAAGAAGTAGAAGACTTTTATGGGCCTATTAAGTTGCCCCACCCGGGCGAAGGTGACAAAAAGTTAAAATCTTTACTGCAAAAAGATTTTGATGAAAAGTATAAGCAATTATTAAAAGCAGATGGTCTTGAACTCGACTTCTACGGAAGTTTCTATTTCCCTAAAGATGCGTTGCCAGCGGTGAATGAGGGGAACGATAATTGTCGCTTGAATATACAAGAGGCAGCGTCTCATTTTAATATCCTTGAACAAAAAATAAAAAATTTGCGCGATTTCAAAAACCAAGAGCAAGAGAAACACTTGATTAGCCTTTTAGGTGTAGCAATGGAATCGCTTGAAAAGTGTCATGATTGTTTGGCTCAGCTGAATCCAGGTACGGGCAATTGGCTTTTAACAAAGATTGGTTATTTAAAAGCAGATGTTCTCTCTGAGTGTAAGGCGCGTGCTCGTTTTGAAGCGCATTATAATCGCTTGCTGGCCATTGAAAAACTCTTGTTTGGTAGTGAAAAGGTTATTTCTGACTCGATGCTTGAATTTTTTTCACCAGAAAAGATGTTTGATGTTTTTGTTGAGCTACGAGATAGTGAGCGAAAGACTATTGCGCATAACCTGAGAAAAAAATGGCAAGACGAGTGGTTGAGTAAAAAAGATAAGCTTAAAGGCGATCAAGAGTACATTGATGGATGGGAAAAAAATCTCGGAAAAATTAACTGCCCGGCCTTTGCAGGTGAGTATGCTTACTTAAAACATGCTCAACAACAGGCGCAAAATCACTTTGATAAGTGCAAGGTCATTGCCAATAAATACAATAATCCAAATTTTTTAACAGGGTTTTTTACAGAAGGTGCATATTTGGAAGACCAAGAACGTTTTAACATTGCGTGTGCACGTGGGAATTTTAAAGATTTATCAGAATACGACCAAAAAATATTTGCTGATGAATATGAGCAAATGAATAAATGGTTGGCATATCGTGATGAGAAGCTTCTCTTGGTCGATCTGCTTGGGGAATGTGATAAGGAGCACCGAGTTAGCCTTTTGGAATTTGTTGAAAGATTTAATTTAAAGCCGAATCGTTTACAAGAACTTAAAGCAACGCTTAAAAAAGGCGTCGATATGTTTTTTGAGAATGAGAAGCTTGGCTCATTGATTCCTCGAGCTGTTGGTCTTGTGTCTTTATGTCGAGAGTCCACTCTAGTTTCTCAAGCTTTAAAAAAAGGATGGTTTTGCTCATGGTTAGGCTCTCTGGTACTTCCGCAATATCCAGCAGGGTTTGAACTTTTTATTAATGGTGGCTTGACGCTTGATCAAGCCCTAGATCTGATCAATGCGATTATTAATTCTACCGAGGTTGGCAAGGTTCTTTTTAGAATTGGTGCCCAAAATCTTGTTACTTGTCCTGATACGCTTAAAAAGTATTGTTATATGTGTATTGATGCGATTGGGGCGGGTGTTAATACACTTGAGAATCTGCAGTTAGCCGACTTATTAAAAGAGCTTGCAAATAAAAACATAATTTCTCCCTTATTGCAAAAGACAACGAAGTTTCTTACCACTGTTAATGAGACAAGTACTGATCTGCACACTAACTGCGAAACAGTTGTTCCGAATATTAAAAAAACAGCAAATACGGTAATCGAGGTGACAAATCACTTGCCTAATGTAGTGGTTTGGGGCCCTGGAATGGGATTGCAGTCTGTGCATGAATCAAAAGCACTTGGATGGGCCGCATGGCTTGCTAGTTTTAATTTGCCTTATGATGTCATTGCAAAAATAAGCCCAGAAATGGGGACACGGCTTAAGGCGGTTGTTGATTATGGGCTTACTCCCGAACAAGCGCTTAAGTTGATACGAGTGGTTATTGATTCGAACAGCATTGGGAAAGCACTTTTTGAGATTTTTGAACAAAAGATGCGGCAGAAGCCAGAAGTAATAAAAGGTTATTTTACTGCGATAATAAGCCTTATGGAAACGTTGGCGACTGGAACACTCGGTGGCGCTGACAAGGTTGCACTTCTATTGAAAAATAAGATTGAAGAGTATGAACCTTTTATGGACACATTAAAATGGACATTTTCTGTTGGTAGTTTTTCTCCAAAAATCCGTCAGAAGTTTGCAGAAGAACTGGCTCAGAAATTTATTACACAGGTGCCGCAGCCGTACAAAAAAACAAATCCAGAAAAGCGACCTATTCCTGAAGAAATTAACGCTGATGCGCTTAAATATAAATTAGATGTTGCTAGTCTTATAAATAAAGCTGATCAAGAGGCAAATGCATTGAAGAATGCTAGCTCAAACCAAAATGTCAGCGAAGAAATTTATGAGAAGCATTACACACACTGTTTCTCAACTCAATGTATGCAAGTAGCAGATAAGCTTAAAAAAGAAGAATTATTGTTACAGCAGTCTATAGACCAGATAAAAAATCCACTTGACCCTATGACCAAAAAACAGGAAGAAGGGCTCAAACAAGTGCGTGAAACGAGAGCTACGCTTGCGAATTCAATGCGCTGGTACAAGTATCTCTGGTTGCCAGGTGTGCTTGCGTATTGGAAAAAAGATTCAGAATTAGAGAGGCTTGAACAGCGATGGGCATGGAATTTGGCCTCTGAGACACAATCTATTTTGGAAAAAATACGAGAACAGAGAAGAGAGTTAAATATGCCGATGATAGACAAGTTGTATCGACTTGTGGAATCGGCGGGAAATTCGACCGTGCGTTTTTTGAAAGACCAGGTTTCATTCGACTATTTTTCCACGCTTATTCAAGGGAAGTCCCTTGCAGAAAAAGAGAAGGTCGAGAAAAAAGAGAGTCCGGCCATTAAGGAATTTTCTCTGCGTTGGTATCACTGTCTTTGGTTGCCAAATGTATTTGCAAAAGTTCAAGATGCTGCATTGAAAAAAGACGAGTCTAAATTTAGCAAGCGAATAATCGAGTTTAATACAAGAGCATCATACGCAAAAGACCAAGTTGAAATACAAAAAGAGCTCCTACAACAAAAAATGCTTGCATTGAAGCTTTCGCAAAAAAGATGGCGAGAATATGCCACGAGCTTGCAGAATAGTCAAAAAACGCTTCTGCTGTAGTGAAGATCTCGCGATAATCGCGTTGCAATTTTTAAAAACAGGCGAGGATGAAAAGATAAAACTTTCATCCTCGCCTGTTTTTTATAAAATCCTCAAATCTCTAGAACAGAGCCGTTGCTTTTTGGGATAATTCTCCTACACTGAAAATGAAAGTTAGGTTTTTTTCTGCAACCAAAAAGGCTGTGAAAATGGCATTTTCTTCAATGAAAGATCTTTTGGGGTCTGTACTTACAACCAAAGGAAATTGGCAAATTCGTCTTATGAAAGATTGGCCGCTGATCGTCGGTGACCTCCAGGTGCATATGCGTCTTGAACGTGTCTTAGGGAACGTTCTTGTTGTTGGCGTCTACGATTCGCATTGGCTCCATGAGCTCTCCATGCTCTCACCAATGGTGGTACAGACGATTAATGACCATCTTGGCGGTGCATTTGTGACTCGTATACGCTTTATTGTGGTTGAACGAAAAGAAAAAAAGTCTGAGCAACCCGCAAGTCGAGAACGGGAGCTGAGTATGCCAGAAGTAGCGATGAATTCTCGACAGGAATATGTATTGCGATCGGTTAAAGATGTTCAGCTTCAAAAAGTTCTTGAAAAAGTTTTTTATCGTTGTGTTGTGTAGCATTTTGCTTGGAGCAATCATCATTGGGATTATCTCTTTTGTGGTGATGCGAAAAGCAAAAACAGAGACACAGCAAAATGGAAGTATCTGTTGTGTTGCCGGTAAATCAGGCGGACATCTTATCCCTGCCCTTACGCTTGCGCGTCGGTATCGTGAAGAACACCCTAACGCACATGTTCTCTTCTTTTCAACAGATACGCCTCTTGATAAGAATATTGTGCAAAAGGCGGGATTTGTGAACGAGCATATTACTTTTGCATTGGGTAATGTTCCGCGCTGGGATTTTTGGAATTGGCCAAAATATTTTTGGAATTTAAGTAAAGTTTCGTGGTACGCATGGCGTGCTCTTTTAAAAGCGCGGCCCGAAAAAGTAATGACCACTGGAGGCTTTATCTCTTTACCGATTGGGATTATATCGAGGACCCTTGGAATTCCTATTTATCTCTATGAGTTGAATGCAGTACCTGGAAAAGCGGCAACTGTTTTGAGTATTTTTGCAACCAAAACGTTTGTCTGTTTTGATGAAGCATTTTCTAAATTTCCTCGATCTGCTCGAGTAATACGTGGCACATATCCCTTGCGTTTTGATGCAAACGACCGTTTGACCAAAGAAGAAGCGCGTGTGCGACTTGGTATAGAAAATGCGGATCGCGTTATGCTGGTGATTGGTGGATCTCAGGGGTCGTTTTTTATTAATACGATAATGCCAGAGGTGATTGCGGGGCTTGCTTTATCTAAAAAAATTATGGTGATGCATCAGACGGGAGAGAGTGATGTAACTCGTGTTCGGGATCTTTATCGAGAACGGGGCATACAGGCTCTTGTCTTTGCTTATCGTGAAGATATGGCTGTTCTCTATTCTGCTGCAGATTGTGTTATTTCACGAGCTGGTGCAGGCTCTCTTTTTGAATTACTCTTTTTTGAGAAACCTTCAATTATTGTACCTTTGGAGACACTGATTACTGATCATCAACTGGATAATGCACAGGCGATGGCCGAGCAGTATCCAGCGTTTTTCTCAGTCTTTAGACAGGCTGATCTTGAACGGTCAACTCAAGGTTTTGCGCGGAAATTAAGTACGTTGCTTTCTTGAATTTTGGTGCTGCTTCTATGCTTCGATACATTTTCCTACGGAAAACACTCAGCATGAGCGGTGGGAGCGAATTTACTTTCACCGCTCATCCAGGCGTTTTAATGCACCATCCGCTCATCCCGAGTATTTTTACCATTCTTGAACTTCAAAGTTAATCTTTAGTAAAAATGTATCGAGGGAGAAATGCGGCTCAAGTTTTTTGTTTCTCAAGGTCGACAAAATCACTTTATCACCTCGCCTCCCTCGATACATTTCCTCCTGTGTCGGAAACACTCGGGATGAGCGGTAGAGAACAGTAATAAATTCGCCCTATCCGCTCATGGTGAGCGAGTTTACCCTGAGTGACCCGAAGGGTTGTATCGAAGGGAATCTATAAGAGCGGTAATTTATTTTGTGAGGAGTGGAATTGCGTCCGCAGCGCCTTCACGAGATGGAGCCCCACTAAAGCGATTAACCCAGATGCGTGAAAGTTGTGGATCGAAATAGAAGGTCTTTTTTGGATTTTCGATAAAGTAGTTGAAATCGAGCCATAGTGGTAGTGCGTGCCAAGCCGAAAAAATTCTATGTTCCATTGGTTCGTTGTCGTCGCGTCCTAAATAGACGACGGAGGTATGTGTTGGGGTGCAGCCTGCAAACCAACAGGTCCTATTGTCATTGGTTGTTCCTGTTTTTCCGGCGGTGTCTCCACGAATCCAATGTTCTGGCATACGCTCTCTGAGTCGAGCGGAGACGAGTCTGAGTACTTGGAGCATTTGACTTGCGGTGCTCCAATCAATAACGGTATCTGAGTGGGCATAATATTTCCATATTTTCTGTCCCCATTCATCTTTAATCCATTCAATTGCATGAGGTTCGGTGTAAACGCCTTTGTTGGGATAAACGGCAAAATAAGCTGCAGCCTGGAGGGGTGTGCACTCGGTACAGCCAAGCGCTAACGATGGGTAGGGAGGGAATGGGCCGGGGAGATGGAATTTTTGTGCACATTCACTGATGCGTTCGGCACCAAGCTTAAAGAAAAGTTTTACGGGAATAATGTTATTGGATACCGTTACCGCGTGAGCAAATGTCATGGTCCCAATAAAATCTTTAGAGACGTTTTGTGGTGCCCAGGTGCCAATGACAAGCGGTTCATCTTTTTCGGTGTCTTGCATGGTGCTCCCATTGAGGAGTGCCGTGGTGTAAATAATCGGTTTGAACATAGAGCCCATCTGGCGTGTTGCTTGAGTTGCTTTATTGTACTGAGATACCATAAAATCATATCCGCCCACAAGCGCTTTAATGCCTGCGGTAGCGTTGTCGATGCAAACGAGAGCACCATCGAGTTTTGGCTCGACTGAGCGAAGATGTTTTATATGTTCTTTAAATACCTGATCAGCCTTTTCTTGTGCTTTTCGGTTGAGCGTTGTTTGGATGATGAGGCCGCCTGTGTAGAGTGTTTTACGATCAAATTGTTCCTCGAGCATGCGACGAAGCCATTCACGGAAATGAGGGGCAAGAGCACTTGAAGGTTCGTGTCGAATATTGAGTGGTTCTTGGAGTGCGGCGTCGTATTGCTGTTTTGTTATTGTTTTGCGATTAAGCATGCTCCTTAAGACGACTTCTCGGCGCCCTTTTGCGATTTCTTCGTGTGTAATAGGAGAATAACGTTCTGGGCTTGGAAGTAGACCGGTTAGAAGTGCGCTTTGTGCAATCGAAAGATCTTTTGCTTCGATACCCCAAAACCGTTTTGCTGCTGCTTGAATGCCGTAAATGCCAGTGCCGAAGTAGACGTTGTTAAGGTATGCTTCAAGAATTTGTTCTTTAGAAAATTGCTGTTCAATGAGCAGAGACAAGACCTGCTCGCGAATCTTACGCCACAAAGTTCGCTCTTTGCTGACAAAAAGGAGCCGTACGAGTTGTTGGGTGATGGTACTGGCGCCTTGAGCAAAGCGATGTTGTCGGAGATTTGTTTTAATGGCCCGTAAAATGCCACGGAGGGAGATGCCATGATGTATAAAAAACTCTTGGTCTTCTGAGGTCAGAAAAGCTTCAATAGTAAGACGAGAGAGGCTAGAAAGAGAAATCGGTTCCTTGCGCTCAAGTTGGAAACGGCCCCATTCTTTACCCTCATCGTCAAGAAGAATGCTTGGATGTCCTGCGGCTCCTTGTTCGAGGGCAGAGAGGTCAAGCCAACGATTGGTTGTAAAAAAAAGAAAAACGCCGCAAAAAAGACCGATACCTGAAAAAAGTAAAAGAAAAAGGAGCAACCGTATTCGACTCATGGTACTCTTATCACTAACGGGGGTTAAAAATTGAAAAAATGAACAGGCTCTATACCTGGAAAGTATAACACAAGTGAAAAAGTACGTCTTTATGCGTGGGCTTTTCTTCTATTTTCTCTTTGCTGTAGCTCTTTTTGCAGAAGTTCTTGCGATTGGCTTTACTGGCTCCTGGCATCTCTCTTTTGTACGGGTTGGGTTTATAGCTTGTCTCGTGAGTAATGAGCTGGGTGTAGTGCGAGCACTGTTTGGACTGGTCACTGTCCTGGTAAGTTCTTTTTTTCAGGGAGTTTCATTGGTCTCTACCTTGCTTTACTATGGAGGAGCTGCTCTCATTTGGCAGCCGCTTGATGGGGTCGTGAGTCGCACCTCATTTGCGCATGCTTTTATGGGAACATTGCTTATGTTGGGAGCAATGCTTATTGAGGGGGCTCTTTTTTGGACTCCTTTTTCGGCGTGTGCTACTATATTATTAGTGCCACTTTTGGTACAATTAAGATACAAGGTATGAAGAGCAATCGCGCACAGCTTTTTATTAAGCTGTGTGAGGAAAGTCCGGACTCCTAATAAGATGGATGCCTGGGGATGACTCAGGGGGGCGCAAGCCCATGGAAAGTGCCACAGAAAATAACCGCCATCATGTTCTTTGATGAATTTGTTGGTAAGGGTGAAAACGTGCGGTAAGAGCGCACGACTTTGCGCCAGTAATGGCCAAGGGGGGTAAACCCCGTCCGGAGCAAGACCAAACAGCGTTATTCGGTCTCTTATTCCGCCATGGGAAGCGTAAGCTTTTTGTGGGAAATGAACGCGGGTAGGTTGCAAAGATACATGGTTGCTGCGTGCCTTTGGCACAGACAGAATCCGGCTTACTGAGTACCTTGTTTATATTTTTGAGGTGAGTTGATGAAAACAGGCCTTCTATTGGTTCCTTTTGTTTTTTTTCTCGTTGGTTTTTATGGTGCTTCGCTTTTAGTGAGGCAGTCGCCATTTCCAGCGCCTTCGCTGGTTGGGTTGCCGGTTGTTGATGCGATTGCAGTGCTTTCTGAGCGAGAGCTCAATGTACGTATTCGTGCGCAGCAAGAACGTGCGGATCTTATTCCGGGAACAGTTATTGAGCAAACTCCGCGGCCTGGGCAGCAGGTTAAACCTCATCAATCGGTTTTTCTCGTGGTGGTTCGTCAGCCAAAAAAAGCGACAATGCCTTCTTTTATGGGGAGTACGGTTGCTGAGGCTCAGCAGCGTGCAGAAGAAATTCGTCTTAAGGTAAAAGTGTGGCGTATTGCTGATATTGCTCCTCGGGATACGGTTATCGCGCAGTGGCCTCATCCGGGCAAAGAGCTTGAGGGGCGGCAGGCTGTTTTGTATGTTTCGACTGGTTCAAAAGCTTTTGTGCGAATTGTACCCGATTTTAGAGGTATGGGTCTTAAAGAGGTAGTAAATTATCTTGCGCAAGACGGTATCAAAACCGTGCAAACAGTGACTGGTGCCGGTACTTTTATTACGGCACAAAAGCCATTGCCAGGCTCATTGGTTGATCTCTCAAAACCACTTTCTGTGCAGCTTCAGGCATAAAGCGGCTATTTTAAACGCTGAATGAGTTTATTGATGAGAAGATACATCTTTTGGTAGTATTCAGGAATTTCTTTATAGAGTATGCTTGCAAATTCTTCTCGATAAACATGGGATGTTGTATTGCGAGCGTCAAGCATGAGTAGGAAAGCTTCAACCTCTTCCTCTGAGAGTATGGTTGCCGTATAGCATGCACGGAAAACTGGTTTTGGTGATGCTACATGTATTCCTTCAACTTTTTCGAGATAGTCTTTTACGACTTTCCAGAGGAGATCGGTGCAGTATTCAAATCGTTGAATGAGGGAGTCGCGATATTCTTCAAAGCGTTCTTCATCATACGAAAGACTGGCTTTGTGTTTTGAGACAGCTTTTTCGAGTGTAGCGAGTGCTGCTTCAAATGTTTGAATTTTACGTTTTAGTGTCTCCATATGATACCTTCTTGTTTTATTGAGTCTTGAAATGTTTTTGGAAGATCATAAAAATCAGAGAGATCAACAGGAATAGGGATATTGAGATCTTCTTCAATATCGAGTCGCAATAGAGCTATTCGTCCATCGGTTATTTTTTGACCACAGTCAATCGTAATATCAATATCAGACCCTTGATGGGCAGTTTTTTTTGCACGAGATCCGAAAAGAATAATCTTCCCCTCTGGGATATATTTGCTGATTATCTGGAGGAGTAAAATATAATATTTAGGGTTGATATCGCCGATATCGTTTCTATGCATGTTCTTTTTCGATTGTTATGTGAGCATCATAGTTTTCTAACTACACTCTAAGCAATGGCATTAAAATCGTCAAAGTTTTAGCGGTTAACAATTTGTTCTAGAGAGCTTCTTCTTGCCCGTAACACGTATTGACAAATATAGAAATAAATGTAAAATAATAGAGAAATTAAAATAATATGTTTTTTAAAAGAGTTGCTATGAAAAAATATATAAAATTACTGTCAGTGGTAAGTAGTTTTAGCTTTTTGCTTGCCGCATCAGATCAATCATCTTTGACGGCTGTGGTGCATTATCAGAGTGAAAGTTCTGGGAATGAAGCGTTGGTAGTAGATGAAAACCCGGTGACACAGGATATTTTTTTGCCGATCGATCAAAAAATAAACATGATTAACGGTCGTTTTGATACGATTACGGAGAAATGGCTTAACTCAGACTCGTCCTTTGAACAGGACAAAAAAATAATGAATCTTTTTTCTGCATTGCAGGATAAGAATCCCTATGGCTTTTATCGAATGGTTGTGGCTTTAATACAATCAAAACCTCTCAGTGCCGAGGAGGTTATTTTGACTTTAGAAGGTCTTTTGCATCTACCAAAGCCTATTTTTGAAAAAATTAACAATTTTAGCGTAGAACTTCCTTTGTATAATGAGTACAAGCCTACGTTTAAGATATGGCGAGACGTTGCTTTGCCAAAGATGTTTGAGGCGTTTATTGCATATATTAATGAAAAAACACCGGGCGAAATGTGTTTTGAAGAAAAGCAAAATGAAGAAAAACAAGAATCGTTGAACGAAGACAAAACAGTTGCTAAAAGGGCTATAGAGAGGCAGAAATTAGCAAACTTGCAGAGCCGTGAAAGAGCCATAAAACTGATGCAGTCCTATAAAGCACAACTTGATTGTTTATCGGATGATACATTAAGTCTTTATTTTGATGTGAATGTTGGGCTTAGATTTTTTGTAGACAAAAAAAATCAAAAAACAGTCCTTTCTTTGTGCGTTGAAGCGTTTGAAAAAAACAATCCATTGTTTAAGCCTTTGAATTCAAAGGTGATAGAAAAAATGGATGCTTTATGTGCATTTTTTCTTCAGGAACTAAAGGAGTTGAAAAACAGAACTTCGTCTCAAACGCTTTTTTCAATACGTGATGATGAGAGAGTGATATGCGGTAAATGGATACTTCCGTTTGAGCAAAATTTTTTTGTCGACAAAACAGCAGTAGCGAAAAATTCTATAAAGGCTCTTGATGCCTTGCAAATTGGACTTACGATCTTGGACAAGGTAGCAATAGAAAATAATCCTCAACCACAGACTAATAAGAGCATAAGACAAATACATCAGCGTACTGAAAAATTGATCAAACAGCTTACGCTCCTTAAAAACGAATTGCCAACAGTGTTTTTACAGTATATGAGGGGAGTTCATCCCTTTATTTTTACACCAGCTATGGCCTTTGCGCCTTATAAAGAAAAATTACATCCCCAGTTCTTTGTAAAAATTGACAATGAAATAGCAGACCCGATAAAAGCATTTTTTGAATCGGCATCTGAAGAGGTAGCCGTTTTGCTAAGTCAAAAAGAATTAGAGCCACAAAAAAAGATAGTAATAACTAAAGATCTCGCCTATAAGTATAGAAAACTGAATGGCGGAATTAAGAGGAAATGGATTAATCCTCGCGAGCTTTAACCTCACACCCTTCAAATACCTGGAACGTTGTTTCAGGATCTTTCCACGCGTCAGCAGAAAGCCCTGCTTTGAGAGCAAGGTGCTGAAGTGTTGTTTCTAAACTCCAGCCCTGTTCTGTTGCCACCTGCGGAAGAAAGACGGCGCTTGCACGTTGCTTTTCAAGAATAATCCCCTGTTTTCCAAGCTCAATTTTTTTCCAATCTTTGACCACAAAAGGTGGCTCAAGGATTGAAATATCGATGGCAAGTTCCGAAAGTTCTGATCTGGTAACCGGCGAAAAACGGCTATCATGAAAGGCTGCTGCCCTGCTCATTTCTTGTACCGTAAGCATGAGTGGCTCTTGGGTGGTTATATGCCCAATACATCCGCGCAAATCCCCCGATTCTTTTTTGGTGAGTGTGACAAATGCACCTGCTTGTGCAGTAAGCGCTTGGCTTTTGATTGGAAGTAATAGCGCGTCTGCGACTCTTTCTTTTTGTGGCATACATTGGTTTTCTATGCTTCTGCGTGCAAGCGTAAGGAGTGCTTTTTTTTCATAGGCAGTCAATCGGTCGCAGAGGGCGAGTGTAGAACTTTTTTCTTTTGTAAAAATAATGCCCGCATAGCTGACGCTTTGGAGAGCGTCTTTATCAGCAACTGTTTCTTGATCATGTTCTCTTTGTGGAGACGTGTAATAACAGGTGAGCCGCGATTCAACTGGTTGGAATACCTTTTTTTTGATTAAGGCGAGTACTATTTTGAGCGGTTCTTTACCACAGACAGTAGCGCCTGTTTCTTGCATTACCGTATTAAAATCTTGGAGTGACTGATGGACAAGAGACTCGATAACTGCCGAGTCTATTTGGCGTACTTGGTCGAGAATATGAGTAGTGAATTTTTGATAGCCAAAAGAAGCGCCATGGTGAACAAAATCAGTACTGATTACGATAAGGGTCCGGTCGTTAATGAGCGGACGCAAACTCTCAACAATTGAATCAAGATGAGCGGGCGTAACTTCCCCTACAATAAGTGGAATGAGTTTGAAGTGAGCAATTGTTTTCTGTAAAAATGGCAGCTGTACTTCGAGCGAGTGTTCTTGCGCATAGACTCTTGTAACCGCGTTTTCTTGGTGAAAAGAGGGGTTTCTCCTTAATGCTTTAAGCGCAGGCTTATCGAGAGGGATATCTCCCAAGGCCGTGCGATAGGTAGAAAACGACGGAAGTGCAATGCCTTTAAAGGAGAGGTGGTGGCTGGGTGCAATAACAATAACGCGGGTAAAATGGCGATTACGGTCGCCATTTTTTGAAAGTAACGTGCGGTAGACTGTTGCCGCGCAGAGACCAGAATAACGGTATCCAGCATGAGGCGCGATAAGAATCTGCAACAAGTTGGGGTTAGTAACTACTCCAAAGCGCTGAGCCGCTTCACTGAAATACTGGTCCAGAGTAGCGTTGAGTTCAACATGATCTTGTGGGTACCAGTCAGATGAAAGCGAAGAAATAAAGATTGGATTGGTGACTGTTCTGTTTGGTGAGCAGGTGGTAGAGCAGTTGATCAATAAAGAACTAAATAAAAGACTTAATAAAGAACTAAATAAAAAACGAAGATGCATAAATTATTCCTCTCCTTTTTGATTTTTTTGATTACTGCTTGTCTACCGTTTGTCTATTGGAAGAAGCTGAGCCATTTTTGTATGGCGACTGATTTTCTAAAGTGTTCTTGTTTTGTAAGAAGTTTAAGCTGTTTGAGCGGGGCTTTTTCGTCGAGCTCTTTTATTTTTTTAGTTAAAATGATGCGTGCAAACTCTATTTTTTCTTGGAAGAGTTTTTTATCCTTTTCATCGCCATAATTATAAACAAAGGAGGCTTCTATAAGAGCGTCAGCAATATGAAATTCGATAAAAGGAATATCTTTCCCTATTTTTACCCAGAGAGGAAATTCGGCTCCCGTTGAGTTTTTATAGTTGGTATCTTTTTCAAATTTTCGTGCAGCAAGAGCAGCGAAATAACGAATTGGGTCATTGGTTAGGGTATTAAAATCTTCGGGGATTCGGAGGGAACCATCAGTGTCTTTGAGATAGGTGTACTGGTGTTTTTGTGCCCATTCCCAAAAAAAGTTTGTGCCCGGCGCTGGATAATAGATGTCTTCGATTTTGACGGGGATAGTTTTTGCTTTGACTTTAAAAGAGGCAAGAGCGCTGTGATGGCCATCTATAAGGTAGAAAAGAGGAGTTTTTTCTTCCGAATCTATATTTGTTGCAATGACAGGGAGGGCATCTTTGGTTGAGAAGATACTTTGCCCATTGTCGTATTTAAAGGTAGAAAACTCTTTATTAGTATCACCCTGTTTGATTGCTTTTGTTACTTTGTCATTTACGTTTTCTGATGAGTAACGAACTTGTGTTGGTCGTAATTGGGAAAGATTAACAAATAAAATATCAACATTATTGATGGGGAAAAATAAATTAACTGAACAAATAAGAGGTGTTAAGAAAATGAGCTTTGCACAGTATTTCATGAATTGGGTTCCCTGAAAAAAGGGTAAAAGTAGCATACTCTTCTTCGCGTAGCCTATCAGAGTCTTGATGGGTGTCAATAAATCGATCCTTGTTATTGTTTCTTTTGACGGTCTCTTTTTTATATCTTTATCTTTGATAGGTCTGTTTATCTGAATAAGAACCGATACTAAGAAAGGTGTTATGAGTACGATTCAAACGCCTCGTTTACAAATTCGTTTGTTAACAAAGCGTGATGCCCCGAACCTCCACGAGGCAGTTGTTGAGACTATGGAGCAGCTTCTTCCCTGGATGTCGTGGGCAGAATCATACAGAACAGGAGGCGTTGAAGTAGCTGAGAAATTTATTGAGAATGCTTTTTTGGATGCACAAAAAGAATCTGAATGGCATTTTGGTTTATGGGCGCAAGAAAAGTTAATAGGGGTTGTTGCGTTAATGCGGTTTGATCGCCATAACCAATCTATCGAAATTGGCTATTGGTGCCGCACCTCTGAGCAGAAAAAAGGCTTTGTTACTGAGGCAGTAAATGCATTAACTCGCTTTGCGTGTGAAAACCTAGCGGTTAAACGCGTCATTCTTGTGTGTCGCAATGAAAATGTAAAAAGCGCAGCTGTTGCAGAACGCTTGCAGTTTATACTCGAGCAGGTTGGTCCCTATGAGGGGGATACAAACCCTCAGGCAACATACCGCTTCTATGTTCATGAGAAAAATAGAGAGATGCCTGCACTGATTGTATCTTGGGCCTAACGATGATTTTCAGAGCGTAAAGCGGCTAAGAGATTTTCGAGAGGGGCGTTTTTAAATATAATCGAAAAAAGAGCATCGCAGCAGGGGAGTATGATCGTATGTTTTTTTGCGTGAGCACAGATGCTTGGGAGGGTGTTGAGGCCTTCTGCGGTAAGGGTATTTTGTGCAAGTGTAGAGGCTAGATTTTTACCTTCCCCGATCATTTTACCAAGACGCATATTACGACTCTGACAACTAAAACAGGTAAGCATGAGATCGCCTATTCCGGCTGGCCCATAAAGCGTCTCTTCCCGTCCATTAAGGGCAACAAAAAGCGCTTTCAATTCTTCAAGACATCGAAGTACAAATAAAACTTGCGTATTACTTCCAAATCCAGCGCCACTGAGGAGTCCTACTCCAAGAGCGAATACATTTTTAAGAGCTCCAGAAAGCTCAACGCCGACAAGATCGTCGGTTGGGGTGACTATAAAATAGTTGTTAGCAATCAGCGGTATGAGTGTTTTGAGAGTCGATTGTGATTGTGCAGCTAGAGCAACAATAGTCGGTTCTTTTTGAGCAACCTCACGAGCAAAACTTGGTCCAGAAAGCGCAGCAACCGTTGTTTCGGGCCCAAAAACATCGCGTATAATTGCTGTAGGAAACAAGAATGTATCGTTTTCAATGCCCTTGCTGAGCGAGATCCAAAGGGTATCATCTCTTTTAAATTGGGCGCATTGGATGAGAATATCTCGCATAAAAACAATGGGGATCGCCTCAAAAATAAAAGAATTTTTTAGAGCGTCTTCGAGTGAAGTGGTTGCTTTTATTGAAGAAGGAAGCGAAATGCCAGGGAGATAAAGATGATTTACCTTTGTTGTGGTAATAGAATGAGCAACTGCATTGTTAATGCACCAGAGGGTGACTTGGTGCCCATTTTGAGCTAAAAGCGATGCGCATGCAGTTCCCCAGGCTCCATCGCCTAATACGGTTATATTCATTTACCAAATCTTCTTTTTCTTTGTACAAAGATTTCGACTGCCTGTTCAAGGTCCTCGTAGGTGATTGCTGGCCAATATTTTTCTATAAAAAGAAGCTCGCTGTAGGCGCATTCCCATGATAAGAAATTACTTAAGCGCTGTTCTCCGCTCGTGCGAATAACGAGATCTGGTGGAGGCACCCCTTTCATCCAGAGATGGGCTTCGATAGTTTGTGGGGTGATATCGGCTGGTGTAAGCTCACCGCGTGAAACTTGTTCTGCGATGGCTTTGACCGAAGCGGTAATTTCTTGTTGCCCACCGTAGCAAAAGAGAATATTGAGTTGGAGTGCTGTTCCGTTAAGTGTTTTGTTTTCTAGAGTGGTGATGGTTGGCATGAGGTCTGCAGGAATTCGGGAACGATCGCCAATAAACCTGATACAGACGCCTTTATCAATTACCTCTTGCATTTCCTCTATTCGGAGGCCTTCTTTAACAATATGAAATATGTGAGCTAACTCGTCTGGAGAGCGATTAAAGTTTTCTAAAGAAAAGGCATAGACAGACAGATAGGGAATATGCTGGTCGATGCAAAAACGGACAGCCATCTTAAGAGGATCTACGCCATGTGAGTGCCCTTCGATGCGGCTCAAACCATGTTGTTCTGCCCAGCGGCGATTGCCGTCCATCATGATCGCGAGGTGCCGTATGGTATGTATTAGTTTTTTATGACTCTTGGATTCATCTGGCCTGAGAGCGTTTTTTGGTGAAAAAAGATAGAAGAGAGAGCTCGTCATAACGATGAGACAGATACTGCTTATAAGAATAATTTTTTTCATAGTCATTATGAGATAATCCAACGATTTTTATTAAATTTTATTTTTTACACAGAGCGTTTGATGTATTTTGGGCCGTAGCCAAAAAGAGAGTTTCGATTTGATAAATGCGAACAGGGTTGCAAAAAGCATTCCAATAATGCAAGATCCTAAAGCAAAAATGAGGCGTTCACTGGCTACCACGGGAATGAGATTGTTCCACGCTAAAGCCGAGGGGATTTTGCCTGCGTAGAGCCACAAAACAGATCCGACTGCATGGCAAGCAAAGGTGCTGCCAAGTGCCGTTAAAAATATTGAGGGTTTTGGAATAAAGGCTATAATAAGCGGTATAAACCAGAAACAGGGGTAGAGTAGTGCAAACCGTCCAACCGGATGAATAATAAAAGCGATGCCACAAACGAATACCATCGCTGCGCAGAGCCCTCGTTTAAAATAGAGATAGTTTGATGAAGCAATGAGCGCTGCATAGAGCATGCCACAACTGCTTGCTAAATGTGCCGCAAGAAGTGTTTTGCAGATGGCTGCTGAAAATGAAAAATGTAGAACAAAATTCAAGAACCCCCAGAGACTCATAAGCAGTGGTCCAGCGACCATGCCAATAAGTGGGTAAAGTGATTGGTTGAACGCGAATATCCCACTGAGAGATCCCTGAATGTGAGTGATATTCCAGAAAGAAAGGAGAAATGCGAGTATGATTAAACAGATCACTTTTATACAAGTGGATGAAAAAGGTGAAAAAGAGTGATTGGTAAAAGAGGTGCGATACGGTTTTGTCATTTTTAATCCTAAAAGCATATCATGAACACTGTATAGGTGGTTGATTACAGCGTATCATAAAGTTTATATTTCTAAAATACGTGAAGTCAGTTAAATTTAGTATGTTTAAACAAGAGGTAGAATAGCATGCCAATGTGGACTTTTATCTTTATATCATTGATAGTGACGTCATTTTTGTGGGGTTTAGGGCGAGCTGAGCGCGCATGGGCGCGGAATGAGCCTGAGATTGATATACTTCGATTTCCTTCAAAGCGGGTGGCGATAGCCTTCGACATTCATGGCGTTCTCTTTTCTTTTGACGGTGGTGCTGCTGCCACGGTGACGCTTTCGTACGGCACCCTCGTAGCACTTGCGCAAAAATTTTTTGGGTTTAAGGGCTTCTTGATAAGCAGCGCTCCTGTTTTAATTCCACTCTGTTATGGGCTTGGAAAATATGGTTATTATGCTCTTTATTATGGAGTAATTCCTACGGTTGAATACCATATTTTTGGGGGCAATTTTTTTCTTTTTAGAGCTTTACGGTGGGCATGGGTTCTGCTTTCTCGTTTTTATTCCCCTTGTTCTGACGTCTTTGAATATGCGTGGTCTTTAAAAAAGCGTGGATATGTTCTTTTTATTGAGTCTGACATAGGGCCCTGGGCGTATGAAGATTTGAAAGAGCGCTATCATGAGTTCTTTGTGCGGGATGGTGTTGAGCTTTTTGATGCAGTTTTCTCTCCAGGAGGAGATTTTTTGTGCGAAGCTGTTGAAAGCGATGATCATGAACAGGTAAAATGGGTTAATAAGTCTGATGAGCGTTATTTAGACCTCTTTAAGATTGCAACCAAGTCTCGCTGGCCCGATTTAGAGAAGGTTATTCTTGTTGATAACAATGCGCGTAATTTGCGCTGCTCTTTGAGATCAACCTTTTCTGGGTTTTACATTCCGCTTCTCTTTTCTAAAATAGATAAGCTAGAAGATGACTTCAAAGAATTAGGTGTTTTTTAAGATTTTTTTAAAAAAGTGCGAAAAAGTTTTGCATTTTAAAAAAAATCGGATACGATATTAATAACTTTGAATAAGGTTGTTGATCAATTTGACCTCCATTTCCCCTGTCTTGGACTGTTCTAGTCCAGATGGGGGTTTCTTTATGGTTTTTTAGTGTAGTAAAGTCATCGAGAGAGCTTGTTATGGGTTCATATTGCTATTGATCCTCTCTTGTTTACCGGTTGTCTTCTGCGAAAGCGTTTAGATGAAAATCCCTTTTCCTCGGATGTTTCCCTTTAAAAAACAGGGACGATTTTTAAATTATATTGAAGAGCAGCAAGAAGGTTTTGCTGGTGTTGTGCGTATGTGTACACGAGCAATTTTTCAGCGCAATACGGGTATTGATGAACTTCGAGCAGGGTGGGTTACACTACCAGGAGCTCCTCATGCTAGTGAGACAGCGTCAGGTGACGATATTCCTCGTATTCAATGGATTGGCCATTCTTCTTTTTTGATTACTATTGGTGGATTTACGGTTATAACAGACCCCATTTTTGGGAGCTCTTCATGGCTTTTCCCCCGGTGGACACCGCCAGGAATTTCTCTTGATGCGCTGCCGCATATTGATGCAGTTTTAATTTCCCACAATCATTATGATCATCTTGATATTCCAAGCATTCGTTTGATTGCCAAGCGGAATCCTTTGGTTCAAATCTTTGCGCCTTGGGGTGACCGGGCATTGCTTGTTCGATCAGGTTTTTCTCGGGTGACTGAGTGCATGTGGTGGGATGATTTTTCGCTTGTACATGATGCGCTTAAGCAAAAGCTTGAGCTCTATTTTCTACCTGCCGTGCACTGGTCTCGACGTGCCTTATTTGACCGGAATCGGTCTCTCTGGGGGAGTTGGATAGTGCGAGTTGGCGAACAGGCTGTCTATTTTGCCGGAGATACCGCTTCGGGAGAGCATTTTAAAGCAATTGCTCACGAGTTTCCGTCTATTAATACAGCTCTTATGCCTGTAAGCCCCTGTGAACCACGTGCATCCATGCGCTTTGTACATCTTTCTGCTGAAGATGCCGGAGAGGCGTTTCTTGCGCTTGGTGCCCATCGGTTTGTTCCAATGCATTGGGGAACATATCACTTTGGGGAAGATCACCCTTTGGTGCCGATTCGGCGTCTTACTGCTTGGTGGGAACGCGAAAAAGAGCAGCTTTTAGACCGACAACTAGCACTTCTTAAAATAGGGGAATGTTGTGTCTGCACTCCAGCTCTACCTCAAAAAGTTGAAGAACAGCAATCTCCTCTTTATGTGCGTCCTGCTAGAGAATCAGAGCTAGCGCCTTAGCAACAGCCTCGGAAGAACTTCCCGTTGCAGGTGCTTTGAGTGCCGCTAAGTAATCTATTATCTCTTTCCATTCTCGAGCAATGGCAATATCCCGTGCGGTTATGGAGGTGTTTGTGGTGTTTTGTTGTACTGAAAAGACTTGTCCTGGATTTGCAACAAGGCTCTTATTACTTGGATTTTCAACAAGTTGTTTAACAATTTCTTTATTGCCAAGTGCGGCTGCAAGATGAATTGGGTAGAAGGTCATTTCAGCAAGTCCTGACCCTTCTGTTTTGACGGGTTGGTTTGGGTTAACGCCGAGTTTGAGGAGTAACGCAACAAGGTCGGGTGAATCTGCCTTAATGGCAAACCAGAGCGGCCGTACTAATGCTTTTTCTCTTTTTACGGGTGTTGAAAAATTAAAGCCCTGTTTTTTAAAGAGTTCGAGCTGGGGTTTGTCGATTTTACGGAGTGCAAGCGCAATTTTTTCTTCGGGGGGGAGTTTGTTGGGAAAGGCTTCTGCAAGAAAATCACCAACGTCTTCGTGATCATTTTCGTATGCGGCAAAAATAGCGGTATTGTCGGGGCCTACGAGTGCATTTTTATTCACCAGGTATTTAACGACATCAAGAAGGCCTTCCCGTGCATTTGCAACAAGTAAAGCATCATTATTGCTGTGAATATCAACTTTGGCTTTTTCAAATAATTGAATAAGTGCAATGGAGCGTGCAAGCAGAAGCGGGGTAAGCCCTGCTTTATTAGGTGTGTTCGGTTCTGCTTTATTTTTCAAGAGAAAAGCGGCTATATCAAGTTTTTTTTGTTTGACTGCTTCGTGAAGAAGCGAGTTCCCTTGGTCGTCTTTACTTGAAGGATTGAGCCCATTTTCGACAAGTTTTTTAATAGTGCTCCAATCATTTGCGGCGCGGGCGCTGGGAAGTCGGAGTTCAAGAAATGTTTTATTGCGCTTATCTGAAGCAAGTAATTCATCCGCAACATCAAGATGATTGTATTTGAGTGCTTCTTTAAGTGCTGACCCCTCGACATTCATTTTTATGCCGCGGCGGAGCAGCTCTTTGACGATTGCAAGTGAGCCGTTACGTGAGGCAAGCTCAAGAAATTTCCCCTTATCGACGTTGAGGTCAGCGCCTGTTTTTGCAATAAGCATGAAAAGATCAAAGTTCTGCGCTGTCAAAAGCAGAGGAGTTTCGCCTGCATTGTTGGTGATTGCAGTTGAAGCGCCTTTTTTAAGAAGATAATCAACCTCATCAATCTTCGCAGCTTTAAGTGCATAAAAGAGAAGGGTATTGCCATCAAAAAAGCGTCGATCAATGGGGAGCCCCAATTCTATGTTATTGCGAATGCTCTTCCAGTCGTCTTTTTTGAGTGCGTTTTCTGTTTCGACTTGGAGGATGCCGTGGTTTTTTGGATTTGGACTTTTAAGTAGATTTGCAATTGTTTGAAATCCTCCATTGAGAGCTGCTCGATAGGCATTTCCATCAGGTTGTAGTTGAATACCCTGTGTTAAAAGCCATTCGACCAGTTCTTGGTTTCCGGCGCCAGCAGCTTTTGTCAAAAGTGAGTTGCTATCGACGTGCCCGTCGGCACCAGAAAAGATAAGGAATTGAGCGATCTTTGTTTTATCTTGTTGGTAGGCGTAAAGGAGGGGTGGCGTTCCCGTTTCGTCACGTAGGTTGACGAGTGAGTTGTCTTTGCCCACAAGCTGTTGTACAAGATCAAGATTGGCTGCCTTGACGGCATCGGTAAGTGCGTTTGGATGTAAGCTTGAATAAAACCCTAGAATGAAAAAAAGCCCTAACCGGGCTAAAATTTTATACGCCTGACTTTTGATCATTACGTTACTCCTTTTTACGTATATATCGGAAGGGGCCCTTCTGTTATTGAAAGGCCCCTCGGGTTTTTTACTCGAAATAATTCTTAGTGAGGTAGGCTCGGCCAGAGTCTCCAAAGATGATAACAACGATGTCTTTTGGTGAGAGCTTTTTTGAATACTCATAGGCAGCATACGCAACAGCACCACTGGATGGACCAAGTAAGAAGCCATGTTTGTGGGCCATTGTTTTGAGTATTGCTATGGCATTTTCGTCGCTTACTCCAATAAATTCATCAATTGGTGCGGCTGCTACGTGGGGAGAGTCATAATCGACGCCGAGTCCTTCAAGCTGGTATGGCTGAGGGTGCCCTTTTGTCGAAAGGTAAGATGTTGCAGCGTCAACACCAACAACGACAATGTTTTTGTTCCGTTCTTTGAGATAGGATCCGGCACCACAAATGGTTCCTCCGCTTCCTGCAGCTGCAATAAAGTGTGTTATTTCACCACCCGTTTGATTCCAAATTTCGGGGCCGAGGCTGTAGTAATGAGCACGAGGGTTGTCGCGATTAAAATACTGAGCAATCATAAACGAGTTTGGGGTTTCTTTATGAATGCGAACGGCCGTGGCATAGTATCCTTCTGGATCTTCAAGATCACCAGTCGGTTTGCAAATGACGACTTTTGCACCATATGCCGCGAGTGTTGTTTTCTTTTCTTTACTTACTTTTTCAGAGACAGTAATGATAACAGGATACCCTTTTATGGCTCCAATCATTGCTGTTGCAATGCCTTGGTTTCCCGATGAAGCTTCAATAATTGTTCCGCCTGGCTTGAGTTGTCCTGTGCGTTCAGCTTCTTCTATCATAAAAGCAGCTGAGCGATCTTTTATACTGCCGGCAGGGTTAAGATATTCGAGCTTTGCGTAAATGCGAGGTGGAGTGCCAAAATTGACAGCGACAAGCGGAGTGTTTCCAATTGCGTGAATAAGACTTTCGTAATACATGCTTATCCTAAAATAAAGCAGAAAAATAGGAAAATTACGTTATTTAGTATACGGCTGTTTTTAATTGAGCGGCAAGGGGTTTTTATGAAATCATAAAAATAAGTCCAAATGAGATGAGTAGACCGTAAATAACATTGGTGTCAATTAACGTTTGCGCGATGATGCTTGTTCGCGAGATAGTTGCATATTGTTCTGGGTGATAGGCAATTTGCAAACATGCTGCGGCGGCTGTTTTCCCTGAGCCAATGCCAAGCCCGAAGGTGCACATACCAATTGAAATGGCAGCGCAAACGCAAAGAATGCCGTTAAGTAGTAGGGTTCCTGGATGTGTAAAAAGAGTAAGAATGGAAACAACCAGTGCAAAAAGTACCGGTGTTTCTATCATTGCTTGGCTTACGAATGAAAAAGAAAAAATCTGGTTGTAAGCGTGCCGATTGAGCCCAATGCTTTGACAAGAACTTCCTCCAAAGCGAGCAAGCCCAAGTGCGGGGCCGAGGGCACCCAATCCAAGTGCGATGCCACTTGCAAGAAGCCCTAACGCTTCTGGAACGGTGGTGATGCTTGCTGCATTATTTCGAATGATAAGGCTAATTAAAAAACCAAAAATAATAGGTGTCTGTTGAATTGAGAGTGTGAGAAAGAGGAGGTACATGATTTTTTGGGAAAAAAGCGGTTGTCGCGCTACAGCGGCGAGTGCATTCTTAATGGGGAGTGAGGCAGCCATTCCAATAGCACATCCGGGGATACCGAGTGCGCAGGCTATGCCGAGATGGGCAATCGCTTCAGGAAGTGAGTGGGCACCGCCCAATAATACTATGACTGCAACAATGGTAGCGAGGAGTGCCGCGGTTTCGGTAAGTGCAAGAGAGATCATGATAATCTTGCTGACGTTTTCACGCGATGCTGGTTGTTCGTTGAGCGTTTTGAGCGCTGCACGCGCTGAAGTTGCTTGTCCAACTGCGGTTCCGATGATAGGAAGCCCAGCGGTAAAAGCTATCGATAAAAAATGGATACTGGTTGTTGGATCAAACATAGTTATTGCTTTCTTTCTGAGTGAGCATGCGATGTTTCTGGTTCACTACTCTGAGTTCCCATTGAGATATAGGTTAAACTGAGAGTTGAAAATACGAATGCCTGGATAAAGGCTTCAAACAGTCCGAAGAAGAGCGTTACGATAAGATTGAGACCTGTTGCAAGAGTAAGTACCTGTATAAGTAGGGAGCTGGCTCCTGCTTGTTTAAGGAGCGTTGCAATCATTGATCCGCCAAAAATATTTCCAAAAAGTCGTAACGAAAGTGACATGAGGCTCGAAAGCTTACTTAAAAGCTCGAGGGGAAACGAAACAAGCCCGACAATAAGATTTAAAAGGCCTCTGAGTATGGCCATGATAATGGAGCCAAAGGTGAGTTTTTTTGAGGGGAAAAGAGCGAGTGGCATTTTAAAATATTCTTGAAGAAAACCGATCAGCCCATGAGCGCGCAAGGTCTCTATTTGCGTGTAAGAAAAGGCGATAATGCCAAACGCAAAGGTTGTGTAAGGATCCTTTGTTGGTTCTTCAAACCCAGGAATAATAATAAGAGAGTTGCAGATGACTAAGAAAATAAAGAGCGCTGAAACGTAATAAAAATAGCGATCTTTGACGCGGCCAAAAGCCTGATGCACCATTCCCATAAAACTGCGCAGAATCCAGATGGTAATATGCCCACCGATTGAGTCTGGTTTTCGAAGTGAAAACCGCCCTAAAAGCGCAAGTACAAGAAGCACTCCAAGAGCCGCCCAGGTATTGACGACTACTTCTTGGTTGACCGTAAAAAATGGTAGAGAAAGTCCTAATGGTGCGATAAGGTTTAATGGTTCACCATGCCCCATTATGTCCATATTCATAGAGTATACCCTCGAAAAGCAGCTCAGGTTGGGCTAAACAACCGTTTTTACCGTTGGCTAAAATACCAACGTTGAGTATACTCCTGCACCCAGGTAAACTCAAGGCTTTCATGAGGGTTTTATTAAAAAACCAGCGAAAAGACCGCAAAAAGAACTCAAAAAGAAGAGGTAAAAAAGGCAGGAAGTGTTTTTATAAAAACACTTCCTGCCCGAGAATTACTGAAGAATTACTGCAGTGGAACGTTTAACCGAGTTTTTTAATGCCGCGGTGCTTCCAATATTCGTGAACAATCGCAGTCGAACCGGTAATGACCACAAGACCATGCCGCTCATCAACGGTTGTTTTTGCAGCATCAAAGGCCTGAGCAAACGAAGCGAATGCTGTAGCTTTGATCTTCTTTGCTTTGAGGTCACTGACGACTTGCTCGACATTCCAGCATTCAAGCTCGCCATTACCAGGAGTTGCTGAGGCATTATCGATTGGGCAAATAAATGCTTGGCCAGATGTTTTTTTGAAGAAATAACGAAGTGCTTTGAGGAATTCTTCATCATGGAGCGCGTTCTTGCCGGCGCCAAGAATAAAGGTAAGCCCTTTAATTGGACGTTGGTAGTGGAAGAGACGGACACCAAGAAGGACGTTTTCAAGAGCATCGATATTATCTGCACTGTCGAGAAGGATTGAAGGCTTTTCTTTGTCTAAAAGCTCGAATTTTGCAGGGAGCGTGCTCGCTGTTTCTTTCCAGAACTGTTCAACGGTCTTCTTTGGGTTAAGTTTTGAAATGCGTTTTGCTTCGAGTGTTGGCCGACCGCGTTGTCCTTTTTGTTTAATCAAAAGACTGTCATTAACGATAGTGGCGCCATTGGCTGAAAAATGGTTCATGTAGAGCGAGGCAATACGTTCAGCCATTGCACCGCAACGGCCAAAGAGCTGTTCAAATGGATAGGCAAGCGGTGCCAATTTGCGGATAGGCATAGCCCAGATACCGCCTTGTGCAACCGTTATGTCTTCAATCATTTGAAGGTGAGTTTTCATCTGGTCGCCCGCAACAACGTGAGTTCCTTTTTTAATCACGCCTGCCATTTCAACAAGAGATTGCTCGAGAGCTTCTTGGGAAAGGTCAGTACGGGAAGGGGTAACACGGGTGATAGCGACGACTTTAGCGTGGCAGACATTGACGGGGTCAACTGTTCCGCCATTGTGAGTTTCTAGAATAACGACATCAGTTTTTTGTTCTTCACAAAAGAGCAGCGCCATCATGGTAAGGATTTCACTACTGTTACAGGACAGTTTGAGCCGTTCGACTGCATCAATAACGTTATTACCGATATCGGTAAATGATTTATTTTGAATGTAGGTGCCATTAAAAGCAATACGTTCATTGTAAGAAAGGATATGTGGTGACGAAAGTGCCCCTACAGAAAGTCCTTCTGCTTGCAATAATTTTGTTGCAAAATGGATGGTTAAACTTTTGCCATTGGTTCCGCCAACAATAATCGCGTCACGCTTTTGTGAAATACGATCAAAATGGTGGTCAAGTTGCGTCATACGTTCGAGCGTCTGCTCGTGCGCTGCAACGTTCCAGTGTTCGTTCAAGTAGGTAACAATCTCTTGGTAGCTACGCAACCGGGTCGCGGCTGAGCTCTGTTCAGAGATGCCCTTTTTAATTTGTGTGGTTTCCATCACTATAAACTCCTGCCGTGTAAATTCCATATTTTATAAATAAAGGTCTTTAATACCACAAAAAATGAGGGTTTTTATCAGCACCCTTTATCTATATTTTCATTCTCAAGACTCGTTTTCATTTAAGTCTTATTAGCATTAATTTACCAGAAAGAATAGAAATGTCAAACAATAAATAGAAGAAAGCCTTATGTTGGTTGTTAAATTTCAGAGAGAATAATATCAATAAGCCCGTGCAAGCGCTCAAATCTGTTTGCATGGGCTTATTTCATTGCATAAAAATAAATACTTTCTTATGAGGGAACACCCCACGTGAGCCATTCGGCGAGGGACGTTATTGAGCCGTTTGGTGTTACCACGGGAACTTCAATGTCTGTGTTGGGGGCGAATGGCTTCGTTTGCCCAATGGCGACGTATTTTTGCCCACAAATATTTAATCTTGAGGTCCATTTGCCAGTCGTGGCTTGTACGAGATCATATTTATAGCACTTTTTGCATTTTATTGGTAATACAGAGGATTTTGAGTCATTATTGAGAGGCATTACCAGAAGCAGTGTGGTGACGGGAGAAAATTGTGAAGCAGGTCTTGTGGCATAGACTGAAAGATACACTTCTCTCAAGAAAAACGTTGATTGTCCTGATTTTCCATTGAGTCCGACGATGAAAATATTTTTATAGTTTGGATCAAGGAAGTTTAGAGCCTCGAGTTTTGGCCACTTCCTTTTATTAATACCTTTAGCAAGTTCTTCATCATAGTTAATCCACTCTACTGTTGTTGTAGAGAGCTTGTTTTCTTTTATATATTCTTCAATTTCTTTTTTTACGTTCTGTTGGTCAATGGGGTTTTCGCCCTCAGTTGAAATAATAATCCGTAACTTCGGCGTTTTTTTGTATTTGAAGGCAAGTGCTTTTTTGAGTCCCTCTTCCCAGTCTGTTTTTTCTTGTTCTTCTGATGAGAGCTTTTTCGAGCTGGTCGAAGATGAAGCTGGTTTTTTTATTTTCTTTGCTGCAGCCCCACCAACACCCCACGTAAGCCAGTCGGCGACTGTGGAGAGTGATCCATCGCGCTTGAAGACGATGAAAGGGGTGGAATCTTGATAAACGGGTGTTGATTGGCCGATAGTTACATATTTGCTTCCGATACTATTGAATTTAAATTTAATTGAATACAGGCTATCAAAAAAACCCCTAAATATTATTTCAAAATCAGTTTTTACTTTTTCGTCTAATGGCACAACAAGCAACAGTGTTGTGTTGGGAGAAAAATCTGTTGTGCGAGTATATTTAGTGAAAGCTCCATCAGGTCTAAAAAAGATATATGACGCATCATCAGTTTTTCTGCCATACACAAAGATGTTTTTGTAAATGTTCTGGTCTGTATTTTCAAGATTGCTTAATGTAAGAAGTGGAGAGTCAGAATCATACGTTACGCTTTCAATGCCATCGAAGAGATCTTTATGTTGGTCAAGATATTTGATGACTTGATTTTTTGCCTCCTCACTGTTGTTTTTAGTGTTAGGCGTTGAGGTAATAATTAGCCGAACTTTAGGTTTTTGATTGTAGGTTAAAGAAAGAGCCTTCTCGAGGCCTTTTTCCCAGTCTACCTTTTTTTGTTCTTCTGGTGAGAGTTTTTTTGAGCTGGTCGATGACGAAGCTGGTTTTTTTACAGGTTCTTCAACAACTGTGATTTTAGTTGGTTTTACGGACTCTTTCTTGGGTTTAGTTGATTTTTTTGTTTTCTTTTCTGATTCGGCCTTAGCCTCACCAACACCCCACGTGAGCCAGTTGGCGACTGTGGAGAGTGATCCATCGCGTTTGAAAACAATAAATGGTGTGGAATCTCCATAAACGGGTGTTGATTGGCCAATGACGACATACTTGTCTCCAGAGGAATCTCCCTCAGCTTTATTAGTATAATAGTGGGTTTCTAACCCTAGGTGGATCAAGATTGAGAGCTTATCTGTCTCTTCTTCGGCTAATGGCACTATGAGCAGAAGGGTTGAGTTGGGTGAGAAGTCTGTTGCCTTTTGATAAGCCGAAAAATCTCCGTCAGACCTAAAGAAAAGATATGCTTTGTCCGAAGCTCCCCTCCCGGTAACAAAGATATTTTTATAATTGCCATCGCGCAAATTGAGCAGTTGAGCTTTTTGATCATAATTTACAATTTCGATGGGGCCCTCAAAGAGATTACCCTGCTTTGTGAGGTAGTCAGTGACTATTTTTAAGGCTGCATCGTTATGCCCAGGTGGGTTTGAAGTTACAATTAAACGGAGTTTAGGTTTTTTGCCTTCGGACAGATTGTAGGTAAATTTCTTTGCTTTTTCAAACCCTTTTGTCCAAAGATCTTGCGGGTTCGGTTCTTGAAGAAAAATCCCAATTGATGGCTTTTTTGAGCTGGTCGATGACGAAGCTGGTATTGTTGCTGGTTTTTCAACAACTTTGGTTTTAGTTGGGTTTACGAGCTCTTTCTTAGTTTGAGTTGGTTCAATTTTTTTTTCTATTTTTTCTTCAATTTTCTTGGGAATCGCTTTTGCGGGAACAAGTGGAAGCTTAAGCCAGTCTTGAAGAGTCATGTTCGATTCTTTTGCAGAGTTTCCGTCAGCAGGGTCTACTGAATAAAGAGTTAAGTCAGAGAGCTGATTATCTTTAAAAATGGCAGATGCAAGGGTGATCGTGCCCTGAAGGTCTTCTTGCGAGCGGTCCGTAAAGGATTGTGTCAGTTTGTATTCAAAAGTATCGCGCTGGAGCTTTTCTTCTAAGCTATTTTCTTGAGTAGAAAGTAAAACGAGCATTATAAGAATGGCACTTTTATCTTTGGGTGTGGTTTCAAAATCACCAAAGTAATTACGCACAGTTTCATCAAAAGTCTCTTTGTGGAAAAGCACTGGAGATGGCGTCCAATACTTTGATGTACTTATTGTCGGTTTCCATCCAGCGATCAGAATAGTTTTGTATCTTTGTTCGATTTGAAAATCTTTTGTCAGATGTTTTTTTGCTTGATCATAGTCTTCTGTGTTGACTGTTCTAAACAGCTTATCGCCTGAATTTTTATTGAGTTTTTTTAAAACCCCAGTAAGTGTGTTACGATCAAAAAGTTTTTCATCGTCACTTTGAACAATAACACGGACTGCAGGAAGACCAGGTGCCGCTTCAATGTCTTTTTTTTCGTCTTTTTTTTCTAGTATCGGGGATGATTCTTTTTGCTTCTCTTCTATTGAAAGAATCGAGGGTTGAACACGTTCAAGTGCCTTGGAAAAGTCGGTAAATTCATCTCCACAGAGAGAGAATAAGCAGAAGAGTGTGGTGAGGAGGGGTAGGTATGATAATTTTTTTAGGGGCATAGAAAACTCTCTTTTTTTGAATGGGTATGCTTCAAAATGAAATTCTAGTGAAGCCGAATCAAAAATGCAATTAATTAGAAAAGCGTAGTAAGTGGTACAGCTAAAAAGAGCGAGATAAGCCCGCCCAGGGCCAAAAATGCTCCAAATGGAAGAGGTGTTGTGCGCGTTGCTTTGCCCTGAATGAGCATGAAAACGCCGATAAGTGATCCGATACATGATGCAATAAAGAGTGAGCTCCAGAGCCCGAATGGCCCTAAAAATGCCCCGATCATTGCGAGCATCTCGGCATCACCAAGTCCCATGCCAATGCGTCCTGTGATAAGCTGCGAAAGAAATCGCACAGACCATAAGATACCGTAGCCAAGCACTGTGCCAATGAGCGAAAAAGTGAGTGAAAGCGGTAAAAGATTGAACCAGGCGCCTAGCCAGGCAAGCGGAATAAGAAAGAGTGTACAATAACGGAAAATCACCAGCTGTTCAATATCTGTTCTTAACGAGACTAAGAGCGCAGAAATAAAAACGGCGAGAAATGGAATAAAACGCAGTGGAAAAGTAATAAAAAGAAGTCCAAAACTAATGCCGCCAAGCAATTCAAGAGTTGGATAGAGCCATGAGATAGATGCTTTACAGGTACGGCATCGGCCGCGTAAAAAAATCCACGAAACTAAAGGAAGAAGCTCAAACCATCGCAATTGTCGATCGCATTGCGGACAGTGTGATCGAGGTCGCCAAAAAGGGAGATCAAAAGCAAGACGAAAAGCGACAACGTTTAAAAAAGAGCCCCAAAGAAGTCCAAATACTGCAGCGAAAACGAATAAAATGACGCTTTCATCGAGTATTAAGAACATTAGTCTTTGAGGCTTTCTATAAGGTTTTCAAGAGCCAATTGTTTGATTAACTGGTCATCATACCGAAATACAATATCCGGGGTATATCTTCCCGGAACTTCGCGAGCAATAGCCGACCTGAGCGAAGGTTTATAAAGAATAAGGTGTTGTAAAATTTTTTCAAAATGCTCTTTGCCTAATTCACTATAAAAAAGAACCGTACAGACCGTTTTCTTCGGGTTTAACTCGGCACGATTAACAAAGATCCCTTTTAAAATAGGATCATCGAGTGTCTGTTCGAGAAGAAGCTGCGAAACAACTCGTTGGAGTTGTGATTCTTTACGCGCTCTTTTGATTTCGGAAACTGATTTCATACTGGTTAAATGAGCTTGTGAGCCGCCATCCGAATCCAGTTTTGTTTAACTGCTCGCATATGACGTTTACGCCGTTTTTGTGAAGTTGGTTCAAAGTAGATAATGCGTTTCATATCGCGTACAATGCCTTCGCGTTCACTCCGTTTTTTGAGTTGCCGCATTGCGCGTTCAATATTGTGATCGTTTACCGTCACGACAAGATTTGCTCTTTTGCTCATGAAAAATGCCGCCGTCCAATCGTAAAAAAGGGTTCTAATAATTCTACCTGCTGATTAGTTTAACAAAGACAAGATGAATGTCTAGAGAGTGATGCCGTGTCTAAAAGGTTTTGCCTAAGTTTTTTGATATTATTTGTTGGCTGATATCGCCTTTTCACCGATCATCCCGCGTGACCCGGAGGGTTGTATCGAGGGAGTAGGTGATAAAAAATCAAACTTTAAGCTCAGGGTAAACTCAACCCCGCTCATGGTGACCCCTCGATACATTTTTTCTTCGAAAAAACACTCGGGGTGAGCGGACGGGCATATCGAACAATCGGGATGAGCGGTTGCGTGGAATTCGGGGTGAGCGGACGGGCATATCGAACAATCGGGATGAGCGGTTGCGTGGAATTTTGATATAAGCAAGTGCCAAGTAGTATTGGTATTAAAAACTCAATACAAACGAACCCATAACCGTTGTTGGACGATACGCATACCGCTGACGGACCGGTGCCTGCCAGAAGATTCCCAACTGAAGATTTTGCGAAATATCGTAGGTAATCGCTGAGTTTACCATAAAGGTTGAGAAGCAGCTTTCCCGCTCCATCTTGGGGATGGCAATGCTTTCGGTAACAAAATCGTCAGTGGTGATGATATCTTTTGCGGGGATATCCGCAACTCCGGCAGCCCGGGGATACCAGGCATCTTTAGGAACGGTAATTGGTTCTACGCGAATAACCTCTATGGAGTCTTTACAATGGTGCACATACCGCATCTGCACCGAAGCAGAGAAGTTGTCGAGGAAGTGATTTGCCCAGAATCCAGCGCCGGTACACCAGTTGTTGCCAGGTTCGATTGAAAGATCAGCTCTGCGGGGGAATATGCCTGCTTGCAAACAGTGCGTTGGAACGGGCCAGTTGGCATAACCTTCACGTGAAAATGCTGTGACGCCAGCATCAAAACCAATTAAAACTGTTTCTAAAAAGTTAATCGTTAATCCACCCATTAAGCCATACGAAAAGTGTCCACCATTACCAAAGGGGATGCCAAAGAGCATATTGGTCGGTTTCTTTTTGCCGGTGAAAGGGGTTGCTTCTGCAACAATAAACGGAGTGACGGTGAGCCATGGATAGCCTGATTTCTCAGGATTGTTGGGTGGGCAATTTGTTTCAAAACAGTGACGCCAATAAACGCTTAAAGTGCATGATTCAATGTCACTGTCGCAAAATGGATTGATTGAATAACCAAGAGCATCGGCCATTTTTTTAATTTTATCACAACTCATAAAAGTTTTGGAGACATCTGTTTTTTTTGCATCGCTACTTGCGCTTGATTGATCAATAAAGATAGAGGGGGATGTTTGCGCTGGGGTTACCCCTACCAGTGCAGGAGGGGACATTGGACACTGTTGTGCTTGGGCAAAGCTGAGATTGATCATAGCGCCAAAGTCGAAGCAGGAGCAGAAATCCATTTCAAAGCGTCCACCATATTTGCGGTACGAGAGCGGTACTGAAGCGACGCCGAGATTCCCATCAAATTTATTGGGGGAATAATAGGCATAATCAAAAACATTGTTGGTGTTCTCGGGGTCTACGGCGTTAATTTTTTGCGTCAACATCGATTGTATACTGACATTTGGTTTTACAAGTGTTGGATCGCCATCCTTGAACGAGGTTGATCCATCAGTTTCTTGGTAGAAAAGTCCTAAAATATTCCATTTGCCGAGCATATCGCCTAATTCAACTTCATCGGGGCTGGTCATTGATTTTGGATTTGGGGTGACGGTGAGTTGGTTGTAGTAGATTTCGTCATGATATGCCCCTGCGCGCCAGGCATTCTGCCGGAACCCAGAGAAAGAGACCCGCACGTGATAAAGCTGTTCGCAATCTTCAAAATGGGTAAACGAACCGTAGGGATTTGCTGAGGTAAAGACAGGGTAAGGGTCGATACGAGAATAGAAGCTATAGCCACACAGACGTGTCGACGCAGAAAAGAGCGGCAGCAGTGCGAGAAGCACGAGAAGAAAACGTTTTTTCATCACTATCCTTTGGCCCCTAATTGGCGAAAATCATACGCTTTTGAGTTATGGTATAACTTTTTATCAACGCGCCGTCAATCTTCGGATCGCTTTTTTTTACTTACGAAACAAAAATTCCTACTAAGCCACAGATTGCAATGAGTGCTGTTCCACCTAGTCCTGCAAGAGCAATAAATCGATAGAAAAATGACTCTGATTTGTCAAGCAAGAGTGGCACAATACTTCCTGCAAATGCAGCAGTAATACCAAGAGCGACTAAGCTAAAAAGCGTATTGATATCGTTAAAAATAAAGGTGCAGCAGATGGCGCCAAAGGCGATGAGGATAAGCGAGTTCCTGATTGATGAAAAAGGTGAATGTATAGTTATTTTTTTAATGGTTGCTGAAAAAATACTGCTGACCGCAAGGAGCATCGAATGGAGCGTTCCCGCGATGGTAATAATGATCGAGAGATCGATTCCTATTACGAGCCATTTGTAGGTTGGGAAAATAACTAACAATGCTTTTGAAAGTGGTGTTGAACTGTTTTCAAAAAGAGCTGTTGGAAGCGCAAGCAGCATGGCAGTGGTGAAAGAAAGATAGACGATTCCCGTGATAAGTACGGTCAATATAATCGCGCGAGGAATTGTTCTTTGTGGATTTTTTATGCTCGAAAAGAGTGAAGGAATTGCTTCGAACCCAAAGAAACCAAATACTACGGCTTTGATAGCAGAAAATGCGCCCCAAGCGCCATGTGGCGCAAAGGGAATAAGATTGTTAAAGTCTGCTTTTGAACTACAAAGAGCGGTTATAAGTACCAGCGGAAGAATGGTAAAAATAATTAAAATAATTTGGCTTACGTGAGTTCCTTTTGCTCCGGTAAAACAGAGTGCAGTTAATCCAGCAATTAAAATAACGCCCCAGGGTGTTGGGCTTAAAAAAGGGAGGTAGAGCGAGAGATAGCTTCCGGCTATTTTCCCTAAAAGGCCTAAGGCAACCGTAAGTCCAATAACATAAGAAAACGTTGCAATAATGCCGCCGGAATGTCCAGCCCAGAGTTTTGTGTGGGTGTAGAAAATACTTTCTGAGGGGAACTTCATTGACATGCGCGCCATAGCGAGTGCGATGCAGAGAACGGCGACAATAACAAACAGATACGAAATAATACCGGCAGGGCCTGCGAGTGTCTGGAGCGCTGCGGGAACGCCAAAAATGCCTGCGCCGATAACGGCATTGAGCCCCAAGATAGTTGCGAGAGAGACGCCCATGGTGCCGGTAGTACCGGAATTTTTTTGCATCTGATATCCTTTTTGTATCACTCGGTGAAATGGATTGTTTTTATTGTATGGGGTAAAGCATATGGCTTTTTGTCTCTATTTTCAAGCACGTGTTGTAAAAAAGGAGACCTGGTTTTTTGTAGCCACGCTTCGATTTCATGAGCACATGGCTTTTGATCGGACCCTTGATGTTGCAACGGGCGTGTTTGAGTTTTTTGTGCCTGAGGCGTATCAAGAGCGCTTTTTAATGTTTATGCAGCGCATGGAACGTGAGGGAGTCGTCTCTGAAGTGGTTCAACTCCCCAACCGTCTTTCTGTTCCGGGTGCTCTTTTTTAAGAGTGCGCAGATTTAAATTAAACATTCCATGCGTTTACGAATTTCGTGCAGCTCAAGCAGCGCGCCGAGTTCTGAAATACCAAGACCTGTAGGGGCTCCAGTAAGCGCAATACGAAGTAACGCCAAGACGTCTTTTAACGGGCGCTTTTCTTCGCGGGCTTTTTGCTTAAGCAGTTCAAGGAATTCTGGTGCGTTTGTGGCAGGATGTGACACGATGCTTTTAAAAAACATGGTATGTTCTTGTACGTGATGCAACTGTAAAAGCTCTGGAGCTGGGTGCGGTGCTTCAAAAACAAAATGCAAAAGCGAGGTAATGTCTTTCAGCGTTGTGAGCTCTGTTTTGATTGGCTCAACGAGTTGCATGAATTGCTCTGGTGTTATTTTTTCAAAAAGAGCGGGATGCGCCGCTTGCATAAGGGGATAGAGCTGTTTTGTAAGTTCGAGTGAAGGGAGCTTTGTAATCCATTTCTGATTAATCCATCGTAATTTTTCTACATCGTAACGGACCTGGCTTGCTGAACTAATATGCTCAAACGAGATATTCTGGACGAGTGCATTCATATCCATGATCTCTTCTTTGAACGAAGCGCCAATAAGCCCTAAGTAGTTGCAGATTGCTTCGGGCAAAAAACCAGCTTGGCGAAGCTCGTCAAGCGAGAATCCAAAATCACGCTTTGAAAGTTTTTTGCCTTCGGTATTGCAGAGAAGTGGCGTGTGATAAAAAATTGGAAGAGGTGCCGAAAAAGCATTATACAGAGCCGCTTGAACAGCAGTGTTGGTGAGGTGGTCTCCACCCCTGATAACGTGCGAAATTTTCATATCAACATCGTCGACAAAGTTGGCAAAAATAAAGGTAAAGCTGCCATCTTGCCGAGTGAGAGTGAAGTCAGAAAAATTACTCAAATCAAATGAGACATCTCCGTGAGAAAGGTCTTTAATCACGACCGTGGTTTGTGGTAATTTAAAGCGCCAGACAAATGGTTTTCCTGCAGCGAGTAGTGCATCAATTTCAGTTTTTGAGAGTTTGAGAGCCGCTTGGTCGTAGCGAGGAGGGAGCCCTCGTGCAATTTGACGTTGCCGTGTAATTTCGAGCTCTTCGGCGGTTTCAAAGCAGCGATAAACGAGCTCTCGCTTAATTAAATCTTCAAGATATTTTTGATAGAGCTCAGTCCGTTGTAATTGATAGTAAGGCCCTTCGGTGGGGGTGAGACCAAGCCATGCGAGGTCTTTCATAATTTGAACGCCTCCTGGATCAACGTCGCGTGAGGCGTCAGTGTCTTCTATGCGAAGAACAAAGTCGCCTTTATGTTGTTTGGCAAAAAGTGCGTTAAGAAGGGCGATGCGAACATTGCCAAGATGCATCCATCCCGTTGGCGATGGTGCAAATCGTGTACGAATTTTTTTTATTTCTGAGTCCATGCAGTCTTTCGTGAGCTTTTGGTTAAGAGGGTTATTACTTTTGATGTGGTGAAACGAATGAGGCATTAATTTTTTTAATTCCGCAACTAAAGTGTATGGTGAGGTTGATGACGCCACCGCTTTTCTCTTCAATCTCTTTTATAACACCAACGCCAAAACTTTTGTGTTGTACAGTCTGGAACGGACGCCAGGATGAACTGGCTTTTGGGCCGAGCGGTGTGTTGGGGGGAGTGGTGAATGTTGAGGTGGCACGGCTGGGGGTATATCCTTGATGATCAAGATTTTCTTTGCGTTCTTTTGAGAGCTTAAAAGGCTCGGCATCCCAGGTAAACGAGGACCGAGTGAATTTTGGAGCTTGAGGTAATGACGAAGGGTTTGAAAAAGACGAGGTGTTTCCGGTAAGCCATGTTTCGAGAAAGCGATCGGTGTTGAATGGCGCCCACTGCGAGCCGTCTTCATGGGGTGCTAGTGCTTTTGGCAGCTCTTCGATAAAGCGAGAAGCAATTTGTTGGGTGACACGTCCAAAAACATATCGTTGTTGCGCGTGCGTCATTAAGAGGCGTTCGCGTGCTCGGGTAATGCCGACGTACAAAAGTCGCCGTTCTTCTTCAAACGAGGCGGGGATATCGAGTGAGCGTGCGGTGGGGAAAAGCCCATCTTCAAGCCCTGCAAGAACGACGGTGTCAAATTCGAGCCCTTTCGCGGCATGATAGGTCATGAGTTGGAGTTGGAGCCCATCATCACGATCTGCTTTTGAGGCATGGTCTTGTACGAGTGCAACTTCATTTAAAAAAGCTTCAAGAGAAGTACAACCTCGATCTTCAGCTGCTTGGACTGCACTTGCAAGTTCTCGAACGTTTTCAATCTTTTCGAGTGCAATACTTTTGTCAAAAGCGTTGGAAAGATAAGAAAGATATTCAGTTTTTTGAACAATTAGTTCAAGGGCTGCAGTTGGAGTAGGATTGTTTTTTGCGATAAAAGAAAAGAGTTCACAGAATGCGACAAGTGAGTTCTTTTTTGCTCCCGCTATAGCGCCAGAATCAATAAGTTTTTGTGCGATTGCATTGAAAGGAAGGAGTGGCTCTTGCGACCAGACTTCGAAAAAAAGCTCTTCAAATTTTGCGCCAAGCCCACGCGTTGGTGCGTTATAAATACGTGAAAACGAGACACGGTCATAGGGGTTGACCGCAAGTCGAAGATAGGCGAGGAGATCTTTGACCTCTTGCCGCTCATAAAACTGTATTCCGCCGATAATTTTATAAGAGAGTGAGTGACGAAGCAGAGCTTCTTCAAGTGAGCGTGATTGATGATGTGAGCGATAGAGGACGGCGCAGCTTTCTCCGGGGTGAAATTTTTTCAAAAACGAGGTAAGTCGTGCAACAAGGTCTGCTTCGTGCCGGTCGGATGCCATTTTAACAAGTCGAATACGATCTTTGCCTTTTCGTTCTGACCAGAGGTTTTTTGGTAGGCGGCTTGCATTATTATTAATGACTTCATTGGCGAGTGACAAAATTGGTTGGACGGAACGGTAGTTTTGTTCGATGACGAGAGAAACGGTCTGTGGAAAATCTTTTGAAAACTCAAGAATATTGTGTACTGTTGCGCCGCGCCATGAATAAATTGATTGGTCTTCGTCGCCAACAACGCAGAGAGAATCAAGGGCAAATATGCCTTGGTTATCGCAGGTCATAAAGCGCAAAAGGGCGTGTTGGACAAGGTTTGTGTCTTGATATTCATCAACAAGGACGTGGCGAACAAAGCTTTGATAGGAAGTACGAAACGATGGGTTGTTTTTAAAGAGAGCAATTGTTTCGATCAAAAGATCATCAAAATCGAGGCAGTGGGCGAGTTTTCGCTCTTTTTCATACGTCATGCAGAGGTCTTGAATGACGGGATGGTCGATGAGTGAAAAATTAATACTTCCCGTAGCTGATTGGTTTTTTGCATTTGAAAGGGCGTGAGAGACGGCGTTCGAGGAAATTTGCTTGTTAAAGCCTGCGGCAGAAACAATTTTTTGAATAAGTTTATCTCGGTCGTCTTCATCCATAATAGTGAAATCAGGAAGTGCGAGAAGATGCCGGTTTGTTTTCAAAAGTCTCAGGCAATAAGCATGAAAAGTTCCGATAGCAGGGGTTGTTGTGGTTTGTGCAAGTTGAGCAACTCGCTCTTTCATCTCATTGGCAGCCTTATTCGTAAAAGTAAGCGCGACAATAGACGAGGGTTCTGCTTTGTGGTGGGCAATAAGATGGGCAATGCGTCGAGTGATAACGCGTGTTTTCCCTGATCCTGCGCCGGCACGCACCAAAAACACGCCTCTTCCTGGTTCGACCGCAGCACGTTGTTGTTCGTTAAGATGAGCAAGAAGAGACACTGATTGCTCGTTCATGAATCGTCTTTCATTGGGTAATGGAGGTTATGGAGGTAATGGAGGTTATAAGTGTTTTAATTGTTATGCTTTCCATGACGATAAAAATGCGATTAAGGGCGCGAGCTTTTCTTTTGAAAGGGCCGATACAACAACATGAGGTTGGTATTGAGCAAGCTCGTCTGCGAGAACTTCGGGGGTTTTTTCGACTAAATCTGCTTTGTTAAAAACATAGAGCATTGGTTTGTCGATAACGCCAAGTTCATCAAGAATTTTTTTAACGACGCGAATATGGTTTTGGTAATTGGCATCAGACAGGTCGATGACTTGGAGAAGAAGTGATGCGTACTGTAGATCTATAAGTGTTGATTTAAAAGCTTCTATGAGTTCGTGGGGAAGGTTCTGAATAAATCCAACGGTGTCTGAAATAGTTCCCCTTTTGAGCCCACCAACAAAGAGTTCTCGGGTGGTGGTATCAAGGGTTGCAAAGAGCTTGTTTTCAGCAAGAACCGTGCTTTTGGTTATTGCATTGAGAAGAGTTGATTTCCCTGCATTAGTGTAGCCAATAATTGAAACATGGGGGATGCCGAGTGTCGTGCGTCGCTTGCGCTGTGTTTCGCGAACTTTTTGCAGTTGGACCAGATCGGCGGTGAGTTTATTGATTTGCCGTTCAAGATGGCGAGCTTCAATCTCTTTTTTTGTTTCGCCGGGCCCTTTAGCCCCTTTATTACCACCCTGTTGAGAAAGTGAAATTCCCTTGCCCGCAAGACGTGTTTTTTTGTGGTGTAAAAAGGCCATTTCAACTTGCATTTTGCCTTCAGCAGTCTGGGCGCCGCGCTCAAAAATTCTGAGAATAAGGGCAGTCCGGTCAACAATAGGGGTTGAAAGCAATTCGTCTAAGTTACGTTCTTGTTGGGGGGTGAGTGGTTCTGAGATGACAACTTCTTCAATGTGATGCTTGGTGCAGAGGGCAATTATCTCTTCGAGTTTTCCTTGAGTAAAAAAGTAGGAAGAGTCAACTGACCGGAGCTTTGTTGTGTATTCTTCGTACTTAGTAATGCCGCTCGAAAGGACAAGGTTGCGAAATTCTTGAAGATAGGACTGCGAGTCGATAGAGCGATTTTGAGGGGTTTGTACGCCAATAATGAGGATTGGATGTTCATCCATAGTGCTTGTCGAAATAAGTTCTTTCATAAGGTCCTCTTAGAGCTTGTAGGGTTGTATAAAGATGCCCCTCTATCAGCTGATATGCCATAGGCACCATTGTTCATGGATAAAATAATAGTACCAGGTGAAGTGCAACGTGCAAAATATTTCAGATGCTCAACGCGCAAAATGCTAGTTTATCAAATTTTAGGAGCATGGTATAATAACTCAGATAGTTTGTGTGATCTCTTTATTTTTAGAGAAGTTTGGTCTTTGAGAGCTGCACAATTTAAGATTTTGGTTAGATGTTTGATTATACCCGATTACTACCGTGGCTAGGTCATGTTTGAGTTTTTATCCCGTTCATTTTCATCTTTTTTTTCAAAACTGGGGCGTCAAAAGACGTTGACACCTGATTTGGTAGATGAACTTTTAACAACGGTTCGCGAGAGTCTTTTGCAAGCGGATGTGCCGTTTGAAGCAGTTGAGGTCTTTTTGGCTTCTTTGAGGAATGATTTAGTTGGCGTGAAAGTTCTTCCGACGCTTCGTGCGGATGAGTTTTTGATGAAAACGGTCCATGATCAGCTATTGGCATTCTTGGGTGGAAAAGAAGAAAAAACATTGCTTGATGCAGTACCGTCTACTTTTATGGTGATGGGACTTCAGGGATCAGGTAAAACGACGACGGTTGCTAAAATAGGTTCTTTTTTAGCAGACTTTTTGCAAAAACAAAAAAAACGTAATCGCATATTAGTTGCATCGATCGACTTTTATCGGCCTGCTGCTATTGATCAGCTTGAAGTTGTTGCGGCACAAGCGGGGGTTGCTTTTTACCGTGCACAGGCTTTGGATGTCATGAGGGCTGTGCAAGAAATTGCTGACTATCGAAAAAAAGAAAATTTTGATGTTTTAATTCTTGATACTGCAGGTCGTTTGCATGTTGATGAACAGATGCTTAACGAGCTTATTCAGGTTGATAAGATAATCCGTCCTGAGGGTAAATTGCTGGTGCTTGATGCAATGACGGGTCAAGAATCGCTTCATGTAGCGCGAACATTTCAGGAGCGCATAGGGTTTCATGCTGCAGTGCTTACTAAGATGGATAGTGATACGCGGGGTGGGGCGGCGTTTTCATTCCGTTATATGTTAAAAAAACCGATTCTTTTTGTAGGGGTTGGAGAACGTATTTCTGATTTAGAGCGTTTTTATCCAGACCGTATTGTGACGCGCATGCTTGGCATGGGTGATATTGTAAGCCTTGTTGAGCGTGCGAACGACAAGATGAAGGTTCAGGAACAAGATCGCCTTGCGCAAGCAATGGCAAAAGGGCGTTTCACGCTAGATGATTTTGCTGCACAAATTGATATGATGAATAAGCTTGGGTCTTTTGGGCAGGTATTAAAATATCTTCCCGGGGCGTCTCAGCTAAAAATTTCTCCAGAAAAGCTCGAAGAGGGCGAACGGGAGATGAAGCGTTTTAGAGCTATTATAGGTTCTATGACGAGAAAAGAGCGACTGTTGCCAGCGCTTCTCGATGGGTCGCGTAAAAAGCGCGTTGCTCGAGGGGCGGGAGTTTCGGTTGCGGAAGTGAATACATTATTGGAGCGCTTCCAAGAGAGTCAGCAAATGATGAAGCAGCTGGGCAAGATGGGACGTTTTTTTAAATAACGTTTTTAAATAAATAGAGTTCATATATACCATTTTACAAGGGGTTATATTACATGGCGGTAAAAATTCGTCTTTCGCGCATTGGCAAAAAGCATGCACCATTCTATCGTATCGTTGCTGTTGATGCACGTGCGAAACGGGACGGGGAAGTATTGGAGAATTTGGGTACCTATGATCCAAAAACAAAGGCGTTTATTCAACTTCATCGCGATCGTGTTGACTACTGGTTGACTGTTGGAGCTGTTCCAAGTGAAACAGTAAAGCGTCTTTACAAGCAGTCTGAAAGTAAAGCAAGTTAATCGCTTCATACGGTGGATGAAAAATGGTTGAAAAACTTCTCGAATACCTAGTGAAGCAGCTTGTCACTCAGCCTGAATCGGTGATGGTTTCTTCAGTTGAGGCTGATGGAAAATGCACGATCCAGGTAAGAGTTGCGCAGCAAGATATAGCACGCGTCATTGGAAGCGAAGGTCGCATTCTTCGTTCTTTACGGACGATGGGCGGGGTAAGTGGTGCTCTAAAAAATAAAGAGATCGTTGTTGAAATTCTTAAATGATGAATATCTCTGTTTTAACCCTTTTCCCTGAATTGTATAAGCCTTTTTTTGAGACAAGTCTTATTAAAAAGGCGCAAGAGCGAGGCGATCTCTCATGTGATGTCGTTTCTCTTTTTGACCTTTGCGCGCCTAAAGAACGGGCAGATGCTCCAACCTTTGGGCATGGGCCTGGCCTTTTGATTCGGCCTGACATTATTGATAAGGCTGTTGAGCAACAAGAAGCTCTCAAGGGTCGTGCGTTTAAAATTTTCTTTTCTCCTCAGGGAAAAGTTTTAACGCAGCCACTTTTGCGCGACCTCTATGAAAAAATTAAGGCGCACGGAGGTGCTGAGGCTCATGGAGGTGATGGGGGTCATTGCATGCTTCTTCCTGCTCGATATGAGGGTATGGATGCGCGTGTTGAGCGGCATTATGCAGACGAGATTATTTCGCTTGGCAATTTTGTGATTATGGGCGGAGATTTACCAGCAATGATCTTTTTAGAAGGATTGTTACGGTTTGTACCGGGCGTTGTTGGCAAAAGTGAGTCGGTTGAACAAGATTCGTTTACCGGGCCTTTTGTTGATTACCCTCAGTATACAGCGCCTGTGGTCTGGAAAGGGTTAGAGGTTCCGGAGGTTTTACGTTCTGGCAATCATGCCGCTCAAGAGGAGTGGCGACAAGATCGTGCTGCTGAGGCTACGGTTAAGCGTCATTTTGATTGGGTGCGGTCATTTGAGCTCGAAGGTAAGACTAAGGAAAGGGTTTTGAATTATATTCCTCCTCACTATGCGGCGTTAATGCATACCGATGTATTGGTGCAGCAGGATGTGGTAGGGAATAGTTCTGTTACCTCAATTGATATTCATGATATTGCACGCTCTTCAAAAACCTATGGATTGCGTGGATATTTTGTAGTGACGCCTCTCGAGGATCAACAAAAAATTACTGAGCGGTTATTGCGATTTTGGCAGGAAGGGGATGGTATTGAGTACAATCCTTCTCGTCACGAGGCGGTTTCCATTGCTCGGCTTGCAAAGAATCTTGATGAAGTGATTGAATCGATTGAGCAGCGCGAGGGGGTCCGACCACTTTTGGTTGCAACTTCAGCGCGGCGGGTTGATTCGGTCAAAAATATCACGTATTATGATCAAGAGATGGTGTGGAAAACGGGGCGGCCTGTACTCTTTCTTTTTGGTACAGCGAGCGGCCTGGCTCCATCAATTTTACAACGGTGTGATTTTGTACTTGGTCCAATACGAGGTTTTTCTCGGTTTAATCATCTTTCGGTACGTTCGGCAGTGGCGATCGTGCTTGATCGATGGCTTGGGATTCAAGTAAAGCGGTAAGTTTTAAAGAGTATACAAAGATAGTTGAAAGGAATTGGCATGAGAGCCAAAGGTCTTACCAAAGAAACGCTTATGCTTTACAGCATGGCAGATCGTGGATTTGCAAAGTTTGCTGCAGGTGATGCAATTCGCATTGCACAACGCATTAAAGAAGGCGATAAAGAACGTATTCAATATTTTGAAGGCGACGTTATTGCTATTCATCGGAATGGCATGGGGTCGACCTTTACGGTTCGTCGTATAGCTTCGAACGGTGTCGCTGTTGAGCGTATTTTCCCTTTTAATTCCCCAAAAATAGAGGGAATTGAGTTTGTGCATAAGGGCGATGTTCGCCGTGCTAAGCTTTATTACATGCGTAGTCGCATTGGAAAAGCTGCTCGGGTTAAAGAACTTGTTCTTAAGCACAAAGTGCAAGAAAAAAACACAGCTGCTGCATAAAATTCTTTAAGAGGAGAGGTTTTAGTGGTGAAATGCAGAACTATGTTCTTTTGTAAGCTGGTTGCTGGCACCGTTTTACTGTGCTTTTTACCGGCATGCGACCAAGGGTTGGATCATCTTCAAGCGCGGCTTCGTCCCGCAAATTTTAACGAAGCGCGGTTGGTTGATATCTCGTTTCCTTTGGGTGTTGAGCTGCAAGAACTAAAACAAAAAGAAGAAAACAAAAGCGCCCCTGCGCGTTACTCCGTTTCGTTTGAAACAGGAGAGACGGTTGAGGCGCTTTTTTCTTTTTATCAGTCTGAGATGGAACGGTTGGGATGGCAAATGATCTCAACGTTCTGGCTCGCGGACAACTCTTTAACACTTCTTTTTGAGCGGCCGTCAAAAGTTGCTCTTATTTCTGTGGTTACTCGATCAAAGAAGCAGTTGGTTACCTGCCATGTTTCACGGCGTGGTAGCCTGTAAAGTTTAGCCTGCATTACTCTTCATCTTCATCAGCTGCAGGCGGTGTGCCAAGTTTGTCTTGGGCAGTCTGATCAAGTTTTTTGATGTCTTTCTTTGTAACTGACAACTTCTTTTCAAGATCTTTACGCTCTTGTTGTGCTTCTAAAAGTTTTGCTTGCTCTTCTTTTAATTGATTAGCAAGACTAGACTTTTCTGTTTTTGAAGTCGCTTGGTCAAGTTTTTCGGTAAGTCGGTCGATCTGATCGCTTTGTGTATTAATGATTCTACTCTGTTCTTCGAGAGAAGTTTCAAGAGTTGTGGTTCGGTCCTGAAGGTTTTTATAGGCTGTTTTTAGAGCGTTATAATTTCGTATAGTGAGGTCTGAGTTGCTGAGTCCGACAGAAAATATAGGAAACTCTGGCCCCCAATAGCTGTCATAGTACCAAGCTGGCCGATTCCATCTATAACCCCATGGTCCATAATATCCATGACGGCGTCCAATTCCAACACCTAAGCCGAATCCAGCGGCTCCCAATCCAAAACCAACTCCACCACGAGAAAATCCACCGCGGTGATAGCTAACTCTGCTACCCCCTCCACCGCCGCGTCCACCGCGATAACCGACAAGTGCAAATGGGGCTATGGTTGCAAAAATAATAGCTACAGAAAGTAATATGCTCTTGAGCGTTTTCATCTTCTATCCTTTTTTTGTTAAATAATTATTTCTATTACAATTTGATTTTAGCAGAAAAGGGGTAGTAAGCGCAAGAGTTGTGATACGATTGTGTAGCTATTTTTTACAGAGCTTTTCTGCAAGTCTGTTTATTTTTCCTGCGCCCAAAAAGAGAAGAAGATCGTTTTCTTGAACAATTGCTTTAAGTTTTGTTACAAGAGGCTCATAGTCTGGTTCCAATTCACTGAATGTCGTGGTGCCCTCTTTTCTTTTTGATGCGATGGCGAGAGCAAGCTTTTTCCCGGTGATACCTTCGATAGGAGTCTCACTTGCGGGGTGAATGTCTGTCAGAACAAGCTGTGCGATGGTTGGTGTTGAAAAAACAGTTACAAAATCATCCCATAGTTTTTCGGTTCGGGTAAAGCGATGGGGTTGGAAAACAACGACAACTTTGCCTTTTGAACGCTTTTTGGCTACTTCAAGTACGTGAGCGATCTCTGTAGGATGGTGCCCATAATCATCAAACACTTCCGCGCCCAAGAAAGTACCACGGTAGGTGAATCGCTGGTCAATACCCATAAAGCTTTCGAGCGCTTCGTTTATTTTGTGAGCCGAAATACCGAGCTCTTGTGCAACGGCAAATGCGGCGGTTGCATTGAGGAGGTTGTGTATGCCTGCAAGCGGTACGGTGAGTTGAAATGCTGTTTTGTTAATCGAGATAGTGCCGGAGGATTGTTGTTTTTCAAGTACGGGGTTTGAAAGAACAACTGCTGCATCAGTGCTGAGACCATAGGTAACTACCTTTTGGTGAAGATTCTCGGGCAATTCGGTGACAAATTCTTGAGTGAGTGGCGTGTCGATGCAGACAAATGCTTTTCCATACCAGGGGAGTTTAGCGAGAAATGCCTGGAAAGTCTCTTTGAGATCAGCTTTGTCGCGGTAGGTATCAAGATGTTCAAGATCGATATTGGTGATAACCGCTATTGAAGGAAATAATTGTGTGAAAGAACGATCGCTTTCATCAGCTTCTGCAACTAAGAGATTACTTTTTCCATAATGGGCATTGGAATTCAGATTATGCATAATCCCACCAACGATCACGGTTGGATCTTGCTCTGTTTTGAGAAGTATATGCGCGATAAGGGCGGTCGTGGTTGTTTTTCCGTGTGATCCTGCTACGGCGATGGTTGTTTTTTTCTGAGTGAGTTCTGCAAGGAGGGCTGCTCGGTGAATGACCGGGATACTGCGCTTTCTTGCTGCAGCAAGTTCAGGGTTATTCTTCTGAATTGCAGTTGAGTAAACAAGTGTATCAATTGAAGAATCGTTGCATGCGGGGGTATTGTTGCCTTCAAAGATCGTGCATCCAAGGCTTACGAGATTTTGGATACTTTTTTGAGAGCAATCTGCATCGCATCCAGAAACGCGGTGGCCGAGTTGCCTGATAATTGCGGCAAGACTGCTCATGCCAATACCACCGATTCCAACAAAGTGAAAATGCATGTTTTTTTGAATCATGAGCAATCATTCCTTTGGTTTTAAGAGAGTATCTTTGTTTTTAGAATATCATAAATCTCAAAGTAACTCCCTGACTTTAATAAGATGCGCACGCAATTTTTGTAGCTGATTCTGGAGCTGATCCGATCGGCATGCAGGCGTAATTGTAGGTGAATCATCTTTTTGAGAGAGTGCTTTTTTAGCGCCCTGTATCGTGAATTTCCTTTCATAGAGTAGTTCTTGTACTTTAGAATAGAAACTAAAATCCTCTTCAGTGTAAAAGCGCTGCCCTTTTGATGAGCGAGAGGGTGATCTCTTGAACTCTTTCTCCCAAAAGCGAATCACTGATGTTTCTATGGTTATTCCCCTCTGAGAGAGTGCATTTGCAAGTTCGCCAATACGAAATGTTCGTTTTTCCATTCTCATGGGTCGAGCTCCTTTAAAAGGTGTTCTGGAATATCTGCAGAAAGTGTGTTATTCTTTCATCTATTCCAATTATCAAAAAATGGGCTCTTTTGTAAGGGATTTACGAAAAATGAACTGGCGCGATAACTTTGTACGCTTGGCGACTATATTAGTATTAGTCTGGGGACTTGAAATTATCATCTCCTGGGGAATAGGGTTTTTTATAAAACCAACGCCTCAGCAGCAAGCAGTTGAGGTGAAGTCAGGGGAGCGAATTACGACCCTTGCCGCTGCAGAAATACGAGAGCCGTTGCGCTTTGATGTTGATTTTGTTGATTATCCGACTGAATCAAAAGAGCAGCAGATTGCTGTTGCCAGCAGCCAGGCGACTCTAGGGCTCACCACCAATGGTGCTGCGATTGATCGGTATAAATCTTTGCGAGGTGGTGAGAAATCATTAACCACACTTACGCCAAGTGCTTCCTCAGAGCGTGTCCAGCGCCTCTTTATGGTTGGTTTGGATTCAATGACTCCATTCTTCTACCGTCTGGTCGAGAATAGGGTTGATGGGGATTATACGATTGTGCGGTTTGAAGGAGAGAGTCCTATTGTTCGCATTTCCAAAACCTTTAAAATTGCGCAAAAAACGTCACAGGTTGATCTTGTTTTGACGATTGAACCTATCGGACAAGCTGAACCAATTAGGCCTCGGATCTTTTTGACTGGTCCTCAGCTTGTAATGGGTTGGCAGGATCCTGTTGGGGGCCTTGTGCTCAATGAATCAGGCAAAATAGAAAAAGTTGCGGCAAAAAATATTGCAAAAACTGCATGGGTATCCCCAGGCGTTTTTGGTGTACAAGATCGCTATTTTGTCCATACTTTGGTAAAAGATCAGAACCATTTTGCGCGTCGTGGCTATTTTATGGCGCGTGATGGAGAACGCGTGACGGCTATTATTGAAGGACCGATAGTAAAAGAAAAAACAACATGGACGCTTTCATTTTATTGTGGGCCAAAAGAAGAACAATCACTCAATGCTGTTGACGCTCGATTAGAGTCACTGCTTGAGTATGGGTGGTTTTCGTGGTTTACAAAGCTCATGCTCCATCTCCTTGAATTTCTTAATCGTTACCTTCATAATTATGGGTTGGCTATCTTAGCGATCTCTTTGGCCCTTAATCTTGCAATGGTCCCTTTGAATATTAATAGTCAAAAAGGGATGGAAAAACAGAAAGAGTTTACCCGCAAGATGAAGCATGTTGAGCAGCGTTTTGCCGATGACAAAGAGCGTTTACAGGTCGAAAAATTAGAACTTATTAAAAAGTATGGCATGTTTCCTGGCATGGGAATGGGTTGTCTTCCTCTTCTTGTGCAGGTACCTATTTTTGCGGGGCTTGCAAGTGCATTGAGAAGCTCAATAGAGCTTTATCAAGCGCCATTCTTGCTTTGGATTACCGATCTTTCTGGGCCTGATACGTATTATATTTTACCGATTCTTACCGTGGTTTGTACTTATTTTTCAATGAAAACACCACAAAATGGTGGAGCCGTGCAGAATGTAACTATGATCATCATGATGTTCTTTGTGGGTTATATGATGTTAAAGCTTTCTGCCGGATTGGTGCTCTACGTATTGGTTGGAACCCTGGTTCGTCTTGTTCAAATGCGGTTTTTGAATTTCAAAAAAGCGTGATGCATGATGGACGGATTGCCAACGCTTCAAGGGCTTTTAAAGCAGTTGCAGCGTGTCCCCTACCTTGCTTCTAAAAACCTCTACCGGGTTGCGAATCATTTTTTGAGTATGACGCCTGAGCAGTTGGAACAATTTTGTCGGCAGGTGCGTGAGGCTCATGAGCGATTAATAAAGTGCCCGCGTTGTTGTGCTTGGCAAGAACAAACGGGAAATTGTCAGTTTTGTTCTTCACCAAAGCGAGATCATCGCCTGATTTGTGTTGTTGAGACCTGGTATGATCTTCATACACTCGAAAAATCAGGTGGGTATACCGGGGAGTATCATGTTTTGGGTGGAGCGCTTTCTCCACTGGATGGTATTGGAGCCGAAGACCTCAGTATAGACCGTCTTTTGCGGCGTATTGATGGTTCCTGCAATGAGATTATTTTGGCAATGAATCAGACGCCTGAAGGCGAAGCAACAGCCGCGCTGGTTGCTCGCGCTTTGCGTAATAAATCAATAAAAATTACCTGTCTTGCTCGTGGTGTTCCTGTTGGAGGGACTCTTGAATACATGGACCGTTTAACAGTGTGTAAAGCACTGTTGGAGCGTAGGGATTTTTAAAAAGGATACATAAATGAGTCTACATAAAGGGGTGTCTTTTAAAGAGCGAAGAATGCTTTTGGCGCAACGTATTCAAAAACCAATTCTTTTGTGGGGAGCGTTCGAAGATCCTCGGTGTCGGTTTTACCAAGAGAGCTCATTTTTTTATTTTACGGGGCTTTCTGAACCGGGCTTAGTCTGTTTGATTATGCCAGAGGGGAAGAGTATTCTTTTTACTCCCTCTTATGCTCAATCAAGAGCATTGTGGCTTGGAACTTCTGGAGAATACAATGCGGAGCATCTCGGTTTTGACGAGGTATGTGCGTTGGGGAATCCCGGGACAGGTTATCGCTTAGAGTCGTCTGGTCCGCTCGGACAATGGTCAGGATTGATAGAAAAAATAAGAGCACTTTTGACGAGCTCTTCTAAGATTGGGGTTTTGTCAGATACAATGTTTTTATGGCGTCTTTGTCAGCACATTCCTCATCTTGAGGCGGCAATTTTTGACATTTCTTCAGTGGTTGCCGAGTTGCGTCGATGCAAAGATGCTCATGAGATGGAAGCTCTCTTTAGGGCTGGAGAAGAGACGGTTCTCGCTCAAGAAGCTGCCGCACTTGCAATTATTTCGGGAGAATCAGAAAGTGGCGTGCGCGCAAGCGTAGAATATACTTTTATACAGCGTGGCGTTGAATGCGCCTTCCCTTCGATTGTTGCAGGAGGGCGTCGAGCTACTATCTTGCATTATGCAAATGCTGAGCATGAACTTAAAAAGGATGAGTTAGTTATTGTTGATATTGGGGCTTCGTATGGGCACTATTGTGGCGATGTTACGAGAACCTATCCGGTTTCGGGTCTGTTTTCACCGCGGCATCGTGCTGTCTATGAAATTGTCCTCAAGGCGCAGGAAGCAGCTGCAGAGAGTGCACGTCCTGGTTATTATATAAAAAACAATGCTGATCCAGAGCATTCGCTCCATCATATTGCGACGGCGGTTTTAAAAGAAGCTGGTCTTGATCAATTTTTTACTCATGGCATAGGTCACTTCTTGGGGCTCGATGTCCACGATGTGGGTGATGCTACTCAGCCATTGCAAATAGGCGATGTGATTACAATTGAGCCGGGAGTTTACCTTCCTAATGAAAATTTTGGCATCCGCATAGAAGATGACTACTGGGTTGTCAAAAATGGTGTTGTTTCTCTGACTGACCATCTTCCTAAAACAGTTTCAGGTATTGAATCTTTTATGGCGCAACTTAAAGCGCATTAACAAGATTTTTTGGCTTACGGTGTGCTATGACATGCCGTATAAACAGTATTGCTAAGGTAAGACAGAGTCCTGCCGCAAAAGCAACAGCCCAAGACATTAAGAGTGGCCATGTTGACGTTAAGCCTGTAATGAGGAGCGCAACAATGGTTCCGCATACCGCTGGTAGAGAATAGCTTATTTGGGTCTTTACGTGATCAAGATGGTTTGCGCGTGCTGCCATAGATGAAACGACAGTTGCATCAGTGATAGGAGAGAGATGTGCTCCTGCGACTGCTCCGGCAATCAATGCCCCTAAAGAAGGGTACAAGAGGGGAATCAGTGTAGGGAAAAGTGGGTACGCTCCAGAAGCGAGGGAGGTAAGTGTTTGAATGGTAAGTGGCATGAGAACTAAGATCGTTCCCCACGAAGATCCAGTTGATGCAGTAGTAACGGTAGCAAGTATAAAAATAATAACGGGTAGAAGTGCAAGTGGCAGTTGGAGCGAAATAAGGTGGGCAAGATAGCCGCCTGTATTGAGCTCTGGGCCATTAATGAGAGTACCTAAGCTAAATGCGAGAAGAAGAACAATCAGTGAGTTCTTCATAAGTGAGATTCCCCTTCCCATAGACATGAAAATGTGTATAAGGGAGGCTTGTTTTTGAAGTATGTAAAGAAGACTGGTGATGGTGAGTGTCACTACGCTTGCAAGCAAAAGGCTTGCAAGAACAGAGCTATTTTTGATGGTATCAATAAACGAGCTCGATGATCCACCAAGCAGAGCGCTCTTCCCTGTCCAGAGAATAAAAAACAGAAGCATAATAATAAACGCAGCAATAGGAATGATAAAATTCGAAAGGGACCCAGCCTTTTTTGAGTCAGGTTCTATTTTTTGGGTATTTTCTTTGCCGCCAAAAAGGTTGCCTGTTTTGAGAGCGATTTCTTCATGCTGTTTCATGGTTCCAAACGAAAGTTGGAAGAGTACAATAATTGCCGCCGAAATGATGATAAAAAGTGTATAGAAGATAAAGGGCAGTGTATGGAGGAGGGTGATGAGCGAGTCTGCATTGATGAGCCAAAGTTGTGCGCTTGTGTCAGAAACACCAGACGTCTGTAGTTGCGTTAAAATCATTGCGGCCCATGATGTAACAGGGATGATCGAGCAGAGTGGAGAGCTCATCGAATTGAGTAAAAAGGCAAGTTTGACGCGAGGAATTGAAAAAGAGTCAGAAAGAGGCCGTATAATTGATCCGGTCATGAGATTATTAAGATAGTCGTCGAGCATAAAAACACAAGAAAGAAGAAGCGAACAGCCTTCTGCAGAGCGCTTTGTGGTCACAAATTTTTTAAGATAAGATGTAGAAGCTGAAATGCCACCTGCGTGTGTCATAAGTTCAATGAGTGTTCCGAGCGCGAGGAGAAAACCAAAAAGCAACAAACTTGTCGGGTCGCTGATTACCGAGTAAATACTAGAAAATGTGCGGGTGAGGGTTGCGGTAAGTGACCAATGACTGGCAATAAATGCTGCTGAGATAATGCCAATAGAAAGCGATAGGATGACATGTCGAAAGAGCGCAGCCGTTGCAAGGACAAGTACAGGGGGGAGTATGACAAGTATTGAGTTTAAAGATTCCATAGTTTTCAGCCGGTCTTAAGGGTTGGTTGTTTAATCAATTATTGCTATTTTACCATGAGTAAAGATTTTTTTAAGAGGGCTATTTTTAGTGATTGCACGATGACCGTTTGACCAAAAATTGTGGCTGTCGTATACTGCACTATTGAGTTCCCCGTACGTTATGTAATTATGAAGTTTTAAAAAATTAAGGCGTCCCTCATGGACATGAATAAAGCATTCTTTTTAAAGGCTGAAGATCATACACCAACTTGGCATCTTATTGATGCTACCGGTAAGGTTGTCGGTCGTCTTGCAAGTGATATTGCAATTCTCTTGCGCGGTAAGCAAGATCCTTCGTTTACCCCACACACCGATGGTGGTGACTATGTCGTTGTTATCAACGCGGATAAGCTTATTCTTACTGGTGATAAATTAACTGGTAAAGAGTATGTCTGGTACACGGGCTGGAGAAGTGGTCAAAAACGCGCTACTCCTCGTGAAAAAATGGCGCGCAATCCTGAGTTTGTTTTGCAGCATTCTGTAGAAGGCATGCTTCCAAAAAATAAAATTGCTCGGCAACAGATTCGGCGTCTTAAGATTTACATGGGCAATGAGCATCCACATAAAGCTCAAATTGAAACATCAGCAGCAGCGGCGCTTTAAGAATTTACTTTAAAAAAAGGTCCTCTGAATAAGTCTTATTCAGAGGACCTTTTTTTTATGTCAAAGCGCGTTTGATGTCTTTTGAGGAGAGAAAAAAGAAGAGAAGGGTGATAAAGAGAAGAGTGATAATCATAAGAAATTCATAGGTCTCTTCTCGAAAAACGAAGTTTCCCCATTTTTCAAGTGCTAAAATAAGGAGCTGCCCTCCGTCAAGAATGGGGAGGGGGATCAGATTGAAAACGGCAAGGTTAAGACTAAGAACAGCAAGGATAAAGAAGAACGGAGCTATGCCATACTCACTATTTTTTGCAATAAGTGAAATAATGCCGATGGGGCCGATGAACCTAGCAATAGGCTTTTTAGGGTTGGGCTCTTGTGGTATTGGGAGCTTTGGCCTACGCAAAAACGCAAAAATACCGAGTGCAAACAAAAGATTAAAGATAATGCCACCCAGAAGAATGAGCGTCTTTTGATAAAAAGGCTTTGTCGCAAAGGAGATAGATTCAAAACCTTTTATTGGCTCTCTAAATCCTAAAATATCAACGTACCCACCAAGTAGCAGCAATGAAACAGAAAATCGTGTTCCAGCGAACCTTGTTTCAAAAATGCGTGGACCAAGTCCAATCGAAAATTCAGGCGCAGAAACACCAAAGAGTTTACAAAAAGTCCAATGACCGAGCTCATGGGTAATGATAATTGCTGATATACCAAGAAAGGCCCAGAGAAAACGCAGGCCGGTTGATTTTTTCATGCAGCGCCCTTTTTAGTGAGAACCAAAAAACCATTTTGAAAATGAATAAATGTCTTTGATGCTGAGCCAGAGCATGAGGAGCATAAGAAGTGCCCAGCACATATAAAAGACTATGGCCTTTGTTTTTTCGGGCAGTTGGCGTCGCAGTAGTGCTTCGACAAGAATAATAAGTATCTGGCCACCATCAAGAATTGGTAATGGAATGAGGTTAAGCGCAGCAAGGTTAACACTGATAAACGCAAGAAGCAGTAAAAAGAGAGCGAGCCCTTGATTTGCACTTTCTACGGTGGCTGAAATAATCATGAGTGGGCCACCCATGCCATCGGTGCTCCGTTTAGTAATCATGTTGGAGAATGCGGAAAAAACGCTTAAAAAGAAGCGATGAGTGAGTTTAATGCCTTCTTTTATAGCGCCTAAAAAGGGAAGGGGTTGTGTTGCTTTGAAGGCGAATGTAACGCCGAGCATGCCCCGTGTTTTTTGCTGTGGATGTTGCACGGGTGTGACGGTAAGATAGATTTTTTCGTGGGTGTCTGCAGAGATTAAAGCACCGGTTAAAGGATCTACTCCGAGTGTAGGGATAAAGCCTGTTCCGTGCTCAAAGCTTGCAGTAGGTTCTGGCGTGGCGTGTTTTTGCGGAACAGCTTGTGCGCGTTTTCTTATGATACTGAGATGGACGGGTTTATTAATATGTTCGGTAATAATTGCAGAAAGATTTCCTGGATTATTGTCGACGCGCAGCTCGTTGCCCTTGGTGCCTGCATTTTGAGAGAGGTATTCCCCTATGCCTTCCTGGCTTCCATAAATAAAATCACCGGGAAGAATGCCTGCTTTTGCTGCAGGGCCATTTGGCTCTACGGTTTTGATAAGAGTCGTTGCGTTTTCAGGGTACAGAAGTGGTGTTGCGGGGATGCCGATAGAAAAAAGAGCAATGAGCGTAAGATAACAAAAGAGCATGTTAACGATAATGCCTCCTCCAATGACAAAAAACTTTTGCCAGAGAGGTTTTTTGTTGAAAGAGCGGTGATCATCTCGAACAGCTTCTTGTTGTTCGCCCTGCCCTGGTTCATAGAGGCCTGCTATTTCTACATAGCCGCCGATAGGAAGCGCTGAGAGTGAGAATTCGGTTTCTCCAATTTTTTTGCTCCATAATTTTGGTCCGAATCCAATAGAAAAAGAAGGAGTTGAAATGTCAAAAAGTTTACAAAAGAGGAAGTGTCCTAATTCGTGGATGGCAATGAGAAATCCAATGCCAAAAATACCAATGCAAAGTAAAAAAAGTCCCTTAAGTGCGGAAAAAAGGAGCGCGAATCCCATGAAAAATCCTTAATTTGTTCTTGTAAAGAGCCATAAAGCCCGATATACTGTGATACGATAACTCTAACATAAAATAAGGCGATGACCAACTAGCCCTTTTGGAAGGTGCGGTCGAGGCTTGGTTAGTTCAAGGTTTTTCTTGAAAAATTTACCAAAAGAGTTAGAATGAGGCTGCCCCTCTAAAAGTTTTTTGTGGACTCCTGTTCACAGTAGACGAGTGTGGAAAAGAAACGGTATACCGAAGTTGTCCTAAAATTTGTTTAACTCAGGGATTTTTATAATGCCCACGATTAATCAGCTTGTCCGTTCTAATCGAACGAGACAGAAGAGTAAATCAAAAAGCCGAGCGCTGATGGGAAATCCTCAGGTGCGTGGTGTTTGTACTAGGGTGTTTACCACAACCCCTAAAAAACCAAACTCCGCTCTTCGTAAGGTTGCTCGTGTGAAGCTTGCCAATGGAATTGAAATTACAGCTTACATTGGTGGCGAAGGTCACAATTTGCAAGAACACTCAATGGTATTAGTACGCGGTGGCAGGGTAAAAGACTTGCCAGGTGTGAAGTATCATATTGTTCGAGGCGCGCTTGACGCCGCTGGTGTTGAAAATAGAAAACAGGGGCGTTCGCTGTATGGCGCCAAGAAGCCGAAAAAGAGTTGAGGGTAGCAGGGTATGGCAAGGCGTAGATCGGTAAGTTTTGTTCGGAATGTCGGGGTTGATCCACGATTTGGTTCCGAATCAATTCAAAAACTTATAAATGTCGTAATGTGGCGTGGCAAAAAAAATGTTGCCCGCGCTATTGTATATGAAGCGCTTGATGTGGTCATTAAGCGTTGTGAAGGAAGCCAAGAGAAGGCACTTGATATTTACCATCGGGCGATTGAACAGATTACTCCAGTAATTGAAGTTCGACCACGTCGTGTTGGTGGAAGTGTCTATCAGATTCCAAAAGAAGTTAATCCACAAAGAGCTCGCGCTCTAGCGCTTCGTTGGCTGATTTCTAATGCCGCTGATCGTCCTGATAAGACGATGGGTGTGCGCTTAGCTAACGAGTTGCTTGATGCTGCTGAAGGGCGTGGCGGCGCTCTCAAGAAGAAGCTAGATGTTCATAAAATGGCCGAATCAAACCGCGCCTTTTCGCATTACGCGTGGTAGGAGTAGGTTAAGATGAGTGTTCCTTTAGATCGTATTAGAAATATTGGTATTGCGGCTCATATCGATGCAGGCAAGACGACCGTTACAGAACGTGTGCTTTTTTATACGGGACTTTCACACAAGATAGGTGAAGTTCACGAAGGTGGCGCAACGACAGACTGGATGGAGCAAGAGAAAGAACGTGGTATTACCATTCAATCTGCTGCGGTAACGTGTAAGTGGCAAAACTGTCAAATCAACATTATTGATACTCCGGGTCACGTTGACTTCACTATTGAAGTTGGCCGTTCCTTGCGGGTACTTGATGGTGTTGTTGCTGTTTTCTGTGGTGTTGGCGGTGTTCAGCCGCAGACAGAAACGGTCTGGCGCCAAGCGAATCGATATCGCGTGCCGCGCATCATGTTTGTCAATAAGATGGATCGTGTTGGTGCCAACTTCCTTAAGGTAGTAGAAGAGGCTAATACCAAGTTGCATGCAAATGCTGTTGCAATGCAGCTTCCTATTGGTGAGTCTGAAAACTTTCAAGGTGTTGTCGATCTTTTAACACGCAAAAGCCTTACTTTTGGCGATGGAAACGATCGAGGAGCATCTGTCGAAGCAGGTGAAATTCCTAGCGAATTGAAGGCGCAGGTTGAAGAGTTGCGCGCATTGATGGTCGAAAAGATTTGCGAGCTCGATGACACTCTCTCGGATAAATTTATCAATGAGCAAGAAATCACCATTCCTGAACTGAAAGCAGTGTTACGTAAGGGCGTTCTCGAACGCGTTATTGTACCTGCATTCTGTGGGGCTGCTTTTAAAGATAAAGCTATTCAGCCGATGCTTGATGCGGTTGTTGATTATCTTCCTTCTCCGCTTGATATACCAAGTGTTTCGGGTGAAATTCCTCGCACGGGAAAAATGGTTGAGCGTCATGCAGATCCTAAAGATCCGCTTGCAGGTCTTGTTTTTAAAATTGCAACGGATCAGTTTGGGACGCTCTGCTTTGTTCGTATCTATTCAGGTACGTTAAAAGCAGGTTCATATGTTTTTAATTCAAGTCGCGATAATAAAGAACGGGTAAGTCGCTTAGTTCGTCTTCATGCTAACAAGCGTGAGGAAGTTGAGGAGTTGACGGCAGGTGATATCGGCGCGATCGTTGGTCTAAAAGATGTGATGACGGGCGATACTATCTGTGATGAGAATAATCCGATTGTGCTCGAAAAAATTGATGTGCCAGCTGCGGTTATATCGACTTCGGTTGAACCAAAAAGCAAATCTGACTACGAAAAGCTTACGAATGCTTTGCGCAAAATGATACAGGAAGATCCATCATTGCGGTTTACCTTTAATCGCGAGACGGGTCAAACGGTTATTAGCGGTATGGGTGAGCTTCATTTGGAAATTGTTGTAGACCGGCTTCGTCGTGAGCATAAAGTTGAGGCTGTTCAAGGCAAAATGCAAGTGGCCTTTAAAGAAACGATACAGAAGAAGGTTGATGCAGAAGGAAAATACATCAAACAATCTGGTGGTCGTGGTCAATATGGGCATGTTTGGATTCGTTTTGAGCCGCTTGAGCGTGGAAAAGGATTTGAGTTTGTTGATGAAATCGTTGGTGGATCGATTCCTCGTGAATTTATTCCCGCGGTTCAAAAGGGACTTGAAGAGGCAATCAATAATGGCATTCTCGGTGGGTATGCTGTGGTAGACGTAAGAGCTGCGCTTTATGATGGTTCTTACCATGATGTTGACTCTTCTGAAATGGCTTTCCAAATTGCAGCGTCTTTGGCGTTGAAGGAAGCTATGAGGAATGGGGATGCGTGTCTACTTGAGCCTATAATGAGTGTTGAAGTTGAAACTCCAGAAGAATACCTTGGCGATGTCATGGGTGATTTAAACTCTCGTCGCGGACGTATTCTTGGAATGGAAGAACGGCATGGCGCACAAATCGTGCATGCTGAAGTTCCCCTTGCAGAAATGTTTGGTTATTCAACAACGTTGCGTTCGATGTCAAAAGGACGTGCAACGTACACGATGGAATTTGTGACGTATCAAAAGGTCCCTAAGGCAACGCAGGACCAGATATTGAGCGCAAATGCAAAATAGGCAGTTTTTGTTTAAGTTTTTGTTTTTTTGGAGATAACGATGGCAAAAGGTGTTTTTGAACGTAAGAAGCCTCACGTAAACGTGGGAACGATTGGTCACGTTGACCATGGAAAAACAACTTTGACAGCAGCGATTACAAAAACGCTTGCTTCAAAGGGGTGGGCTGAAGAACGTCGCTTTGATCAAATTGATAATGCGCCAGAAGAGCGTGAGCGTGGTATTACCATTGCTATTTCTCATGTTGAGTATGAAACAGAGAAGCGTCACTACGCACACATCGACTGTCCTGGCCATGCTGACTATGTGAAAAACATGATCACTGGTGCAGCACAGATGGATGGCGCTATTTTGGTTGTGTCTGCGGCTGATGGTGCTATGCCTCAAACGCGTGAACACATTCTTCTAGCGAAAAACGTTGGTGTTCCTTCGTTGGTTGTCTATCTCAATAAAGTCGACATGGTTGACGATCCTGAGATGGTAGACATGGTTGAAGAAGAAATTCGCGACCTTCTTAAGAAGTACGATTTCCCTGGGGATGCAATTCCAGTGGTTCGTGGTTCAGCGCTTAAGGCGCTTGAGGGTGATCAAGGTGAACTTGGTGCTCAATCTATTATTAAATTAATGAATGCACTTGATTCCTACGTTCCAGAACCAGCACGCGAAATGGATAAACCATTTCTTATGGCTGTTGAAGGTGTTTTCAGTATCTCAGGTCGCGGAACAGTTGCGACAGGTCGTATTGAACGTGGAAGAATCAAGGTTGGTGAAGAAGTCGATCTTATTGGTTTTGGCGCAAAGGCTAAGACAACCGTAACAGGCGTTGAGATGTTTAGAAAGACTCTCAATGAAGGTCAGGCTGGTGATAACGTTGGTCTTTTATTGCGTGGTGTTGAAAAGGATGCTATCGAACGTGGTATGGTTCTTGCCAAGCCAGGGTCGGTGACTCCTCATCGCAAGTTTAAGTGCCAAGTATACGTCTTGTCGAAAGATGAAGGCGGACGTCACTCACCATTCTTTAACGGGTACCGTCCACAGTTCTATTTTAGAACAACCGATGTTACCGGCTTAGTACAGCTTCCTGCGGGACGTGAGATGGTGATGCCAGGTGATAACGTACTGTTGGAAGTTGAGTTAATTTCGCCAATCGCCATGGAAAAAGATGGACGTTTTGCGATTCGTGAAGGCGGTAGAACTGTTGGTTCTGGCGTTGTTACAGATATTTTGGATTAGTAAGGTTGGCTGCTAATGAAGAAGCAGAAAATTCGTTTGACGCTTAAGTCGTATGATCATCAATTGCTCGATAAAGCGGTCAAGCAAATTGCATTAGCTGTAAGGCGTACAGGTTCACAAATTGTGGGGCCTGTACCCCTTCCAAATAAGCAACGGTGTTTTACGGTTTTGCGATCTCCGCACATCGATAAAAAGTCTCGTGAGCAATTTGAGTTGACTACACATCGCCGCATATTGGATATTGTTGCACCTTCTGACCAGACAATGGATGCGCTCATGAAGTTGAGCATATCCTCTGGCGTAGATGTCGAGATTAAGTAGGAGTCGCTCAATGATCAACGGTCTTTGGGGCATAAAAATAGGAATGACGCAGGTCTTTTCCGATGATCATCAGGTTGTCCCGGTGACAGCCATTGATGTTTCAAATTGGTTTATTACGCAAGTAAAGACTGCGGAAAAAGATGGTTATGATGCAGTGCAGTTTGGTTTGCTTCGTCCACGGTATCGTGGACAGGCTTTCGCTGCTGAATGGATCACGTCTCCGAAGCGGTATTTTATGATCCTTCGCGAGGTTCGTGTAGTTGATGCAGCTGCACAATTTGTGATTGGACAGGAAGTGAATGCACCCGAGGTTCTTGCCAAGGGTGATGTTATCGATGCGCTTGGTATTACCATTGGTAAAGGATTCCAGGGCGTTGTTAAACGTCATGGACACAAGGGTGGCCGTGCAAGTCATGGTGATAAACTTGGTCGTGGGCCTGGATCTTTAGAAGGTTTACGGAGAAGCGGTCGTGTGCGTAAGGGGCGTAAGTTACCTGGGCACATGGGTGTGACACAGCGTGCAATTAAAAATCTTGAGGTCGTTATTGTTGATCAAGATGCGCGTGTTGTCTTCGTTAAGGGCTCAGTTCCTGGCAGGGCAGATTCAATGGTGTTTCTCAGAAAGAGTAAGTAGCTATGGTGCGTGAAACAAAAACAGGCGCTGTTACTGCCGCTGAACTTGGATTAAACGGGGTTGAACAGAATACTGTTTCTCCGGCCTGTTTTGCAGTTGCAATACGTGCGCAATTACAGAATTGGCGTCAAGGTACGGTTGCTTGTAAAGGGCGCAGTGATGTCAACAGAACAGGGAGAAAGCCTTGGAAACAAAAAGGGACTGGCCGTGCTCGTGCCGGTTCATTTAGGTCTCCAATCTGGCGTGGTGGAGGTGTGACTTTTGGTCCACAACCACGCGTAAGAACGCTTTCGGTACCAAAACAAGTGCGTCGGCTTGCTTTGCAGCAATTGCTGTTAAGTAAGGTTAATGATGGACGCGTCTTTGTACTTCCCATTACGTGGACTGATGAAAAACCAAAGACATCAACGGCATGTCGGGCGCTTAAAGCTCTTGGTTTTGAAGACAAGAAGGTAATTCTTTTTGTAGATATGCACGATTATCGCACACAAGCATCATTTGCTAATGTGCCTAACGTGCGGATGCTTTTCTTTGATCAACCAAATGCTTATGACCTCTCAAATGGCTCATATTGGCTCTATTTAGAACAAGATGATAAGCTTTTTAAAGAAATGGTAGGCGCATGGATTTAAGTATTTATAACATTATTCGTGGCCCACGAGTAACACACAAAGCATATGATTTGAATCAAAAATTCCAGCAGTTAGTTTTGGACATTCATCCAAAGGCTAATAAAGGAATGGTCAAAGAGGCTTTGAAGAAGTTATTCAATGTTGAGGCTGCGAACGTGCGCATTGTGGTTCGTAAAGGACGTCGACGTCGGTCGGGACGCTTTGTTATTCAAGGATCTCTTAATAAAAAAGCTATTGTGACGTTGAAAGAAGGACATGCGGTTAACCTTGGCGTTGATGCTCCTGCTGTTTATGCAGCAGAAGAGGCAGCAAAGGGACCTCAGTTCGATATGGGCGGCGTTAAAGGGTAAACATGGCTATTATAAGAAGAAAACCGAGAAACTCATCGTTGCGATTTCAGTCATATGTTGATTCGCGAGATATTACAAAAAAGTCGCCAGAGCGTAGTCTGACTAAAGGTCTTCGTAAAACTGGTGGTCGTAATACCTATGGTCGTATTACCGTTCGCCATCGTGGCGGAGGTGCTCGTCAGCTTTATCGTATGATCGATTTTGAACGTGCAGTTCGTGATCTTCCTGGTAAGGTAACGGCTGTTGAGTATGATCCAAATCGTAATGTACGTATTGCGCTTATTGTGTATCCATCGGGTCAAAAGCGGTATGTGTTGCTTCCTCAAGGGATTGTAGTTGGTTCCTCGATTGAAGCGGGCGAATCGGTAGAAGCTCGCGTAGGAAATGCATTGCCTTTGCGTAATATTCCAGTTGGTTTTATGGTGCACAATGTGGAACTTAAGCCAGGTGCTGGAGGCCAATTAGCTCGCAGTGCTGGTGCTTCGATTCAGTTGATTGCTCGTGAAGATCGATACGCTAAGTTAAAAATGCCTTCTGGTGAAGTTCGTATGGTCCATGAAGATTGTTGGGCAACCGTTGGGGTGCTTGGCAATGCTGACCATAAAAACATTTCGATTGGTAAGGCCGGTCGGACTCGTCATCTTGGTATTCGTCCAACGGTACGTGGTATGGCTATGAACCCTGTCGATCACCCAATGGGTGGTGGAGAAGGACGTTCTAAGTCTGGTAAAAGACCACAGTCACCATGGGGTAAGGATGCTAAGGGTACTAAGACCAGAAGACGTAAGAGTTCATTGATATTGAAGAGAAGAAAGTAGTGCGGGGTACTTAATAATGACTCGATCTGCAAAAAAAGGCCCGTTTGTTGATGACTCGCTTATGACAAAAGTTGAGCGAGTAAAATCAAGCGGTAAGCGCGAAGTGATAAAAACATGGTCCCGTCGGAGCATGGTAGTTCCTGATTTTGTAGGACTTACCATTGCAGTACACGATGGAAGAAAATTTGTGCCTGTTTTTATGACCGAGAATATGGTAGGACATCGGTTGGGTGAATTTGCACCAACGAGAACATTTAGAATGCATAGCGGTCAGCGTAAAGAGGCTACCGGAGGCGGAGCTTCTGCTGCTCCTGCCGCAGCGAAATAGGTGTGGGTATGAGTATGCGTTTTGTCGCAAAAACAAAGTATGTGTGGTACTCCCCTTACAAATTGAGACCACTTGCGGATATTATCCGCGGAAAAGGTGCAGTTGATGCACTTAAGTGGTTGTCTATGTATGGGACAAGCCGTTCAGTAGCCCTTCAAAAAACATTGGCTTCTGCGGTTGCAAATGCTCATGATCGTGAACAGGTAAAGCCTGCTGATCTTAAGGTATGTGAAGTACGTATTGATCAGGGTCCTGTCCGTCGGTATTTTAAACCCGGCGCACAGGGACGTGCGATGCCTCAGCGTAAGCGGCAGTGCCATATAACAGTGATTGTTGAATCAAAGAAGATTAAAGAGGCCTAGTGTGGGACAAAAGGTTAACCCAATAGGGTTTAGAATAGGTGGTGGAAAGCTTCCTCATTCGTCACGGTGGTTTGCTCGTCAGACATCCTATGCCCAGCTACTAGCAGATGATCTTGCTGTGCGTGATTATGCTAACAAGTATCTTGCGAATGCAGAGCTTGGTAAGGTTGAGATTGAACGGGCGGGTGATGTTATGCGCGTCATACTTCATTCGGCACGTCCTGGCGTAGTAATTGGTAAAAAAGGCCAAGAGATTGAGACACTTCGTCAAAAAATGTCAAAGCTTTTAAAAGGTGTAAGTGTTGAGGTTTCTGTTCAAGAAATCAAGAAGCCTGAACTTGCAGCACGTGTTGTTGCAGCAAGTATTGCTGAGCAGTTGAAGAAGCGGGTGAGCTTTAAAAAAGTTACTCGTAAGGCAGCAGCAGATGCAATGCGGGCGGGTGCGCGTGGAATTAAAATTCGCGTAAAAGGTCGTTTGGGTGGAGCTGAAATTGCGCGTGAAGAATGGGTTCGGTTAGGATCTGTGCCTCTTCATACATTGCGTGCAAATATCGATTACCATTTGGGCGAAGCGCTTACTACCTATGGCATTATCGGGGTGAAGGTTTGGATCTACACAGGCGATTACAGCGTCTCGGAAGCTAAATAGGGTGCTATTATGTTGATGCCAAAAAAAATTCGCTATAGAAAAGTGCAACGCGGAACACTTAAGGGTCGTTCAAAGGGAGCACGCGAGGTCTATTTTGGAGAATTCGGACTTCAAGCAATTGATCCAGGCTGGGTAACCGCTCAGCAAATTGAATCAGTTCGCGTGACGCTTACTCGAAAACTCAAGAAAGTAGGTCAAGTATTTTTGCGTGTTTTCCCTGATAAGCCTGTTACTAAAAAACCTGCCGAAACTCGAATGGGTAAAGGTAAGGGTGCAGTTGAGCTTTGGGTTTCGCCGGTCAAGCGTGGACGTGTAATGTTTGAAATTTCTGGTCTAGAAGAAGCTGAAGCAAAAAAAGTTTTGCATATGGCTGCTTGTAAACTTCCTATTAGAACACGCATTGTAAAACGTGAAACACCACTTGCTCAGCCAGTAGTTGCACAGTCAGTTGACAAACCCGTTGTTGGAGCTGATCATGATCAAAAATGAAGAATTGAAGAAAATGACTCAAGAGCAGCTTGCGGTTAAAGCGGAAGAGTTGCGTCGCGACTTGTTCCAGCTCCGTTTGCGTATTGCAACATCGCCAGTCAAGTCATTTTCTTCTGATCAGAAGAAAATGAAACGGACAATAGCACGCGTTTTGACGCATATGAATCGAAATTAATGGGGAGGGACTATGACAAATAAGACGGAAAATAATCCCAAGAGGACCATGGTTGGAGCAGTAATCTCCGATAAAATGGAAAAAACCATCGTGGTCAAGGTTCCACGTTCTTACATACATCCGATCTACGGAAAGGTTGTTCGTACGGATAAGACCTATAAAGTTCATGATGAAAAAGAACTTTCTGGGGTTGGAGACAAGGTGGAGATTTACGAAGGTCCACATATATCAAAAACAAAATATATGTACTTGTTGCGCGTTCTTGAATCCGCAACAGTAAAGTAGTTTGGTGGTTGGAACGTTATGGCTATTCAAAAAGAATCGTATCTGAAGGCAGCTGACAATTCGGGAGCTCTCGAGTTACAGTGCATCCACCTTATTGGTGGATCTAAGAAGAAAAAAGCGTACATTGGTGATATGATCAAATGTGCGGTAAAAAAAGCTGTTCCTGGTGCGACAGTTAAAAAAAGTGATGTAATCACTGCCGTTATCGTGAGAACAGTAAAAGAATATCGTCGTGAAGATGGTAGTTATATACGGTTTGGCGATAATGCTGCGGTTATTATAAAGTCACTTGATGACCAAACACCAATTGGAACACGTATTTTCGGTCCAATTGCACGTGAATTGCGTCAACTTGGATTCTCTAAAATTGTTTCTTTAGCACCAGAAGTGCTTTAAGGTGATACTATGCATGTAAAAAAAAATGATATGGTTTTAGTAATCGCTGGTAATGATAAAGGGAAAAAGGGCGCTGTTATTGATATTTTGCCTGAAAAGGGTAAAATAAAAGTACAGAATGTTGCTATCGCTACGCGGCACAAGAATAAGTCTTCTCGTAGTGGTGGTGCAAAACCGGGAATAACAAAACAAGAGCGTTGGATAGATTCATCCAATGTCAAAAAAATCTAAGAAGTGCACACATGTGCACTCTTTGATTGAGTTTAATAAGGTTTATTATGGCTAAGGCTCAAGCTACGACAGAAGGCGGAAATCGCCTGAAAGTTTTTTACAACACAACGGTGCGTCCTAACCTGCAGGAAACACTTGGGTTAAAAAATATAATGCAGGTACCGAAGGTTTCTAAGGTCGTCATAAATGTTGGCGTCAAAGAAGCAGTAGGCGACAGTAAAGAACTTCAATTTGTTACGAAAGTAGTTGAAGCAATTGCTGGGCAATTACCAATTAAAACCGCTGCGCGCAAATCGATTGCAGGTTTTAAAATTCGTGAAGGCATGCAAATTGGCGTCTGTGTAACACTACGCGGTGCTCGTATGTATGCATTTTTGGATAAATTAATTAATTTGTCGTTGCCGAAGGTCCGTGATTTTCAGGGTGTGCCACAAAAGCTTGATAGACAAGGGAATTATAACCTTGGTATTAAGGAGTGGAACATCTTCCCTGAAGCTGAAGCGGCTGGTGCAAGTGAGAAGATTCGCGGCTTGAATGTAACAATCTGTACGACAACGCAAAGTGACGAGCAGGCATATGCTCTTCTTAAAGAACTTGGAATGCCGTTTGTTAAACAGACAAGTAAGGTGCGTTAATGGCTAGAAAAGCATTAGTTGAAAAAAATAACAAGATACCAGTTACTTCGGTAAAACACAGAAATCGGTGTTCACGCTGTGGTCGTGCGCGCGGTTATATGGGTTTTTTCAAGTTGTGTCGTCTCTGTTTTCGTAACCTCGCAATGAATGGATTATTGCCTGGTGTGAAAAAGTTGAGCTGGTAGATGGTACGAGGATTGCGATGTCAGTAGATACAATAGGAAATTTCCTAACAACTATACGAAATGCAGTTGAGCGTTCAAAGCGCTCGGTTTCGGTTCCGTATTCCAGCATGGTTTTGCGCATATCAGAAGTTCTGAAGCGTGAAGGTTTTATTCGTGATTTCTCTGTTATTCAGGAAGAAGGGTGTTCTTTTAAGACGCTTCAAGTTTTCTTGAAATATATGGATGGAGAATCAGTTATTCATGAAATTGATCGTGTAAGTACCCCTGGCCGTCGTATGTACGAAGGTGCTTCAAAGTTGCGTCGTGTTGTGAGTGGCCTTGGTGTTGCGATTGTAACAACAAGTGTTGGCATTATGACCGACAAAGAAGCGCGTCAGCGTGGTATTGGCGGTGAAGTTTTATGCACGGTGTGGTAAGGGGCTGATAGCATGTCAAAAATTGGAAGAAAACCAATAGAGCTTGGTGCTGTAAAGGTTCAGATAGACGGGCAAATGGTTCATTTTAAGGGAAAAAACGCAGAAGGTGACCATTTGGTTCCTGATGTTATTAAGCCTGAATTTGAAGGTGATTGCCTGGTGCTTAAACAGGCTCTTAAAACAAGTGACACCAATCGGTTGTGGGGTCTTCATCGCGCGTTGCTTTCGAATAAAATCGTGGGCGCTGGCGAGGGATTCAAGAAACAAGTAAAGATTGTGGGGCTTGGTTTTAAGGCCATTAAAAAAGGACCTGGTCTTGAGTTTTCTTTGGGTTATAGCCATAAGATAGATTTTCCGTTGCCTAAAGATGTTACGGTTGAAATTGATAAAACAGGACAAGGGTTGGCCTTCTGGTCAAACAATAAAGAATTATTGGGCCTTGTGTGTAGCAAAATAGTTGCATTACGTCCACCAGAGCCTTACAAGGGAACCGGTGTGTTCCGTGAAGGCGATGTGATAATACGTAAAGCTGGTAAAGCGAAGGCATAGAATATTTTGGGCGGAGTTGAGCAGTGTCATTAGAAAGAAAAGTGGCTCAGAGTGCGCGGCGCCGTGCGTTGCGAGTACGTGGGAAATTCAAAACAATTGGCAATACATTGCCACGTGTTTCGGTTTTCCGGAGTTCACAGCATATGTATGCACAGGTAATTGATGATCAAGCGCAGCGTACATTGGTAAGTTGTTCATCGCTTGAGTTTGAGGTTTCTGGTGATAAGAAAACTGTTGCTAAGGCGATAGGACTCGAGCTTGCAAAACGTGCATTAGAAAAAAAAATCGATGCAGCTGTTTTTGATCGTGGTCAATTTTTATATCATGGTCGGGTAAAAGCACTTGCGGATGGTCTGCGTGAAGGCGGAATGCGCATCTAATGAGAAATGATAAGTGGGAATAAATAGGATGTCAGAGACAACGTTTATAGACTTGGTAGTGAGCGTAAGACGCGTGACCAAAGTTACAAAAGGTGGAAAGCAATTTTCGTTTTCTGCATTTGTAGTTTCTGGTGATGGCAAAGGCAAGGTTGGAATTGGGCTTGGTAAGAGCCGCGATGTTGCTTCTGCAATTGCTAAAGCTACAGTAAGAGCACATAAAGATTTGTTCAATGTGCCATTACGTGGGAAAACAATTCCTTATATGGTTACTGGGCACCATGGAGCGAGCAACGTAGTTCTGTGCCCGGCATCAAAAGGAACAGGTTTAATTGCTGGTGGTGCCGTACGTGCCGTACTTAAGGCAGTTGGTGCTGTTGATATACTTGCAAAATCGATTGGTCCTTCTGGATGCGGTCAGAATTTGGTAAAAGCAACATTAAACGCGCTTGCAAAATTAAGATCTGCTTCTCATATTGCTCATTTGAGAGGTAAAACAGTTGAAGAAATAACAAAGGGTAGCCATGGTTCTGTCGCTTGACAATCGAGTTGGTCTTGTAAAAAAAAGAAAGCGTGTTGGTCGTGGCGGTAGTCGCGGAGGCACGTCTAGTCGGGGTATGAAGGGACAAAAGAGTCGCTCTGGCGGTGGTGTTGGTGTACTTTTTGAAGGCGGTCAAATGCCTTTAGCTCGTCGTATGCCAAAGCGCGGCTTTTGCAATACATTTTTCAAAACGCCGATTGCAATCGTCAATCTTGATCAATTAAATTATTTTTTTGAAGACGGTACTGAAGTAACGCGTGAAGCATTGGTCGGTTCTGGTCTGTTGAGTGTGCGTAACTCAGGTAATGTTAAGATCCTTGGAAAAGGAAGTCTTGAGAAAAACCTGAAAGTTCATGCAAATGCATTCAGCAAGTCCGCAGCTGAAGCGATTGTGAAGTGCGGTGGTGAGGTGCACGTAGTAGCCTAGGAGAGGGGGAGAATCGTGATTCTGCTCAGGAACTTTAAGAATATTTTCTTAATCCCGGAACTGTTGAAAAAGTTGCTTTTTACACTTGGGGTTATTGTTGTTTTTCGCATAGGCTCGTTTATTCCTGTTGTAGGAATAAACGTTCCATTGCTTGCTAGTTTTATGGATCGAGCTGGGGCTGCAGGAGGCCTTTTGGGATACCTAGATGTTATCTCTGGAGGTAGTCTACAGCGGTGTACGCTTTTTGCGCTCGGTATCGGTCCCTATATTTCATCATCGATTATTATGCAGTTAATGAGTATGACGGTGCCATACTTTGAGCGCATGATAAAAGAAGGTGACTATGGATATAAACTGCTTAACCAGTACACGCGATACCTAACGTTTGCCTTAAGCGTAATGTATAGTTTAACATATGCTACTTTTCTTGAGCGTGCAGGCTTGGTGTTGAATCCAGGCATGTCCTTTAGAATAGTATTTGTGCTTTCGTTAACGCTTGGGTCGATGTTTGTTATGTGGCTTGGTGAGCAGATTTCTATGATGGGTGTAGGGAATGGAAGCTCGATGCTGATTTTTTCAGGTATTGTAGCACACTTCCCCGATTACTTTATCAAGACGTATGTTGCAGTTGAGAACGGGAATATGCATCTTTTTGTAGCACTGTTTGTGTTGCTTTTCTTTATGGCTGTTACGGCTTGCATTGTATTTCTTGAAAAGGGTGATCGTAAAATTCCTGTGCAATATGCGCGGCGTGTTGTTGGTCGAAAAGTATATGGGGGGCAGTCCACCTATATACCTTTTAAGATTAATACTGCCGGTGTTATGCCTGCGATTTTTGCACAATCTATCTTGCAAGTTCCACTCTTCCTGCTTCAAATGTTGGCAGGACGTTTTCTAATTGCAAAAACCATGCTTGAGCATTTTACTTATACGGGTTTCCTTTTTAATCTCTTTCAGTTTGCTCTGATTGTATTCTTTACCTTCTTTTATACAGAGTTGGTTTATAATCCAGACAAGCTTTCTGACCAGATGAAAAAGAATGGCGGATTTATTCCGGGTATTCGCCCAGGGAAAAGCACAGCAGATTATTTCTATTACATATTAACGCGAGTCGGCCTGGTGGGAGCACTCTATCTTGGGATGCTTTCGATTATGCCAAACGTGTTATTAATGATAGTGCCTGGATTGCCTTTCTATATTGGCGGAACTTCGTTGTTGATCGTGGTTGGTGTTGCGCTTGAGTTTGCGTCTCAGGTTGAGTCATATCTTATTGAGCGTAACTACAAGGGCTTTTTAACAACAGGTCAGATGAAGAATAGGATTGCATGAACGCACAAAAGAAATCAATAATAATTTTCATGGGGCCTCCGGGTGCGGGAAAAGGGTCTATTGCTCAGTTGTGCGTTGATCGGCTTGGATGGAAGCAAGTTTCGCTTGGTAATCTCTGTCGGTTAAGAGCCGCTGAGAACTCGGAAGAGTGCAAGCAAATAGCTTTTTTTATCAAATCTGGTAAATTAGTACCTGATGACTTGATTCTCTCGACGGTGCGTTCTTGGCTTGAGGAATATGCCCATACATTTACTGTATTGATACTTGATGGGTTTCCTCGTACCTTGGTGCAAGCCGAGGCATTTCAAAAGATGTTGCAAACGGTCGATCAATTGGCTTCTATTGAGCTTAAATTGATTGTTCTTGAAATACCTGATGAAAAAGTCACACAGCGGCTGATGTCTCGGTTAATGTGTTCGAATAAGTCGTGTGGGGCAACCTACTCTTCACTTGAGCGGACTTTGCAACCAGAGATTGAGGGGGTTTGTGATCGATGTGGCAGTGCGCTTGTAGTTCGTACCGATGATACATTGGAAGCGATTGCGGAGCGGTTGCGCATTTATCATGAGCATGCTGAAAGAATGATCGCGTTTTATCAAGCGCAGGGTGTTGCTCTGCATAAGATAAATGTTGATCGTTCACTTGAAAATATTTTTGATGATATTAAACAGAAGTTAGAGGTCTAGTATTTTATGATACCGATAAAAGGTAAAAGAGCGCTTATTTTGATGCAGGGTGCGGGTGCGCGTCTTGCAGAGCTTTTTGCTGGTTTGTCGGCGGTCATAAAACCAGGAATCTCTACGCTTGAAATTGATCAATGGATTGAGAACGAGTTGGCTCGACGTCAGCTCGTATCTCAGTCAAAAGGGTATCATGGATATCGACATGCAAGTTGCATATCGATAAATGACGTGCTTGTGCATGGCATTCCTTCTGCGCGAATAAAAGTGCGCGAGAATGATCTTGTGAAAGTTGACATTTGTGCTGCATGGAAGGGTTATTGCGCTGATAGTGCACGGTGTTTTTTGATGGAAGCAGCGAGTAAGGAAGCAAGGGCTCTTGTTAATGCAGCCGAGGAAGCGCTTAATCGAGGTATTGAAGCAGCGTTAGCTGGTGGACATCTGCATGATATTTCTTCAGTGATTCAGCAGTCTACAGAGTCAAAGGGGTACGGTGTTGTGCGCGATTTTTGTGGCCATGGTATTGGTCATAAGATGCATGAAGAGCCGGAGATTCCTAACTTTGGGAAGGCGGGCACTGGTCCAGTTTTGAAGTCGGGGATGGCGCTTGCGCTTGAGCCAATGATCACGGCTGGGGGATATCAAGTAGCGGTAGAAGCGGATGGATGGACAGTCCGCACTGTTGATGGGAGCTTAGCTGCGCATATAGAGGATACTGTTATTATCACAGATAACGGTCCAGAGGTGATTACGCGGTAACAGATATGGTATTTGAGAAGAAAAGCAAAGACGACGTTATTCGCATGGACGGTGTAGTCAAAGAGACTCTCCCGAATGCGATGTTCCGAGTTGAGATAGAGGGTGGGCATATAGTATTGGGGCATGTTTCGGGAAAGATGCGTATGAATTATATTCGCATTTTACCTGGAGACAAGGTTGCTCTAGAGCTTTCTCCTTATGACTTAACGCGTGGGCGTATTGTTCTGCGTTATAAGAAGTATTGAGATAGCAATGTTATGGGTCCGATGAACGGGTGAAGGTTATATTATGAAAGTAAGAACATCGGTAAAGAAAATATGTCGCAATTGCACAATTGTACGGCGTAATGGAATTGTTCGCATTTTATGCAAAGCAAATCCACGGCATAAGCAACGGCAGGGCTAAGATATATAAAGACTATTGGATCTTAAGAAACGGACCAAAAGGACGATATGGCAAGAATACAGGGTGTTGACCTTCCTAACGACAAGCGCATAGAGTACGCGCTTCCTTATGTTTTTGGCATAGGGTTGGTGACGGCTCAGCGCATTTTAAGCAAACTTAAGATAGATTTCTCTAGGCGCGTCAGGGAACTGAGCGAAGGTGAGGTCACTTCTATCGCACGTGAAGTTGCTGAAAATTATGTTACTGAAGGTGATCTTCGTAAAGAAATTCGTGAGAACATCAAGCGGCTCCAAGATTCGGGAACGTATCGAGGGCTTCGGCATAAGCGTGGGCTTCCTGTTCGTGGACAACGAACAAAGACCAATGCGCGGACCCGAAAAGGACCTCGTGGTGCAGCGGTTGCATTGAAGCGTAAGGTAACTAAGAAGTAATCTGAGATAAGGACGTCATGGCATGGCCTACGTTAAAAAGTCAAAAAAATCGCGGCGTCTTGTTGAGACGGCGATTGTACATATAAAGTCGAGCTTTAATAATACGCTTGCTTCTGTAACAACGCTTGAAGGCGATGTATTGTTACGGTGCAGTGCGGGCCGGCTTAGTTTTAAGGGGTCCCGTAAGGGAACTCCATTTGCTGGCTCTCAAATTGGTGCGCATCTTGCAAAAGAAATGACGCCATTTGGGGTTAAGACAGTTGAGGTTAATTTGCAGGGGCCGGGATCTGGAAGAGATTCGGTTGTGCGTGCATTACAAGCAAGTGGATTTACTATTTCCGTGCTTCGTGATGTCACCCCGTTACCTCATAATGGATGTCGTGCACCTAAGAAACGGCGCATGTAAACGTGTGTACGTAGAATTGATATTTTCTTGTTGAGAGAAGAGCTGGATGGAACGGAAAACAAAAGAAGCTAACCGCAAAGAAGAGCGGAAGCAAAAAGGTATTGTAACCAAACGTGCAACAAAGTTGACTGAATACGGTCGGCAGTTGCTTGAAAAGCAAAAGCTAAAAGAAACATACGGGATGCGTGAGCGTCAGTTTAAACGTTTCTTTGCTCTAGCGCGCCGTAGTCAGGATGCAACAGGGGAAATGCTTTTGTGTTTACTCGAAAGACGTCTTGATAACGTAGTGTATCGGCTTAAATTGTCGACCACTCGTCCACAGGCTCGTCAAGTTGTTGTTCATGGGCATATTTTGGTCAATGGCCGCAAGGTCTCTGCGCCATCGTATCTTGTGAAAGTTAATGACGAGATTGCCTGGTGTGAAGCTTCTGTTAAAAAAGAAGCCTTCGTTAAGGATGTTGCTGAAAAGCGTGGCGCTGCAAGCGCTAAGGTTCCTGACTGGCTTGAACAGGATAAAAAAGGTCATCGTGGCAAGGTTCTTCGGTTCCCTGTCCGTGATGAGAGCCAGTTGCAGGTAAACGAAAACTCGATTGTCGAGTTGTATTCGAAATAAATAGTGTGTGATAGCGTTACAATGCGCTCTCATCGAGTTAAGAGGATGCGGGAGGTTTGATGGATAAAAAGACGTATCGGCCTTTAACGATCCCGAAGTTGGGTTGGGATTCTAAGACGCTTACAGCGTCTTTCGGCCAATTAACGGCACAGCCGTTAGAACCTGGGTTTGGTATTACTTTAGGAAATGCGCTTCGGCGAATTCTCCTGGGTGGTATTGAGGGTTCCGCAGTAACCGCGGTGATTATTAAAGGCGTCAATAACGAATTCTCCGTTTTGCCGGGTGTGGTTGAAGATGCCATGCAGGTGATTCTGAATATAAAAGAGATTGTAGTTTGCAATAAGACGGGTCAACCGGGCAAGATGCGTCTTTTGGTGCAGGGTGAGGCTGCAGCGACGGTTGGTGATATTGTTGCTGATGAGCACTTAGAGCTCTTGAATAAAGAGCATGTAATTGCTCAAGTTGCGGCTGGTGGTTCGCTCGACATAGAATTTTATGTTGAGACGGGTCGCGGTTATCAACCTGCGCAGTGGCCAATTGGACAGGCGCTTCAGTCAGACAACCGTATCTACCTTGACGCGATGTTCTCGCCAGTGCTCAAAGTTGCATACGATGTTCAAAAAACACGTGTTGGTGGCACAATTGACTATGATAAATTGGTTCTCTCTGTCTTTACGGATGGTACAGAAACACCGGTTGATGTAGTTAATTACGCCGTCTCTGTTTTGAGAACGCAGCTCGAGCATTTTCTTACTTCAACAGAGATTCCTTTTAATGAGATCTCTGCTGTTGATATAGAAAGTGTTGAAGATGTTTTACAGGATGAAGGCGAAGAGCTTGTTCAAGGACTTCGTGTTGATCTCCTCGTAAAACCTATTGATGCACTAGAGTTTTCTGTTCGTGCCCATAATTGTCTTATTAATGCTGGTGTCACGCGTGTTATTGATCTCGTAAATTTAACAGAAGATGAGCTCCAAAAAATTAAAAATTTTGGACGTAAATCTTTTGAAGAAGTTAAAGAAGGTCTTAAGCAGTATGGCTTAACACTCGGCATGAACCTTAATGAGGCTGATTTACTAAAACTAAAAGACAAGGCGAAAGAGTAAAGATCGTGAAACATCAAAAGTCTATCAAGAAGCTGAATCTTGCTGCGCCTCATCGGCGTGCACTTTTGCGAAACCAAGTAATTTCATTGATTTTAAATGGCAGTCTCACCACAACTAAGGCTCGCGCCAAAGAAGTGAAGCGGCTGGCAGAAAAGATGGTAACATTGGCTCGTGGCGGCAATACGTTTAATAACCGTCGTCGCGCCAAGGAGTTGTTGCCTTATAAAGAAGAAGCTCTTGTAAAGCTCTTCACGGAAATTGCTCCGCAATATGTAACACGGCCTGGGGGCTATACGCGACTCTATCTTTTAGGGCGTCGTATGAGCGATACAGCCGAAATGGCACGGCTTGAGTGGGTAGTATAACGCGTTCTTCGTGTTATGTGACCAATCAGGTTGCGCACAGCAGTTAAGAGTGAGCCCCGCGCAAGGGGCTCTCTCCACTGTAAAAAGAGAGAAGTAAAAAATTTGTGGAGACAGGACTTCCTCAATAACAAATCAAGCATAGCGTAAGATCTCATCCAGAGCCACTAATCTTGATTTCATCAAACCAAAACTCATGCTTCTAAGAGCTTTGATAGCATCTTCTACACAACTATACTTTGAATCAATTCGCTCTAATTGAGCAATAGAATAAGCAAGCAATACTGCCGCAGTATGATTATTTTGTTTTTCGAAACTTCTCGAAGCGCAATCTTGCAAACCAAGCAATTGCTTGGTTGTTCTAAAAAATTTTTCGATAGGCCATCGTTCTTTGTAATTTTGTACATGCACTGCGGGTTTGGCTTTGTAAGTGGCAATTTGGTAAACAATCATTTCATCACCATGCTTATTTATACGTCTCTGCGCAGTTATAAAGATCAAAAGATTGTGCCACGTCGCCTGTATCGTACATCCAAGCCTTCTGCCTTTTGGAATAAGCGTCTTTATTTCGCTAATTTTTATAGTGTTTCCCTTGTAGATTATGCGTCGATTTTTGTGCATACGCATTTCTATTTTTATTCGATTTTTTACGCACCAATCAATCAAAGCAGTTGTGGCAAATGCACCATCAGCAACCAAAGTAATAGAGGACTCTGAGAAGTTTTCGTGGATATCAGGATATATTCGCTGAACAGATTGCAACCAAGTTTCATCGTTTTCAGACGCCAACTCCTTTGGCAATGCAAATTTACATTCCCACGGGAATGCCACATTACCGCACGAAACCATCACAACAAACCATCGATACCCATTCACACACATACCCAAAATTCCATCGTACAATTTCCATGTACCTTCCATGCAAGTTGCAAACATCTTTCTCAAAATAGAGTGATCAAAAAGTACTTTGATGTTTTTTTTCTTTCCCAAAGTTTTTATGGCTATTGATTTTGCTATAGCAAGACTTTGCGTTGCCTCTGGCAGAGCTCGTGAAACCGTATCTCCGTTCTTTTTAATAGAGCGCCCCATATTTTCGAAAGTTTTTTTCCCTGTAGAAAAAATTAAAAGATGTGGGTAAAGTAGATTTATGCTTATCTTTAGCATGACGCTCTCTTCTTTGTTGATTGCTTTGTAAATATCAACTTAGGAGAGCGTTTTTGTATTCAAATGTCAATCTAGATGCGATCTTTCAAGCTTCTGAGGAAGTCCTGTGGAGAGCCATCAAATTGAGGAGGAAGAGGCGATGGAAAATGGTTTTGAACGTCAGCAAAGCAGGAACTGCAGAATTGGTGTATTTTTTTTCGTATGTTTAATCAGTAATTTTTTAATCTGTTCTATTATGCTCGGTACAGGGCAGAGTCAAGCAGTTGATGTTCTCGTGCTTGGTGGTGGACCTGCCGGTTTATCTGCAGGCATGCATCTTGCCGATGCACATATTCCATCAGTTGTTCTTACAGGCCCTGAACCAGGTGGTCTCTTAACGCATGCTGCAAAAGTAGAGAATTGGCCGGGAATTCTTGCAGAGAGTGGAATTGCTATTATGCAGCGGCTTATTGAGCAAGTGCAGGCTCATGGAGCGCAGCTTGTCTATGACAGTGCAGTACGTCTTGATTTGACTCAGCGTCCATTTGTTATTGAAACTGCTGATTCGGGAATATTCACTGCCAATGCTCTTATCATTGCGCTGGGCTCTTCTCCTCGTAAACTGAATATTCCAGGTGAAGCAACCTATTGGGGTAAAGGGGTTTCTTCATGTGCACTTTGTGATGCATTTGCTTACGTAGACCGTGAAGTGGTTGTTGTTGGTGGCGGTGATTCTGCCGTTGATCAGGCCATTCATTTAGCTGATTATGCGAGAAAAGTAACGGTATTTGTACGAAGTAAAGATATGCGTGCAAAACCGGTAAGAATCCGTGAATTACTGAAAAAAGTTACTATAGTCTACAATAAACAGATGCTTGAAGTGATCGGCAATGGGCAGCAGGTGACGGGAATCAAAATAAAAGATCGGCATTCAGGCGTTGAAGAAATTTTTCCAACAGATGGCGTTTTCTTGGCTATTGGGCATGAACCAAATACCTGGCTTATAAAAGATGCAATAACATTATCTCACGATGGGCATATTCTGGCTGACTTTGAAACGATGCAAACAAATATTCCAGGCGTTTTTGCTGCGGGAGACATTGTTGCAGGTTCGTACCGTCAGGTTCCTGTTGCGGTTGGTGATGCGATTAAAGCGGCTGGTAAGGCGATTGATTTTATACGATATCAAGATGCAGCGTAATTTTTTATCCCTGTTCAAAAACTGAAACAATACTCCCATCAGCTTCTTTTTGTACAAAGAAGTTGGTGGGAAATTGACTTTTCATACTTGGTAAGTGTGAGACAATAATAATTTTTTCAAAATCATCCTGAATATCATAGATGGCATCCATGAGGTGTGTGAGCCCTTCTTCGTCTTGGGAGCCAAATCCTTCATCAATAATAAGCGTCTGCAACGATGTGCCCGAGCGGCGTGCAAGAAATTTCGAAATAGCGATACGCAATGCAAAATCGATTCTGAATGCTTCGCCTCCCGAAAAAAGTTCATAGGGGCGAATGCCCATAGTGTCAGAAATTTTTATATCGAGAGTCTCTTTTGTGCCACCGCTTTTTAAATCTCTGACTGATTCAAACATAACGTGCGCTTGATTGTCAGTCAGCTTACTCAGCAGCACATTGGCTTCGTGTTCAATTTCTGGAATAGTGTTTTCGATCAGCAATGCTTGAATACCATTTTTTCCAAGAGCTGAAGCAAGGAGCTGATAGTCATCAAGAAGTTGTTCAAATCGTGCGAGCTTTTTTTGATATTGTACAAGAATTTCTCTTTTTTCCGTGATCTGTTTAAGCTGTTGTTCGAGTGCGCCTTGTTCTTGGACAAGCGGAAGTTTTTGCTCAGCATACGTTGTCAAAGTCTCTTTCAGTGCACGGCATTCTGTTTCGTTATACTGAAGTTCTTCTGTGATGAGAGCAATTTTTTTTCTGCATTCATAGACATTTTTTTGTATATTTTTTTTGTCCTTGAGCTCGCTGCTTATTGTCTTTATCTGCTCCCTACGGTCCGTTTGACGTGTAATGTCATCAGACAGAACGCGCAAGACTTCTTGTTGCTCTCGCAGTTTTGTGCGCTTCTCTTTAAGGGATTTTATTTCTTCTGAGTCATAAATTGTGGCATCAAGTTTCTCTTGTAAAGCAGCACGTAGTTGTTCAAGTGTTTTAATTTCTGGATGATTTTCGAGTGTGTATTGCTGTTGTGCCGTGAATGCTTCGAGTTCTTTTCTTGCTTGTGTGTGCTGACAAAGAGCTTGTTCATGAGTATTTTGGGCGGTCTGGAGTGCAGCATTTTGTGCGCTTAATTCTTGTTGTAAAAAGAGAAGTTCTTGTTCGATCGCGGCCAATCGGCTTTCGAGTGCAGCACTATGAGCCTGTTTTTGTATCCGCTCTTTTTGTTGCGATTCTTTTTTTCTATTTTCTTCTGCAAGTATTTTTGTAAGGTGTTTGAGTCGTCTTATTTGATGTGAAAGAAGATGTGCCTTCTCTACAAGCTGTAATTCGAGCGTCTCTTTTAATTCTTGAGCAAGTGGTTGGGAACAGAGCGGGCAGGTTGAGAGAAGATTTTGTAGATGGTTTTGTTGTGTCTGAATATCATCAAATAACTGTTTTTTTGTAGCGAGGCGCGAAAGCCACTGCTGTTGAATGTCTGTATTTTTTTGAAGAGTGTGTGCGCGGTCTGGCTCGTGTGAGAGCTGTTTTTTACAGGAATCAAGTTCATGCTCGCCACTTGATCTGAGGGTTGTTTTTTTTGTAATTTCTTGTGACAACAGAATGCTGTGTTGATTGATTTTGTGTATCTGCTCAGTGAGGTCACGCACCTTTTTTTCTGAATCGGTAACATGTTGCAGAAGTATTGTCTGTTCTTTAATAAAGGCTGCTTGAGCCTTTTCTCGTAATTGAGAAATGTGGCTTGAGTAAGTAAAAAACTGTTCTTTATCTGTAAGATATTGAGTCTGTAACTGTTCAAGTTTTTCAATTTTTTTTTCAAGATCTTCAGCGAGCAATTGATTTTGTTTGAATGTCGCGGCGTGCCGTTTATTGCGATGAGCGCTGCGCCAGCTTGCAATCAGTGCTTTTAATTCGAGTTCTTTTTTTTGTTGGGCAAATGCTGTTTGCTCAAGAGAATTTTGGAGAACGCGTAACTCGCTCAGCTGTTCAAGTTTTTGTGTGCGCTCTTGCTCTCTTTGTATAAGAATGTTTTTGCAGTCTTGTTCGCGTGTGGTAAGAGTGGCGAGTGCCAGAGCGAGATCTTGCGCATGGTGTGTGAGTTGAAGCTCTTGAGCACATTCTTGTTCGAGTGTCTGACTTTGTATGCGTACGAGGTCGACTTCTCTGTTGCCTGCGCGATAATGTTCTACCGCATATGACCGAAGTGTTTCAAAACGATCAAGTCCGAGCATCGCCGCAAGAATCTCTTTGCGCTCTTTGGGAGCCCGTTTAGAAAATTCATCTGATTGACCCTGGCGTAGAAAAATTGAATTGGTGCACGCTTCGTAATCGAGCCCAAGAATGGCGATAATGCGTTCTTGTGTTGCACGTATTGTTTTTTCGGTGAGTGCGGTAAAGCAGTTGGTGCTTTTATTTAAAACACCGAATTGCAGCTCCTGTTGGGGTTTTTTATTCGTAATAAAAGTGAGCTCGCGTGTGACACGGTAGTGTTCATTGTTGCAAAGAAAATCGAGAGAGACCATCATGTGCGATTGCCCAAGCCGTACGAGAAGATCATCTGAGCGGGTGATGCCGGCGACTTTGCGTGCCTGGCCCCAGAGTGCCCAGGTAAGAGCATCAAGGAGTGCGGACTTGCCATGGCCGTTTTTTCCGGTGAGACAGATGAGGCGATAGGGCTCAAAGTTGATGGTCTGTGTTGTTGCTCCGTAGCTTAAAAAATTTCTGAGTCGCAGTTGCAGTGGTATCACGTGCTTTTATTTTCCTCTTATAAAAATACCCCCTACTACTGTATCGTAAGTAGGGGGTAAAAAGAAGACTTCTCTAAGTAGTATTTAGACTATTTTTCCCAGTGCTATTACAAAGTCTGTGAATTTCGCTTGATTTATCAATGAAATGGTCTGAGTGACAAGATCTTCAGCGAACGCTGCGTGTGCAAAAAGTCCTGCTTTTGTTATGCTCCAGTTTTGATCAATGCCTTCAAATGTTTTTTTAATTGTTTCTATTCCGTCTTTGAGAGCAGCTTCTTTGAAAGGCTGTAAAAACTCTTTTATATTAAATTTTTCTTTTTTAATTTGATTGGCGAGAGCTGTGATAACGCTCTTTGTTTTTGTGTATAAATTGGATGTGTCGTTTTTTAATGAGACGAGCGTTTGAAGCAAGCTATTTGCTTGGGTATCTTCCACTGTAACTATAGGGAATAGTTTTGGAATAAGTTCAGAGAGTATCCTTTGTGCATCATTAGTATTATATAATTCCCAGGCATCATCCTCACTTATTGTCCCCGTAGAAAGAATGTTGGTAACATAACTTTCGAATTCATCTGCGGTTTTTTGTAGAAAATCAATCTGTTTCTTTTGTGCGTCTGCACAGGTGAGATTTTGGTAGAATGGAGACGGATCCTCCTTGTTTTTATTGATCTTGATTATGGTGATACTATTTTTAAATTGAGGTTCTTTTTCATCAATTGTATCAGGAGCAATAAGTATGTTGGGAGTATCTTTATAGTGGGCGCAAAGCCAAAAAAAGATCAGTTCAAGACCTTCGGTCTCTTTATCTTTACCACCAATATCAATACCGTAGATGAAATTGGGTTTTAAATCTTTATTGGTTTCTATAAACTCTTGTGCGCTGAGACTGCAGGTAGAGCAGAAGCTTTTTTCTGAGCACTGACTCTGAATAAGTGTGCAGAGTTTTTCAAGAAGCCCTTTTTGCCAGGTTTGATTGCACGTCGGTTCGATAAGATAAAAATTGAGTGTCTTTTTTTTTAAATTGATTTTTTTTTGTTTTGCTTCTGTGAATAATGTATGGAGAATCATGAGATCTTGGTACAGGCCGCCACCGGCAAAACTGACCAAAGAAAGAGTGTCTTGTTGTTTCCATACGTTTGTGAGAATTGATACGACTCGATGTTCGAGTATTCTGCGGACACTCACGAACCCGGGGATACGAGTAAGGACACACTCAGGTGAGTTGCATTCCCAAAAACCGGAGAAATCTAATTTATATTTTTTTTGTAGAGATTCGAGCATTTCCTTTTGATTTGCAGGATCAATTTCTCCTTGGGGAAGTGGTCGAATCATGATGTGATTGGGATTTTGATCTTGTTCTCTCGCATTAATTTGCAATGGCGATACAAGAGTAAGGGCGCAAAGCCCCAGAAAAAAGTGTTTTATCAACTGCTTCACTGGATTCTCCTTTTTGAAAAATTTCTACTTTTGTGCTTTTGCCTTCCGTCGTTTTTTTTGCAGGGCAATAAAATAATCTTCGAGTGTCGGATGTTTTATTTCAATATCAGCATAGGTAATGGAGCGTTTATTGAGTTTTAGGAGCGTTGATGCAATTTCTTGTGCTCCGACTTCGAGTTCAATCCACGCCTGATCGATAACAAAGGGAATATTGTTTTCTTTTGCAAATGCAGCGCATGCTTCTACCTGATCACCCATCAAGAGCCAGAGCTTTGTATTGTGTACACTTCGCGCAAGTTGTTCTGGTGTGCTTGCAATACTAATCTTCCCCTCTTCCATAACAATGATTCGATCGCAGAGTTCGGTCATGTCGAGCATATTATGTGAGGTGATAATAAACGACTTTCCTTTTTCACGTTGGTCATTAATAAAATTGCGTATGGTATGCGCAATATCAACATCCAGTGATGCCGTTGGTTCGTCGAGCAATACAATTTGTGGGCTGTGTAAAAATGCTTTTGCGATAATAATGCGTGTTGTTTCTCCTGCAGAAAGGCCTGTTGCAAGACGGTCGCGCATCGACAGCATGCCAAGTTTTTCAAGCAGTGCATTAATACGATAGTCTCTGGTTTTTCGATCAAGGCCGTAGAGCCTACCAAAAATATCAAGATTTCGATAAATAGAAAGGCGGCTTGGGAGTCGTGCAAAGGCAGTTGCCGAACCTACCTGTTGCATGATTTCACTACGATGTTTGAAAAAGTTTTTACCAAAATAGGTGATTGACCCAGACGAAGGAGTTAAAAGGCCCAAGAGCATTGAAATGGTGGTTGTTTTACCTGCGCCATTGGCACCGAGAATGCCGAGCGTTTCTCCAGGTGCGACATGGAAAGACACCTTCTCAACGGCCATGCGTGGCGACCCTCTGTATTGTTTGGTCAATTTATCGACGGTGAGTACGTTTTTCATGAGGAGCTCCTAATCGCAAAGACGGGCAAGGCCCTTACGTTTACTGTAAGAAAATGCTGCAGCAAAGCAGAGGAGAACAATGCCAAGGAAGAGGCAGTTTGTTGCAAAGCTATAAAAAAGTCTTTCCCAAATTTCTCTTGTCGCAATGATCGTATTGCCTTGTCTTTCAATTAAAAGAGCTACTGCATCAAACGTATGATGGAAGGGTAATGATTTTGCTATGACTTGTAGCCATGCGGGAAGGACTTCGATTGGGTAAAAGACGCCGCTAAAGAGAGAAAAGCCCCAGCTGACCATCCATGCGAGTGACTGCACGGAGGAGCCACTCATTAACAAAAAGCAGGTGCAGAAAATACCGATAGCAAGTCCCGACATGAGTGAAAGAAGAAAGAGTGGGATAATCCACCATCCAAGGACGAGTAAATTGAATCCAAATATTGCCCAGGTACAGACAATGCAAAAGATAATAAGAAAAACGTTTACAATGGCACCATCAAGAAAGGTTGCTAAAACCCACTCTCCAAGTTTGAGCGGTGTTGCAAAGAGGTTGAGAATATTTGAGGCCCAAAATTCTTCAAGCAAATCGAGTGAGACACAGAGATTTGCTCGGTTGACGACTTGCCAGAGAATAATGTTTGAAAGAAGCGCCATTGTTTTTATAGTGGGTGAACCGGTGCTCATGCCGATACTGAGATATCCGAACACGAGAATATCCATAAAGGGCCAATAAAAAGTTGAGGAGAGTTTATTAAAATCGGTGGGGAATTGGATAAGATGCCTAAAAGTTGTGCCCCAGATACGGCGCCATGAAAGGATCATAGTGGTTTCCTTGCAAAGATGTTGTTTAAATGCGGGTAAGACTGTATTACTATATTTATAGCACAAAATGGTGTTTTTAAAAAGGGTTGTACTATGCGTATAGCAATTAATGGATTTGGTCGGATTGGTCGGGCACTTCTTCGTGTTTTACTTGAAGAGAGAGTTGGAGGTAATGGAGGGGTTGAGGTTGTTGCCATTAATATTGGGACATTGGACCCTGCACTTGTTGCCCATACCTTTAAATATGATACCACGATGGGTGTTTTTAAGGGATCGGTTTCTGTTTCTGGCAATGTTTTGACAATTGGATCGCATAAAATTTTATTGTTTGCAGAACTTTCTGCAGAATCTTTACCGTGGCGTCATCACTCGATTGATTGGGTTGTTGAGTGTTCGGGGCATTATACAAAATCTGAAGATGCGTATCAGCATATTCGTGCGGGCGCAAAAAAAGTATTGATTAGTGCGCCGGCGACGGGTGCTGATTGTACTATTATTCCGGGTGTGAATAATCAACTTTTTGATGCCAAGAACCATCTTATTGTTTCATTAGGCAGTTGTACGTCGAATGCGCTTTTACCGATGCTCAAAGTGATTCATGAAGCATGTGGGATTAAGCGTGCATTTGTGGTGACAACGCATGCGTATACAAATACGCAGGCTCTCTTGGACGGCGGTGCTTCTTCTTCCAAAGATCTTCGTAAGCATCGCGCGGCGCCTTTGAATATTATTCCGTCATCGACGGGAGCTGATCGTATGGTGGGTGAAGTTTTACCAGCGCTCCAGGGGCGTGTTTCTGCTTTGGCGATACGGGTTCCTGTTTCGAATGTTTCGTTACTTGAAGTTACGTGGACTGCAGAGCGCGCCATGTCGACTGAGAGTATTTTGGCGGCGTTTGATAGTGCGGCGTCTAAGGGCGCGTTGCAGGGGATTTTGTCGACGACTGATGAACAGCTTGTCTCATCTGATTATTTGCAAAATCCATCGTCGGTGATTATTGATAAACCGCTCTGTTCTGTGCGTGAAGATATGGGTACGGCATTTGGCTGGTATGATAATGAATGGGGATATAGTTGCCGCTTGCGGGATTTTTTGGTCTCTGTGCAGTAGATTTGTGCATGAGATGGTTTTGATTATTATTGATCTAGAGTGAGAATTCTTTCTCGCCGCTCGCTCTGCGGTATATTGGGCCGTGTAAGCGTAAGAATTTCTCGCCGCTCGCCTTGAGGAGGCCGATAGGCCGTCTCGAACGGGTTTTGCGAGCGGATAGGTACCAAAACACAGATGAATGGTATTGTTCCGCTCATCCCGATGGTTCGATACATTTTCCTACGGAAAACACTCACCATGAGCGGCTGTATCGAGGGAGAAGACGGTAAAATAGGCACCAAAATACAGATGAATTGGCTTGCTCCGCTCACCCTGAGTGTTTTGGCGATAGCCAAAATGTATCGAATGGGTATGAGCGGTAGCTTAACTGTCGAATATTTTAAACACAGAAACGGGTCTTGGAGAATAATTCACAAGACCCGTTTCTTAAAAACTTATGCAGAGTTATTTTATAACTTCAGCAGAGGTTTCACCTTTTTTGCAACAGTTTGAGCATGTATTGCAGCATGATTTCTTTTTGCAATCGCAGCTCAATTTATCACCACGTTCTTTTTTGCAGCATTTTTTGCATGAGCAGTCTTTTTTGCAGCATTCTTTTTTCACAACTGGCTTCTTCTCTTTTTTGCAGCAGCCACATGATGATTTTTTGCAGCATTCTTTTTTCACAACTGGCTTCTTCTCTTTTTTGCAGCAGCCACATTTATTTTCACTCTTTTCTGTATCTGTTGCAAAGATCATGCCGGTTGACAAAAAGGCGACCGCAAGTAATGCGAGTAATGCGCGTTTCATAGTCCTTCTCCTTAGGAAAGGATAGATTGATAATATTGGGTAAACGTCATCATTTGACGCATACCACTTTTTCTCTACTTCAAGTATCTCATGAAAAGATTTCAAATCGCAATATTTTGATAAAGAAGATTGTGCGGCGCTCTGTTTGGCGACTAAAAAAGGCGGGCATGCGCCGTTTTTATTGAATGTAAATTTGTTACGCTGGAGCGATTTCATTCATTGCCTTTGCAAAGTCGGTCATTACGGTATCTTCTTCTTCCACTGCGCCCTTTTCCACTTCTTTTTTTACGAGCTCAGGTTTTACTTCAGCTGGTTTCTCTGCTTTTTTTTCTTCTTTTACGGGCTCAGATTTTACTTCAGCTTTTTTTTGTTCTTCGAGAGCTCTTTGCTCATCTAATTTTTTCTTTTCTTCAGCGAGTTTTTTTTCTTCTTCAATTATTTTTACAATGACATTTGTTTTTAATGCCTCAGAGACTTTGTTTTTGATTTCTGCGGGGAGTGTTGTAATTTTTGCAGCTTCTTCAATATCTTTAGTAAAACGCACTTTGTCTTCAGGGTCTGTTGATTCGGCTGAAATCTTATTTTTAGTCTCGCTTAGGGCATCTATGGTGAGCTTTGTCACTTTTGTCCGAAGAGTTGACTTGGTTGGAAGACTTTGTAGTTTTTTATAAAGGTCGAGAGTTTGTTTAAACAGAGAGGGGACAATTTTCTGCTCTTTTTCTGGTTCCTCTAGCGGTTTTTCTTCTTTTTTTGCTAGTTCGAGTTCTTTTCTAATTTCTTTCAGTTGATCTTCTAGTGTTTTTGGATGCTTTGGTAGATCGATAAGAATTGTTTTGTCTAATTCTTGCAGTTTTGATAAATCAGCAGTTTTTTTAGTAGGTTTCTTCTTCTTCTTTACTTCAGTTTTTGTCTCTTTTTTTACCGGCTCTGTTGGTTTTTGTTCTTCAGTCTTTACAGGTACAACCATGGGAATTTCTGGCTTCTTTTCTTCTTTTTTCTTCTCTTCTTCAAGCTTCTTTTGTTGCTCGTCGACGTTGTAAACAGATTGCAGTATGGTTGGAATTTTATCTTTGATTTCGGCAACAGATAGATTGTATTTTGCAAACAAAGTGCCGCTTAAAACATTTTCTGTAAGTTTTAAAGCATCAACATTGTCCCAGTCAAATGCCTCTAAAAAGTTCTCTTTGGACGGTATTTTGCTTTCTGACATTGCTTTGGATGCGATGTAGCCGGTGTCTTTTTGTATCTGGAGAGCGACGTAATTGAGATAGGCATTTTTGTTCTTGCTAGATTTTAAAAAGTCCAGGATACCGCTGGCTAAAAAGGGCTCAGCGGCTTTTGCCGCGGTGCTGCCTGAGATATTGAGTTTTTTGTTCGTCTCTGTAACAGAGCAGCCATGCTTATTGAGCCACGCGACTGTTTCGTTGAGAGAAGTGCCCTCATTAAAGCGGTAGTGTAGATACGCAAAAAGGGGACGGGAATAGACGGTGTTGGGAAGCCATACCCAGGGTTCTGTTTTTTTCATTGGATCTAAAACAGTAGTTTCAAATGTTTTAGTCTGTTGATCAAAATTAGCGAACCATTTTGGCGTGTTTTGTTCTGTGGCTTGAAGCATTCCACCCAACGCAAAGCAGAGAAAAGCAAGCGCGCGTACACTATATTTCATAAAACTCCTTTTTATGTGGCGAGTATGAGCGAAAGAACTACTTTGTAGGCTAGTAATAAATTGGATGCTTTGGCAAATGTTTTGGTGAAAATATTTGTGACGAGGGAGAGATCTTTATGGACAGGCGAATTCTTTTTTTGTATAGTGAACAACAACATAACCAGTGCTCCATAGCTCGAACCCGTAGAAATCTCCAGTAATCGGCTTGTGTGGGGCCCATAGCTCAGTTGGTTAGAGCAATCGGCTCATAACCGAGAGGTCCCAGGTTCAAATCCTGGTGGGCCCACCAATAATAAACCTCCTCTTTTTTTGCAGAAGGTAGTTTAAGCATGGATGCAACTCCCTATGGTCGCTTTGTCGCCCTGGTCCTCTTTGATCAAGCACTTACTCAGATTACAAAGCAGCGTCAGAGTATAGAAAAGCAGTGTGAAGCTCTCGAAGAAAAACGCACAGAATTAATGAGCCGCTATGAGGCAACTGCACTTGAACTTAAAAATGAAATAAAACATCGCGGTGAATTAGAGCTTTCTTTGGGAACGCTTGCCCAAGAAAAACAACGTATTGAACATAAAATTGATACAACTCGTAATGCAAAAGAGTACGAAGCGCTTCAGCAGGAGCTTGAGTCTGTTGTGACTCGCCAAAATGCTGATGACGAACGGTTAATTATTGTATGGCAACGTATTGAGCAGTTTGAAGGTGCGCTTAAGTCGGCAGAACATGAAATGGTTGATGCGCTTAAAAGCGTCGAGAAAGAGCTTGAAGAAAAACGCGCTCTATTAAGTGATCTAGAACGGCTTTTTAGTGACAAAGAGCGCTTGAGGCCAGCTCAGAGAGAAGGTGTTCTAGAACAATGGCTTTCGATGTATGAGTCAATGCGTGCTGCTTTGATACCAAACCCCGCAGTCACCCTTGCAGGGAGCTCTTGTTCAGAATGTGGCGTTATTGTTCCCCGTACGGACGTAGCTTCTGTTGAAAAACATCAATTTGTTTTTTGTCAGCAGTGCCACCGGATACTTTTTGATCGTCATGCTGTTGAATAACCGTCTTGACTCTTATGCCCATTACTTCCATAACAACTGCGACCATTCTTCTCTTTTTGATGCGTTGTAAGGATTTAAAATGAAACAGCTAGAAATGTTTGAATTATCTCAAAAACTACCCGAAAAAGCTACATGGACTCTTTCTGTTGATGGTGCATCACGTAAAAATCCAGGCCCTGCGGGAGCGGGCGTTTGTCTCAACCGAGGGGAAGAACCTGTTTTTTGTGAAGGGTTCTTTTTGGGTGTGCAGACTAATAATGAGGCAGAATATAGTGCACTCTTATTAGGCCTTGCTGCTGCACAGGACTTTATTAAGCCTGGTGAAAAACTTTTGATTATTTCAGATTCTGAACTTTTGGTTCGGCAGGTTTTGGGTATGTATAAAGTTAAGAAACCTGAATTGCGTGTACTGTATGAACGAGTTATGGTTTTTTTCCCCCTCTATAAGTCGTCGATTAAACATGTTCTTCGTGAGAAAAATGCGTGTGCCGATGCGCTAGCAAATAAAGGTATTGATTCAAAAAACGGTATTCCCGCCTATTTACGAGAGCGTACTGGATTATAAATGAACATATTACGTCTTCAAAAAATATTATGGTGCGCCGTTGCACTCTTTGGATTAGTGATAGCAGTTAGTGCTGACCTTCCTGAGCGTGATCGCTTTGATGTGCGAGTATTACTTGCAGATGCAGACGCAAAAGCAGCATTTTCCTGGACGCTTTATTCAGATGAAGGGTTTATGGCTCGTGATGCAGAGCAGGGTATTGCGCAAGAGCTCCATGCAAAAAGCATCACTATTAGTGTTAAAAAGGGGCGCATAGCGCTCAATGGACGCCGCCTTTCTGGACATTCTATTGAATTGATACCGCGTTCTGGTGAAACAAGTTATGGCGACTATCGTTACGCAGGGACTTTTATTGTTTCGCAACGTGATGAGCGTCTTTATCTGGTAAATAAGATTGATATCGAAGAATATTTGTGCGCGGTCTTGCGATGGGAAATTTATCCTTGTTGGCCGCCCGAATCGCTTGAAGCTATGGCAATTGCCTGCCGTACTTATCTTCTTTATAATGTGATAAAATCTCGTGGCTCTTCGGGTGATATGGAGCGTCGTCCCTTTGATATTCGCGCAACAATAGCTCATCAGGCCTACAAAGGACTTCATGAGTTTGATGGATTGAGGCGTGCGGTTGAAGCAACACGGGGTGAAGTGATGGTATTTAATGGTAAACCGATTGAAGCTATGTACGAAGCCTGCTGTGGGGGCGTAATTCCAGCGCATCTTGAGGGTGTTGATTTTGTGAGAGCGCCTTATTTAAAGCGAGACTATGCTTGTACCTATTGTAAGGCATGTCGCGACTTTTCGTGGAAAGAGACCTTTACGCTTGCAGACCTTAATGAAGCAATCTGTTCTTATGATGATGGGGCAATGCCAATCATCGATCTTCATATTTCTCGAAAAGATAGGGCAGGAATTGTGCGTGAGGTAAAAATTAAGACAAAAACCGGATGGTATCGTCTTTCTGGCCGCCGCATTAATTCAATGTTTGGTGGGGTGAAAAGTCTGTGCTGCACCATAAAAAAACAGGGTAAACATATTGTTATGAATGGTCATGGATGGGGCCATCATCTTGGGCTTTGTCAACGGGGTGCTGCTGCCATGGCTCAAGAGGGTTGGGAACATCGAGATATTCTTACTTTTTATTATCCAGGAGCCAGTTTTACTACGATTCGCGTGGTGACGATTCCTCCTGCTGTGCAAGAAGAAAAAGGAGAAGAAGCCTTGACAGTAGAAAAAGGACCAGAAGTATCGCCGCAGGCTGCAGAAAAAGTAGAAGAGAAAATAGAAAAAATAGAAGCAAAACAAGAAACAGTGAGTCGAAAAAGTGGACTGGCTCATAAACGGCCGGTTGCGCATAGAGAGCGTAAGCACAAAAAGTAATGAAGTGATATGAAAAAAAGGAGTGAAGGAATGTCAGGGTATCGTGGGCATACGTTTGGAGCGTTTGCTTTAGTTCCATGTCTTATTTTTTTGGGAAGTTGGGTAGGGTTTTCTTTACCAACACTTTTGTCGGGGGTATTGGTTGTTTTTCTTGGAGCATTGTTTCCTGATATTGATACCGCAGGGCGTGGCCGGCGGTTTTTTTTAGGGTGTATCTGTATCTGTATTTTAGCCTGTACGAGTACCCATGCTCTCTGGACCGCAGGAGTTTGCGCCTTTATTGGCTTGTTGGCGCTTGTGAGCCGTCATCGAACGCTCTTCCATAATATTTATTTTCTTTTATTTTTGACGATCTGTGTTGCGGCGTGGTCGGCGCATCTTCTTCCTCAGTATACAAAAGAGTTATGGTGGATCGCTTTTTGTTTTGTGATCGGCTGTTTTTCTCATATGTTACTTGATTTTGGAGTGAAGCGTTCTCTGAGTTGGCGATAGCAGAATCCTTTTTTTCTTGCGGGGCGTGTAAGCAGCTGAGTATAGTAAACAAGAGAGTGAGTGGCCGTATTGGTTGACCGCTAAGCCTCCATTGACCCCCTTGAAAAAAAGGAGCACGAGCTATGAATCGTCAAGATTTGGACTTTTTGAAAGCACAACAAAAGTATCCATCCGTTTCAATTTTGATGCGGACTCATCGTACGATGCCTGTTGCAGAAAAAGATCGGATTGTTTTGAAAAATCTTATTGCAGAGGCAAAAGAAAGGCTTCTGAAAGAGTTTTCGGCACATGACCTGAAAAAACTATTTAAAAACATCGATGAACTTGAGGAGTCGGTTGATTATACGCATGAAACAGAAGGGATGGCTTTTTTTGTGAATGACGAAATTAAGCTCTCATATTCGCTTCCCTTTCCGGTTGAAAATCGTGTAACAATTGATAAAAACTTTGAGGTTCGTGATATTATTCTCGCGCTCAATAGAATTCCAAGTTATTGGGTGTTGGCGTTGAGTGAAAAGCCAACCCGCCTTTTTTATGGGTCGGGTACCATACTGAGTGAGGTTGTTGAACCTGCAAATGATACAATGGGTATTTCTCGGGATGGATTTCCACTTGATTATACAAAACCAGATATTAAGTTTCAGTCTTCAATTGGGAATGCTTTAGCAAGTCATAATCCTGTTGATTCAAAATACTTTGAAGATCATAAAAAAGTCTTTTTTAAAAAGGTCGATGATCTGCTTGGTCGTTTTATTTCTGTTGATAAGCGGCCGCTTTTTGTACTCGGTGTTGAACGTAATATCTCTCTTTTTGAATCAGCAACAGTGCATGCGATAGCAGGGCATGTTCATGGAGATTTTTCTTCTCACAAAGTACAGGATATTGCAAAGGCAGTTCAGCCCGAAGTTCAGAAGTATGTTGCAAATCAAGAAAAACAGGTTCTCTCTGATTTTGACGAAGCAATAGGCAAGTTGCATCAGGCATTTACGCTCGAAACGGTATGGCAGATGGCATACGAAGGCCGTGTAAAAGACCTTCTCGTTGAAGAAGGATATACAGTTCCTGGCGTGATTGAAACAGACAATCCTAGCCGTATCATGCGTGCTGAAAATTCAAAAACACCCCACGTAGTTGATGATCTTGTTAATCTTTTAATAGTGCTTGTGCAAGAAAAGGGCGGCAATGTCATCTTTTTGAAAAAAGGTGCCTTGAAAGATTATGGGCATATTGCAGCTATTTTAAGATATTCCGGAGAGTCTTCGTCAAATACGCAGGAGCGAGGGCGTTGCTAAAATCATTCATCTAAAGATTCTCTTTTTCTGGACAAACCGTAAAAAAGCAAGGTAGACTTGCGCATTGGAAACGAGAGTTGTCAAAGTAGGGCTGGACCGATAAAGCGTTTCCGGCCCACTTTTTTATGAGGAGGCTATCATGAGATATATCAAATACACTTTTCTGTTTTTAGTTCTAGGAGCGGGCACCACGCATTTTTCTTATTTTAACGCAATGAATACTAAAGAGAATGAAAGTAATCTAAAAAACGAGAAGCTCCTTGCTTTAGGCAAACTTGATTCAGATTTTAGAGCTGTCAATGGGCTGTCTTCTCCTCTTTTGGATAAGAAAAAGACAATGGACACGCTGAAGCGTATTGCGGTTGGCCCAACCTATAGCCATAAAAAGTTTTTTAAAAACGTATCAGAAGGGGCAGAGATTTATTACGGACTCGCCTCAGGCCTTAAGGAGCTTCCAACTGACCAAAAAACACTTTATAGCTGGTGCCGTAAAGTTCTTTCCTTTGTGTATGCCTCTTCATTTTTGCAGCGTGCTTCGCATGATGGACCAACGGATGCGCTCTTTGTAATCGAGGATGCCTCTGTGTTAAAAGCACTTTTTGAGGCATACAGCTCAACAGTGCTTTTGGGAGGGGGGAAAAGTGAGCTTGATGAAAAGCTGGTTATGGAATTAAAGAGTAATAAAAAATTACCAAAAAACCGTATTGAATTGACTGGGCCAGATAAAAACGAAGGTACTTTGTATGGAATGCGGATCCATTTTAGAAAGACAGAAGAGCAGTCGCATCGTGATCTATTCCTTGGTCGGTTTAAAGAAATAGGATATGCGGTTCGGGATGATGCTTCTATTCTTCTCAAGTTCTACGGTGAGAAAGTCTCAAAGGACCAGGCTTTTATTAATTTAAGCGTTGTTCCTAGCGATTGTAGGGACTATTTTAAAGCTAATTTTGGAAGTGAGGCTGTTAAACTACATGGTGACAGCTTGATGGCGATGCAGACGTTTGTGGATAAGTGGATGATGGATAATCCAACTAAATCCGATAAGGCAAGTTCGTTTAAGAAGTTTCTAAAGCAATATGCAGCAAAAAAGAGGCTTACGCACCTTAAAAAGCGGACTGGTAACGAAATTATTATCAATGGTAAAATTGAGCTACTTGTGGCAGCTTATTTGATGCAAGATCCTTGCGTTTTAGCGCAAAACATTAATGAATCTTCAAGCCTTATTTTTGACAATAAACTTTCTACAGAGTTTTCTCAGGTTCGCGGTCTTTTTATTATGGTGCAGAACCTGTTAGATGGACTTGATAAGGCTTATGAAAAAGGCTTTCTTGAAAACATTCAGGATGGTGACGAGATTCCAAGCTCAAATGATTTGAATGCCTCTGTTTTGTCAGCGACCAATCGGGATATCGGTAGTCTTTCTTTTATGATGCGTGAGTATTGTGCGTGTTGCAGCGCGGTAGCGCCCTCTTTAAAAAATGAAGGGGTGAAAGATTATTTTGTACGTGCAGCGATGATGATTGAAAAGCTCTTGTTTGATTATAAAAAGTATCCGCGCACGGTCTTTGAGTTTCAATCTTTTGATTCCGATTCTCAAATTGATTTTGCTACTCAAGGAATCAAATCTGATGTGACAAATCTCATTGTTGAGTTTTATCAAAAAGCTACAAAAAATCTTCCTAATTGGCAGCAAGATATGAAAGATACCAACAATGCTATCTTAACGTGGAAAGATCTTGTAATACATGGTATTGAAGAGACAAAAGAGCAGCTTATTCCTGCAAATTCGTTTAGAGACGTTTTAAAACAGGTGTTTAATGAGAAAAATCTTGCAGAAGGGCTTACGGATTGGTCTCTATTTAGAGAGAGATGTGCACAGCTTCTAACGGGCGGTGAAAAAAACGAGCGGCTCATGCTTCTGGATACTGCGATTAAAAATATTATTGGCCATGGCGATCGAAGCTTTGTACTTGATATGCAGACATTTGATTCTAGTATTCCTGGTATTTTTACACAGGCTGCCAAAAAACAACAATTATTTGGTAATGCACTTCTTTTATCAGTGTTAAAACAGATTCGTCAAGAGGATGCTTGCACGGGAGAGCTTCGTTCAAAAATTGAAGGCACTGCAAATTCATGGAAGGCATATTTGGGCCAACTGTCTACTTATTTTGAGAAAGCAGGCTTTTATGTTTCGAGTGGAAAGAAGGGGAGCCAGCTCCTTGAAGGGGTGAAGCTCTATGTTGAACAGATGGTGAAGAAAAACATGCCTGATAAATCAGAAAAAATACTGCCTCTTCTCTGTGGACAACTTCTTCAGGATAAACAAAGACTCTACATTGCCTTTGGTGATGATGCATTTAGAAATCGAATTTTACCAGCTTACCAAGCATTAACACATCAGGTGCCAGAGCTTAAAAAGTAAGTAATTGGAATAAGATAAAAAGAGAGCCTCTGATAGTTGCAAAACGCAACTATCAGAGGCTCTCTTTTTATTGGGAATTTACCCTAAAAATCGTTTAAAGAAACCCGATATTGTTCCGGTTCCATCATCAACAGAAGTGCCAATCTGCTCTGAATAAGTACGAAGTGTAGTCTCTGCGTCGCTTGAAAGAGTTGTTGGAATATGGCAGGTGGTCGTTACAACAAGGTCGCCAGATCCGCGAGATTGAATTTTGTGAAACCCTTTTCCTTTGACGATGATACGTTTTCCAACGGGGCACCCACGCGGGATTTTAATAGTCTCTTTTGAACCGTCAAGTGAGGTGATTTCAACTTGAGCACCCAAAACGAGTTGTGGGTAGGTAAGTGAAATTGTACATTCAAGATCATCACCGATACGTTTAAAAGGAGCATGTTCAAGGACGCGTACGGTTAGGATGAGGTCGCCTTGTTTGCCGCCATAAACTCCCGCATCACCTTTTTCTGCAACGCGTAGTTCTGCATTATTAAAAATGCCTTTAGGGATGGTAACAGAGAGCTTTTCATATTGTTGAATGCGTGATTGACCTTTGCATTTTTCGCAAGGAGTTTTGATGATGAAGCCTTGTCCTGAGCAGGTTGCGCAGGTCTGCGAATAGACAAAAATACCCTGGCGATAATGAATCTGGCCTGTTCCACGACAATCGTTACAAGTTTCTGCCGACGTTCCTTCTTTCATCCCCTTGCTCTTGCAGGCATCGCATGAAACAAAGTGATAGTACGTAACTTCTTTTTTTACACCGGTAAAAGATTCTTCGAGAGAGACCGTAATTTCTTGAGTAAGATCGTGCCCACGGCGAGGCGTTGGCCCTGCTTTTCGAGAACGTTTCTGTCGGGCTGCACCCCCACCAAAAATATCACCAAAAATATCACCAAAATGTTCAAAGATCTCATCCATGTCGCCAAAGCCTTCAAAGCCAGCGCCGCCTCCCGCTTGTCCGGGAGCAGCATGACCAAATTGGTCATATTTCTTACGCTTTTCTTGATTGGAAAGCACTTCATAAGCTTCGGCAGCTTCTTTGAATTTATCTTCAGCTTCTTTGTTGTCCGGATTGCGATCCGGGTGATATTTGAGTGCAAGCTTGCGGTATGCTTGTTTGATTTCGTCTTGGCTTGCGGTCTTTGCTACCCCAAGTACCTCATAGTAATCTCTTTTGGTCATATCCGTTATTTCCTCTCTGACTTATTTGGTCTTAGTATACCAGGAAAGGGCGATAAAAAGTAGCCCCCTTTTTTTGGAGTATTGAGAAGTATAAGCTTTCTATGGTAGTTTTTTCACTGAAGTTGAGATGCGGATTGAGGAGAAAAGGATTTTTTGATGAAACGGCTCTTTTTTGTTATTTCTATTTGTTTTTTAGTGTTTAGGCAAACGCAGGCGGTGCCAACAAGGCTTTTTGAGGGATTTGATGCAATATTAATGCCGGAATATGATTTTCTGGATCCTCTTTATGGGCAACTTTTGGCGGTTAAGCAGGAGCTTATTGAGAATTTTTATATGAGTGGGGAAGCAAAACACCCATTGACGCGCCTTTGCCTGCAACTTTTTTTTAGACGGGAAGAAGATGGTTTTTTTGCTCCGACCAAAAAAGCGGAGTATGTTTCAACCTATTTGACGCCCTACGATTTTGGATGGGTTATTGCACTTGTTCTTTTTAAGCCGGATAGTTTTAGAGATGCAAGTCTCTACTCTGACTGTGAAAAAAGCACTAAAGTTGATCAGGATGTGTGTGCTTTTTTAAAAAAAATAAGAGAACAGCAACAAGAGAAAGGGGTAAAAAACCTGTTTAAACCCTCAACAGTTTTTAAGTTTATAAATCTGATTGTTGAGGCGCGTAACCAGGCGGAAAAACAGTCTTATGATGCGGCAATCCCGGTGCATATTTTGCTTGCGGCAGCGTGCATGAAGTCTACGAGTAAAGCCGATCTTTTGGAAATTATGCGTGGCATAATTGAGCATACGCCACCGGAGAAAGCTGTTTTTAAACAAGAGCAAAAGGCCCTTTTTGCAAAGGAGAAGAATAACGAGATAAATAACGAGAAAAAGCTTTTCTTGGGGAAAATCTATGAAGAAAAACAGGCCTTTGAGGATTTTGAAGCACTAGTAAACAATGAGACAAACAAGGCTCCCTCTCGGCATGCATTGTTATTACAAAATTTAATGTTTTCCGGCTTTGAAACAGTTCAAATGCTTGTATTCAGAGGTTCTTCTGACTGTACTGAATCGGGGCTTGTGGAATTTACGCGATTTTTGCTTGATTATGAAGGGACTCTAGATATTTCACTGCTCCCCGTACATCTTCAAAAGCATCCGTTTGTGGTTGATTTTGTGGGGCAATTCAAGGGGAAAAGCGTTAACGATGAGACGGCACGCACCTGGTTTTTTGATGCGCTTTCGGGAAAGCAAACACTTGTCTATAAGAAAAAAAACCAAGAGATAAAGGCGTTGCCGGAGAATATTTTACAGGGCCTTAATCTTATTTTTGGGACGAAGGCTAAGGAATGGAAAGAGCTTGGGCCTGCGCTTTCTACCGAAGAGCGGATAGTAACATTTGAATTAAAAGATAGTTCAAAACCAACGGAAGGAACTATTGTTCTTACTATTACCGAGAAGGGCACAGCCAGAACGGATGAGCTCGATGTAGCTCCTGGGCATACTGAAGTAGTGAGGGCAGTTGATATAAAAATAGTTGAGAAGACCGAAAAGCTTATAAAAAAGTTTTTTGGAGAGATTGCCATTGATTCATACCCATTGTGCATATTCAAAAGTAGGAGCTCTCTATTTGAAAGCATTGGTGAGAAGAGTCAGGTAAATGGATTATTGACGCATGCGCTTAAAACAACGGGATTTGGCCTTTATTGCAAGCTTTTGATTGATCCTCCTATGGCGCCTATAGTTAATGCGCTTTTTGATCCAGCTCGCGTTATTCCGACGAGTGATTTTGCAGGGGGACTTATTTCGGGTCCTATTTTTCAGCGGTATCAAGATGTTCCTTTTTCAGCTTATGCAGCACGATTTCCTGTGATGATTTTAAAAGAAGCGCTCCTTGGCCCTCAATATCAACAAAATGTTTTGAATTTTTTGCAGTTTTTACAAACTCAAAAGACACTTGAGAGCAACGCGGGGGGGCTTATTAAAGTTTTTATGGATCGATATGGGATACGATCAGATATCGAGCGATTTAAAAACGGAGCGCTTGAAAAGCTTTTGATACAGGTGGCTGAGAAATTCCCCGAACTATTTTCTCTGGTGGCCCACCAGGCTCTTTGGGTTCGTGGAGATTGGAATGCCCTTGATCAGTATTTGGCTTTTGAAAAATTTTTGGTTGACCAAAAGTCTGATTTTTTTAGTTCATCAAAAACAGGAACCATGCATGAGTTTGTGCTTATGCAAGAGCTCAAAAAGCCCTTTTTACAAGCGGAAGTAGTGAGCATGGTACAAGCGTTTGGGGTGGCCGTTTTATTGGATAAAAAAGATCTTGCGCCGACAATGGGGCAAAACGCTCTTAAAGACTTACACAGGTTTGATGGGCTGATTGAAGACAAAGACATGAAAGAAGTATTGGCTGATATGATTAATAGGTTTGGGAATCAAGAAAGGGGGAGCTTGCTTATATTCTCTCTTCTTTCTCTCGAGCGATTAGTTCGTCAACAAAACTCTCAATTAAAAAAAGAGCCGCATTTACTAAAAGATGCTTGCAGGTATTTTAACGATTCTCCTAGCTTTTTGCTCGGGCTTATCGCCTTTGATAAAAAATATCCAAATGAGCTCTGGTCAACCATGGTAGATGAAAATAAAACTTTTGCCGAAGTGTTTGTCGCTTGTCATTTTACTTCAAGTGGCTTTCAAGAATTTGCAAAAAAAGGGTTTGTGGTTCCTGAAGAAATACAAAAGGCTCAAAAGGCAACGCCTGAAGAACGTAAAAAGCTACTTGCTGGCTATCGGCCTTCTTCAGAGGTGTTTATAGATTTTGCTCAGGCATTAGCTGCTTTTTAACCGATTTTATGTTGTGCAAAAATGGAATCTATCTGTTTTTGCACAACAGCAATAAATGCATTACGTTCTGTCCAGGAGCCCGGGTAAAAACCGTGGGTGAATCCGCGAAGCAGCAACGCCTTGAGCCGTTCTGGCGGAACAGGGCGGTAGTCTAAGAGAATTTCATATTCGTGCGAAAGCGTCGTACGGCTGACAAGGCGATTGTCGGTGCACAGCACAACGGGAATCTTCCATTCTACAAAGCGCGGTAGCGGGTGTTCTGAGAGGTCTTTTATTGAAGGATTGGTCTGAAAATTGCTTGAAATACAGGACTCAATAGCAATGTTTTTTCGTGCCATAAGTCCTGCGAGACGCTCTAAAAAAAGTGTTCGATTTTTAATATGGGCGAGTGCGAGTTGATTATCGTTAAAAATATGAAGCCCATGCCCAATACGGTCGGGATGAAGAGAGATCAGCGCATGGTAAATGCTTTCAGCTCCTAAATCTTCCCCGGCGTGAACCGTGGTGCACATAAGGTGCTTTTGCGCATATTCATAGGCAGGCTTAAAGGTAACTGCATGCCATCCGATCTCTTTTCCCGCGACATCAAGTCCAACAACGGCAAGACCTTCTTTATCACGCAATTGAACAGCGGTTTTAATAAGGGCAAGCGCGGCTTGTGAGAGCGCCTCAGCGTTGGCCGTTTTTTTAGTTTTTAAAAAGTGAGCATAATATTCAGAGCTTTGAGCAGAAAATGTTCGCATCGCACAAACAATAACGCCAAAAACAAAAGGAATATCACGCCCTTCTTTGACAGCGCTCGACTGATTATGCTCATTTGCGGCACGGAGCAATCCATCATGAACAGCTTTGATAACGTGCTCAATGGTAAATTTACGGGGAATGACATGTTGTTGTGGCGCAAATCGGACTTCAATATACCGTACGCCATCAGCTAAAGCATCACAGCCAAGCTCATATGCGCAGCGCTCAAGATGCTTTGGTTTTCTGAGAATAAGCAATGCATGGTCAAAACAGGTGAGATACTCAGCAAGATTTTTAAAGGTTGGTTTAAAGACAAGCGCTTGTAGTTTTTTTTCTGAGTAGGCAGGGAGTGCAATACGTTCTTTTATGGCAATATCAATAAGGGTGGAAAGGCGAAGCGATCCATCAAGATGTACATGAAGATCTGCCTTGGGAAGCTGGGTGATAAATGAAGACGAATAACGCATATCGCTCCTTTTTTCTTCGTAAAGCCATAAAAACTTTTTCTTATAGCTTTACAGTCTAGAAACAAGAGCGTTGACAGAGCAAGAGTTTAGGAACGTTTTTGGGCAGTATGTTCGCGTACGCGGAAAATAAGAAGCGAGATGGTAGCAGGAGTCATCCCTTGGATCAACGCTGCTTGCGCGATGGTTTTTGGGGCTAGGCGGATAAGTTTTTCTTTGAGTTCATGCGAAAGCCCTGGCATTCCTTGGTAAACGAGATCAGAGGGAATAGAAAGAGCGCGATACGCCTCATTCTTTTCAACTTCTTTAAGCTCTCGTTTCTTGTAGGGGGCATAAAGAATCTCTGCGTAAACTGTTTCTAAGGCGCGGGGAGAGAGTGCGTGCGGGCTGAGTCGCTTAATTTCTTGCTTAACGCGTTCGGGATAGTTGTTTGAAATAAGTTGAGCAAATGTTTTATATTTATCTTGTGCCTGCATAAAATCGAGCGTTGCTTGTACCTTATTTATTTCTGCGTCAATTTCTGTGAAAAGTTCATTGCTGATGAGTCCCAGTGCAAAAGCTTTTCCAGAGAGTCGTGCAAAAACGTTATCTTGCCTGAGGATAAGGCGCCGTTCTGCACGAGAGGTGAACATGCGATAGGGTTCATCGACTCCCATGCTCACTAGATCGTCGATCATGATGCCAATATACCCCTCATTACGGCTCATACTATAAGGGGGCTCTTTTTTTACTGCAAGTGCGGCATTAATGCCAGCAATAAGCCCTTGCCCAGCGGCTTCTTCATAACCGGTGGTACCATTGATTTGCCCGGCAAAAAAGAGTCCGGGACATGTTTTTAGTTCAAGGGTATGGCTCAATTGCTCAGGATGAACAAAGTCATATTCGATCCCGTAGGCATAACGGGTGATCACTGCTTTTTCAAATCCTTTAATGCTCTGAATAAAGCGTTCCTGAATGTCTTTGGGAAGTGAATTCGAGATGCCATTAGGGTAGAGCTCTTCTGAATCAAGGCCTTCTGGCTCGACAAAAACATGATGAGCATCTTTGTGCGAGAATCGAACAAGTTTATCTTCGATAGCGGGGCAATAACGCGTGGGTGTTCCGGTAATGCGCTTTGAAAAAATAGGGGATCGCTGCGCACTTTCTAAAATAATACGGTGTGTTTCGGCGTTAGTGTGTGTAATAAAACATTCTTCTTTAGTCACTGCGTGATGAGGATGAAATTCATAGAGATAGTCGAGTGGTTCGGCGATGTCGCGTTCCATGCAGCTCACATCGACGCTCGAGCGTAAAAGGCGTGCAGGGGTGCCGGTTTTCATACGGCCCATGCGAATGCCGAGCTGTTTCATGCTTGCGGCAAGATTAATAATGCTTGGTTCGTCACTGCGGCCAGCGGGATAACTCTCTTCACCAATGTGCACGATACCGTTTAAAAAAGTACCACCAGTGACTATAACGGTTGAACAGTGAAGGATTCGCCCATCGGCAAGACGGACGCCTTCAATGCGTTTTTGTTCAGAACAGAGAAGCTCATCAACCATTGCTTCGATAATAGAAAGATGTGGGATTGATGCGAGCGCTTTCTGGGCGCACTGAGCATAAAGATGCTTGTCGATTTGGAGCCGTAAGCCTTGAACCGCGGGGCCTTTGCTTGTATTAAGCATTTTTGCTTGCAGGTAGGACTGGGTACATAGTTTTGGCATGAGTCCGCCGAGGGCGCTGATTTCAAAAACAATGTGCCCTTTGCCGATGCCTCCAATAGAGGGGTTGCAGGGCATAAAGCCGATACGGTCAGCACGGAGAGTTATAAGGGCAGTAGAAACACCCATGCGAGCAGCTGCAGCGGCCGCTTCGACACCGGCGTGGCCTCCGCCAATAACGATGGTATCAAAGAATAAGGGTGTTTTTTCCAGGACATGCATTCTAAATTACCTCTATTTCCCAATATTTTTAAAGTTGATTTTATGTAGTTAGTATAGCATTCTAAAATTTAATTCAAGAGACATGTTACTCTAACTTACTGATTTATAGTTTCACTTTTAGTAACTCCGTCAAGATATGCTTTTGCCCGCTCGCCCTGAGCTTGTCGAATGGGTGAAGCGGTACATAAACAAGACAATCTGCTTGTGGGGAGATTTAATTTATTTTTAGTATTTGCTGTTTACTCTCATCGCTCGACCCATTCCTTTCGATACAATCCCGGAGTTTATCCCGAGCTTGTCGAGGGGGGCCACTCAGGGTGAGCGGATTTAGTGTATCTTCTCTCTAGTATAGCACGTCCGTCCTGTTACCTCCACCTCCATTACCCCTCCAATTTTTACCTCCATCCCCCTGTTATGCCCCCATTTCCAACGTTTTTTCTCCGGAAAACATTCAATAAAAGAGCCACAGTTTCAAAAAACTATGGCTCTTTTAGAAATACGTGGGTATAGATTTTATTTTATAGTCCGGCTCGAACGAGTGCTTTGTCAAATCCAGAAACGCCGGCGGCTTTTAGTTCATCAGGCAATAAATAAAGAAGACTGAGTAATCCAAGCCCAATGCGTTTTCGGTTTAACCAGCCGCCTTCCCAATCGCGGTAACTGAGGAGTTTTTCAACAAACTTGGCATATTTTTTATCGTCTGCAACGAGCATGGTAACCCGATCAACGAGTTGTGGCCAGCGAAGAATTGGCTTTTGTGGTTGTGGGGCAACGAGATTTTTCAATTCGTCAAACATTTTTCCTTCATTGATGAGACTTGCAAGTGATTTGTTGTCACCAGAACGACTAGTAAATTGTCTCAGGTGGTCTTGGATCTCAAGAGGGAAAAGCTCAAAATTAAGCAATATTTGAGCAACAATGTCTTCGGTCTGTGGATCGGCGATATTTAAAAATTCCCGAAAAGAGATGTCGAAGAAACTAAGAGCTTCAAGGAGTTTTTCTACTGAAGGATGATTTTTGTTGACTGAGAAAAAGGCCTTAATTGTGGCACATGCTTGGACATATGTTATAGTACCTGTTTGCGAGGGCTCCTGAGTTGGAGTAGTGTTCATACCATTAATAGTTGAGGTTGGACCATGAAGCATGAGAGAACCAACAAAAAGCAACGAAATGCAAAGCGTATAGCGTGCTATGTTTCGAGTCATGCTCTTCCTTTCGAAAATATATTTTTTATATCATTAGAATAAGCTATAAATACTTATTTAAATTGTACTCTACTTAGTATGCCTGTTCGACCAAAAAAGTCAAGCAATGCCACCCAGGTAGGGCATACGCCTGAGCCCTCTCAGTCTTGATTTTTGCATATAATGGTGGGATTGGCGAAAGGGGGTATGGTTTTTTGAGACTCCAGAGATTGGTATAAAAAAGAGGGCCTTGTAAAAAACAAAAGCCCTCTTTTTTTAGATTTATCAGAGTGGAAAAAGAATTAATTCTTCGATTGAATCTTAATCGTTAGTGTCAGGATCAAAGATTTACCCAGCTATCATTAAGGTTCTTGCTTTCCTTGTTTTCTCCGGTAAAGAGGCTGATTACTACTGCATCTTGTAGCTTATCTGCTTTTAGAGCGTCTTCGAGTCGTTGTGATACTGTTTTGTAGTACGAACCATGATCCGGTAATTCATTTAAGGAGTCTAGCTTGTTCTCTTCTAGATCGCTCGTAAGATTGTTAACACTGTTGATAAAGTCTTGAGCCGTTTCTTTAAATTTGGCTACGTTGTTTTTAAAGTCTTGCTGGCAGGCCCATGTTGCTCGAGCGACGGCTTCAAGTCTTCTAAAAAGGCCAGCTTCCCATGAAGAGGGGCCTTCTTTGTAGGCGTCAGCCAGGAGAAGTTGTGGTTCGCCGATAATAATCTCTTTACCGGTGATTTCAGCGGGATCTATATAGAGAGTTGAAAGTATGTCGATAAACTGCTGTGCGTGAGCTGAATTTTGTTGTGTTTGTGCAAACTGATACATCTCTTCTATGCTTGTAAATTTGGTTTTTTCATTGGGGAATAAAGAGGCAAAGAGTTTTTTGATGTTATCAGGGAGGTGTTCCTTACTGTTTTCGTTTACATCATCTGGCTTAAGACCTAAATACGTAACCCATTTTTCGGGTAAAAATTTTCTTATTTTTGACACTACGACGCCTTCTACATGTTGAACCCATGAATAGACGCTAGAAAGTCCAGCATCTTCTGGTTTTATCCAGACGTAGTGTTTGCCACCAACGGTTCTGTGTCCAATCAAAAGATGTTTAAATTTACCAAGAAATAGATCACTTTCTGGTGCATTGACCATGCTATCTTTGATTTCTGATTTTCTAAAATCTATGCCAAAAACATCGTCGCCAAAGGCTTTGTGGGTGCTTGCTCGGTCATAGGCATAATAGTTTGCTCCGACATATCCATTGTAGGTCATTTTTGTCGTAAGGCCTGAGTTTTCAATAAAATTCCGATAGTCATTGAGCAGGCTCCAGAGTTTGTTGTCGTGGTCATAAATTTTGAAAGTTCCTTGTTCAAAGCAGGTCTCATCTTGACGAGCCAATGGGGAGAAGGTGCAGAGTGCAAAGAATGAAGTGATTTCTCTAATTGTTTGAAGATACTTATTTTGCACGGATACAAAGGCCTCAAGGTTTTCAGACTTCATCTGTTTTTTTAGTGCATTGAGTCCGTTTTCACCGTCTTTTGACTCAAAAAGATTTTCTGTTTTTTTTAAATCTTCCTTGGAGACTTCGAATTTCTCATCGCTGTTTAAATGCTTTGCTCCATTTTGAGCCTCTTCAACAAACCGCCAATAATCATCCTGTTTATTTTTAAAATAAGGCTTTATCTTTGAGTTTTGGGGGAGCGTTATTCCATTGTCCTCATCTATGTTTGGCAATGGCTGCTGTTTGGCAAGATCCTCAAGTTTTTTAAGCGCCTCTTCTTGGCTCTGTGTGGGCTTATTCGGTTGTGGTTTTTCTGTTATTGTAGAATCCATTATGGAATCGTTATTGATTGGGTTAGAGAAGCTTGCTGAGCCGTTTCCGTTGGTAGAAGCATAATTATTGGTCAAACAAGGTGGAAATTTCTTGTTGCGGTTCTCATTGCTTATACTTGAAGAACTGGCTGAGTCGTTTTCGTCATTTTCATAGACAGAGGCCTCTAGTGCGGTCCAACCGTTGCGAAGTTTAATAATCTTTTCGTTGCCGTCCTGTTTCACTTTTATTTTTTGTGTAGGTTTCCATTTATTAATATTTTTTGAGTCAAAAGAATTAGTTTTCTTGTGTTTTTTGACTGGAGTTGAGTTGAGACTGTCAGTTGTGCGAGATTGTGCGACTTTTATCGGAGAATTAACCAAGTTAAAGATTTCTTCAGGGGGAAGGTGATATGCCTTAGGATCCAATACTATCTTTTTTCGAATTTCTTCTTTTGTTTTTTTATTGTCAGGTTTTTCTTCTGAGACTTGAACAGAAAAATCTATGACTTGAAAAGCTTGGTTATTTTCTTTTGATGAGACTGAAAAACATAAGGGCTCTTTTTTAATTAGGTCGTTTTTGTTCTCTTCCAGCTTGCTCGTGTTATTTATTTCTTCGTGATTCTGTTCTTCGAGCGGCTGATCTACTATTTTGTTTTTATTTTCTTCGTTAAACCTTTTAACAAATTCTAGGTCTTTCGCGTTTTCTTTCTCTCTATCTTCGAGCTTCTGTGTTGGTTTTGGGTCACCTATAAATGTAGGACGACCAAAAAGTTTGGACTTGGTGTTGAGCCAAAAGCGTCTTGTGTTCCAAAGTGCATCGTCTAATCTGATATTTTGTACTGTTTGATAGGTTTTGTAAGTGAGATAACTAGCGAGCGAAAGAGCGCCAATTGCGCCGATACTGTACAATAAGGGGCGTTGTTTAAACGCAGAGAAGATACTGCTAACCGTATTGACTGAGCAGAGACGCTTTATAGAATCAAAAGAAGAGCGAGACGCTGTTTTTTGCGGTGCAAGCTTGGTTGAAATCACAGCATTAAACAACTGTGCACTGGCAGAGCATTGCGCAGCACCAAAGCATGACAACATGCTAACGGCTAAAAGCATTATTTTTGGCATTCGGGCCATTGAATTCATTTTCATAAGAAACTCCATTAATTTCATCTTGATAATTCTGAATAATACAACTAGTGTACCAGAGAAGTAAAAAAATGCAAATTAGGTCGGAGATCCGGTTTTTTTGGGCTATGTTGTGTAAACGCAAAACCCGCTTGCAGTATATCTCAACCGCTATTCTCCCTCGATATATTGTGCTGCCTACGGCGACATGCTTTCATCTTCGATAAAAACACTCCCGGCCGTCACTAAAGCTGAGGCGGATCGGAGGGATGAGCGGACGGGGGTGTTTTGTATATTACGCTTCTGAACTCTTGAATTTAAAAAGCAGAATCTTATACCCTGAAGTCATGAACTTATCTTAATAATTCCCAAAAGAGAAATCCTTTATGGAAGCTTCCCTATGAAAAAATGTTTATTCGTAAGCCTTATTGCAATTGTTCTATGTAATACCGGAATACCCACTAATACTGTTCAAAATAAATTTGCAACCCATGGGCTCATTGTCCTTGTCGAAAGTTTACAGGGCGGCGCTATGGAAAGTGAGTTAGAATATGCACTTTCCTCGGATATAGACCGGTCATTATTCATTCCAATTTTAACTACCGGGAGAATGCTCGCCCTATTCATTGAACATCAAAAAATAGTCTTCAAAAGCTGCTTAAAAGATTTTAGATTTTTTCGCCTGCCGCGAGGGGGGCTTGAAAATTTACAGTTTTACCTCTACTACCCTAAAAGCCTTTTGAAGAATAATATTTTAACTCCCCTCCAAGACTCCTTTATCGATAAGGAAGAGACTACTCTAGAGAAAGGCTTTATTCCCGAAACCATAAGTGCCTTTGAAAGAAAATCCGGCATTCTGCTTGAACATTTTGAAGAAGTCATAGTTACAGACACTCCGATGCCCCCATTAAGTACTTTCAATGTTGATACGTTTAAAACTATGTTAGAAACTGAATCCTGGAAGAATGCAAAAGGGATAATCTCAACTGCAAAACCATTCGACGACTATTTAACTGTCTCTCGAGCCGCCCAGTCACTTCGCTATGTGCTTGAAAGACTTTTTGTACCCGACTCTCCAAAAACAAACCCAGAATGCCCCTTATGGGCCATATACTTTAGTGGCCATGGTGAACAATACAAACAAGTGGAAAGCGATCAGCTGTACTACAGTTATTATGAAGGTCAATTTATTGATTTTTTGTCGAAAAAAGGTTCCATATCATGCTTAGAAACGGGCGTTTTCTCACAGATAATCTCAGAACTTAGCAAAAAAATCACCCTACGATTTATCGATATAGGTACTTGCTATGGAGGGGGGATAAATACGGGCGATTTATTGCGCGAAGTAGAAACAGGTGTAATTCCACCCTACAAGTTTATCATCGGGAACCACACAGTAATAGGAGACGCAACAACCAGTGTTTTACTCGAGTTTAAAGACTTTTTTAAAGCTATTTTTGAAATCGACTTTATAGAGCCTGCCATTGACTGGGAAAAAGTTGCCGCTAATACCATATCCATCTCTAGAGCGTATAAGTCTATAAATGCAGCCTATCAGCCGGTTTATGACGCATTAAGCGAAGCATATAAGAAATTTTCACCTCGGATCCTAGGAGCCGGCGACCACTGCTTTATCACAAGAAATATTCCTACTTATAAGCCCATGGAATCCAACTATTTTACAGAAGTCCCGTTCCCATGGCTTCAGAGAATTGGAAAACAAGAGATACAAAAAAGCAAAAATGGAATCATTGAAATTCCGACCACTACAAGGGTTGTATTGCTCTACACAAATACAATACCCTGCCCAGTAACAATAAAAGACATAGACCATATTAACGCGTTCTTGTCCGCAATCCCTGGAGACACCTTCCATATCTTTGAAAAACTTGAATTAGAAGATAAAACTAAGTCATTTAATGCTGAAGAATTAATCAAAATATTTTGCAAAATCAAAAACTTAAGGGCACAAAAACTGTTTCACCTCAAAAATCTTGAAAGAGTAATATTTTTAGACAATGGTACGTCACGTTTTGATGGCCCCGGAGGAATGATCATAACCCTCGACAAAAACGATGTAAATGCACTCCTTTTCTCATCTGTAAACAAAAAATATGTCAGAATCAATGCACACTGGAATGACGATGTTTTTTCAATTGACCTAATAAAAATAGTCCCCGCAAGCTGGGGCAAACGAGATATAAATAAATTTAATAAAAATATATCATGGCTCAGAAAACTTGCTGCTATTCAAGCACCCTATCGCTTTCTACGCGACGCTAGCATCGAAATGGTTCCATGGAAAAGGCCCGTTGAAGATACCAATAATCTTTTGGATGCTATAAGAAATGGCTCTCTCTTAACCATACAAAATCTTATTGCCAAAGGCGCTGACGTTAATGCGAATACGTTTCTCAACGTCCCCTATCTTATAGTTGCCGTAGAGAGGGGAGATCTCAATATTGTAAAAGAGTTGATTGAACATGGTGCCAATATCAACGCATCGGATTCCTATGATAAAACCGCCCTTATGTATGCAACCGAAAAAGAAAACCTTGTAATCATAAGATATCTTTGCGAAAAAGGCGCAGAAATAGACATTGCGGGGCCCAATAACGAAACGGCCCTCTTTTATGCAATCCAAAAAGCAAACCTCAATATAACACAATATCTTATCGAGCAAGGAGCCGATCTGACCGCGCCAAATGACTCTAACAAAACTGCACTTGATATGGCCTCTTCAAACCTAAAAAAACAGATTGAAGAAATAACAAAACGTATTGGAAAAGAGACCTTTGAAAATCTAGCCGCTGCCTTAGCGCGTATTACCAAGTAAAACCGCGCTATTCCTCAGCCTCTGTGCTCTCCACGACGTAGCCACATGCCTTATCAGAACAGGTGAGCACTTTGTTGCCGAGCTTGTCCGCCCGTTTGAGCAGATACGGCCGCTTGCATTGTGGGCAGGGTGTCAGTTCTATGTCCCCTGAAATTGAAAAAGAACAGGCGGGATAGGTGTCACAGGCCCAGAAGACTTTTCCTTTCCAGAGCCGTTTGACGAGGTGCCCTTTTTGGCAACCAGGGCAGAGAAAATCACTCTTTTCTTGTTTTATGTAGGTGCAATCTGGGTAGCCAGAACAGGCGATAAATGGCCCATAGCGACCGATACGCTTTTGCAGCTGCTTGCCACAGTTTGGACATTTTTCATCAAGTGGTTCAGGCTCAGCTTTTGCAACGAGCACGATCGAACCATCAGCTTCTCGTTTGAAGTTGCTTGAAAAGGTACATTCTGGGAAGCCGAGGCAGCCCAAAAAGGCGCCTGTTTTACCAAAACGAATAACAAGTTTATTTTTTTTGCACTCAGGGCAAACGATTTCTGTTGGCTCAGAAGGCCGTTCGGTGCCTTCGCCGGCAAATTTTTTAAGTGCCTCAGAGAAATCGGTGTAAAACGAGCGGAGGAGCTTATCCCGTTCAAGATCGCCTTGTGCAACTTTATCAAGATCTTCTTCCATATGCGCAGTAAACGAGACGTTCATGATAGTGGGAAGATGCTCTTCAAGCAGCTTGGTGACAGCCATCCCCAGTTCTGTTGGGACAAAGCGCTTTTTTGTGTCGAGGTGGGTGTAAGAACGTGCTTGGATGGTTTTTAAAATGGAGGCATAGGTACTTGGTCGCCCGATACCTGCTTTTTCAAGTTCTTTGACCAATGTGGCTTCTGTGTACCGCGCAGGTGGTTGAGTAAAATGTTGTTTTGGTGCGATATTTTTGACCGAAAGTTCATCTTTTTCTTTAAGGTCTGCTGGAATAAGAGACGATTCTTCCTTCTCTTCCTCATCCTGGATATAGACCTTCATGAATCCGTCAAAAAGAAGCGTTGACCCCGTAACTTTAAATGTATAGGGTTTCCCATCAATGGTGACTTGCCGTTGGGCATACAGGGCTGCCTTCATTTGGCAGGCAACAAACCGTCGCCAGATAAGTTCATAGAGTTTATATTGGTCTGGTTCAAGGTACTGTTTCACGCTTTCTGGTGTTATTTTGACATCGATGGGGCGAATTGCTTCGTGGGCATCTTGCGCTTTTTCTTTTGAATAGAGATTGGCTTTGGTTGGGAGATAGTCTTTCCCGTAATTTTTATCGATAAAAGAGCGAGCTCCTTTGAGCGCCGTTTCTGAGAGCCTGAGCGAGTCAGTACGCATATATGTGATGAGCGCCACCGGGCTGCTTGGATCTTTGAGCGGAACGCCTTCATACAGTTTTTGTGCTGTCATCATTGATTTTTGTACTGAAAAACCGAGCTGGTTGTACGCGGCTTGTTGCAAGGTACTAGTCATAAACGGTGCTGCAGGATTTTTGAGCCGTTTTGAGTCTTTGATGCTGGTGACACTGTAGGCGGCGTTTTTGATTCCATCAAGAAGCTTGTCAACCTCTTCTTTGCTCTTTAAGTCAGCCTTTTTTTTATTGATAGAAGATAATGCAGCGGTTAAAGTCCCCGCTTCACCGGCAAAGGTGCCTTCGATACTCCAGTATTCTTCAGGTTTGAAGGTACGAATGGCATCTTCTCGTTCACAAATAAGTTTAAGAGTGACTGACTGGACGCGCCCTGCAGAGAGCCCTTTGCTTACTTTTTTCCAAAGAACGGGGGAAACTTCATAGCCGACCCAACGGTCAAGAACACGACGTGCCTGCTGTGCGGCGACTTTGTTTTCGTCGATTACAGAAGGATGTGCGATAGCCTCTTCAACAGCAGGTTGTGTGATTTCATTAAAAGCGATACGATGAATAGAAGACTTGTCAGAGACAACTTTTTTAATTTCTTGGGCAACGTGCCAGGCGATAATCTCTCCCTCACGGTCAGGATCGGGAGCTAGAAAGATTTCAGAGGCTTTGGAAGCCTCTTTGCAAATGTCAGCAATGAGCTTTTCTTTGCCATCGAGGGGAACGTATTCAAGGTCGATGGATCCATTGATGGTGACGCCAAGATTTTGTTTAGGAAGATCTTTGATGTGTCCAAGGGTCGACATAATGCGGAAATCAGTGCCCAAAAACTTGCTGATGGTTTTGATTTTTGCGGGTGATTCTACTATTAATAACTTTTTCATCGTATTACTTTTCAAAATTTTCTTAGTCATGGCGCCCCTCCATTGGCGGTTTTTATTTTTAGTCTATATCGATAATTGCCAAAAAGTCAAAGAGTATTCTGATTAGGACTTTTTTTATCGAGAGTATTTTGGGGGAAAAGGGTAGAGAAGTGAAATTTTTTTTAAAAAATGGTAAAGCGCTCTTTTCGCTGCTGCAAAATAAATTTGACAATATGAAATATATTTTCTATAATAAGACAGTATTTTTATAAAACTATAAAACACTATAAAAGGAACGTGATGTTAATTAAAAAGAGTATAAAGAGTGCTTTATTGAGCCTTGGCTTGTTGTTGGGTAGTGTGGGTTTTGCCGCCCTTTCTGCTTCAAATCAAGTGGTTGTGCTCGATAAAGCTGAAAAGGCTATTGTCCAAGTAGAAAAAGAAGGGAAAGTTTTTAATGTAGAAGAGCGTAAGAGCCAAGAGCCGTATTATTCATGGATTGGTAAAATATTTAGTAAAGCGCGCAAAGGGTATGAAAAATTTATTGTTACGTATCCAACGGGTTCAGCACTTATCGTTTCTTTAGTAGAGGGGAGTCTTGTTGGCTTTTACTTGTATAAATTAAAGCCAGGGGAAAAAGTTTCTTCAAAAAAGGCGATTATTGCTGCGTTGGTAACGGCAGTCAATTGTTTTAGTCTTCGTAAAACTGAACATCAAGGTCGCGCTAGTAATGTGGGGATAACAGACATACAACCGGTGCTCAAAAAAGATGCAGCATCATTGCCGCTTGAATTGGCCGTGCGCGGGGCAGATCTTTTGTGGCAACTTTTATTTGAAATGTGGTTTCTTTCACATCAGGTAAAGTTGCTTGATGGAGTTGTTACCGATGAATGGAGAAGCACTCTCTCGAAATACTGCTACGTTGACCAATTGCATAATTATGTTAATTCGCACAAAAATGGTCTAGTAGTTCCTGCGGTAAAAGATGTCGCTCGCTACGTCGTCATTCCTGTTATCAATACAGCTATATTCTCAACGTCTCTTCTAGCGCATGAATTGGGTCATGGATTTATAAATAAACTTATTACTGGAGATCCTTTTGACATTTTTATTGGTGTTCCAGAGATAAAATATAACTTTATAAGTAATGAGTATGAAGATAATCCATTATATTCTACCAAGATTCTTGGTGTTCCAGCCAAGATCTATCCAGTTAATCCGTTTGCTTTAAGTTTTTTTTGTGGAATAGATAAATGGCCTTCTTCTAGTTTTGGGAAGGTAGCTGTTTCTGCAGCAGGGCCTTTGGGTGGAATTGCAGGTGTGGCGGTTATTAGTGGAGCGCGCAATTTGATAACAAAAAAATCATTGTTGATGGAACAGGCTAGTCTTACAGTTCATGCAGACAACTTGTTCAATCCATACTTGAAAGTTTCCCCACAATGCCCTTCTGATAGTGCGCGCATTTATCACGCATTGGGGATTAATCCATAACCGTTTGCCTTATTCGTGAAATAACGTCCCTCGAGAGCCATAACCTGGCTTCTCGGGGGATTTTTTTTGCTCCAGACGTGTTTTATTGTCGGAAGCGCATGGGGTGTGATAAAGTGGAAAAAATGTACACAATACATGGTTAAAAAGAGGAGCTTTTCGTGAAACAGGGAATTTTGAGCCGGTGGAAAGAGTCACTTCATTTTTTCAGCATAGATATGCTCAAGAAAGAGGCTTTTTTATGGTGGCGGCATCTGCAGCTTGCAGCTCGGGCACTTGTCAGCTCGTGGGTGTTAATGCTTACTTTTGTGGTAACGCTTGTGTTGATAGTGCAAATTGAGGACATCTTAGCTTATTTGTATGAACATAAAGTGCAATGGGTGCTCGCGTTAAGCGAGACATGGAGCCAGTTTTTTGTTCCCTTTTTAGTGAGGCGAGGGATGCGGGTCGATGAAGCGTTTACGCTAATCAATATCCCTTTTTGGGTAGAAGACTTTTTAAATTCGGTTGTGTTGATGCCGCTTCTTTTGATACTCAGTCGCCCTTCCGTTCTCCCTAAACAAGAGGTGTTTAAGAAGACTTTCTTGTTTAAGGGATTGGGCATTGGCTTGCTTCTTTTTGTTTTGTGGGCGTTTGCTGAACTATTCCCTCTCTGGTTTACCTTATCTTTCCAACCACCTTATTCTCAACTCAGTACTTTTTTGACCACTCTATTGTTTAAGATTTTATTGATTCTTCCACTCTATGGTGTTTTTGTGGGATTTTTTATCTTTGATGCGACGTGCGCGATTGATTGGTTACGGGCGTTTGGACGTGCTGCAAAAATGCTCTGGTTTAATCTACCGGTTACGCTTGTGCTAGCTCTGATGAGCTTGAGAGGTGGCGTTTTGTGGGGGTTGGTGGTGCTTTTGTACGGGGTCTTCTATTCGCTCTGGACGGTGAAGAATTATGAGACTTATTTTGAGACGGAGGAATAAGTTTATAGAGGGTAGCCAGGGTAAATATGCCCTATCCGCTCATCCCGATGGTTCGATACCACCCATCTCCCTCGATACGTTTCCTCCAGTGTCGGAAACACTCGGGATGAGCTGTGGGAAGAGGCTTTTGGATGTTATGTAGTGCAAAAGATTTGAGTCAAAATAAAGACAGTTTTATGAGACGGAAAAAATATTGACGGATTAAGCTATAAAGAAATAAGGGGTATTTTTAAAAATACCCCTTATTTCTTTTGCGTGGAAGTTACTTAGCTGCTGTTGTAGGTGCTGGAGTTGCAGTTGCAGGTGTTGCAGGTACTTCTGCTGTTGTAGGTGCTGGAGTTGTTTCCATAGGACCAGCAACGCGTTCTGCTGCTGCAGGAACTTCAGTTGTTGTTGCTGGGACTTGTGCTTCAGCAGGTTTTTCTTTCTTGGAGCAAGCAGAAGCAAGTGCCAAAAAAGCTACTAATGTGCAAAGTGAAAGTTTCTTCATCATAGAAGATCCTTAGAGTAAAAAATAAAAAACAGTTGTTGTTTTTGTACCATTGTTCAGGTCTTAATTAAATGGACTTTTGGGGAACGCGTTTGTGAGCACCTCATCCATGGATTGTACAAATTTGATCTCAACTGGGTAGTCGAGTTCTTCTTGTATTTTTGCGACTTCTTCCTTGTTTTCTTTAGGAACAAGTACTTTCTTTATATCATACTGTCGAGCAGCAATCAATTTCTCTTTTAAACCACCAACTGGAAGCACTATGCCGCGTAGGGTGATTTCCCCTGTCATGGCGATTGCCGCAGATGGTGCTTTGTTGGAAAGCGCTGAAATAAGCGCTGTACATATAGTGATGCCAGCAGAAGGACCATCTTTTGGGGTCGCTCCTTCTGGTACATGAATATGGATATCGTGTGCAGAAAAAAAGTTTTTCTTAAGGCCAAGCTCAGAACTCTTTGAGCGAATGTAACTGACCGCCGCTTGCGCAGATTCACGCATAACATCGCCAAGTTGCCCCGTGAGAGTAAGCTCGCCTTTTCCTGGTACAATCGTGGTTTCTACTTCAAGAACATCACCACCAAGTTCAGTCCAAGCAAGTCCTGTTGCACATCCAACACGGATAGTGCCATTGATAAGTTTACGTTTGAAAAGTGCTACGCCAAGCCAGGTGTTGCAGAGCTCCGGAGTTACTTTAATGGGGAGCTTTTTTAAAGCGGTTTTTTTGGTGGTAGATTTTTTTGTGTTTTTTTCTAAAAGTTGTTGAATCGATTTGCGTATTACTTTCCCAATGAGCCGTTCAAGCTGACGGACGCCGGCTTCTCTTGTGTACTCAGAGATAATGATTTTAAGCGCAGCTTTTGAAATAGTACATTGTTCTTCGGAAATGCCATATTCTTTAAATGCTTTTGGCACAAGAAACTTTTCGGCAATGCTTAACTTTTCTGCGTCGGTATACCCCGAAAGCGTGATGATTTCCATTCGATCAAGCAACGCATAGGGAATGCCATCAGGTAAATTTGCTGTGGCGATAAACATAACGTTCGAGAGATCGTAATTGACTTCGAGAAAGTTGTCCGTGAAATTTTTATTTTGCTCTGGATCAAGTACTTCAAGCAGTGCTGCAGCAGGGTCCCCATAAAAATCATGTGTCATCTTATCTATTTCATCGAGTAAAATGACTGGATTGACGGTTTTGAGCGTGCTCAATGCCTGAATTATTTTCCCTGGAAGCGCTCCGATATAAGTGCGCCGATGTCCTCTTATTTCAGACTCATCCTTAGTGCCACCAAGCGAGATACGTGCAAATTCACGACCGAGCGCTGAAGCAATAGAGCGTGCAAGCGAAGTTTTACCAACACCCGGAGGCCCAACTAAACAGATAATTGGTGATTTTGAAAGCAGCGGGTTGAATTTTTTTGCAGCAATAAACTCAAGGATGCGCTCTTTTACTTTTTCAAGGCCAAAGTGGTCGCCATTAAGAATTTTCTCAGCTTGTGCGAGGCTGACCCGGTCTTTGCAGACCTTTTTCCACGGCAACATTAAAATCCATTCAACATAGTTCTTTGTAATGGCCCCTTCCGCAGAAAGTGGAGGCATCTGCTCAAGCCGATTGAGCTCACGCTCAACTTTTTGCATGACGGGTTGTGGAAGATGAGCCGCCTTGGCTTGATCACGTAAGCTCGCTACGTCAGAAGCTTGATCGTCTCGACCGAGTTCTTTGTTGATGGCTTTGATCTGTTCTTGGAGATAGTATTCTCGTTGATTTTTTTCGACTTGCGTGTGAACGCGATTACGAATGCGCTCTTCCGCTTTAATAATATCGAGCTCTTTTTCAAAGAGTGCGATGAGTTTTTTAAGACGATCAGAAAGACGGTCACATTCAAGCAGCATTTGGCGTTCTTTAAAACCAAGCCCACTGTGCGCAGCCATTGTATCAGTTGCGGTTGAAATGTCCTCCATAGAGATGACACTTACGATAATGTTAGAAGAGATCTGGCCAAGCTGCTGGGCATAATTCCGATAAATAGTTTTTGCATGTTTTATGAGAGCATGTATTTCTACAGAATCTTCTTTTTCTAAATCAACTTTATGGTCAGAGCAACGAGCTGCCCAAAAATCATCAAGATGTGCAATATGCGAGATTTCAGTGCGCTGAGCGCCCTCGAGAAGAACCTTGAGGTTACCTTTAGGAAGGGGCATCACTTGTAAAATAGTTGCACGTGTTCCTCGTAAAAAGAAGTCAGCGGGCTTTGGATCGTCCAATAGAGGATCTTTTTGAGCAACAACACAGAGCTCTTTCTTTGAGCTGAGCGCATGTTCAATAGCACGAATTGATCGAGTTCTTCCAACTACAAGCGGTATAATCGTTTTTGGAAAAAGCACGACATTTTTAAGAGGAAGAAGAGGCAAGTTGAGTGATTCTGTAAGAAAATTTTCTTCTTGATACTCTTTTTCAGGCATCTGATTCATCGTTTCATTTTCCATAGCTTTTATGTGCAGGAACTTTTATGTTCAAGTGTGATACGGTGGTGTGCACGGATGCGTATATTCAGTGTACAAGTACATTGAGCATCTTTTCTAAAATCTTTTTGCGCCCCTTAGTCTAGCACGCTCATAATTGTTCGTAAACTCTTAGCATTGAAAATCCCCATGTTTTTTGAGGGGGAGTTTTCTTTTTTGGGTATCAAGGGTACTCTCAGAGGGGCTTAAGGCACTCGAGTTTCAGGTAGTATTAAAGGACTCCGATTTTCTATAAAATTTATTTTTTAAGGAGTGTGAAAAGAGAGAGATTTTGACAAAAAAGCGAGAATGTTTCGACTTTTTTTTACTTTTTATTCTTTTGTTTTATAATAAAAGACAACTGATCTTATCAAGCTCCAAGGAGCACTTGTGATTTGTAACGACTTAACGAAAGGAAATGTCGCTGATGGACGTATCTAATTTAGCTTCGGCTTGGCAAATATTTGCTGAATTACTTAGATGGGGTGCTCTTGCACTCATACCTGTGGGTATCATTATGTATTTTACGGGGCATTTGCAACGTATTCTTGTTTTTGTATATGGAGATTTCACCCGGAGTGAGCGTAACAAGTTCGTCTCTTATGGTGTTCTTTTCTTTGTGATCATTGGTATTTATTGGCTTCTTCGTTGTATTAAAGATCCAACATTCAGTGCATTTGTTGATTCAAAGCATGTTTGGAAAGCGAAAATAGTCTCATTGTTGGTGGTTTTCCCGCTTGTTGCTGGTTATAACTACCTTGTTGATAAATTTCCTCGTCATCGCCTTTTTTATGCGATGTCAGCAATTTATTCTGCGATCTTCTTAGTGCTCTGGTTCTTTGTCAGAAACGAATGTTACGGATTGCCTGCAGCTAAGTGCGATCGTTGGGCGCTCCTTGGTTGGATTGCCTACGTCGTTATCGAAAGTTTCGGATCTCTAATGGTCGTTCTCTTCTACTCATTTATGGCCGATACAACGACGCCAGAAGCGGGTAAAAAAGGATTCTTTGTAACACAGACGTTTGCACAAATTGGTGCCATTTTTGGTTCCAAGGTTGTTGCATCACAGAGCCAAGTTATTGGTGTTGACAAACTCTATGTTGTAGCTGCGTTGGTGATTGCTTTTGCAATTCCTGCAATTGTTCGCTTTATTATGTGGTACATCCCTAAAGAAGAGCTTGCTGGGTATCAGGCAAAAGGTACTGTTGAAAGCAAGAAAAAGACCGGCTTTGTTGAAGGTATTAAATTCCTTTTCTCTCAGCCTTATCTTCTCGGGATCTTTGTGGTTGTCTCAGCTTTTGAAGTTGTGGTTACCGTATTTGACTTGCAGTTTAAAGTTCTTATTCAGGACTATGCAAAAGGTGATCCAAATGTCTTTGGTGCCTATACCGGTGATTTTGGCGTTGCTGTCAGCGTTTTGGCGCTCGCATCGCTCTTGCTTGGTGTTGGAAAGATTGGTCGCAAGATCGGTCTAACGATTTCACTTGCTTTGATGCCGCTTATGGTTCTTGCAATGATTTTCACCATGCAGTTTATTCCTTCAATTGGTGTGGTTTTCTGGGTTATGGTTTTTGCAAAAGGCGTCAATTACGCACTTGGTCAGCCATCAAAAGAGCAGCTCTATATTCCAACATCGCGCGAAGCAAAATACAAATCAAAAGCATGGGTCGATACCTTTGGCTCTCGGTTTGCAAAAGCTTCTGGCGCGGGCATCATTGGGTTGCATTATAGCTGGCTTGCGTTGCCATTCCTTGCAATTTCCGGTATTAATATCGCGATTTGCGTTGGCTGGTTCTTCACGGCATTCTATCTTGGAAGAAAACATAAGCATGCAGTTGATCACAACGAAGTTGTGTGTTAATCGTGCGCTTTAAGCACATAAGTTTTGCATGAAGTAAAAAGGCCTTTTGGTTGTCCGTTGAAAAGCGACCGAAAGGCCTTTTTTGTATCTTACAAATGTTGTAGTGGTTTGTATTTGGGTTGTGGTATTTAGGGAGGTCTTGACGGCTATGAGTATTCTGGGCGCAATGTGGGAGAGAGTAAGAAGTATAGGTGGAGCATTAATCCAGAAAGATCGTATTGAAAGCAAAAAGGTTTGGCTTCTTTCAGCTGCATTTTTTGTTGTCATTGGAGGGTATACATTAGTCAAAGAGCTTAAAGATTTGGTCTTTATGAACATTGTGGGGTATGACTACCTTCCGGCTGCTAAAATGTGGTCGATTGTGGCGCTTATTCCAATGGTGTTTTTCTACTCACGGTTAGTTGATATTTTAAAACGGCATCAACTGCTCTACTTTTTTTCATTTTTGTACGGGATTGGTGGGTTAGTTTTTGCTTATTATCTTGGTCATCCATCGATTGGATTGCCAAATACTGATACCAGTAAATACCGTATTTTCGGCTGGGTGTTCTTCTTCTTTTTAGAAGGATATCAACCCTTTCTCGTTAGTCTTTTATGGGCCTTTGTGAATACAGTAACTCGTCCGGGTGATGTTAAAAATAGTTATGTGATTATTACTGCAGGGTCGAAGCTGGGAGGAGCTGTGGTTGCGGGTTCGGTTTGGCTTTTCTTGATGAGACAGCAGAGCTCTTTAGCGACATTTTCTGCCGTTTCGAGTATGCAAGTTTTGATGGCAGTGTCAGGAGTGATCTTGTTGATTTGTCCGCTACTGATTGCCTATCTAATGCGAACAACACCGACGTCACATTTGCATGGGTATGAACAGGCGTATCAATTTGAAAAAGTGCATGAGAAGGCAGCAAAAAAAGAGACGGGATTGTTATCTGCCGTTAAGGGAATGTTTTCAGGGCTGTATCTTTTAATTCGCTATCCCTATGCGCTTGGAATTTTTGGCATGATTTTCTTTTGGGAAGTAGTCAATGTCAGTTTCAACTATGTACGTCTTGGGGTAGGCCAAGAAACTTCAAGCTCTTTACTTGAGTTTGGGGCATTTTTGTACGGTCAAATCTTCTTTATGCATATTATTGGTCTCTTTATTGTGCTTATTGGAACGAGTACCATGGTATCGTTACTGGGGGAACGAAGAAGTCTTATGTTGGTGCCGATTGCAACGGGACTCGTAATTTGGTTCTATCTTTTCTCAGGCGGAATGATCTCGGTTGGGGTTGCTTATATCTTAATGCGCGCAATTAATTATGCCTTTGCATCTCCGTTGAGAGAAAGTCTTTATATTCCTACAACCAAGGCGATGAAGTTTAAGACAAAGTCGTGGATTGATGGGTTTGGCGCAAAGCTGGCAAAGTGCTCAGGAAGTTCTTATAATTTGATGCTAAAGCATGTTTCTAGTGGAGCTCTTTTCACTGTCCACGTAGCTTTCTTTTCAGGGGTAATTGTTCTCTGGACGGGTGTTGCAAGTCTTTTGGGACGTCGTTTTGAGCAGGCGGTAAAAGACAACGAAGTTATTGGGACCGATGATAAGCCTTTAGAAAAAACAGTATAAATAGAAAGGTGGGGAATTGTCTCAAGTATGACCTATTCCCCCCAAGTCTTCGTTGCAATTTGTTTGCAGTACGGTAGACTAATGAAGAATATGTATGTCCCTCATGCTTCTTACACTCGGGTGGCTTCTGTATACAAAACAAATACAGGCCGGAGCATGAAAGTGGTAACCCGAAAGGTGATTGTCTAATGATCGATATTAAAAAATTAATAGAAGCTGGTGTACAATTTGGTCATCAGACATGGCGTTGGAATCCTCGCATGGAGCGCTATATTTGGGGCAAAAAGAACGGCGTTCATCTTATTGATGTTTCAAAAACAGCGTTCCAGTTAGAAAAAGCCGCACGCTTTTTGGAAGAAGTTGCTTCTGAAGGCAAACAGGTTCTCTTTGTTGGGACCAAAAAAGCTGCTCAGGGTGCTATCCAACAGACAGCAGAAAAATTGCATTCACCTTACGCCTCAAAGCGTTGGGTTGGTGGAACTCTTTCAAACTTTTCTCAAGTAAAAAAATCGGTTACCAAATTGTTGCATTTTGAAGATGTCTCTACAAAATCTGACAAAATGGACTATACCAAAAAAGAACTTGCCGGATTTCAAAAGATTGTTGATCGGCTTAAGAACAATGTTGGTGGTATTCGTAACTTATCGTGGCCTATTGGCGCATTGGTTGTGATTGACTCAAAAAAAGAAGCAACGGCAATAAAAGAAGCTGTTGCTGTTGGCATTCCTGTAGTTGCATTAGTTGATACTAATAGCGATCCTGCAGGAGTTGCTATTGTTATTCCTGGTAATGACGATGTCGCTCGTTCGATTAACGTTATCATGGAAGTATTGGAAGAAGCGGTTGCGCGCGGCATTGCAAAGGCTCAAGAGCGTAAAGTTGCTCCTGCTCAGCAAGAGCTTGATGCGCAGCCAGGTGTTGAGCAGATGCTTGAAGAAGGCATGCTTGAAGAAGTTGAAGAAGGTGGCATTGATAGCGAAGGACGTCGTTCACGTCCACGCAAAGTGCCTAATAAAAGTGAAGGTGGTCTTATTGTGGAAGCTCCTCGTCAAGCCCGTCGGCCGTTTGTTCGTCCACCACGTGGTGTTGCTTCGCGTGAAGGCGGCGCGGCAGAAGGAAGTAGTAACTTCCAGTCGCCACGTCCACCATACCAAGGTCCTCGTGAAGGTGGTTCCGAAGCTGGTTCATCGCGTCCACCGTATCGCGGTCCTCGCGAAGGCGGAGAGAACAGAGGCAGTTACGGCCCACGTCCACCATACCAAGGTCCTCGTGAAGGCGGTTCAGAAGCTGGTTCATCGCGTCCACTCGTGAAGGCGGTTCAGAAGCTGGTTCATCGCGTCCACCGTATCGCGGTCCTCGCGAAGGCGGAGAAAATAGAGGCAGTTATGGCCCACGTCCACCGTATCGCGGTCCTCGCGAAGGTGGAGAAGCCGGTTCCTCACGTCCACCATACCAAGGTCCTCGTGAAGGCGGTTCAGAAGCTGGTTCATCGCGTCCACCATATCGTGGTCCTCGCGAAGGCGGAGAAAATAGAGGCAGTTATGGCCCACGTCCACCGTATCGCGGTCCTCGCGAAGGTGGTTCAGAAGCCGGTTCATCGCGTCCACCGTATCGTGGTCCTCGTGAAGGCGGAGACAATAGAGGTAGTTACGGACCTCGCCGCTATGACAATCGAGACAGCGCCGCACCTCGTTCAGCGGAATCGGCTCAAGCAGCCGCTCCTGTGAAGAGAGCTGAAGAACAGGGCGATGCGAAGAGTGGCAATTCTGATACAAAAGAATAAGCTGCGCTTCATATACGTATAGTTTTGTGGAGAGGTGTCTGAGTGGTCGAAAGAGCACGATTGGAAATCGTGTATACTCCGCGAGGGGTATCGAGGGTTCGAATCCCTCTCTCTCCACCATAAAATGGGAAGCTTGTAAGAGGTAGTTGGAGAATCTGTCAGATCCGAAAGGAAGCAGCGGGGCCAATGAACTTTGTACAAGCTTCCCTTGTTTTTTGTGCTTTTTGTCCCTCTCGAAAAGTTTGTGAATGCATGCTAGAATAAAGAATAATAAGTAGTAATAGGTAACGCGCTAAGAGGTCACCTCGTGAAAAAGGTTAACATTGCAAAAGGGTAAAAGCGTGGATAAGGGTACCCCATTAAATCTTGCTCGTGCATGGCGGCCTCGGACGTTTGATGAAATGGTCGGGCAAACGCTTGTTGTTACGCTCCTGACAAATGGGTTAAAGCGAGGCATTCTTTTCCCGGTCTATTTATTAGCGGGTTTGAGAGGTTCTGGAAAAACGTCTATCGGGCGTGTTTTTGCCTGTGCGGTTAACTGTGGCATGCGGTCCGAATATGCCTCAGGAGCATATAAAGGGGCGTTTCCTTGTCTTGAGTGCCCTTCGTGCCGAGCGATGATTTCTGGTGAGCATCCTGATTTTATTGAGATTGATGCAGCCTCGCATACGGGTGTTGATCATGTACGCCAGCTTATTGAAGAAGCCTCTTTTTTACCGGTGATGGGAGAGAAGAAGCTCTATCTTATCGATGAAGCGCATATGCTTAGCAAAGCAGCTTTCAATGCTTTTTTAAAAATTCTTGAAGAACCGCCAAAAACGGTTCTTTTTCTTTTGGCGACAACGGATATCCACAAAGTACTTGAAACGGTTCGATCTCGCTCATTTCAACTCTTTTTTGATCCGATTCCCGCAGTGGATGTGATACAACACCTGCAGCATGTATGTGATGTAGAAAAAGTAGCATATGAGCAGGCGGGGCTTGCCTGTATTGCTCAGGTAAGTGGTGGCTCACTTCGTGATGCATTAAATCTTTTGGAGCGGGTTCGCCTTTTGTCTGATGAGGGAGCTACGCAGCGTGTGCTAGCGCATCTTTTAGGCACGGTTAATGATGAAGTTTTTTGTGAGTTATTAGAGACAGTGTCTTGTGGCTCATGTGCAGAAGTGCTTGAAAAAATACAGGCCTTGAAGTTATCAGAACGGCCGGCTCCGTTTATTTGGGAACGGCTTGTCGCACTTCTTCAAGCGCTTATTTGGGTTCAGCAAGGTCTTTCTGCCTTGCAGTTTGAACATATTAAAGTGCGTGTAAAAGAGCTCTCTTCTGCTTTTTCGCTTCCGCTTTTACTTGAATTTCTTGATATGTTCTATCGTGTGGAAGTTCAGTTTGCCAAGACAAGTGCGCAACATATTCTTATTGAGCGTCTCTTGTGTGGCATGACATTGCGGTGTGGTTCTTTGCGTGATGGCAGCTTTGAACCGCAGGTACCGATAAATCGTGTTTCTGATTATAAGCGCGAAGAGAAGCTTCATGGTGTTGTGGCAAATTCGCCAGGGCCCGTTCAACGTGAGGCTCAGGTAGCTGGAGCATCGGAAAAGCAGGTTGCTGGAGCATCATCTCCTCAAGCATGGCAGCAATTTTTAAATGCCTGCGAAGTAGGGGGAGATCCGATGGTGTTTTCCGTATTAAAGCAGGGAACGGGGATTTCGGTTGAATCAGGCCGAGTAAAGGCGGTTTTTCCTCAAAAATTTATTTTTTACAATGAACTTTTAATGAATAATAAGGCCGTATGGCAGCCGCATTTAGAAAAATGTTTCGGCTTGGGGGTAACGCTTGAGCTTGATTTTTCAGCTCCTGCGTCTGCGGGTGAGCCAGTGCGTGCCCGATCGGCTACTTCGGTGCCTGCTCAACGGGCATATACGCCGTCTGCACGACCGGCGTTTGGAGCTGTCTCGCATGAGTCACCAAAAAAGAGTATTGATGTAAGTGATACAGATAAATTTAAACGGGCCCAAGAGCTTTTGGGGCTTTTTCCTGGGACGATAACAGAGGTAAAAGAAAATCATGAATAAAGTGCCACAAGTGGCGATTGTTGGCCGAATGAATGTCGGCAAATCGACGCTTTTTAATAGGTTGTCGAAAAATATAAAGAGCATGACGCTCGATTATGCAGGGGTTACGCGCGATATTATTAAAGATCGCGTTGACTGGCTTGGTCGTGAGTTTGAACTTGTTGATACAGGTGGTATTAGCTTTAAAAGAAGCAACGATCCTATGGTCGAAAAAGTTCGTTTGAAAGCGCTTGAGGCACTTGAGCAGGCCTCAGTCCATCTTTTTGTTGTTGATGGAGCTGCTGGTGTAACTGCTGAAGATGAAGAAATTGCTCATGCATTACGGCGCCGTTCGAAACATGTCATTTTAGTGATTAACAAAGAAGATGTTCGGTTAGCAGAAGAAAATCGACTCGAATTTTATCGTTTATTGCACCAAGAGGCATTTTTTGTGTCAGCTCAACATGGGCGTGGTGTTTCGGATGTTCTTGATGCTATTGTGAGGGCATTACCTCCGGTTGATGAAGCGGTGGTTGAATCAGAACCAGAGTATCGGGTTACGTTTTTGGGTCGTCCCAATGTGGGGAAATCGTCGTTAATGAATGCATTGTTGCAGTCGGAACGTTCGATTGTTTCCAATATTCCTGGAACAACGCGAGAAGCTGTTTCTGAACAGATTATGTTTTCTCAGGAGCATCTCCAGCTTACTGATACTCCCGGTGTTCGCCGGTCACGTGCGGTTGAAGAAGATCTTGAAATGTTGATGGTTAAGAGCTCTTTTAAAGCAGTTAAAGACGCCAATATTGTGGTGTTGATGATTGATGCTACCGAGGCTGGTTTTGTTGATCAAGAGCTTAAACTTGCTTTTTATACATTTGTAGATCTTTATAAGTCGCTTATTGTTATTGTGAATAAAATAGATCTTATTGGCGCCGAAGAGCGCGCAGCAATTAATCTTAGCTTTTCTCAATATGCCCATTTGATGAATAAAATCGAAGTCTTGTATGTTTCGTGTAAGACGGGTAAAAATGTTGACCAGGTTTTACCGCTTATTAAGACTGTTTGGAAACGGCATAGTCAACGTCTTCCTGAAGAGGCGGTGAGCCTTACGCTTATTGAATCATTGCAAAAAGTTGCACTGGTGCGCAACAGACAACGCCTTGAAGTTCGTCGAGTGCGGCAGCTTGCAATATCACCGATTACGCTTCTTTTGTTAGTGAATCATGCGCAATTCTTTGGAACTTCGCAGCGTAGTTTTCTTGAGAACGTGCTCCGAAAACAGTATGATTTAAAGAGCGTTCCTATAAAATTTGTGATAGCATAAACGGCTTCTAGAAATCTACCTAAGCTTTGTGGTAAGGTGGGTGAGTGGTTGATCAGTGTGTTACATTTTGGAAAAAAGGAGTTAGGAATGCAAAAAAGGATTACGTTTTCGGGTCGCCCGCATTCTCCTGTTCTTGACGAGCAAATAGACAAGCAGCTTGAAAAGATTGTACGGTTTTTGGAAGGTGAGCCATCGCCTATGCTTATCGAGATTCACATAGCTTTTCATGAAATTCATCAATTTCAGCATGTGACGGGACGGGTAAAGACGGCTCATTACGACTGCTTTGCAAAGCATGAGGGCCCTGATGTTTTTACTGAAGTTAATGAGGTAGTTGACCGGTTGTATGCGCAACTAAGGGATGCAAAGGAGCGGGCGATTGATCGGCATAAAAAAGGATGCGATAAAGAGTGTCGCGCTCAATTAGCAGAAGAGTTTGAACGTAAAAACTTTGGTGAAGATACTGGTGATGATGAGGCATAATAGGTATTAAAAAAGTATACAGAGTGGGCCGTATCTTAAAAAATGCGGCCCACTCTTGTTATGAAGCATTATTGTGGTGTCATAATAACTTTGTAATGTTCGTTAAGTTTAGAAACAGTATCCGAAAAATTAAGTATTTCAGGGTTGGGAAAACTCTGCTTAGTTATATGCTGGTTTTGATAGAGGTTAATAAGTGGCTTTAAAAGCTCTTTTTTCATACTGCTTTCATTTTCTGACAGGATATTGGTATCTGAATCATTAATATTTCCATATAAAAAATATGCTTCGGAAAATATTTTCTCAATGAGGGGTGTATGTTTTTTGTTTCTGATTAAAAGAATATCTCTCAGTGAGAAAAATCTTAGAGCTTGAGCGATTTGTAGTTTTTCCGGAACATTAATGCATTGCGTGAATAGTGAAGAAAGAAGCGCTTTATAATAAGTAAAATAACGAGGGCTATTGAGGATAAAATCGTGAGGCATAGCATCTATGTTTTGCTGGTAAGCATTTTGCATGTTTAATAGTGCGACTATTTTTTCACGGCGGGTTACGAGCGTTGCAGTTACGCGCTCTTGTAGCTCTTTTAGACTGACTTGCTTGTCGATTAAGCCATCGTTTGTTAAAGTGCTATAAGCGGTGAGAGCACCTGTTTTTTTGAGATGCTTTTTAATTTCTATAAATCGGTTAAAGAGACGTGTTTCAAAAAAAAGAAGAGGCGGCGGATTGTTTGACTTGAGTGATGTGCTGAGTATTGAATGATTCAGGGTATTAAGTTGGTTTGTTTCAAAGAGGTAGGGGTATTTGTAGAGCTCAAGAAAAAGCTTGCCTAATATATCAGCTCCATTGACTAATTTTTTCTCACTATCTTTGAGTGTGTAGAAGGTGTGTTGCGAAGTTGTTTTAAATAATTCGTTATCGAGTTGTTTGAGAAGTCCGTAAAAAGTTTTGAGATTCTGATTACATTTTTCCGTGAAATCAAGGTAATTAATAAATGTGTCTGGATGAATAGTTGAGTCTTTAAAGCATTCTTTTTTATAGAGGTCGATGTATTGAGCTGCTTTGGGCGAGAGCGGTTTTTGTTTTTCTCGTTTGGTAATCATTTGATGAAAAAGTTTATTAAACTCATGCACAATGGGCAGTGTTTCTTTAACATTCTTTGATTCTAGCAATAACTGCTTGTAGGCAGGGACAAAAAGTGACAACCGAAGTGATTCAAGAGCTTCGTAAGTTATTGTTTTTAAATCGTCTGGGGTAAAGGTAGGAAGCTGCTCTAACCATGAATCAATAAGTGTTTTTTCAATGAATTGTTCCGAAATAAGTTTTTTTTGTTTTTTGTCAATTAATGCTTCAAGTGGATAGTGTGGTGAAAGTGTTTCATTGAATTCAACAAGAGGAGGTATGGGGTTGCCATTATCTACTGTTTGATTGAGAAGTGCGGTAAATACCCCTGAGCGGATTTTGTTTTGGGGAACCTTCTGTGAAGCAGGGAACAACTCATTGGTAAGAACAAATTTGCTTGGGCAAAAAGTAAGTGTTGTTTGGTCAGAGGTGTTGTAGGGGATACCAAGAGCGTAGCAGAGCTGTTCTGAGAGTTTTTTTTGAGGAAGTGTTACAAACAATGAGGGATATGCGTGAAATAGTTTTTGAAAAAATCGAGATGCATCGTCGTTATTAATCCAGTTCGTGCCTTTTGAGCGCTGAATTTCCTTGAGCACCCATTTTATATAATCATAAGCAAGATTGTTCGGAAGTGTTTTGTCTACAAGTTTTTGGTTGATGGGCAAAGGCTGCATGAGTAAATAGTTTGATCGTGCGATGGTGGTAATGATAGTTTCTAATTTTTGTTTATTTGTATCTGTTGGCGTCTTAAGAACTATATTTATAAAGCCACGTATTGCTTGATGGTGTTTTTTATTTGGTAGTCCTAGTTCTTCACTGGCGATAGAGTGGAGAGGCTGAGAGATTTTCTTTTGAGTGTTTTTGAGAAGTTCGTTAGCGTTTTTATCAGCGGTGCGGTTTGCCTGATTTTCTTCAATCATTCTATTTCTTGTTATAAGCATGTCAAAGAGTGGCAATATTGGATCTATACATTTAAGCCAATTGTTATTGTTCGGGTTATTGAACCAGGATAATGGATAAATACTATATTGCACCTCATCATCACCAGCCCAAGGCAAGATTTTTACGAAAAATTTATAAAATCCTTCATTAATGTTTTTTATTTTATTTAATATTTCAGCTCTTGAATGGCGCAAAATAGTGAGTTTTTGAGGTAAGTTCTTAGAGGGGAAATTACTACTGTTCTGTATCAAGGTTACTTCTTGCTTAATATTGTTTTCGAGAGATGGAGAAATATTAAAAAATTCCTTACTTGCGCTACCGGTTACTAAAAGGTCTGATATGGTGCACAAATCGTTATAACTATCACATTGAAGGGCAATGGCCATTTTTTCTTTTTGTGGAATATTATTATTGGATGAAGTTTGAATCGCCTCTTGAAGAGCATTGAATGATGAAGAATAAAGCGCAAAATAGAGGTGTGCATGATCAAAAAACCTACTGAGGCTTGTGTAGAAATCAGAGGTGAAGTTTTTGACTGTTTTTCCGTTTAGTTCTGAACTATTTATTTTGTTTATTTTTTGTGTGATCCGTTGTAAATTTTCGAGCTCAGCTTTGTAAGAAGTTTTTTGTTGTTCTGAAAGGGTGCCTTCTATTGTTTCAAAGCGGTCTTTAAATCGCTCAAAACTGGTGAGTGATTTAAAGTCTTTTTTGATTTTTACAAGATTGAATTCTTCAGAGCAAGACGTAATTGTTTCTGAGTCGAACACAAGTTTGTCTGCGGATGTTAAGATGGTGTATTGAAAGACGTCTTGGTAAGCGTATTGCAGTAATAACCAGAAGGTTGAGAGAGGTTTGTATTTTTGTTCGATCACTTCTTTTGGTAAGACGGTATCTTCGAAAAACATTTTTTCACAGACATGCAATTGTTTATAAAAAGTGCTGAGCAGTGAGTTACAATAGGTTCGTAAATAAAAGAGTTTTACCTGATCTCGATGGCTAAATCCTGAACATTTTAAAAGATATTTATCAAATTTTATGATGAATTTTTTTGAGGCAGTGGACACCAATGCGACCTCAAGGTGTTTGAGTTTATTGAGCGTTGCTTTAAGTGATAGAAAGAAAAAATCAGTGTCTTGTAGGCGCAAACAGGAATACAATTCTCGGCCGAGAATTAAAAAATGAAATCGAAGTGCATGAATAATATATTTATTGAGGTTAATAAGTTCTTCTGGAGGAACTGTTTTTAGTAAGTTTTTAAATTTTTTTGTCTGAATGTTTTTAAATTGATTGAGCTGTTGAGTAGTCATAAATTGATTGAGCAATTCTTTTGGTGTGCTCGATGTTGCGTGACAGAAAGGGATAATTGAGATGGAAAAAAAGAATAACAGAATCTGTTTTTTAAGCATTTGATTATCTTTACTTTGAAAATTAAATGATACATTTCCTATTATTGTATCGGCTTGTTGATATTTTTCAAAGTAAAGAATTGGAACTAGGCCATTTTATGCAGTTTTTTCAACTAATGATTTTCAATAAGGTGTACCCAGCCTGCCAGGTGCTGAGGACCGTGTGCCGTATTAATTGATTGTCGGGAGTAAAAATGAGCAGGACTGGCGTGACCCAATCCTGCTGAAAAATAAGCGATATTTTGTCGAGTTTGTTTTTAATAAACTCTATCGACTGAGCGCTTTTGTCTTAATCTCTTGTGCGATCTCTTCAAGTGATTTATTAAGCAGTTCGCTTCCCCAATGGGTAATAATGGCTTCGGTTTCTGGGTCTATGAGAAGAACGGTAGGGAAGCCAAATACTTTAAACTGTTGTAAAAGCCCTTTTGCGGGGGCTTCATTTGGATTTGTGCAGTCGATACTGACGATAACGACGCATGAAAGGGCTTCGTGTGCCTGTGGATTATGTATAATTTTTTTATCAAGCGCTTTGCATGAGGTGCACCATTGCGCACCAAAGTCGAGGAGCATGAGCCGCTTTTCACGAAGCGCCTTTGATCGAGCATCTTGGTACGTGTACAGTGCGCACGATTGAGACTGTAGAGTAAGAGGGATGATACTAGCTTTAAATGCATTAAGTAGAGAGACAAAACCAGCCGCCATCAATATAAACCCAAAAAGATAGCGATAGACGCGAAGCGAAAATCCAAAATATTTTTTCATTGAAAAAATGAGGAACGCTCCACTAAAGAGAAGAACTCCTGCAAGTATAGAATAGAGGATGTAGAGTGGAAGCAGCGCTTTGAGGTAGTAAAAGCAGAGCCCCAGCAGCAGTAAGCCAAAGATGATCTTAATTTCATTCATCCAATAACCCGCGCGGGGTAAGATATTTGAAGCGTTTGAGAAGGTGCCTATCAAGAGAAGTGGCACACAGAGCCCAATCCCAAATACAAAAAGATAGACAAAGCCGAGCAATTTACTTCCCAATGTGGCAACAATACCCAGTAGAAGTAAGAGTCCTGGAGAGAGGCACGGTGAGGCGACGGTACCACTTAGTACGCCAAAAACGAATGCTGAAACAAAACCACCTCCATTCCCTCCATTCCCTCCATTTACTTCTCGAGACTGAAGAAAACGTGGCAGTCTGATTTCATAAAAACCAAACATTGAAAATGCAAAATAGGAGAGAAAGAGTACAAGGAATCCTACAAAGAAAGGATTGCCTATTAGTTGGCCAAAATGAGCGCTTCCTGATGCAGCTAAAAGACCAAGGATTGCAAAGGTTGTTGCAATGCCTGCAGTATAGGTTGCCGCAAGAAAAAAATTACGAAGCGTTGATGTTTGAACTGATGATTGTAAGATACCAATAGTGATTGGAATCATAGGATAAATGCATGGGGTAAAGCTCATAAGAATGCCAAGGAGGAAGATGAAGATAAGACGCCAGGTTGGCGATGAGGCATGCTGGACAGTGTTCGAAACTTTTCGGTCAATAGTCTGGAGCCATGAGCTACAACATGAAGATGCTCTGCCAAAATAATGACTTATTTTTGCCATTATGCCCATTTGCTCATGCGCGGCTTCTTGTGTCGCAATGGCGGCAAGCTCTGGTTTGCCATGGGTGGACGCTGCTTTATGAGTTGCAAAAACAATTTCATGCGACAGTGTTGTTGGCTCTTTTGATTGCGCCTGTGCAAAATGGACAGTCAGTGTCCCTCGATCTGAAACACAGGTAATGGGGTGTTTTATTGAGATGGTTATTGAACCAGATCCGGTGAGTATGGGTCTTTTTTGATTAGTTTTTTTATCGATTAGTTCCTGCGTTGCTTCGTTTGCTCGCCAAGAAGCAATCGTTGCTTCTTGATGATCAAGAGTAAAGGTAATTGTGTCAGCGAAAATATGATTATGTGGTTCGAGCGCATAAGCAAAACGAACGGTAGTTATACCCGGTTTTTCGAGCTCATGTGAAAATAAAAATGGTTTATTTTGTTCTCTTGGAGCAGCGATACACGAACTTCCTATCGAAAGGCAGGAGAGAACGAGTGTTGTTAATAAATAGTGCGGCATAAGAATATCCTCATGAAATAGTTGAAATCTTTTTTGGATGTACTACCCTATACAGTATAAACAGTTTATCTAAACAGTTTACAGTGGGGTTGTAGCTCAGTTGGCAGAGCGCATGAATGGCATTCATGAGGTCACCGGTTCGAATCCGGTCAGCTCCACCAAAAATAGTTGGGTAAATATTCGTTTTTTGGGGCTGTAGCTCAGTTGGTAGAGCGCATGGGTCGCATTCATGAGGCCACCGGTTCGAATCCGGTCAGCTCCACCAAAAAATCGTTTCATACTCTGCATCCCACACTTCTCAATACGTTTTTGTTAGGCCGTTCTGTCAAGAATGGCGATGGGTCCATTGGCGCTGTTGAGTACCAGCGCGGCTTCTCCTGTGCCCAAAATTCCATCTACACCGCGGCGTAGCGTATTCCATGTTTCTTTATCGAGTGACGATATTGTTATGGGATCAAGTGTGAGCGGCAGTTGTGACGAAATAAATCCATGATTAGTGTGAGCTGAAAGACGAGCGCTTGCTTGTGGTTGAAGCGCAAGGGAGATTTTTCCTCCAGCATCAATAAAGACGCTTGCCTGTGGTAATAATTTTTCAAGATCGACAGTGACCGTTCCGTTTGGCGCTCGCGCTGTGATTGATTCTGCTCCCTGCGCAACGGTTATTGAGCCTTCATCAGTTTCAAGTGTCAAAATACCAATAACAGTATCGATGACAATGTCTCCCTTGTTCTGTTCAATGACAAGAGACATGGTCTTTGGAAGAGTGACCGTGTAAGAGACCGCAAGGGGGGGCTCTGTTGTTTTTGAACTTGTTTCTATCGTTACTTCAGCGTGTGTTTTTTTGGTAGAAATTTTCGTATCCGCTATTTTTTCAGCGGGGCCTTTAATAATTGCTTCTATGGTGAGCATCGGCTCGTCGCTTCCGATAACGGTAATGCTGCCGGTATGATTGCGAAGAGAAACTGTACCCGTTGTTTTTGTAATGGTCACTGTTTCTTTGTAAGGTTTGCGTTCATCGGGTTTGAAGTATGAGGCAACTGATTTAAAAAACCCAGGTGCCGTTTTTGCCTGCTGGGAGAAGCTGAGCATGCTGCCGCAGAAGAGTAAAACGAAGATCCATTTTTTCATGGTAACTCCTTTTAATTGATCCGTTGTGATTGGTGATTTATTGATTTATCAGGGAGTGTATCATGGCTAAGAGAGAAAGGCCAGAATCAATAGATGCTTACAGATTACTGTACAGCAACGGCATTATTGCGGTAATATCTGATATGGCTTTGCTAAATGGCGCCTGCCATTCAAATCTATTAAAAGGAGTGCTTTGATTATGGAATATATGCGCCCGTTGAGGCCTATAGAGCATGAGCGACTTTCGATGTTTTTTGAAAAAAATAGTGAATTTGGCGAGATAGTTGCTGCCGTGCAACAACAAGGGGCTCGGGCGTATATGGTGGGGGGAGCTGTCAGAGATTTTGTGCTTGGATTACCTCTAAAAGATGTTGATATTGAAGTTCATGATATTAATCTTGATGGCTTACGTGGCATTCTTCAAAACTTTGGCCCTGTTGAAATGGTTGGAAAGTCGTTTGGTGTTCTAAAGCTCTTTGGTGCGTTTGAAAGTGACTGGTCTGTGCCGCGTGCAGATGGGAAGGGTAGAAAACCGCTTGTTGAAATTGACCCTGGTATGGGTATTGTACAAGCGCTTCGTCGTCGCGATTTGACTATGAATGCAATGGCGATTGATCTGCATGATTGGCATCTCATCGACCCCTATGGAGGCGAAGATGCGTTGAATCAGAAGCGCCTTAGCTGTGTTGATCCAGAAACTTTTATAGAGGATCCACTGCGATTTTATCGTGTCATGCAGTTTTGTGCGCGTTTTGAATGTGAACCTGATGAAATATTAAACGAAACGTGCCGTTCGATGGATATACGGACCGTTTCTCGTGAGCGTATCGAAAGCGAATGTGAAAAAGTATTTCTTTGGTCCAAGAGGCCCTCTCTTGGGTTTCGTTGGCTTGAGCGGCTCGGGCGACTGCCAGAAATTTTCCAAGAACTTGCAGTTTTGGTTTTGATATCGCAAAATCCATGGTGGCACCCCGAAGGAAATGCTTTTGAACATACCATGCAGACACTTGATGCAGCAGCACGTGTCGAAGGCCTCGGACGCGAAAAAAAATTAGTTTTAATGTATGCGGCACTTTGCCACGATCTTGGTAAGTCTTTAACAACAAAACATGCTGAAGATGGGCGTCTTATTAGTCATGGGCATGAGCAAGAAGGCGTGCCGCTTGCCCGCGCGATGCTTAATCGTGTGGTGGGAAATAAGGCGCTGATTCATGATATTTTGTTGCTCGTAAGGCATCATATGAGTCCGGGAAGTTTTGTGGCGATGGGTGCAAAAGAGGCTGCATATAAGCGGCTTGCGGTGCGGTTGGCTCCGAATCTTTCACTCTCGTTTTTAGCAATGTTGGCTGAGGCGGACCTGTGTGGAAGAAATGGCTCTGACTCCACTCCTTTAGAGGGGCCTATGCGTGTTATAGAAACGTTTTGTGCGCGTGCGCAAGAGTATGGGGTCTTTGAGGCTCCTGAAAAAGCGCTCTTGTGTGGAGCGGATCTTATCCCCTTTATTGGAGAGGGCCCTCGTCTTGGTGAAGCGCTCAAACGTGCCTATGAGATTCAGATTGCCGAGGGGCTGCACGATAAAGAGAAATTAAGGGCTCGCGTGCTTAAAGATATCGAGCGTGAGGCACCTGTGTAAATTTGTAGCAATTTTATCTCTATTTTTTTATTCTAAATGTAGGTTTTAAAACACAAGGATGGGTATGGAAAATATTTTTGCGGTGAACTCGCTCTGGGGCGTTATTCTTGCATCAAGTCTGTTGAGTAAGCTTATTTTAACGTTAGCTTCGGTTATGTTGATCGTGTGTCTGTTTGTTTTTATTTATAAGATGCTCATTACGCGTGAAAAAATGAGACAGGTCTCCCTCGTGCGGTCATCGCTGCAGGGTGCTGAGTCTCTCACCGATATTCTTGCGTTAGGTGCAGTTTTGAAAGGTACGTTGCCAGGGATGGTAATTGGGCGAGGCCTCAAGGCTTTGAAGACGCTTCTTAAGGATAAAAACGGTGAAAAACGGACATTGAATGGGCTTGAACTTGAGCTTTTTCGCAATTCACTTGATGAAGCGCATGCAGATGCGATGCAAAAAGAATATGGATTGCTACCACTTCTTTCGGTGAGTGCTGCGGTTGCGCCGCTTGTTGGATTGTTTGGAACAATTTCTGGTCTTATTCAGTCATTTATCGCTATTGGCCGTGAGCATAGTACTGATATTACATCGATTGCACCTGGTATTGCAGAAGCATTGTTGACGACTTTTGCGGGGCTTGTTGTTGCAATCCCCGCTTTTATTCTTTTTCATTATGCGACTGCTGCCGTGCGAAAGCTTGATCATGAGCTTGGTTCATTGGTTTATCAGTTTGAGTGGATTGTCAAAAATGCGATCAGGGAGTAGGTGCTCATGGAATCTCAGAAGAGAAGAGGCCGTCGAGTGGCGCCACCTGCGGGTATAGAAATTAGTCTAACACCTCTTATTGATACGGTGTTGGTTTTGCTTGTGACGTTTATGGTGGCAATGCCGGTTATGCAGAATGCGATAAAAATTGATCTGCCGCGTGGAGCTGCAAATGATAATCAGTCGTCCGGAGCTCAAGCTCAGGATGGAATAACGGTGTATGTTGACAAGCAGCGACGATTGTTTCTTAATGAGCAGCCTGTTAAAGCGCATGAGCTTATTGATCGCATCGAGCAAAAGTTGGGGAAAACGCGTAGCCAGGTGGTCTTTGTAAAAGCTGATCGATCGGTGCCATATGGCGATGTTGTGCGAATAGTGGATGATATTAAATATTTGGGAAAAGTGGAATATGTCGCTTTGGCTACGCAAAACGAGTGAACTCGAAGAATACGCTCGCAGGTGTGCCTTATGGGGAGCGCTGGTTCTTTATCTGCTAACCGTGGTACTTCTTTTTATCTGTTTTATGCCGCAAAGGCATACGGTTGCTTTAGCGATGCCACGGCAGGTGGTTCCGGCACCGGTGATGTTCCATTCATGGGGTAAACGTGGATCGTGTGGGATGGGGCATGCACATGGTTTAATAGGGGCTCGGCATCTTCTTAAGCGTCGCAAAAAACAGCGTGAAAAAAAAGCAGGTTTCATAAGCGCGCCAAAACGTATTGAAAAGCATGCTGCAAAAAAAGCGATTGAAGAAAAAGCAGTATCGAAAAAAGGTAAGCCTGAAGTAGGAGAGCCAAAGAGGGCAATTTCAGAAAAAAGAGAGCCAAAGAAAGTTGAAGCAAAAGGTAAAGAGCAGCAAAAATCTCCCATAAAAGAGCCTAAAGTTGGCAAACAAGAGATGGCGCAAAAAGAGAAGCCAGTGCCCAAAAAAGTGGCAGAAGTAATACCTGAGAAAATCCCCGAAAAAAGTGCCAAAAAAGAAGTGGCACCAGTCGTGGAGCCTGAACAAGAAAGAGAGCCTGCATTGGAGGAAGAATTGGCCACAGAACAGGAAGCTGATTTTAACGATGACGATGAGGTTGAGGCCGCGTTCGGTGTTTCCGAAGATGGTGAGGTGTTTGAAGAAGACGGGCTTTCTCGAGAGGGCTTAGCTGTTATGCGCTCTGTTGGCCGAGCTTGGCGACCGCCACGTGGACTTTCTCCGCTTCTTTCTGCTCGATTAATTGTTTCGTTGTATAATGATGGCTCTATAGAAAAAGTAGTGATTGAGAAAAAGTCAGGGGTTCTTGCTTTTGATATGGCGGCTCGCGCGGCTTTATGGCGTGCAGAATACCCTTCGGTATTTTGGGGGAAAAATATAGCCGTTGCTTTTGGTAAATTGGCTTCATGATTTCGAATTTGAAAGGAAATGGCCGTGCATACGGTGATCAAGTGTTCTGTGTTAGTAGGCATGCTTTTCTTCATGCAAGGGTTTGGTAGCGAGCCGGGCAATGTTTTGATTCATATCAATACGGCAGGAACAAGCGCGTCTCCAGTGGCTCCAATGAAGCTTTTTATAGGAGTGCTTGGGTCGGGCCGTCAACGCCCTGATTGTGCGCGTTTTGTACAGTCTCTAGAGCACTGCTTAACATTTGAAAAGCGCTTTTCTGTTGCATCAAAAATTCTTGAGAACGCTCCCCTTAAAAAAGAGGAGATAACAGCGTTATTTGGGCATGGATATGACGCCGCGCTTTACGTTACATTTGAAGATCTTCATAAGCCAGTTGAATGGCGGCTTTATGAAACAAAGTCGGGCGAGATGGTCAGCGGGAAACGGCTTGCAACACTTGCGTATGTTAAGGATGCAGCTTATGGTATTGCGTGTCGGGTTATTGAAGAATTAATGGCGCAAAAAATGCCCTTCTTAACTAAGATAGCCTTTGTAGAAAATGACAAAAAAAATAAGAAAAATTATGTCATGGTAGTGGATTTTGATGGAGCCTCTCCGCAGGTACTTTTTTCTTCTCGACGCGTTGTACTAGATCCTTCCTGGAGCCTAAAAATAGACAACCCTTATTTAGTGCTTTCTGAGTTTACCCCCACTAATGTTCGGTTAGTGGCGATCGATATGGAAGGCAGAAAATTTGTGGTTTTTGATCAGCCAGGCACAATAGTTGGCATATCCTATCGAAGTGATGGCAAAGAGGTGGTTTATTGCCGCTCAGGGAATATTTGGCACTATGTATACGATGAAAAAACATGCAAAGGTGTTCACCATCGCGTATTTGAAGCGCCTGCGGTGTCTGCGTCTCCATCTGTTCTCCCAAATGGTGATATAATTTACTGTGCGGGCGGGAAGATTCGGCTCTATGTGGCTGCAACAGGAAAGCAATTAGTTTTGACTCCGCGGGGATACAACGTTGCGCCCGCTTATTCGATGGCGGCAAATCAGGTTATCTATTCTTCTCGGATTAATGGCGTTATGCAGTTGTTTGTGTATGATCTTCAGCATAAAACAACAAAGCAGCTTACCTTTGGAAAAGGAGATAAAACTGATCCATGCTGGTCTCCTTGCGGTATCTATGTGGCTTTTTGTTTTGAACAAGGCGCTGAGAGTCGAATAGCCATTATTAATAAGAATACAAAGGAATATTGGTTTATAACGGCTCCTGGTAGATATTGTAGATCCCCGTCGTGGTCGACGTATTTTAATAGTTTGATTTTGGCGTAGGTAGTTTGTAGTCATTTGTCGACAAATGAACCCATTTCGTGCTATACTGCTCTTAATGAGGAGTAATTTTGATAGAGATAAAAAACTAGGAATGGATTTAATATGAAATTCGGAAATAAATTTAAAAAATTTCGTGGATCACCCTTTAATGTATTGCTTTTTGTTGCCTGTTTTGTGATTGGATTGGCTCTCTTGACGCGTGTAGCCGAGTATTCCCGATCCACAGAAGGTCTTTCATATTCGCAATTCCTTGATCGTGTTGAGGCTGACAAAGTTGCATCGGTAAAGATTATGGGTACCCAGGTAATGGGAACCTATAAGGATGGAACAGCATTTGAGGCGACGATTGCAGAAAGTCCACAAAATTGGGATATGCTTCGCAAACACAAGGTTGATTTTTCTGTCGTAGAAGCAGCAAGTAATGGGTTTAGTTTCTGGTATCTCTTCTTGATCGCGCTTTTTGGTGTTGGTGCATTTGCTATTTGGGGATTTGTTCGTCAGTCTCGAGGCAGCGGCAGTGGTTCAAATAATGGACTTTTTAACTTGGGTAAAAGCAAGGCAAAAATGTTTTTCCCTTCTCAGGTGAAGGTGAAGTTTGATGATGTTGCAGGTGCTGATGAGGCTAAAGAAGAGCTGCGCGATGTTGTTGATTTTCTGAAAGATCCTTCAAAGTATCGCCGTCTTGGTGCTGAGCTGACGCGTGGTGTTTTATTAGTTGGTGAGCCGGGAAATGGAAAGACTATGTTGGCGCGTGCAGTTGCAGGCGAAGCGAATTGTCCGTTTTTTTCAATTACCGGATCTGATTTTATAGAAGTTTTTGTTGGGGTTGGTGCTGCTCGTATTCGAGATCTTTTTGCTCAAGCGCGCAAGCATGCTCCGAGTATAATCTTTATTGATGAGATTGATGCGATTGGCCGTCGTCGGGGAAGCGGTCTTGGTGGTGGGCACGATGAGCGTGAACAGACCTTGAATCAGTTATTGACCGAGATGGATGGTTTTTCTGCGGCCGGTGATGTTCCTGTTGTGGTTATCGCTGCAACTAATATGCCAAGTGTTTTGGATCGTGCGCTTTTGCGACCAGGTCGGTTTGATCGTCGTATTACGATTCCCTTTCCTAATGAAACTGCTCGACGCCGCATTATTGAAATTCATTCAAAAAAGGTGAAGCTTTCATCTGATGTTGATTTTGATAAAATTGTAAAAGAGAGTGCCGGTTTTAGTGGTGCTGATCTTGCAAATTGTGTTAATCAAGCGGCTATAAATGCTTCAAAGAACTTTCGTGTTGATGTAACGCAGGAAGACTTTGATGTTGCTTTTAAGAAGCTCATGGATTCGCAAAAAGCGAGTCGAAGCGAGCATAAAACCTCTGGGGCAGAAGAGGGAACAGCGCGCGTCTATCTGCCATCGCAAATCAAAGTACGGTTTGCGGATGTTGCAGGCGCTGATGAAGCAAAAGAGGAACTTACTGATTTTATTGATTACCTCAAGAATCCTGAAAAATATGAGCGTATGGGTGCCAAGTTGACGCGAGGCGTCTTGCTTGTTGGTGATCCGGGAAATGGTAAGACATTGCTTGCGCGGGCGGTAGCTGGTGAAGCACAACGACCTTTCTTTAGTGTAAGTGGTTCTGAATTTATAGAAAAATATGTTGGTGTTGGTGCTGCGCGCGTGCGTGATCTTTTTGCACAAGCGCGTAAGATGGCGCCAAGTATTATTTTTATTGATGAAATTGATGCTATTGGTGCTCAGCGTGGCGACAGTGGTGAAAATATGGAGCATAGTCAAACGCTCAACCAGCTCTTAACTGAGATGGATGGGTTTGAAAATGAGGGGTTGTCTGTTGTTGTTCTTGCCGCAACAAACCGCCCAGATATGCTCGATAAGGCTTTGACGCGGGCAGGTCGATTTGACCGTCGTGTTGATGTTCCTTATCCTGATCTTGCGGGACGTAAACAGGTGCTTACTATCCATTCTAAAGGTGTTAATTTGGCGCCTGAGGTGGATCTTGAAAAAGTAGCACGTGGAACAACTGGATTTAGCGGAGCAGATCTTGCCAACTTAGTGAATGAGTCGGTAATTAATGCAATTCGTGTGGGTAGGGAATCGGTCTCTGTCGATGATTTTGAAGAGGCTCGTGATAAAATTATTATGGGTAAACGGTCAAAATCAATGATTCAGAGTCCCGAAGATCTCAAGGCTACAGCGTATCATGAAGCAGGCCATGCACTTATGACGCTTTTACAGCCAGGATATACAGATCCTCTGCATAAAGTGACCATAGCACCTCGTGGGAGTGCGTTGGGATACTCGGCAAGTCTGCCTGAGCGGGATAAGTATGCGTATAGCAAAGAAGAGTTGCTTGCGCGTATTGTGATTGCGCTTGGAGGACGTGTTGGCGAGGAGCTTGGTCTTGGAAGCCAATTTACGGGGGTTTCGTCTGATTTAAAACATGCTTCGAGTACTGCTCGTAAAATGGTGTGCGATTATGGTATGTCTGATGACCTTGGACTTGTTTCGTATGCACGCGGGCAATATGGCACACGGGACTATTCTGATGAAACGGCTACAAAAGTTGATGAAGAAGTGCGTCAGGTAGTGACTCGTTGCTACGAAAAAGCAAAAAAATTGATGACAGATAATCGGGATAAGCTTGAATTGCTTGTGCAAGAATTGCTCAAGCGAGAAACGTTGCAAGCTGAAGAGATTTATGAGCTTCTTGGCATTGCGCCTCGGGCATCAGCTAAACTTTCTTCTTAAGGGATATAGATTGATATCTAGGGTAAAGGGCTCTTAAAAAAGTGCTGGTTTTGAACGGATTTTTTTGGTTGATTGAAAAAGTGTCTGTTTATAGTAGACTAGTGAATATGAAAGAGCTCGGAACTAGATTTTTTTAAATACTAGGTGTTATACATGTCGCGTATATGTGCAAGTTGTGGTAAGCGGCCACAAGTGGTTAACAGTGTCAGCCACGCAAATAATAAAGTAAAAAAATGGGTCTATCCTAACGTTCATACGATGAGATTTGTTTTTACAAACGATCTTTCGGGTAAGGTGCATCGTGGTAATATCTGCGCGAAGTGCCAACGGGGAAATGCTATCCGTAAAGTAGTTTAAAAGAAGGTAAAGCATGGCGAATACTAAATCTGCAAAAAAGAATATTCGTAAGAGTGAACAGCGGCGTCTTGTAAATGCGAGTCGTCGTACTGCTGTAAAGACGTCCATTAAAAAAGTTAATGTGGCTCTTGAAGCAGGCGCAACAAAAGAAGTAGCTGAGCAATTGCTCCGTACTGTTTCTGCTGAATTAGGCCGTGCAAAGAGCAAAGGCACTATTCACAGAAATGCTGCTGCGCGTCGCATGAGTCGGCTTGCAAAAAAAGTTGCTGGCGCATACGCCACTAAATAAGCTCTGAACAAGAACTTATTCACGTTCTGAATAGTGTTCAGATAAGATAACCGGGTGGGATTGAGGATGTTCTTCATCTTGAATCTCACCCGGTTCATTGTCTATAATCTCGCTGTCGTCTTGGATGGTGGGATTGCTTTGTTTATCAATAGAAGCGCAGTATTCAATTAAGAATCTCTTTGAGTACTGAACGGCAACCGTTGAAGATCCTGCGTTTTCGAGGAAAATGGCGAGGAGTATGGGTGGATTTTCTTTATATTGGGCATAGCATACAAACCAGCCATGCGGGAGGTATTGTTTCCCAAGTTCGAGTTTTGAGCGATGAGAGGTCTGAGCGGTTCCTGTTTTTCCATATATTTCCATGTGGGCAAGTCTGCTGAGCGAGGCGGCGGTTCCTGTTTTGATTGTCCGTTTAATGGCTCGTTGGAGTAAAAGCCGCGTTCCCGTTGATATTTCGAGGTTGCTTCGATCAACTGATTCTGAAAGAAGAATACGGGGACGTACTAAAAATCCCGTACAAATTGCTCCGATTACCCTGATCATTTGCAAAGGGGTCGCAAGGCAATAGGTTTGCCCAATAGCTGCCATGAGAGTTTCGCCCTGGTGCCAATTTTCTTTATAGGTCTTTTTCTTCCAGGCAGTTGTTGGGATGAGGCCTGCGCGTTCGGGGAATATGATTCCTGTTGGTTTGCCAAGTCCAAATTTGCCCGCATATTCAGCGAGTGTGTCGATTGAAATGCGCTTTCCGATTTCAAAAAAAGGAATGTTGCATGATTTTGCAATAGCTTCTTCCATGGAAGTAATAGCGCCATGGCCACCATGTTTGTATGAGCTGCATTGGAAAGATCTGCCACCAAAGGTAATTTCGCCTGTACAAAAGCAGTTGTAGTTTGGGGTAACGATTCCTTTTTCAAGGCCTGCGGCGGCGGTTATCATTTTAAATACAGATGCGGGTGGATAACACGAGCTAAATGCTCTGTTGATAAAAGGTTTTTGTTCAATACATTTTTGCCACACGTCTGCCGATATGAGACCCGTAAACATATTGGGGTCAAAAGATGGTTTTGAGACAACGGCAAGAAGGTCGCCGGCAAAAGGGTCCATGACGACGAGGGCTCCTGCCTGTCCTTCGGCAAAAAGTGATTCTCCGATGCGTTGAAGGGAGAGGTCGAGTGTTGTTCGTAGTGGTTCTCCGTCTTCAGCACGTCGCACCTCACGGGTGAGGAGATTGCGTCCAACTGAATTGACAATCATTTCTCTTTCTCCTGGGACGCCGCGCAATTGTTCTTCAAAGAGCCGCTCAAGGCCAAAGGTACCTGTTTGATGGAGTGATGCGGGGCGGAAGTAGCCTACAATGTGGCAAGCAGAGGCACCTTGAGGGTAAAAGCGAGCAGATTTTATTTTTATAACAATATTCGGGGAGAGGGCTGCTCGTTCGAGGATGGGACAGAGTTGGTCAAATGGAAGGTCGTTGACGAAAACGCAGTCGATACCTAATCGCTCGCAGTGGTTTATTACCTCGAGTTGAGGAAGATCTTCTTTTATAACTTGCTTGATAAAATCAATTAATTCGAGCTGTTCTGGCGAGAGTTTGTTGTTGCCGCTGCCATGCCATGCAAGCTCAGTTACAGGCCGATTGGTAGCAAGCAATACTCCGTTGCGATCGAGTATTGCGCCGCGGAGTGAGGTGACTTTTTCGTGGCGTAAGCAATTGCGGCGACTGTGGCGTACAAAAAGCTCACCTTCAAAGAGCTGAAAACGGAGGAGGGTGAGGGCGATAATACAGCAGGCGACAAAGAGGAAGATTTTGACAGAACGCAGGCGGTGCGTAATGGAAGAGATAGGTAGTTTCATGGTTTATCGTATGTACCGTTCGGTGCTTATGCGTGTTATGTGCCCGAGCAGTTCTTGGACTGTTTCGAGGCTGGTTCCTTGTTCTAAAAGGTGCATAGCAAAGGAATGACGTAAAATTTGGGGGGTGAGTATTTTTTTGTTGTGTAAAAAAGCGCTAAACATGGTACATACTCGTTGGATGGATCGGGTTGTGAGTGGTTGTCCACGATGATTTAAAAAGAGTATTTCTTGGGCGATTTTTGCTTTTGGACGTTCATGTGTGCAATAGGCTTGGATCTGTTCAGCTGGTTTTGCGCCAAAGAAGACAGTGCGTGGTTTCCGGCGTTTTCCTCTTAAGACGATAGATCGTGTTTCAAGAGAGATATCAGCAAGTTTGAGTGTGCTGAGTTCTGAGCAACGCATCCCTGTAGCATAAAGGAGTTCAAGAATGCTCTTATCGCGAAAAGGGGTGGCTGTAGGGAGTGTTGTATTTGGAATGCCATCGAGTAAGAAAGAGAGCTCTTGCGATGAAATTACGACAGGGTTTTTGAGGTTGACAGTAGGCCGTTGAAGCATATGTTCTTGCATGACGCCTTTTTTAACTAAAAAGCGATTGAATGAGTTGAGGCAAGAGATTTTACGGGCGGTAGTGCTAGCGGTCTGTTTTTGGGCGGAGAGAGATGCACGAAAATGACGGGTGATTTCTTTGAATGAGGTAGTTTTGTCTTTTTGTAAGTCGTATTGGTTCCAAAAATTGATAAAACCGCGTAAATCAGAGGCGTAAGAGCGACAGGTGTTATCAGCAACCTGTTTTTCTGTTTTAAGAAAGAGTATAAATGCTTCGGTGTGCGTTTGCGCAATTTCCCGTTCCATCAAAAAACCCTTTGATCAGTAATCATATAGTACTGTTACCTTATGAAGGTATTCGCCCTGCGTCATTCTGTTGTAGGGAGGTTCTTTGATGTCCCATCCGCTCATCCCGAGTATTTTCATCGAAGATGAAAATGTATCGAGGGAGACTGGTTTGTGTGAGTGTAAGAGTCCCTTATTGGGCAGCGTACCATGTTCTCTAGCTTTTTGAAGTGAAAAATTATCACGACATTGGGGAGTTTTTTGAATTATTTTAAAAAAATATTGCTATTTTTAAATATTTACGTATAATTAGTATAAACATCGTAAGTTAAGAAACAGATTTTTGTTTTATCTAAGTCTGTTTGCAGCTATAATAAACTCATAATTTGTTTAAGTGGTAGGTAGTTTTGTTTTTATAAAATATTTATAAATATAAGGATAATCGATGAAAAAAACATATAACATGACAGTATTTTTAGCTGTTTTTTTAGCGGTATGGACGTTTCAAGTTGATGCACGATTAGAAAAAAATCTTGCTTCGCTCAATATAAATAGCCCGAGCAATCAGCAACAAGAAAATAATGCCCCACAAAATATAGGCGATGCGCAGCGCCTATATTTTATACAGGATGTTCGCAATGCGCTTTTGTCCCGGTGGACCCCGATACAAAGGGCTCGAATATCGGATACAACCTTTCCAGATCCGGTCGCTGGGAGCGTTGAAATTAGTGTTATTATGGGTCAAAATGTAAATGTTCAATCTTTTCAAACTAACTTTACTAATTTGGTAACTGCGATTGTAGATAGATTGCAAGAGATTGTGGATGGTAGAGAGTTTGAACTTGAAGGATTAGCTACCCAAAACAGTGCAAATGGGGTTGTTTTTAGCCCTATATTTTTGCAAGATCCATTTGATTCTGAGGGCGATGAAGGTATGCCTGAAGAAGAGTCTGAAGAGCCGTCGAATGCAACAACTAACACTGTTCAAAATACTTCGGTAAACCAGAATCCTCCAGTGAGCCAACAAAATATCGGTAATCAGACGGCGCTTGATTCTGAAGCCGAAAATATTGAATTTGAAGAAGAGGATATTGATTCTCCTGTAGCAGAAGATGATAATACTTCTATTACAGCAGTACCAGAACGATAAAAAAAGAGTTTTTATTACTCACAAAACCCTGGATTTTAAAAAGTCCGGGGTTTTTTGCGCCAAAAATATGGTCTTGTCTCTTGACCTGTTTGAGCGCCCTTGCGTATGGTGGCATTATATGGGGCACTGTTAATAAAAGGGGGAGTAAGATGACAAAACGGATCTATTGGTTGGTAGCAGGAGTTTTGAGTTGCCCGTGTGCCTATTCGGTTATTCATGAGATTGTTGAGATTGAAGATATCCTGCCTTATGTCAAAGCAGGGCCGTGCACGGTGGTTGCGTTTGATATTGATAATACTATTTTGCGGGGCAAGGACCCACGAGCTCGTGATGAGTGGTTTAACGCACAATTTAAACTCTATACATCGCAGGGTCTTTCTGGCGATGAGGCGGTAAAGCGTATTTTACCAGAACATATCAAAGCGCACAGAACTACTGCTGTTGAACAAGTTGATGCTGATGAAGATGAGGTATTTGCTGTTTTACACGATAGAAAAGTTCATGCCATGGCGTTAACGGCGCGTGGTGATCCAAACAATTTTGTTGATATTACTTTGCGTCAATTTCATGATGCAAAGGTTGATCTTATGCCGCGGCATGTCGTGGACGCGTGGAAACAATGCTATAAGATTACGGGGCTTGCACGGGATGCGTATTATATTCCGGGAATTTTTCTGGTGAATGGGAATGACAAAGGAATGGCTTTTGAGCTTTTCTTGAAAAAGCTTCGGTATCGTCCGCATGTGGTTGTTTTTGTGGATGATCTTATGAAGAACATAGAGGCCGTTGAACGGGCATGCAAGCGATTGGGAATTAAAGAGTATCATTGCTTCCATTTAAGTCGCGTAGCTCATGGACTTGATGCTGTCGGGGCTTCGCTTAAAAATTAGTGAAGGAACCATGTATGTTGAAAATTATGGCTGTAGTAGTTTTTTGTTTTGTAGGCTGCACAGTGTTCTGTGCCGACCAAGCGACAGAAGATTGGAAGCGGCTGAAAATGATAAGCGATGGAAACTCGATAATATATGACTCTCTAAAAGATATTTTTGAAGATCAAGCGCGCCTCTATGCCGCCCTTTTAAAAAATCCTGAAAATCAAGTTTCGTTTGCACTGCGGTGGTTGTATTTACAAAAGACTAATTGGATAAAGTCCTATGGTATGCCACAAAAAAAATACGATGGGTTTTTGAAAAAACTGCGTGATTTTATTGGGCATGTGAAGCCAGAAATATTAGTGAATGATACAGATTTACTGCAAAAACTTTTTTACCTTAAAGAGCGAGGCCTTTTGCGTACTGTATATGACAAAGTGGGCAAAGAAAATTTTGGGAAAATGATTGCTTTGTATTCACCAAAGGATGAGAATGCTGTTGCTAATTTCATTGATTTCATTCAAATCCCCTCAGAACCAGAAGAAAACGATTTTATAGGATACAGGAACAGCTTGGTTATAGAATCGCAGTTTGATTACTTTCTTAATTTACTGAGTGAGGATACTGGGGCCTACGAAGGGTGGCTTTTTCGGGATGCACCTGTAGAGCTTTTTGATGTTATCAAACGTCTTTTGTTTACTTGTATTGAAAAAAAATATGACATGAGATCGGCACTCCTAAATGCTATTACTTATGGCTATTACGAGTTTGCATCTGATTTGATTGATAGGGTGCCGAGCTTGATCGAGGCGCTTGCAAAAAAAGAAAATGCGGTTGTAGATGGCATAAGGCCCTTTATTGATAATATCCTTGGTTTTACTCCTTCACAAAAACAGGTTGAATTTTATTTTAAAAGGCTGAATCAGGATATGTCGGAAATCTTAAAAACTCATTTGGATTTAGTAGTTATTTTTGAACCTTTAAAAGATGTAAAAACGGCTTCAGCAGCATCGATTAAAAAAGCGCAAGAGGCTTTTTATAAAGCTTATCCACATATTAATTTGGGGGGGGGGCTTTTTGCAATTGGAGCAAATATTGACCTTAAAAAGCTTTTGCTAGGCGTACGGTGGCGAGAGGATGTTAAAGACATTGTTGCTTTATTGCGCACAAAGGCGCTTGAAAAAAATATTACCATTAATCTCTCAAAATACCCAGAAGAGGCAATTGAGGCTGCTGGTTTGAGAGATGTTTTTGACGGTACGTATGTGTCAACGCGGAAGAGTGGGTCTTCTACGCTTTTTCTTGATTTTGCTTCTGCCTTGAGTGCGATGTGTTAAAGGAACCATGTATGTTGAAAATTATGGCCGCAGTAGTTTTTTGTTTTGTGAGCTGCACAGTGTTCTGTGCCGACCAAGCGACAGAAGATTGGAAAACGCTAGAAAAAATACGTGGTGAGGACGCAACTTTTTATGACGACCAATCAAAAATATATGACTCTCTAAAAGATATTCTTGAAGATCAAGCGCGTCTCTATGCTGCCCTTTTAAAAAATCCTAAAAATCAAGCTTCGTTTGCATTGTTATATTTCTATGTCATAAAGGCTAATTGGACAGAGCTTTATGGTATGCCACAAAACAAATATGAAGAGTTTTTGAAAAAACTGCGTGATTTTATTGGGCATGTAAAACCAGAAATACTGGTGAACGATACAGACTTATTAGGAATACTTCTTGACCTCAAAGAGCGAGGCCTTTTGCGTACTGTATACGAAAAAGTGGGCAAAGAAAATTTTGGTAAAATGGTTGCTCGATATGTACAAAAAAATATGAGTTTGGTTGCTGGACTTGACAATGCAATTAAAGAACCTTTAAAACCAGAAGAAAACGATTTTATAGGATACTGGAACAGCTTGGTTATAGAATCACAGTTTGATTACTTTCTCAATTTAATGAGTAAGGACACAGGGGTCTATGGTTGGTGGTTTTTCCGAGATGCACCTTTTGAACTTGGTGACAGTATTAGAAATCTTTTAAATCAGTGTATCAAAAAAAATTGTAATATGGGTCCTGCTTTAGTGGTAGCTATTAAATCTGGATATTATGATATAGCGCTCTTTTTAATTGAGAAAGCACCCAAGCTTATTGATACTCTAAAAGTAGACAATAATGCTGTAGCAGAAGGAATAGAGCTCTTTATTCATAATAGTCCTGGTTCAATTCCTACACAAAGACAGGTTGAAGATAATTTTAAAAGGCTGAATGGGGCTATGCCGAAAATCTTAAAAACTCATTTGGATTTAGTAGCTATTTTTGAACCTTTAAAAAATGTAAAAACGGCTTCAGCAGAATCGATTAAAAAAGCGCAAGAGGCTTTTTATATAGCTTATCCACATATTAATTCTGGGGGAACCCAAGCTGAAATCGGAGTAAATATTGATCTTACAAGGCTTTTGCTAGGCGTACAGTGGCGGGACGATTGTAAAGATATTCTTTCTTTATTGCGCACAAAAGCCCTTGAAAAAAATATTACCATTAATCTCTCAAAATACACAAACGAAGAAATTGATGCTTCTGGTTTGAGAGATGTTTTTGACGGTACGTATGTGCCAACGCGGAAGAGAGGGGCTTCTGCGCTTTTTCTTGATTTTGCTTCTGCCTTGAGTACGATAAAATAAACAGAAGTTGTAGGAGAATTTGTAAGGAATGTGTACGTGAGTAAGACCGCTTTTTATACGGCCCTTTATCAGTCTCCGCTGGGCATGCTTAAGCTTGAGGGGAACGATACAGCTCTGACGAGGTTATGTTTTATTAACGATGACGTGGCTACTTCACCTTATAGTGGAGGTGGTATTCTTAGAATGGCCTGTGAGCAGCTGGATGGTTATTTTGACGGGTCGCGTATTCAGTTTGACCTACCCCTAGAATTGGATGGTACAGAATTCCAGAAGGTTGTTTGGCTTGCAGCACTTACCATTCCTTATAAAACTACCTGCTCGTATCGTGAGCTTGCGGAGCGTATTGGTCGTCCAAAAGCTTTTCGGGCGGTTGCAAATGCGCTTGGCAGAAATCCAATCCCACTTATTATCCCCTGCCACCGTGTCATAAGATGTTGTGGAGCCTTGGGTGGTTATGGAGGAAATGGGGGTAATGGAGGTAATGGAGGTAATGGAGGTAATGGAGGTGGGGTGTGGCGGAAAGAATGGCTTTTGTCGCATGAAAAAACGGCGAGCAGGTAATCCGTTACTTCTTCTCTTTTAAAGAGTCCACATACTCAATTAATTCATTAATCGTGGTAATCTTCTCTGCTTTATCATCATCAAGCTCGAGATCGAACGCTTCTTCGATCTTCATGATAATCTCGACTCGATCGAGTGAATCAGCGCCCAATTCGTCAAAAGTAGCTCCAGACTTGAGTTCTTCAGGCTTAAGCGAAAGCTGTTCAGCAATAATCTGTTTTAGCCGCGATGCGGTTTCTTCTGCCATGGGGATCTCTCTTAAAATTTAAAATGCATGCTTTTTAACTGCTCAATACGCTGTATCGTCTCTTCTTTCCCAAGGAGTGCAACAAGTGCATAAACCGAAGGGCTATGGAGTGACCCGGTTAAGGCAAAGCGAATTGGTTTTGCAAGAGCAGGAAGTGGTACTTGCTGTTGTTTACAAATTCCTTTAATCAGTGGCTCGACCGTGGCAGGAGTTACTTCTTCAAGTACATTGAGTTGCGCGACACATGCATCTAAAAGCATGCGTGTTGTTGCGTCCCATTTCTCTTCTTCGGGGAGTGTGTTGAGGTGTGGCCGCGTGTTCAAGGCAATAACGAAATCACGAAGTTCAGCAAGTGTTGACGAGCGGTCTTTGTAGAGGTCGAGTGCCTGTAAAATTTGTTCGGCTGTCCAGGTTGCGCAGCGGGCTTTGAAGGTGGCATCAATATCGGTATGAATAAGGTCAGAGAGCGCTTGAGCAGGAAGTTGCTTAAGGTAGACGCTGTTTACCCACCGTAACTTTATCATATCGAAAATAGCACCTGATTTGTGAACATGATCAAGCGAAAAAAGCTGAACCATCTCATCACGAGAGAAAATTTCTTGGTCACCATGAGCCCAACTCAGCCGCACTAAATAGTTGCAAAGTGCGTCAGAAAGAAAGCCCATTGTCCGATAGTCGATGACCGAGGTCGCCGCATCTCGCTTACTTAATTTGGCACCCGTTGGTCCCAAAATCATAGGAAGGTGAGCAAAATGGGGAATTTCTGCTCCGAGAGCTTCATAAAGAAGAATTTGCTTAGGAGTGTTTGAGATGTGGTCTTCACCACGAATAACATGCGAAATACGCATATCAATATCATCAACTACTACGACAAAATTATAGAGTGGTGATCCATCTGCACGTGCAATAACAAAATCTCCTCCAATCTGGTCACTATCAAATGCAATAGGACCACGAACAAGGTCGTTAAATTGAATCTGAGTACGATTGGTAGGGATTTTGAAGCGAATAACACTTTTTCCGTTTTCTTCTTGAGCTGGATCTGACCAGTAGGCATTTCCTGAAGCAAGGAGTTTGTCGATAGCACCTTTATAAAGATCGAGTCGCGCTGTTTGGTAGGCGATAGGTTCATCGCTGGTGATAGCAACCCATTCAAAAGCCTTGATAATCGATTCGGTGTATTCTTGTTTTGACCGCTCAATATCAGTGTCTTCAATACGAATAATAAAAGTTCCGTTATGATGACGAGCAAAAAGCCAGTTAAAGAGGGCAACTCGAAGGCTGCCAATATGGAGGTGCCCCGTCGGTGACGGGGCAAATCGTACTCGTACTGGACGACCGTTAGGCGTATTCACGAGCAAAATCCTTTTATTATGCGTGATACTGTAATTTGGCTTGAGCAACTTCGGCCCAGACAGACCCTTTTTCAGCGCGGACCAAAAGGTCTTTCCAGATGTTTTCTGCTTCTGGGCGGTTCCCTGCATCAAAGGCAATGAGCCCAAGGTAGTAGAGAGCCTGCTCGCGTGCTGGATTGGTACTATCATTGGCGATTGTTTTCAATGACGCTTCACCCTGTTTTTGGAGGGCGGCATCATCGGCATCAATTTCCAAAAGAGCCTGTTTTACTCTGAGCGCTGGCCGAAGTGGATTATTTTTATCCATTTCTTTGAGTGCTTGAGTAACGAGTTCATGAGCCTTGACCTTATTTCCCTGGCGAAGAGCTATATCAGCTCCAAAGGTAAGGAAATAGGGTGCAATCGGGGACCATGAGCTCTGGCTGTGTCCACTTTCAAATGCACGAGCTGCTTCCACCCAGAGGTGTGGCGCGTTTTCACGTCCTGCTCTGTCGTAGAGTTCAATGCAACGTGAAAGCGCCATTTGGGCACGTTCGTCACTTCGGCGTACAAACCAACGATAGGTGGTAATTTCTGCCATAGCGAGAAGGGCAACAACGAGTGCAATACCGAGTACTTGTGAACTGCGGCTCTGTTTTCTGAAGCTGCCGTACCAGTGAGATAAAATCATATACTACTCCAATACAGTTTTTATCTTTTAAGCGTGTGTTTCGTTTTCAGTAGGCTGTGCGTGTGTTTTTGCTTTTTCTTCAGCGTGTGCACGTACTTCATTACGTTGTGCAGCACGATCTGCTTTTGTTTTTAGAACTTTTTTGCCTTTGTAAAATCCGCATGTTTTGCAGACGATATGGGGGAGGCAAGGGGTACCTTCGCAGGCGCCTTGGTTACAGAAGTTCATTGGTTGAGGGTCGATACCTTTGCAGGCACTGCGCATATCGCGGCGGGATTTCGATACTTTTCTTTTTGGTACGGCCATGGTTCTGTCCTTAATATTAGTCTTTATAATAGATATAAAGTAGTGTACAAAAAAACAAAAAAGATGGCAAAATCAACTTGTCTTTACCAGAAAAATCCTGCCTAAAGAGCAAAGCATATCAAAACTACCTCCACTTTAAGCCACTAGTCAGGCTGTGCAAGAGAACGCCAACTTGCAATATATCATGGCGATTGGTACGGTTTTTCATCACTTGCCTTTCTTGCATTCACTTATCTAGAGCAAGATTAGAACATGTCTTGACTGACTTGCATTCTGATTGCAGATTTGTCAGAATGCGGAAAAATAAAATAAAAAAACTCCGCCATGGTTAAAATTCAAGGTTGTTTTCAAAAAATATGGTTGAAATTCAAGGCAGACCATAACTTAATTAAACGGCCTTAAGCAGAGCTCTCAGTGCCGAAATAGCATAAAGAGGGAGTGATTTAATGTTGTCATGCTGTGAATAGTTTTGTGTTGAAAGACGAACACCAACGGGTGCATTTGAATGGCCTTCCAAATACGCATGCAGGCTTCTGAGTGTTGTTCCCGTGCCGCTTTTAACCTCAATGGGAATAATTTTTTCCCCGACTTGAACTAGGTAATCAACTTCCGCAGTACTGCTGGGTGCATTTCTTTGCCAATAGTACAACTGACTTTTTGAATGAGGATTTGCAGAAGCAAGAAGTTCTTGTCCAATGAGCGCTTCAACAAGTTCGCCCTTGTTAACAAATTGCTGCATCGGATTTAGGAACCACGCCTCGAGCTCCAATCCTAATAGTGCCTGACTTAATGCTACATCTAAAAAAGTTACTTTATAACACTGCGGGTCAATTGTAGCCCCCAATGGCAAGCCTTGCCCCGAGCTATGCGTAACTTTATGTGCGATGCCTGCAGTAGTGAGAAGATCAAGCGCAGGGGAGAGCTCTCGTTTGCGATAGTCCCCTTCAATGCTGCTATATTTAAATTTTCTTCCGAGCTGCTGGGGGATAGAATTGAAAACAATGTCAACATATTTTATCTGATGTTTTTTTGCATATTTAACGAAATCCTGCCGATAGGTATCAATTAATGCATGGTGCAAGGCAAAACAACGGGATGGATCTTTTGTTTCAATCCAACATTCTACCACACCGGGCATTCCACCAATGGCGATATATTCTCCCAATAGAGAGAGTATTTTATTATGAATGGGCGTAGAGATCGGCTCTTCGGCGGGGTGTGAAAGAATTTCTTGCACAAGAACATCAAGGTTCATGGAAAGCAAAAATTCAGTAAAAGATAAGGGGTACATATACAAAGATTCAACCCTGCCAACGGGAATTCCAATCTGCTCAATGGCAAAATCAAGCAAGGAGCCTGCTGCAATAACATGAAGTTGGGGAATCTGTTCGTAAAAATACCGTAATGCGGTCACCGCGTTTGGCGTGATCTGGATTTCGTCAATAAATAAAAGCGTCTCGCCTGGAATAATCGGCAATGTTGCAAAGAGCGAAAGATCACGCATAATCCTTTTTGCATCCAGATCTTTTTCAAAAATCATCCGGGCTTCGGGTTGCGACTCTAGGTTTACCTGGACGAAAGATTGAAACTGCTTTCCCAATTGCTGAGCTGCATAGGTTTTTCCTACTTGTCGCGCTCCTCTCAACAGCAAAGGCTTACGGAATTTAGCATCTTTCCATGCCAGTAGTTCTGCGTCAATAAGTCGTTTCATTTTAGACCCTTCAAAACTATGCCCATGGTTAAAATTCAAGGCTGTTTTCAAAAAATATGGTTAAAATTCAAGGCACTTATTAAATACTATGGTCAAAATTCAAGGTTTTAGCAACTCTTGTAAGAGGGTGCATGCCCTCTTGCTTGCTCTCCCTTTTCTTGATCAATTGGTTTGGCTTGAGGGCCTAATTCACTCGAAAAAGTTCTGGCCAGAGCACAGAGAGGTCGATTGTAGTGAGGATGAGATTGGTTTTTCCAACGGTATCTACAACCGTTTGCTGTCTCTTTTCGTCTGTCTGGGTTTTGAACCAGCGGACAAGATGGTTCATAAGAGTATTATCTTTTAAAGATAGTATGAGCCGAAGTGCATCAACAAGGCAGGTGCCATCTTCCAGATATTTTTTTGCAAAGAAATCGAATAGTTCAGGTTTTGTAGCAAGATTTGGGGTTAAATAGAGTTCGTCGCAGGCTTTGATGAGCGCATAATACGCAAGTACTTTTTGTGGAGCCTCTTTGGGTATCCATATAATAGAGCCTAAACGAGCGCCATGCTCAGCAAGATATTTTATGATTTCAAATTTTTCCGCACCTTTGTCATTTTCGACTGAAATACCGTTGATAGCTAGTAAGAGGGGGTGCCGCTGATTCACATTAACGTCTGCGTGACCTATTTCAACAAGGATTTTAATAACGTCAAGATTGTTCTTTAATACCATGGATTCAAGGGGCGTATATCTGCCCCCAGCATAGCATCCTACGTTAACGTCAGCGCGCCCTTCTTTGATCAGATATTGTATGATCTCAAGATTTTTGGTTTCTAGTGCATCATGAAGGGGAAGATTTAACCATTTATTTTTGCTATTAACGTCAACATATTTTTGCTCAATAAGCGCTTTAATGACGGAGAGATTTTGTCTGATTATAGCAAAGCGAAACAGTGTGTATAATTGTTCAGGAGACCAGGTCTTTAACGACGTTATATTAGTTTCGAGCTCTTTTAAAATAAAGGTGAGTGCCTTATCAGAGTCGATACAGAGTGCTCCGGCAATTGCACTGCTTGGATGGATGATATTCCAACGGACAAGTTTTTTGAAGAGTCCTTGGGTTTTTTCTTGTGCGGCGAGCTGATGGGCGAAATTGTGAAAGATGGTTAATCGATTGTACCAGGCGATAGCTACCACACTCGCTGCAGCGATACTAACGACTCCAACGCACGCAGCCAAAAAGACATGTTCTGGATTTTTTTTACAGTAGTCGATAATCCGACTGTTTTTTACCAGTTCCCACGGTCTCGCGGCACTACTTTTTATAAATGCTGACCAATTTTTTTGTGGCAGTAGTTTGGTGGGACTATTTTGCAGCGCCATGGCCTCGAGAGAGACAGGGCTTGCAGCGCAGGTAAAGCAGAGTACGAAGAGTAGTTTTTTGAAAAAAGTTTTTATGTCCATGGATTCAGTTCGCTCTTAAAAACGAAATGGAAATGTCGTTAAGTTTTTTTGTTATGAGTATTTGGTGAAGGGTTTGGGCAAATCGCGTTTGTTCGGGGAATAAAACCGTCCAATACGAATATTCTTGGAGAGTATTCTTCACGTATTCTTCATCCTGAAGATATTTTTCGAGCTGCTTTTGAGAGATTACAAATTGTTGCAGCCTCTGTTCGATTTGTTTGAAGATGTCTTTAACGAGGTGTAAGATGTTCTTGCTTCTCGCATTCGTCTGGTTGTCAAACCATGAGTAGAGGGGCTCTTTAGGGGCAAATTGGTAAATAGAAAAATTAAAGAAGTGCCGAAGTGCTTCACTAAGATAGGCATCGTTTGCAAGATATTTTTTAGTAAAGCTCTCAAAGTTTTGGTTGGTGTTTCCATATTCGATGCATGCCTGAGCTATCTCAAGAGAGTTTTTAATGTCTTGAGGTGCGTTAGTAAGTAGCGTTTTGTCGTAGGGAGCTTTGCCGCATTCTATCAAATAGTGCATGATTTTGATGAGCGTGATGCGGTGTTTGTTTTCGGTTGCTGGTGTTGCGGCATATGCTTTGATTGCTTTATCAAAAGTAAAGTCAGTAGAGGGTATATCAGAGAGGTATATTTTGCCGGTAAAGTGTTTGCTGGTGCATTTTCCAAAGAGGTATTTTATGATAGCCATCTCTTGTTGACGCTTTTCAGGCTCTTTTTGGGCTGTGTATACTTCCAACGCTTCTTCAAGAAAATAAGTACTCAAGATGTCGAACTGCTTTTTTGTAATCTTAAAAGAATCGAAAAGTGCCTGCACGAGTTCACGTGAAAAGCACTTTATGGCAATCGAAATAGTGTCTTTTTCAGCATCAGGATTTTCTTTTTTATAGACGGAGGTGAGATATTTTATAATTTCAAGCATCTCTCTGTCTTCTAGGTATATCCAAGTTTTGAGTTTGGGCAGATAAAGGGGGCGTCTAATAAATGCTTCGCAGGCTTCTTGCATGGGCTGTTTATCGAATATAGTATCATAGTGATGTAATGGTTTGAGGGTAACATGTACTGTTTCAATAAAGTATTTTACTAGCTTTAACGACCTTTCCTTTATGGCGCAATTAAGTGGAGTGTTGATGGCGGCTACGGCTTTATTAACATCAATTTTCCCTGTTTTAACAAGATACTCTATGATTTTGAATCGTTCATCACAATCTTTTTTATTGAATTCATTTGAGTAGTTGTTGATTGCTATGCCAAGTGATTCATTCGTGACATCTGCATGGAGTTTTTCGACCGAATGGGTAACAAGCTCTAGAGAGCCCTCTTCAATTGCACGATTTAATAGTGTGTCTTTGGTTTGTAGCAGTTTGCCTTTGTATGCAAAGCTGTATGTTATGAATTTACTCTTGATACCACCATTCTTTTGTATGAGGTAATCGATAATGTTTTTTAGATTAGCGCGTGTTTTTTGATCTTTTGTTTGCACAAAGCATTTTATCGCATATTCAAGGGGGGGGGTACTAATATCGCATGGCTCCTTACTTGAGGCATGGCATTGTTCCATAAGAAAAGTGACGGTATCGAGTGAGCCGTCTTCAATGGCGAACCCCAAGGGGTTGCGCAAACTAAAATCTGTTGAATTGATATTGATCATATTCCAGTCGGCAAGCTTTTTGGGAATGTATCTGGTTAGTGGATACGTTGCAAGAGTATTTATAATTTCTGTTCTGTACGAGATACCAATTGCAAGCGTGATTATTGCCCCCGTAAATCCAGCGTAAGCAGCCAAAAAGACAAGTTCTGGGTTTTTTTTACAGTAGTCGATAATCCGGCTGTTTTTTACCAGTTCCCACGGTCTCGCCGCACTACTTTTTATAAATGCCGACCAATTTTTTTGTGTCAGTAGTTTGGTGGGACTATTTTTCAGCGCCATGGCCTCGAGAGGGGTTTGGCTTGCAGCGCAGGTAAAGCAGAGTAGGCAGAGTAGTTTTTTGAAAACCGTTTTTATGTCCATGGATCCAGCTCGCTCTTAAAATGAAATGAAATGTCGTTAAGTTTTTTTGCGAGAGGCGCAGCGCCAGGATTTTCATTTTTTTTGATTTGGTGAAGTTTTTGGGCAAATTGTTCTTGTGCGGGAAGCCTTACGGGAAGCTCTATGTTCCAGAAAAGGCGATGGGGCGATGCAACGTCATTGATGATATCGGTAATTACTTTTTTGACCTCTAGGCACTTTTGTTTGGTTAGCGTGCTCATAAATGTTTCAAAAAACTGATAGATTTTGGTGATTGTTTTTTTGCTGCCAGAAGTAAACAAGATGCGGAGGGCATCTTCACGATACACGTCATTCCCTAAATAGTTTACTGTGAAGTTTTCAAATGTTTCGGGGTTTGTTTCAAGCTTGTGGCAAGCTTCGGCTAAGGCAAGATAATTTTTTATTTCTTGCGAAGTATTTTGGGGGATGATGCCATTGCGTATTCCGCCATGTTCGACCACATATTTGATTATGTCGAGACGATTTTTTTGGTCTGTTCCGGAGGCGTAGGGTGCAATCGTGAGCCCAAGAAACTTATCGAAATTGTGGGTAAATGAGCTTGAAGATAAATTCATTTTTAGGAGATATTTGATTATCTCAATCAATTTTGGGCGATCGACTGATTCAGAACCTTCTTCGGAATTATAGAGGCTAAGCGCATCATGCAATAACGAGTGGGAACCGCTTTTACAGAGCGCGCAGCTATTAAGGTCGCCGGTAAGATCTACTTTTGCGGTATTGATGAGATAGTCAATGATTTTGAAAAAGTGCTTATGCTGGTAGTGCTTAAACTCGTTACTCCAATAGGGGTGTTTTTTCACAACAGAAAGATAGGATTTGAGTGCTTGGTGAAGCGGTGTGACGCCATGTATGGTATCATTACTTTTTTGATTGATATCGAACTGTTTGCTTTCAACAAGAATGCGGACAGCCTCGAGGTTGCTTTTTTTTATAGTCTGGCAAAGAAGGCGAGGGCCCTTTGTTTTGAGATCAATTTTGTTTGTTTCAACAAGAAGCTTAACGACTTCGGGCGCTCCTTGACCTATTGCGTGTTCAAGTAAATAAAGTAATGAGTCGTCAAACAGATTTGTTTCAAGGTACTGTTTGATGATATTAAACAGTGCGAGATGATTGTTTTGTGGATAGTCATCGTCACAGCAATTTTCACAACCATGTCTTCTAATTGCAGTGTATAAGGCGCCATCGAGGACAGTTTTTGTACAGACTTCTGTGCGCGTGATCTCAAAAAGAAGCTTAATGATGTCAAAGGCGTTACTATTGAGAGAATAATTCTCAAAGGCCTTTTCAAGAAGCGAAACTGAATGCTTTTTGCATTTCATGTCGAACAAAAGCGGAATTTCTCGTATTTTGCCGAGTGGGATAGTATATTTTTTTGCGATATCGATTAATTGGGAAACAGCTTCTTTTGAGCCCTTATGTATGGATTTATAGAGCGCTGCGTAGAGTCTGTCTATCTGTTCTTCTTTATTGGGGCATTGTTCGATGCAGCAGCGAATAATTTTGAAACTATACTCACGTTGCTTTTGGTCTTTGGCGTCGAAATAGGTATCAAAGATTACATCGAAGGTGAGGTGTGGGTTCTCTCCTTTACGACAATCTAGGAAATAAGTGATGTAGCCGTCGTTATATTGTGTGGAAGAGTAGAGTGTATAGAGATAGTCTTTTTCTGTTTTGACACAATGCTCCATGATTTCAAAAAAAGTATTGCGTGATTGGTCATTTGGAGTGGATAAATACATTTGAAATAACTTGATAAAAGGTGGAAGATTGTATTGAGATTCTGTTGACTTCAGGTTTAGGTCAGCATCTCCCTCTTCAATAAGGTATTTAATGATTTTTGGATTGCCTTTTTTTAAAGCAAGAGTAAATGGGGTATCAAACCACCCGCAGTGAGTATTAACGCTCTTTTTATTTATCCCAACAAACAATTTTATCGAATCAAGGTCATCGTTTTCTAGGGCATAGTAGAAGGGGTTTTTATTATTATCGCATTGAGTGATATCGACCTTTAAGTCTTTTGCAAGATAAACAATTGCATTCGACATCTTGTTTTTTGTGGCATAGGTCATGGGCATTACTGAAAAATAGTCAGTGGTGGAAGTATTGATGATCTTCCAATCATGAAGTTTTTTGGCGAAGCCCTGTGTTTGAGTATGTTCTGCAAGATGAGTGAAGATAAAATTGCGGGAAAGGTAGAGGCAAAGGGCGCTGATCCCGACTGCTGCAGTAACGCATGTTGTCGTTAAGAGTGGTTGTTTTGAACAAAGCTGCTTAAGGCTGATAAAAGGTCTCGCGGCACTACTTTTTATAAATGCTGACCAATTTTTTTGTGTCAGTATCTTGGTGGGACTCCTTTGCAGCGTCATGGCCTCGAGAGCGATAGGGCTTGCAGCGCAGGTAAAACAGAGTGCGGAAAATATTATTTTTTTTATCATGAGTATTTTCTTAAAAGTTCTGATTTATTATATGGCCTTTGGTAAGGGTGCTTTTGCAACAAGAAAGAATATGTTGATTGTAAGAAGGACGAAATGCGGCTTTTGAAAGGGAATCGATTAAAATGCCAGAGAAGTGCTACTCCTAAGATGCCGCAGCATGATACCGATATCCAAAAAACTTTATTTCTAAAAGCTGCTTGCTCCCTGTTCTTTCGGGTGAGTTCCGCTTTTGCTTTTGTCAGTGTGTTGTTAAAAGCAGTTTCGATTTTCTTAAAATTTTCGATAATTGCTGTGTTGAAGTCGCGCATTTCTTTGGCAACAGCGCATGTTTCACCGTCCCAGAGAGCGATGCTTTCTTCTTCCATGAGCTTGAGCGAACTCGAAAATTCTTTTAACGAGTTGTTAAGTTCTTCTATAAAATCAGTTAATTCGGTTGATGTATAAGCGTCAAGATCTTTGATTGCGTAGGCAGTTGCTTTTTTGAAGAAATTTTTGCAGCTTTCGAGCTTGTCACAGGAGAAACCGCTTTCTTGTAGCTGTCTTTTTCCCCCAAAAATAGTGTTGTTGAAGTGGATAATGAGGTTTAAATTCCAAGCAAAAGGATTGCTTCTCTCTATAGAAAGAAGATTCGCGTAGTCCCATCGATCTCCACTAGGACATGCTATGGCTACAAAATCGCCACTATCAGAAGGACGGACTTGCCCAATCCAATTATTCAAAAAAGGCACGGCTTGCTCTTGTTGAGAGGCGCTGAGTTCTTTCCAAAATTGAGAAAGAGTATTCATGTTTTTTGGAAGGGTGTTTGTGGTAAAATGTTCTTTTATAGCGCTCGCCTGTCTAAAATCTTCCCATATTGGGGTCATTTGTTTTTTAGCTCGTGTTGATACGTACGTACCGTTAAAAACATCACTCAAACCAGCAGCTTCAATTTCTTCATTTGTGTATTCTGGGAGATCAATGGTAATGTTTTTTTCACGTGCTTTTGTGCGCAATAAAGAAAGAATATCTTTAATATCTTCCCGCCATTGTACTGACGACAAAAGAAGAGGAAACTCGTTGTGCCAAGTACCAAAATGCTCATCCTTATTCTCCACAAGATCTAGCATGGTAGAAAAATCAGCGTTTGTAAAAGCTTCTTGTGCTTTCTTAAGATTTGCTACAGTAACGGTTTTTATATCTTTTAAAGGCTCAAATGCTGTTTTTAACTCAGAATTGAAACCACTTATTTCTTCTAAGTTTTCCTTTACTCGTTCAAGATATTTTTCGATGGTACCTTGATAGGGATCATTAACACCTACATAGCCCACTCTCTCCAGAAAATCTTTTAATGTCTTTGCAACTGCATTGTCTTTTTGCGTAAGTGCTTGAATTAAGCCTGGCTCATGATCAATTAAGGTTGCTGCAATCTCATAATAACCCCAAGCAAGAGCAATTTCGAGTGCCGGCATCATGTCATATTTTTTTTCAATACATGCAAGCAATAGATGCCTGATGGCGGCAAGAAACTCTTCTGGTCCATCCCGAAAAGACGGCCAATCGTTATAGTCTCTTGTGTTTTTGCTCAGTAAATTGAGAAAGTAATCAAACTGTGACTCTATAATCAGACTATTCCAGTATCCTATAAAATCGTTTCCTGTTCTTTTTCTGAATTCAATTAATTTGTTAAAAATGGCAGCACCATTCGTGTCCTTTGGTGCATACAGAGCAACCATTTTCCCAAAATTTCCCTTGCCCACCTTTTCGTATACAGTATGCAAAAGATCCCGCTCTTTGAGCTCAAGGAGCATTTTTAATAAATCTGTATCATTCACCATTATTTCTGGTTCTACGTGCCCAATAACCTCACGAAGTTTTTGTATAAACCCTTCGTATTTGTTTTGTGGCATGCCATAGCACTTTGTCCAAGTTGTCCCACGTCTATACAAATGCATTACTACAAACGAAACTTGATTTTTAGGATTTTTTAAAAGGGCGGCATGGAGACGCGCTTGATCTTCAAAAATATCTTTTAGAGAGTCATATATTTTTGATGTGTCTTGATACAAAATCGAGTTTTCATCGCTTATCATTTTCAGCTGGACCCAATCTTTTGTCGCTTGATCGGCACAGAACGTCATGCAACTCATGGAACAAAAAATTACTGCGGCCATAATTTTTAACAGATACGACTTCTGCGCTAAGCAGGTGTAGGATTTAATTTTTTGCATGGGAAGGGCCTCCGCCATTTTTTATTATAAGTTTATATTATGGCGTTTTTGAGCCATTTTTACTTTTATTTAAAATGCCATATTTTTGACGGTTTGTAAATCTAGTCTCGTCTTATTTTACGGATGGTTTTCCCATACCCCTTATTAAGAAAAAGTTTTTTACTTTTCCATTAATTGTACCTGTGTTTTTGATGGTGCCATTTTCAAGGTA